>JAABUQ010008243.1_pt1 | contig 14703 bp, 14 predicted proteins | sample 5560001 | NCBI WGS metagenome assembly JAABUQ01 (sample SAMN10711888, study PRJNA513371) | rock metagenome | isolation source: Antarctica rocks | place: Antarctica: Victoria Land, Finger Mt nord | collected 2015-12-18 | reverse complement strand
CGGATCGAGCTTCGTGACCAGACGCGCTCTGCCGGTCACCGGCTACCGCGCGATCTCCCAGATGTGGCCGCCGGGATCGCTGAAGCTGGCGGTGCGCACGCCCCACGGCCGATCCATCGGGCCGTTGAGCAGCTCCACTCCGCGTGCGGCCAGCTCCGCGCACAGTGCATCCACGTCATCCACCTGGATGGTGAGTTGAAGGCGGGATCCGGCCTCGCGACGCGCCACCACCGCAGGCTCGATGAGCTCCCGCGCCGCCGTGGACGTCAGCAGGTTGATGATCGTATTCCCGAAGTCAAACACGGCCGAGTTGTCGTCCTCGAACACGACCGGCAGGCCGAAGACCTCGCGGTAGAATCGCTTCGCGGCCTCCAAATCCTCGACGAACAGCGTGATGGCGCCGATACCTCTCGGCCACGAACGTACGTCGGCGCCTTTTCCCGGAGTTACCACCATGAAGGATCTCCTAGTGTACGTGTTGTGTACGGAGATGTACACAGCGTAGATGTGCTCGCCCGCTCACGTGCGAATGGTGCGACTCGGCGCGGACAACGACCGGCCACGCCCGAACTATAGCACGGACGTTCTACCAAGACTTCTCGAATCTTGCGCTGTTCGCGGCGCTTCACGCGCGAGGGCGCCCGCGTCGCGCTCACCGATGTGCGGGCCGCGGAGGGAGCGCGCCTGCGCGCCGAGATCGAGGCGGCGGGCGGCCAGGCGCTCTACGTGGACGGCGGCGCGTCGCTGCCGCGCTGACCGCGGCGGCGAACCGGTACCGTATTACCTTATGGCGCGCCCAACGCCAACTCTATCTCCTCTCGCACGGTCTCCTCGCTCTCGCCATCAAGGGCGTCGCGCAGGGTCCGCGCGGCGTCGGGTCCGCCGAGGCGGCCGAGCGCCCAGGCGGCGTGGGCGCGCACGACTGGGGCGGCCTCGCGTAGAGCGCGGGCGAGCGCGGGGACCGCCGCCCTATCGCCGCCATTGCCGAGGGCGATGGCGACGTTGCGCTGCAAGCCCTCGCGCTTGGCGCGCTTAACCGGCGTCTTGCCGAAACGTACGCTGAACTCTTCTTGCGTTATGTCTAATAGTGGGATGAGTTCGGGCGCGGCGAGCGAGTGGTCGTCGCTACCCCCCGTGGCGAAGGCGATACCCTGACCGTGCATGCCGGTTTCCAGGGCGCGTGGCGTACCGGCCGGCAACGTATCTACGGAGACCGCCGCCGGGACCGCGGTGGTCCCAGTGAACACGCGCGGCGCGCCAGCCGGCACAACCGCGGGCTGATACGTCACGCGCCCTGTGACGGCTTCGGCGGTCCCCGGGGGTACAGGGGCCGGCGAGCAGCGAGAGCGAGCGCCGGCGGTCCCCGGGGGTACGGGGTTGTACATGGGCAACTCCGTACCCCCGGGGCGGAACTCCCGGTGCGCGGGGACCCCACCGGGGCGGTGGTTGGGCGGGCAGACCTCCTGGCAGACGTCGCAACCGAAGATCCAGGCGCCCATCAGAGGGCGCAGTTCGCGCGGGATAATGCCCCTGTGCTCGATCGTGAGGTAGGATATGCAGCGGTCGCTCTGGACCTCGTACGGGGCCACGATCGCCCCCGTCGGGCACGCGCGCAGGCATAAGTCGCAACTCCCACAGTTCGTGCGCAACGGCTTGTCCTCCGCGAGCTCCAACTCGGTCAGGATCTCGCCCAGGAAGACCCACGAGCCGGCCGCCTTGGTGATCACGTTGGTGTGCTTGCCGACCCACCCGACGCCCGCCCGGCGCGCCGCCGCGCGATCGAGGATGCGCGCGGTGTCGACGAGCGTGCGCGCCTGTTGGTCCTGGCCATGGTTGGCGCGGATGTAGGCGACGACCCGCTCCATGCGCTCTTTGAGCACGGCATGGTAGTCGCGCCCCCACGCGTAGGCGGACACGCGGCCGCGCGGCGCGCCCCCTTCACATAGGGGGATAGCGCCCTCCGGCCGGTAGCTCATGGCTAGGGAGATAATGGAGCGCGCCGTGGGCAGCAGGTTGCGCGGATCGCTGGAGAAGTCGGCCCGCGCGGCGGTGAACCAGGACAGGCCGCTATAATGGCCGACGGCGATGCGCTCCCGCGTAACGCGACGGTCGTCGGGGAAGGGCTCGGCGCGCGCGATACCGACGGCGTCGAAGCCAACCTCGCGCGCGTAGTCTTTGATGCGCTCCGTCAGGTCCGGGTTCGCTGCCATCGCGCCTCTTCCGACGTGATTAGTGTCTAGTGGTGAGTGTCTAGTGTTTAGTGACACAAGAAGGGCAAAACTCGCCGATCACTAAACACTCCTCACTAATCACTCGTCTGGCAGGCCGGGCACAGGCCGACGAACTCGACGCGGTGCCCCTCGATCGCGAAGCCGGTCTCACCGGCGACGGCCCCGTAGGCGGTCGCCACGGTATCGCGCACCGTGGGCAGGTGGACGTCGGCGAGGGTCCCGCAGGCGCGACAGACGGCGTGGTCGTGGGGGGTCGTTTCGCGATCGTAGCTCACGACGCCGTCGGGCCGGCGCACCTCGGCGACGAGTCCGGCGTCGGCGAGGTAATGCAGCGCGTTGTAGACGGTGCCGTAGGCGATGTGCGGTTGTTGCCCGCGCACCGCGTCGAACACCTGCGCGGCGGTGGGGTGGTCCCACCGCCCGGCGACGGCCGTGAGCACGGCCTGGCGCTGGCGTGTGAGGCGCGCGGGCGACTCCGGCGTTACGAGGCTCTTTGTCATACCATCATTGTAGCGCACGGCCAGGTACAACGCGGCGCCGTTCATGCTACCGTTCGCGACAACCATGCGGACGCCCGCGTGAGCAGTTCCACCCGTCCCATGCCCCGCCCCGTCATACCGCTCCATACACAACTATTTTATGTTATAATTAGACTGATTCTTACTTCGGGTGACGTGCGGCAAAGGGGGGATATACGATGTCAAAGGCTATCGCCGAGCAGGTTGGGAACGAACGCCAACCGAACACGGATCTGGACAATAAAGAACGTGACTTCGTGCTGCGCTACGTGCAGCCAGGGCTGGCGGGGCTGATGGACGGCTCGGTCTCGACTCTGGCGCCCATCTTCGCCGTGGCCTTCGCGACGCACAACACACACACGACTTTCCTCATCGGCATGGCCGCCGCCGTCGGGGCGGGCATCTCGATGGCCTTCTCGGAGGCCCTCTCCGACGACGGTTCGGTCACCGGGCGGGGCAACCCCTGGCTGCGCGGACTTGTCACCGGCGCCATGACCTTTCTCGGCGGCCTCGGCCATACGCTGCCCTTCCTCATCTCCAGGGTAGGGACGGCGCTGACCGCGGCCTACGTTGTGGTGGGCGTGGAACTTCTTATTATCGCCCTAATCCGCTACCGCTACTTTAAGATGAACTTCTTCCTCTCAGTGGTGCAGGTCATCTTCGGCGGCGCGCTCGTCTTCTTCGCCGGAATTAAGATCGGGCAGGCTTGATAACTACTGTGCCAGCAACGAGATATTCGGCCGGTTCCACTCATTGCACTAAATACGAACTCGCTCAATTTTGTAGGCCGACCCAGACCTCGCCGTCGGCGAAGACTTCTTTCTTCCAGATGGGGACGTTGGCCTTGAGGGTGTCGATGGCGTAGCGGCAGGCCTCGAAGGCTTCGCCGCGGTGCGGGGAGGCCACGGCGATGACCACACTGGCCTCGCCGATCTCGCAGCGGCCGATACGATGAACTATGGCCACGTCCGCGCTGCCCCAGCGTTGCTCTATCTCCGCGCCGATGGCGCGCATCCGCGCCTCGGCCATCTCGGGGTAGGCTTCGTATTCGAGGTAGCGCGTTTCGCGATCGTCGTCGGAGCGCGCGCGCACGATGCCGTGGAACACCACCACCGCGCCGTCGCGCTTCTGCTCCACGGCGCGGTAGACCGCGTCCGCGTCGATCGGCTCGGTCGTTATCTTGTACATTAGCTATCAGCCTTTAGCTATCAGTAGTCAGCGTAGACACGATCATTTTGTGGCGGCGCCCCTCGCGGGCGTCCTTACCCGATGAACATCGGACGCCCGCGAGGGACCCCTCTACAAAGCGATGCTCATCCGCTGTGTGTCCCATACGACGCCTACGACTCCGCTAGAGGAGCCCGCCGCTCATGGGCGGCAGAAACGCCACCTCGTCGCCGTCGCGCACCGGCGTCTCGGGCGTGGCGTAGTCGCCGTTGACGGCGAAGCGGGTCACGCGCCGTAACCCCTCCAGGTCGGGACGCATGGCGGCCACGCGCTCCCATAAAGAGCTAACAGTTTCGTCGGGCGCGGCGTCGAACGCTACAGAACTCTGTCCCAAACGTTCGCGGAATACGGCAAAAAGACGGATTGTTACGCTCATAGCCCCATTATCGCCCCTCACGCCCTGTAGTGCGAACAAGTCGGGGCCAGACGCCCTCGGACTTGCCGGCTTTGTGGGTCGCCGCGCGCTATCACAGGTCGTCGACGGTGTGAATGACGCTGACGCGGTCGAGCATGTCGTCCAGGACATCTCCATCGGCCGCCACGATACGCCGCTCCAGCGCCTCCGGCATCGCCCCGAAGCGCGCCTGCACGATACGACGCAACGCCTCTCGCCTGCCTTCGTCGCGCCCCTCCTGGCGCCCCCTCTCCAGCCCGCTACGCTCTCAGCTCGTCACATACGGCATCGCTTGTTCCTCCTCGTATACCTCAACGTCTCGGCGAAACGCCGCCTCCTGCCCAGGCGGCAACTCCAACAACCAGTCGATGAACCGCAGCAGGCTCAACACTCGCTCCCGGCTGTAGCCTCGCTCGTACAGGCGGCGCGTCAGCGCGAACTTAACGTGTCGCCGGCGCGCCGCGTCCCCGCGCGTATCCTGCGCCGCCAGGTGCGCCAGCACGACCGTCGCGAACGGGTTGTCACTCGCTTCCAACTCCCCTATCCGCGCCCGATAGTCGCGCAGCTTAACCACTGGGTACGTGAAGCGTGCCGCACAGCCCCACAGCGACGTCGCGTACTCCGCCGGACGCCACCCCGCTCGCTCGTCGCCCAGCACCACCAGGCTGACCACCTGCCGGTGGTACCTGTCGTACAGGCGATAGTTGTAGACGAACATGCGCTAGGCGAAGTCGCGCTCCTCCTGGCTCTGCACCTCCGCATGCACGAGCACCCACGCCTCGCCCCCGCCTTGCCGCCACACCCGCGCCAGCTTGTCGGCCGTCCTCCGTCCCAACGCAGCGTCGCGCATCACCTTAATTATAGCCCTTGATAACCCATGTCTACCCTTGCGCCAACTCTATCCTGGCGCCGTGCGCGCTCTTGATGTCGGGATACGCGGCGACGAGCACGCCCTCGGGTTCCTCGACGCGCACGCCCACGCCCCGGCCACGTATCCAATCGACGGCGCCCTGCAGGTTCTCGACCGCGATGGTGACGCTGTAGAGCCCGTCGCCATGCGCCGCGAGCCCGCGCGCCAACGGCCCGCCGTCGGTGAGCGGCGCGGCAAGGACAATGGCGCCCCGCTCCAGGGGCAGGCGGACGGTGCGCGCCTCCAACATGCTATCCTCGCCCTCGTCGGCGGGCTCCAGGCCAAAGGCGAGGGCATAGGCGCGCAGCCCCGCCGCGAGGTCACGCACGGCCACGGTGACTCGGTCGAGGCGCGTGGCTCCGGCGGGGTGGGGGCGGAGGCCGTCGGGCTGGGCGATGCGCTCGAGGCGCTCCCGGCCGGCGCTGTCGTGCTGGATCACGAAAGGTAGGCGCCACGGCTCCACGCCGAGCCCGGCGTCGTCGTCCACGTAGGCCATGCGCCAGCCGCGCGCCGTCCCATGCGGCCCCTCCAGACGCCCCGCGACGGGTCCGCTCACCGGCGCGCCGCGCGCCCGCATCGCCTCCACGTCCGCCTCGATGCCGTCGCTGGCCAGGGCGAAGCCGAGCGCGCCCGGCGCCCGCGCGAACATGGCGGTGATGGGCGAGCCCGCCGCCGTGGGCGGTACGTGGCCGGGCAGGCGCGCGATCAACTCGACGTACTCGGGGTCGAGCACGATCAATCGGTTCTGTGTGCCGAGATTGGGATGCGCGCCGCCCGCACTGACGGCGAAGCCGAGCCCCTCCGCGTAGTCGCGCGCCGCGCCATTCAGGTCGGCGACGCCCAGGATGACGTGATCGATAGAACGTAACATGGCAGAGCCTCCTCATACGAGTTAAGCCTATCACTCGAGTTAAGCCTATCACTAACGTGTGATATCGAGCACGCTGACCGCCGCGGCGCGCGTGGACGGCGCGACGGGGCGCCAGGGGAGCAGGCGGCGCAGCCACGGCGGCGCCCAGCCAAGGGGATCGGGCGGCGCTGGTCCGCACGGCTGTCGCGGAGCGGGACACCCTTCATTGACGACGAACGCGCGGCCGGCCTGCCCGTCCACCGCCGCCAGCCCCGGGAGCAAGGATGTCTCCGCCCCAGTCGTCAAGCACGCTCACTGTGCCGATGCCCATAGGATTGTTTGTGAAATAACGGGGACCTATCGTGGTGACGACGAGGCGGCCGGTGCGCTGGTCCAGCGCCGCCACGCCATCCATAGCAAGATAGTCGCGGATGACGGCGCCTGTCCGCGGGTCGAACAAATGCGCGCCGGCGGCGTTGGCCGCGAGGGCGCGGTCTCGCCTTTCGGCCACTGCTTCCACCGTGGACGGAGCGCCATATTTATCCGCCCTGAGCGGGACGATACGCAACAGACGCCCCGTTCGCGCGTCGAGGATGGCCACGCCACGGCTATCAGGGACGAGCACGTAGGCGTCGCGGAGGTCGGCCGGGAGAGCGGCCGAGCGGCGTCGTGCGCAGGACACGTCCGCTCACGGCGTCGAGCACACTCACGCTGCCGTTGCCTGCCTGGGGCTGGTTGACGACGAAGACACGATTGGTGGCGACGTCGACCGTCGCCGCGCCCGGCGCGGTCCCGACCGCAATGGTGCGCAGGACGCGCCCGTCCCGCGCGTCGAGCACGCTCACGCTGCCCGACCCCACCGGGAAGCACGCGCAGCGGCTGTCGCGGTGTTCCTGGTTGAGCGCGAAGAGACGTCCCGTCCGCTCGTCCAGCACCGCCGCCACGGTAAACTTGCCCACGGGGACCGCGCGCAAAAGAGTACCTGTGCGCGCATCGAGCACGTCCACATACCCCTTGCCGCCGGCGCCTCCGTATCTCGTGACGAATACGCGATCGGTCCGCGCGTCCACGACCGGCGCGCCAATGCTCTGATACGCCAAGACCGGATCGCTCAGGGTAACAGTGTTCAGAAGACGACCGCTCCGGGCGTCGAGCACGCTCACGTCAGGGTTTTGGTCGTCGACGACGTAGAAGCGCCCAACTCGCCCGTCGGCCACGATCGTGGAAGGCGAAGACGTTACGGTCTCGGTGCGCAGGACACGCCCGCTCCGTGCGTCGAGCATCAAGACCGTGCCATTATTCCCATCGACGACGAAGACATGATCCATCTCTTCGGCCATGGCGATGGCGTTGGGGCTGACGACGCTCCCTGTCCAGCTGATTCCCAATGGGACGGTACGCAGCAGCACGGTCACGTCCGGGCGATGCACGACCACACCGGCGCCGGCCAGGACGGCCAGCAGCGCCAGCCCAACCACCGTGTACGCGCGCGTCCCCGCCTTCTTCGCCGCCACCCTCGTCCTCTTGATTTGGCTAAAGCGTGCGACTCTACTATATATAACGCGCCAATCGGTACTGGAGATACAGGCAGGGCTTGTGATTGTGGTAGCGAGCGCCGTGGGCCTGACCTTGAAAGGTCATGGCACGGACCGGACCTTAAAAGGTCTGCATGAGCGCGATCCGCGCGCCGTGACCGCAGGCGGTTGGTGGCTAGCCAGACCCTTCAACGCTTGTTGTGAGTTATTTGGCTAGTTTTCAGGCTGTTTTGGTCGCCAGCAGGCCGTGTTTGCAGCCACTATGCGCCTGTGTGACGAGAGGCGTCGCATAGCGGCGACGACCTTCCCTGACGAGGCGCTGTGCCTCCTCGCCAGGGCGCATCCTGACCGCAAAGTGGCCTCGCATAGCCCATTTAATTCACAACAAGCGTTTCAGGGTCCGTGCCCTGCCATGGTCCTTTAGGGCCAGGCTCCGTTCGCAATCGTGGGGCGCGCCCTGGAGATACAGGTTCGAGGGGAGAAAGCTGCCATGGTCCTTCAAGGCTGGGCCGTCAGGCGGCCCGCGCGCGCTGACGGCCCGGCCAGCCGCCTCGCAGGCGCAGGCCGCCGATGGCCGACCCCGGCACGAGCAGGAGTTGCAGCAACACCACGACGAGCAGCACAAGGCCGAGCGCGACCTGCTGCCACGCCGTGTCGAGCCCCAGCAAGTTGAGGATGTCCGGCAGGATTTGCGTGATCAGCACGCCGACAACCGTGCCGCGCACCGTGCCCACGCCGCCCGTCAGCAGCGTGCCGCCGACGACGACGGCGGTGATGGCGTTGAGCTCGTAGCCCTGCGCGGCTGTCGGCGGCGCCGAGAGCAAGCGCGAGGCCAGCAGGATGCCGGCCAGGCCGGCCAGAGCGCCGCTGATCGTGTAGACGAGTAGCTTGACGCGCCGCACCTGCACGCCGAGCAGGGCCGCCGCCGCCTCGTTCCCGCCCACCGCGAAGACGTGGCGCCCGAAGCGCGTGTAGCGCAGGACGTAGGCCAGGATGATGAAGGCGGCGACGGCGACGATGAGGCTGAATGGTACGCCCAGCACGGTCCCTTGCCCGATGTATTGGAAGAGACCCGAGGGGTTCGCGCTGACGGCCGAGGCGCCGGCGCCCGACGAGGAGCCGCCATGGTAGACGGCCGCGGCCTGCAGCGACACGCCGCGCGCCACCGAGAGCATGGCCAGCGTGACGATGAACGGCGGGACACGCGTGTAGGCGACGCCCAACCCGTTGACCAGCCCGATCAGCCCCGTCACGACCAGCGGCACGATGATCGCCGGGACCACGCCATAGAACGAGGCGGCCGCCGCGCAAAAGGCCCCGACCGCCAGGACGGAGCCGATCGAGAGGTCGATACCGCCGGTCAGGATGACGAGCATCTGGCCCGTCGCCAGGATGGCGAAGATGGGGATCTCGCCGGCCAGGTTGAGCAGGTTCGACCCGGACAGGAAGTTTGGCGAGAGCAGGGCGCAGACGACGACAAGCACGACCAGCAGCACGGTCGCGACCTCGCGCTGCACCACGGAGAGGATGCGCCCCGCGAAGGGCGGCGTCTCCGGCGACGGGACGGGCTCGGGTGTGGTGGCCTCTGGCTGCACAATTGCCTCCCTAACTCTCGCCGCCGCCCTGCAAGATGACGGCGCCGGCGATGATGAGCCCCTGGACGATGAGCTGCGCCGGACGCTGCAGGCCGACCTGTATGATAATCGCGTTCAACACCGTCAGGATGAGCCCGCCGATGAGCGTGCGCCATACGCCGCCCACGCCGCCCAGCAGCGAGGTCCCGCCCACGACGACCGCCGAAATCGCCTGCAACTCGTAATACAGGCCGTCGTTGAAAGGGTCGGAGGTGCTGTTGTACGAGGCGAACAGGACACCGGCCAACCCCGCCAGCAACCCGCTCACGGCGTAGACGACGATCTTAACGCGGTCGGCCGCGACACCCGAGAGCCGCGCGGCGCGCTCGTTGCCGCCCACGGCGAAGACGTAGCGGCCCTGCGCGGTGCGCGTGAGGAACAGCGCCGCCAACGCGAAGACGATCACGATCAAGACGACCGAGATGGGGATCACCCCAATCAAGGGCAGCGGACCAAGTGGTGTGATGGCCAGGTTGTTGAAGGTGTCATTGCCCACGTTGATGGTGTGGCCGCGCCCGCCGCCGCCCGTGATCAACTGGGCCACGCCGCGCGCCGCGATCGACATAGCCAGCGTCACCACGATAGGCTGAACACGCGCCTTGGCGATAATCGTCCCCGACACGCCGCCGAGCAGCGTGGTCAGCAGAATCGGCAAGAGGAAGACCAGGATGAGCGGCGCGCTCGGCGTCGTGCCGTCGCCGACCAGCACGCCGGCCAGGCACGAGCCCACGGCAAGCAGGGAACCGACCGAGAGGTCGATGCCGCCAGTCAAGATGACCAAGGTCTCGCCCACGGCGATGAGCGCCGCGTTCAGGCAGAAAATCTGCAGCTGGGCGCGTATATTGTCCAGCTGCAGGAAGTTGGGGTTAAGCCCCTCGGCGACGAGCAGCAAGATAACCAGCGCGCCGATGGCCCCGAAGCGCCGCAATAAGACCTGCGCCTGCCGGCCGGCGGAGCGTCCGCGCGCCCGCGCCGTCGGGGCGGTATGCCCCGGCCCCGCCGGACCGTCGGCCCCGACGTGGGTCTCCCCGATGGTCTGGACGCCTCCTGTCTCCATGCGTGCGCGCCTACCCTTCCGAGATAACTTTCATGATACGGTCCTCGTTGGCGTCGGCGTGCGCGAACTCGCCGAGCTTGCGGCCGTTGTTCAACACGACGACGCGATCGCTGCCCTCGATGACCTCCTCCAACTCCGACGAGATCATCAGGATGCTCATGCCCTGCTCGCGCGCCAATTCGTCGATTAACTTCTGTATCTCGGCCTTGGCGCCCACGTCGATACCGCGCGTTGGCTCGTCCAGGATCAGTACCTTGGGGTTGCGGCAAAGCCAGCGCGCCAGGATAACTTTCTGCTGATTGCCCCCCGAGAGGTTACGTATGGGCGTCGCCGGGCTCGGCGTCTTGATGTCAAGGCGGCGGATCATCTCGTCGACGACGCGGCGCTGCCGCCCCGGATCGAGCACGCCCAGGCGCGCGAAGAGCGGGAGGGCGGCCAGCAGGATGTTGTCGCGCACGCTGAGCGCCGGCACGATGCCCTCGGTCTTGCGGTCCTCGGACACCAGGGCCAGCCCGTCGCGCACGGCGTCGCGCGGGGAGTTGATGCGCCGCGGCTTCCCGTTCACGGCGATGGTCCCGCCGTCGGCGCGGTCGGCCCCGAAGATCGTACGCACCAACTCGGTGCGGCCCGAGCCGAGCAGCCCCGCCAGGCCCACGATCTCGCCCTTGTTGACGCGCAGGCTCACGTCGTCGGGCATGCGCCCGCGCGTGAGGTGCTCGACGTCGAGCACGGTCTCCCGGCGCTCGGCTTGCCGCGCCACCGCCGCCGTTTCGGAGAAAGCGGTCAGGCCCTGCGCGCGCACCTCCTCAGGGTCGCGCCCCAGCATCATCGCCACCAGGCCCAGCGTGTCGGTCTCGGCAATGGGCAGCGTGGCCACGAGGCGGCCGTTGCGCAGGACCGTCGCGCGGTCGGCCAGCGTGAAGATTTCCTCCATGCGGTGGCTGATGTAGACGATACCGACGCCATTCTGCTGCAGGCGGCGAATCACATCGAAGAGCACACGCACCTCAGCCGTGTCGAGCGAACTGGTCGGCTCGTCCATCACCACCAACACGGCGTGCAACGACACGGCGCGGGCCAGCGCCACCATCTGCTGTAAGGCCACGCTCAGGTTCATGACGGGCACACCGATATCGACGCGCACACCCAACCCGTCGAGCAACGTCTTGGCCTCGCGGCGCATGCGCGCCCAGTCGACGCGCCCGAACGGCCCGCGCGGCTCACGCCCCAGGAAAATATTTTCGGGCGCCGTCAGGTAGGGCACCAGGTTGACTTCCTGGTAGATCGTGGCGATGCCGGCGGCCTGCGCCGCGGCGGGTGTTCCGAACGAGACCTCGCGGCCCAACAGCGTGATGCGCCCGCTATCCTTGGAGTAGGCGCCGGTCATGATTTTGATGAGCGTCGATTTGCCGGCGCCGTTATGCCCCACCAGCGCATGCACCTCGCCCTTGCGCACGTCGAAGTCGACGTTGTCGAGCGCCTGCACGCCGGTAAAGCCCTTGGTGATGCCGCGCATCTCTAGCAGGGGTTGGGTATCGGGGGTCATAGCGCCCTTTCAGAGCCATCAGCTATCAGCAGTCAGCCATCAGCTTATACTAAAGCTGATGGCTGACTGCTGATAGCTGATGGCTGATTAGAACCCGGTGCTCAACAGGCTCGCGGCGTTCACCTTGGTGTAGATGTGATCCGTCACCTGGTTGAACGGCGGGATCTTCTTGCCCGCGAAATACTGGTCGATGACGTCGAACGTGACCGGGCCGAAGTGCGGGTTGGACTGCACGCAGACCGAGAAGGTGCCGTCAGCGACGTACTGGATGGCGCGCTTGGAGCCGTCGATCGAGCCGATGTACATCTTCTTGGTGATCCCGGCCTGCTTCAAGGCCTGCAAGGCGCCCACGGCCATGTCATCGTTGGCCGCGTAGATCATGTCGATCTTGGAGCCGTACTTGCTGATGAAGTTGGTCATGACCTGCTTGCCGGTCACCAGCGTGAAGTCGCCGTCCTGCGCGCCGAGCGACTTGAAGCGCGGGAACTTGTCGATCACGGCATGAAAGCCGGTGTGGCGGTCGATCGCCGGCGAGGCGCCCGTCGAGCCGAGCAACTCCACGTAGTTGAGGTTGCCTACGGTGTTGGCGATGAACCAGTTGGCGACACGCCGGGCCTGCTGGATAAAGTTGGACTCGATCACGGTGACGTAGTCGACGCCGGCCTTGCCCGCGCTGGTGCGGTCGATCTCGATGATCGGCACGCCGGCCTTCATGGCGGCCTGCGTCGCGGCGTGCAACGGCTGGATCTCGCGTGGGGTCAGCACGATCAGGTCGCACTTGGCAGCGATGAGCGTGTTGACGTCGGTGACCTGCTGGTTGGTGTCGCTGTGGGCGTTGGTGAACTGGTACGTGTACTTGGCCGAGCGCTTGTTGGCCTCGTCCTGCATGCTCGACGTTTCGGTCGTGCGGAAGCCGTTGTTGAGCTCGCTCTGCGAGAAGCCGATCTTATATTTGGACTTCTTCGTCGGGTGCGCGGGCGTGACATTGGGGTTGGTCGCGGCCATCACGGAGAGGGCGTTGAAGGGGTCCAGGACGCTGGCGGCGGCGGCGGCGGAGAGGCCGAGGCCGGCGGCGGCGCGCAGGAAGTCGAAGCGGTTGATGCGGCCGGCGCGCAACTCGGCGGCGATCTTGTCTAGCTCACGCATGTCTTACTCATCCTCGATTCAAAACAGTGCAACGTGGTGCGATGTGCTGGAATAAAACCATGTAACGGACTATGACGGCCTCCCGCTATGCGATGTTGCGGCAGCCCTCCACGCTGCGGACCCATCGCCACGGTGATCCGGGGGCAAGGCCGGATAAAAATAGGGGTCGGTGGCCGGAACTCGATTACCCCGACGTGACCCACGGAAATAGGTGTCGCCAATGATTCATGTAACCATCTACAGCCTACGGTGTCACACCGCCGCGCCTCAAGGCAGGAATCGCCGGAAAAAGTCCTGAATGGCCGGGAAAGCTAAGAGGCGGGAGGCGGGAGGCGGGAGGCGGGAGGCGGGAGGCGGCTGTTGTCGAACCTACGTGGTATCGTACAACGATTACTACGATTACCCCATCATCTTTAGAATACTCTCGACTCTCGACTCCTGACCCTCAACTAGCGGCGACGATACTATTGACCTGCTCGCTCATAGCGCGAGCGGCGGCGGCCGACGTGCTGCGTCCCAGCATGACGGCCTGCGTCTCGCTAATGACGGGCGTGGGCACGTTTTCGGCGAACAGCCGCGTGTGTGCGAGCAGGTTGGGCTGGTAGACGATGGCGGGGAGTTGCGCCGCGAACGGGCGCAGGTACGGCCAAATGCGCGCCGTGCGCAGGCGCGCGCGCGCGCTGTTGTGGGCCGGGATCTGCCCGGCCTCGGCCCAGTCGAGGGCGTGGCCGGTCAACCAGGCGATGAAGCGCATCGCCGCCGCGACCCGCCCCCGGTCCGGCGTGTTGACGACGCCGAGCGCGTGCGAGTTGGCCCAGACGGCCGGCCGCGCGCCGATACGCGGCGCGGGGGCCGTCAGCAGGTCGATCCCCGCCCGGCGCGCGCCCTGGATGTACCACGGCCCTTGCAGGTACATGCCGACCCTGCCGGCGATAAAATCGGCGTCGGCCGAGCCCTCGCGCGGCGGCGCCACGCGCCGCCCGGCGATGGCCTCGCGCAGGAAGGCGAACGCCCGCACACCCGCGGGGCTATCCGCCAGGCAACGCGCCCCGTCAGGGTCCATGAAGCGGCCCCCGAACTGGTAGAGCAAGCTATACCACTGGCGGAAGCACTCCACGTCGCCGGCGGGGGCGGCGTAGCCCCAGCGGTCGCGCGCCGCGTCGGTCAACCGCGCGGCCCAGCGGTAGAGCTCCCCGGCCGTCCCCGGCGGCCGGCCCGTGTCCAGGCCGACTCTCCGCGCGGCCCCCGCGTCGATGTACAGGCCGAGCGGATGGATGTCGAGCGGGATGGCGTAGAGGCCGCCGTCGACGTTGCACAGGCGCCACGGCGGTGGGAAGAAATCGGAGCCGTCGAGCCGCAGGCCGCGCGCCTCCGTTGTTATGTCGCGCAGCATGCCACGCGCGGCGTACTCGGCCACCTCAGTGGCAATGTCGGGCGGCGCGCCGCCGTCGAACTCCTGACGCCAGCGGTCGAAGATCAGGTCCCAGTTGTACAGGGTCAGCGTCACCTGCGTGTCGCGTGTGGCGCTGTTGAACAGCCCCACCAGACGTTGCATCATCGCCCCGTCCGGCCCGGTCCAGCCGCCCCAGAAAGCCAGGCGGGTCACGTCCTTGGCGGGTGTATGAACCGCGCGAGTCGCCGAGCGCGCCGGGGCC
>JAABUQ010008242.1_pt1 | contig 14703 bp, 11 predicted proteins | sample 5560001 | NCBI WGS metagenome assembly JAABUQ01 (sample SAMN10711888, study PRJNA513371) | rock metagenome | isolation source: Antarctica rocks | place: Antarctica: Victoria Land, Finger Mt nord | collected 2015-12-18 | reverse complement strand
CTCAACCGCAACGAAGTACCGTCCCAGCGTCTCGATCGACATGCCCTGCTCCCCCGCCATCGCGAGGGCGCGTCATCATACGTCAGGGCACGGCGGGCGAGAGAAATCTCATGCGTAGCCCCTGGCATCACCCCCAGCAACCTCCTGCTCTCCGTGTTCGGCCCGATCCACGACACGCCGTTCGGCACCGCGGGCGACCTGATGCTGGTGCCGGACCCGGGGACGGAGACGCTGATCCCGTCGCCGGGCGGCCCGGACATCCATTTGCTGCTCGGCGATTTCCACGGCACGGACGGCGTGCCGTGGGACTGCTGCCCGCGCGGGTTCCTCCGCCGCGCCCTCCTGGCGCTGGAGGCGGAGTTCGGCCTGACCCTGCTCGCCGCCTTCGAGCAGGAACTGGTCTATACCGGCGTCGAGGACCGGCCGGGTTCGCCCTACACGCTGGACGCGCTCCGCCGGCAGGGTCCGTTCGGGGGCGCGCTGCTGGCCGCCATGCGCCGGGCCGGGATCGCGCCGGACTCCTTCCTTGCGGAGTATGGCCCCTGCCAGTTCGAGGTCACGGCCGGCCCCGCCCCGGGCCTGTCCGCCGCCGACCAAGCTGTGCAGGTGCGCGAGTTGGCCCGCGCCACCGCCGCCAGCCTGGGCCACCGGGCGATCCTGGCGCCCATGCTGCGCCCGGACGGCACCGGCAACGGCACCCATGTGCATTGGAGCCTGCTCGACCGCGCCGGGCAGCCGGCCACGCATGACCCGGCGCGTCCGCACGGCCTGTCCGCGGCGGCGAAGCACATGGCCGCCGGCATGCTGCACCACATGCCCGCCCTCGTTGCCGTCACCGCGCCCTCCGCTGCGTCGTACTACCGGCTGCGCCCGGGCCGCTGGGCGCCGACGATGGCCGACCTCGGCGTGCAGGACCGCGGCAGCGCCGTCCGCGTGTGCCCAGTGTACGCCGCCACCCCGGACAGCGCGGCGCGGCAGTTCAACGTCGAGTTCCGCGTGGCCGACGCCGCCGCCGCCGCCAGTCCCTATCTGGCGCTCGGCGCGCTGGTCTGGGCCGGGCTGGATGGCTTGCGCCGGCGCCGGACTCTGGACAACCTGGCGCCCGCCCCGCTGCCTGCCTCGCTTGCCGAGGCCATCGGCCACTTCGAGGCGAGCGCCGCGGCGGCGGAGTGGTTCGGCCCGCTGCACGACGTGTACCTCCGGTTCAAGCGGGGCGAGCTGAAGGCGTTGGCCGGGCTGAACGAGCCTGCGATCTGCGCCCGCTATGCCGCCATCTACTGACGGATGCACCCGGCACAATAGCTGCACTCCCCCGCACGCCCCGCATGGAGCACCCTCGATGCGCCTCTGGCTGATCGCCGCCGCCCTGCTCGCCCCGCTGGCCGCCCCCCCGCTGGCCGCCCCATCGTCCGCCCAGGCGGCCGGCACGCTGCGGTTCGGCCTGGATTTCGACCTCGACACCTTCGACCCCGCCCGCAGCGGCTCCTACATCGAGCGCATCGTGAACCTGTCGATGTGCGACCAACTGGTCAACCTCGACGCCGCGCTGAACATCGTGCCAGAGCTGGCCACCGCCTGGGACTGGTCGCCCGACCGCCTGGCGCTGACGCTGCATCTCCGCGACGGCGTGCAGTTCCAGGACGGCACGCCGATGGATGCGGAGGCCGTGCGCGCCAACCTCGAACGCTACCGCTCCGCCCCTTACAGCGCCCGCCGCGGCGAATTGAAGCCCGTGGCCGGCATCGACGCGGTGGACGCCCATACCGTCCGCATCCGCCTGTCCACGCCCTACACCCCGCTGCTGGCGCTGCTCGCCAGCCGGTCCGGCGTCATGCTGTCCCCGCGCATCCTGGACCAGCCGACCGAGGCCATCGCCGCGCACCCGGTCTGCGCCGGGCCGTTCTCCTTTGTGGAGCGCGTGGCGCAGGATCACATCACCCTGCAGCGCTTCCCCGGCTACTGGAACGCCGCCGCCGTCAAGCTGGACCGGATCGAGTTCCGCATCATGCCGGACTCCACCGTGCGGCGGGTGAACCTGCAATCCGGCCAGCTCGACATCGCCAACCGCCTCGCCGCCACCGACGTGCCCGTCGTGGAGGCGGACCGGCGGCTTCGGGTCGTGCAGTCGCCCTCCATCGGGTTCGAGATGCTGTCCTTCAACCTGGGCCACGGCCCTGCCGCCGACACGCCGTTCGCCCATGACGTCCGCATCCGGCAGGCCTTCGCCAAGTCCATCGACCGCGACGGCATCAACCAGGTCGTGTTCGAGGGCCGCTTCGTCCCGAGCAACCAGACCGAGGCGCCCGGCAGCCGCTACTGGGACCCGGCCCACCCGGTCCCGCCGCGCGACATCCCGGGCGCCCGCGCCCTGCTGGCCGCCGCCGGGGCGCCGCATCCCAAGCTCACCTTGAGCGTCGTGAACAACCCGACGGACGTGCAGGTGGGCGAGGTGATCCAGTCCATGGCGGCCGAGGCCGGCTTCGACGTGGCGCTGCAGAAGGGCGAGGCGGTGTCGCAGACCGACGCGGCGACCCGGGGCGATTACGAGGCCTACCAGGTGATCTGGAGCGGGCGGCCGGACCCGGACGGCAACGCCAGCTTATGGATGCGCTGCGGCGCGCCGCTGAACTGGACCGGCTGGTGCAGCCCCGCCCTGGACGCGGCGCTGGACCGCGGCGCCATGGCGTTCGACCCGGCGGAGCGCGCCCGAGCCTACCACGACGCGACGGACCTTTGGATGGCGGAGCTGCCCTACCTGCCGCTGTACCACTTCACCTGGTTCTGGGGGCTGAGCGACCGCGTCGCCGGGTTCAATCCGCGCCCGGACGGCCTGTTCCGCCCGGTTGGGATGTCGATGCAGCCTTAGCGGGGCGGCCTTGAGCGGTGGAGCCGTGGCTTCTCCGGAGGGAGCGGTCAGGCTGGCAGGAGGGCGCGCGCGGGTTCGTCGAAGCATGACCGCAGCCGGGCGGCGTCCTGCATCGGGGGCGCGCCGAACAGCCTGCGGTCGTCGCGGCTGAACTGCGACGGGCTGTCGTAGCCGACGCTGTGCCCCGCGCCGGCCGCGTCCATGCCGCCCAGGACCAGGCGCCTCGCTTCCTGGAGCCGCAGGCGCTTTTGATACTGCAATGGACTCAGCGTCGTCACCGCCTTGAAGTGCTGGTGCAGGGAGGACGGGCTCATCCCGGCGGCGCCCGCGACCGCGGCGATGGAGAACGGCCCCCGGAAAGTCTGCTTGATCCAGCCGACCGCCCGGCCCACGCGCCGGAGGCTGCTGTCCGCGAACGCGATCTGGCGCAGCCTGGCCGCCTGTCCCGACAGGAGCACGCGGCAGAGCAGCTCCCGCTCCGCCAATGGCGCAAGGACGGACGCCTCGCGCGGAGCGTCCAGGAGCTGGACCAGGCGGGTCGCGGCGTCCACGATTTCGGGCGTGCTGCGGCCGAGGAACAGGCCGGAGCCGCCGTCGCCCTCGTGCCGCCCGTCCAGCCCGGCCTCGCCAAGCCCGGCTTCACGAAGCCCAGCTTCACCGATTAATGAGCCGAGCATCGCCGGGTCCAGATCAAGGCGCACGCACAGGTAGGGCTTGTCCGGGCTGGCTTCGGTCACTTCGCCGACCACCGGCAGGTCCACGGAAACGGCGAGGTAGTTCTCCGGGCCGTAGTGGAAGACCTCGCGCCCCAAGATCACCTGCTTGCGGCCCTGCGCCACCAGGCAGAGCGCCGGCGCGTGCAGCACATGCAGGGGGTCGGTCGGGCGGTCGCTGCGGATCAGGAACAGCCGCGGGACCGTGGTGGCGTGCGCGTCCAGGTCGAGGAATGGGACCGGATGGTCGACGTCAACATCAAGGGCGTGCTGCATGGCATCGCTGCCGCCCTGCCGGTCATGGAGGCGCAAGGGTCGGGGCAGATCATCAACCTGTCCTCCATCGGCGGGCATCGCGTCACCCCGACCGCGGCCGTCTACTGCGCGACGAAGTTCGCCGTCCGCGCGATCTCGGACGGATTGCGGCAGGAAACGGACCGCATCCGCGTCACCGTGGTCTCGCCCGGCGTCACCACGTCCGAGCTTGCCGACACCATCTCCGATCCAGTTGCCCGTGCGGAGATGGCCGCGTTCCGCGCCGTCGCCATCAGCCCGGACGCGGTCGCGCAAGCCATCGCCTACGCCATCGGGCAGCCCGAGGACGTGGATGTCAGCGAGATCATCGTGCGGCCCACCGCAAGTCCTCATTGACGGGCCGGACCTTCGCTTCAAGCTCTTGTTGGAACGCCGCGAAAAGGCCGCGCATCACCGGCTTCTTGTAGGAGAAGTCGGGTTCGGGGTCGAGGGCGTGCACGATCATGGCCACGTCCGCCTCGAACAGCAGCAGCCTGCCGTCGCGCGTCTCTGCGCAGTCGATGCCGAAGTAGTCGAGACCGATCTTGTCGCACAGGGAACGGAACGCGGCCTCATGCCGGACGGCAAAGCCGGTGTCGAAGCCGCGCATGAAAGCCGTCTCCTCGGCGCGCTTCTCGGCGCCCGTGGTCATCCCGGCGCTGAGGTAGTGCACCATCCAGTGCTCAGAGACGGCCATGTGAGCGATGAAGGGGCGCTTGCCGATGAAGACGATGCGTTGCTTGCGGTAAAGGCCGTCGGCGCTCCGATAGTCCACGAAAGGCGAAAGGTAGAACTCCGCGTCTGCCTGCTCCGCGAGGTAGGAGGAGACCGCAGCGGGATCGTCCAGCTTGCAAAGGCCTTGCCCGGCATGGGAGCCGACCGGCCGCACGACGAAGGGAAAGCCGCTCCCATCGAATATCGTCGCGGCCTCCACGCCCCCGTTGCCGAGGACGGCGAGGCTCTGCCGCGATAGCTGGATGACGGGTGGGGCGAGCACATGCGCGTCCTCGGCAAAAAGGGCGGCGATCCCGTCCCGCGTCAAGGCGGCGACACGGCCGGGGTGCCCGTTCATCACCGGGGCCGCCCAGGCCGGCAGCGCCTTGGCGATGCCCTGCAAGGCCGCGGCCGCCGTGGGAGACTCGCTCACGGCCATGAAAGCGACGTCGTGCTCGGGAACCTCGGACGGAGGGTTTCCCTCGGCGTCCAGGTAAACAAGCCGAAGGTCGATGTCGGACCCTTCCAGCAGGAAGTCGAGCGGCGTGTTCGCCATGAAATCGCCCGCAACGACGAACGCCGCCACCCGCAGGCCGTCCGCGCGCCCATGCGGCCGGCAGTACACCCTCTCAAGCTCCAGGGCCGCGGCCTGCATGTCGAGGCCGCGCTGACGCTCGCCAGAAAGTTGCAGGACGACCGACATGTCCATCATCGCGGCCGCGTCTGCCGGATCGGCCGCCACGCGCGCGGCGAGCTGGTCCCAAACGGGCTGCAGGCTCTCGCCCGCATAGGCCAGGCGCATCAGCGCAGCCAGGCCGATGGTCGGGCACGGACGCCTTGCGTCCGGGACCACAGTCATGTCGCGGCGCCACAGGCTCCCATCCTGAGGAGCTAGGCTTGCATTGGAAGTGCCGGAGCTCAACGCGGTCATGATGGCTCGGACGCCTTTCCGATAAAGAAACAGCACAGTAGTTTGGCCAGCAGATTGCGTCGCGTCATCAAGGGTAAGAAAATATTGGCCGTGCCGATGCCATCAATGGGGTTTGCCGGGGCGTGGACGGGTTCGGGCACCGAAGCCTTGGACCTGATTGCAACGGCGTACCCGGGTGCCGCGAGCAGGGAAGGTGCCATGGCGCGGACCCGCTGGCAGGCTTGCAGCCGGGGGGCGCGACGATGAGGAACGGCATGCCTGCCGCCGCGCGGCTGATGCGGGCGCGGCAGTGAGCGGGACGCGGACCGCACGCATCTTGTTCCTGTGCAGCCGGAACCGGCTGCGCAGCCCCACGGCAGAGCAGGTCTTTTCAGCCCAGGCCGGTCTCGAAGCGATGTCCGCAGGGTTGGACAACGATGCCGATGTCCCCTGCACGCCAGAACTGCTCGAATGGGCCGACGTCGTGTTCGTCATGGAGAAGGCCCACCGGGTCAGGTTGTCAAAGCGGTTCAAGCGGCACCTCAAGGCCCGGGTGATCTGCCTGGACATCCCTGACAACTACGGATTCATGCAGCCCGAGCTTGTGCAGCTCCTGCACGCGCGGGTGGACCGGCACCTGCGGCGGGGCATGGGACGGCAGCACGGCGCTTGACGCGCACCCGGGATCGCCGCGCCCGACGTCGGTTCGGATGCGGACCAAGAGTCCTGGACCTCCCGTCCCCAAGGAACTACACGTTCCCCGCGAGTGTCGAGGGAGAGTCCTATGTCGGCTGTTCGGGGCCATGCGCGGGCCGGCCGGGATCAGGCGCCCGCCCTCCGGCCACCGCCACTCCCCCAAACCGCACCGGCAACGGGTTTGAGCCGTCCGGCGCCCGACGACTTCCTGCGCGGCGGCGCACTGATGCTGGGCGCCACGCTCCTGTTCTCGCTGTCGGACGCGATGGCCAAGTACATCACGGTGAGCGTGCCCACGGTGCAGCTCGCCGCCATCCGCTACGCCGTGTTCGTGGCCATGGCCGCAAGCCCGCTGCTGCGGAACCGTCGCACGTCCATGCGCAGCCGCCGGCCGATGCTGCAGATCCTGCGCGGCGTCGGCGTGGCGGGCAGCGCCCTCTGCTTCATCCTGTCCCTCGCGCGCCTGCCCATCGCCGAGGCCACTGCGATCAACTTCATCACGCCCCTGCTGATCACCGCGTTGGCCGTGCCGGTGCTGGGCGAGGTGGTGCGCCTGCCGGGCTGGATCGCCGTGCTCGTGGGTTTCGGGGGCATGCTGGTCGTGGTCCGCCCCGACGCGCACGGCCTGCAGCCGGCGGCGCTGCTGGTGGTGCTGTCGTCGCTGTGCTGGTCCGTGTCCATGCTGGTCACGCGGAAGCTGGCGGTCATCGACCGGCCCGGGGTGACGCTGCTGTGGACCGCCTTGACCGGGTTCATGCTGCTGGCGGCTATCCTGCCGTTCTTCCTGGCGCCGATGACCTGGCGGCTCGCCGGGCTGTCCGTGGCGTTGGGGGTGATCGCCTCGTTGGGTCAGTGGCTCGCGGTGCTCGCCTACCGCCACGCGCGGGCGACGGCGCTGGCGCCGCTGGGCTACGCGCAGCTCATCTGGTCCTCCATGCTGGGCCTGCTCGTGTTCGGCAATGTCCCGGACCGCTGGGTGGTGGCGGGTGCGGTCATCATCGCCGCGAGCGGCCTGTCCATCGTGCATGGGGAGCGGGTGCGGATCGCCGCCCTGCGCGCCCGGACGCCAACCGGCTGATCTCTATGGGCGAAAGGCGGGTCAGGACGGCCCATCGTTCCTGACCCACGCCGTCCAGTACTGGCTTTGACGCGGGGTGAAGTCCCTCTCCAGGGTGCTTTGCGCGACGGACAGCAGGTCCGTGACGTTGTAATGCGAGAACCACAGCTTCGGCACCATGACGACCTGCGCGTCGCCGATGACCATGTCAGGGGTCAGGCTTTTGACTGCAAAGGTCCGGTCCTCATCCCACCACAGCGCGACCCCACGTGGGGAGGGCGCGTGCAGGGCAAGCGGGAACGGGTTGCTGAACGAGAGGCTCGCGATCCTATTGACCGTGAGCGACTCCCGTTGGAGCAGCGCGAGGCCGTCGGTGAGAATCGCGTTCCCCAGGTCGAAGGGGAGCCGCGGCCTCCATTTGACGGCCTCCTCGTTCGTCACGCCCTCGGGCACGAAGGAATCTTCTATCGGGTTCCGCAGCCAGGCCATGTCGCGGAGAGGTTCCGCACGCCCTTCGCCGACGATGACGCCCTGCGACCGGTTGAGCCTGGACAGGTTCAGCATGCCGACCGCATGGGTGAGCAGGAAAGGCAAGGTCGCCATCAGGATGGCAAACATCCCAGCCAGGGCGAGGCGCGGCCTGCCGGCCTGTGTTCCGGCCTCGGTTTGCAGGCATCCGGCCAGGAGCATCACCAAGACGACCAGCGGGGTGGAAAAACCGTCGAAATTCTGGGTAGACACCAACACGCACGCCACGGCGACGCCGGCAAAGCCCGCCGCGGCCCAGCGTTGCCGGGGCACAATCCAGGCTGCCGCCGCGCCCAAAACGAGGATCAGGCCGACCTGGGGCAGGTTCATGCGGACGGCCCGCCAGACATGGAAGCTGCGGAACGTCGTCACGTTCGCGGCGCGCGCCCGGCCCAGATCCGCCGCGTAGCCGGCGAGCAGGCCGGGATGGGCCAGCTCCAGCGCGACGACGCCCGCGGCCAGGACCGTCGCCGCGACGAGGGCCATCCGCCACACGCGCGGCATCACCACGCACCCGGCCATGGCGATGACGACCGCCAGGGCGAGAAACGTGATTTTCAGGAATGCGAGGAGGAGCAGCACGACGCCAACCACGGCCGCGTCGGCGAGATCCCAGGCCGCCGAGCGCCCGCGCGGCACGCCGAGCGCCCATAACGCCACGATGGCGCACAACGCGCCCCCAAGACTGTTATAGCTTGCGAGGTAGGCGACGAAGCGTTCCGGCCCGTCAAGCGGGATCGGCGACGTGACCACGATCGTCAGGAACACGGCCAGCAGGATCGTCGAGAACGCATTGAGGCGCCGCCATGCCAGGGTGAGCGCCGGGATGAGCACGAACGGCAGGGCGATGAAGGTCGCCCGGCTCACGACATGGCTGTCCAGTCCCCACCACGCCGCCGCGCCGTGCTGCCAAAAATAGGTCAGCCCGAGCGGGGTGTAGAAATCCGCATGGGGCCACTGGCCCTGCAGGGTGCGCCAGGCTGCGTCCATTGGCACGAAGGCGTCCTGGTACGTGTAGTTGATGATCAGGTCACGCTTCAACGACAGCAGCAACGGGATCGGCAGCGACAAGGCCAGCGCGACCACAAGGTGCCAGGCACGCGGGCGGGCATCTGAGCTGATCAAAGCAAGAACGGTCTCGACCCGCCCTGCACGGGACGTCTCCTGCGGCGAGCCTTCGTCTCTCGGCATGTCCATGATGGTCAGTTCCGGCGCAGCATGGGGCCACCTATCCGCTCATGGGTGCAGCCTGGCCTGCATACACGTTTCTGCCCCGACGGAGACCTCAAGTGCCTTTGAATTGCGGTGACCCCGGTTGTCTGAACGCCCACCGTCGCCTGAACGCGTAGGCGCCGCTCTTTCCAATTCAGACTTTACGGACAGAATGCAGCAACGCTGTTGGCCCCACCCTCCTTACGCCGCACGGTAGGAAATCGCACATTGCCAAACTTTTTCCCTTGCATCGGCCCGGCAGATGTCTATCTTGTGCAGTGCAGCATGGCTCTGTCATGCTGCGGACGTTTCCTCCCTAAACTTGGCGGTGCTTTCGGGCACCGCCTTTTTTTCGCCTCCGGGTGTGGCGGCGTCCAGCGCCCGCGATGGATAGTCCGGCTCACGCGCCGCCGCTAAACGTCGATCAGCCGGTCCAGCGTGATCGGGAAGCTGCGGACGCGCACGCCGGTCGCGTGCCAGACCGCGTTGGCGATGGCGCCCGCCGTGCCCGTGATGCCGATCTCACCCACCCCCTTGATGCCGAGCGCATTCACGTGAAGGTCGCGTTCCTCGACCAGGATCGCCTCGATGCTCGGCGTGTCCGCGTTCACCGGCACGTGGTACTCGGCCAGGTTCGGGTTCATCAGGCGGCCGGAGCGATGGTCCGTCACGGCATGCTCGTGCAGGGCGAAGGACACGCCCCAGATCATGCCGCCGTAATACTGGCTGCGGACCAGGCGCGGGTTGACGATGGTGCCGGCTGCGAACGCGCCCACCAGCCGCGTCACCCGCACTTGGCCGAGATCCGGGTCCACCTTCACCTCGGCGAACACCGCCCCGTGGGCGTGCATGGCGTAGGCGGACTGCGCCGCCGGGTCGGCCGCGCCGGTGCCCTGCCCCTCGATCGCATCGTGCCCGGCGCGGGCGAGGATGTCGACGTAGCTTTCGCTGCGCGCCTCGTCGTCGCGGCGGTGCAGCCGCCCGCCTCGCGCGATGACGCCCGCATTGCCGGCCCCGAACAGCGGCGAGCGCTCGTCCCCCATCGCCAGGTCCGCAAGCTTCGCGATCACGTCCGCCCCGGCGCCGTGGATCGCCGCGCCGACCGTCGCCGTGTGGGCCGAGCCGCCCGCGATCCCCGCGTCCGGCAGGTCGGAGGTGCCGGACCGGAACTCGATCCGGTCGAGGTCGAGGCCCAGCGAATCCGCCGCGATCTGCGCCAGCGCGGTCCAGGCGCCCTGGCCCATGTCGTGCGCGCCGGTCTCTACCACCCCCGTGCCGTCCTGGCGCAGCAGCGCCCGCGCCTGGCCCTGGAACATCAGCGCCGGGAACGTCGCCGTGCCCATGCCCCAGCCGACCAGCATGCCCGCCTCGTCCCGCATCTGCCGCGGCGCCTGCGGACGGGCGGCCCAGCCGAACCGCTCGGCGCCCTGCTCGTAGCACTGGCGCAGCGCCTTGGAGGAGAACGGCTTGCCGGAGATCGGCTCCACGTCGGCGTAGTTCTTCAGCCGGAAGGCGAGCGGGTCCATGCCGCAGGCCAGGGCCATCTCGTCGACCGCGCTCTCCAGCGCGGCGCTGCCGGGCGCCTCGCCGGGCGCGCGCATGAACAGCGGCGTGCCCGTGTCGATCCGCACCGCCTCGTGCGACGTGGCGATCGCCGGGCTGGCATAGAGCGTGTGCGAGGCGCTGGCCGCCGGCTCGATGAAATCGTCGAAGGCGCTGGTGGCGGTCTTGGCATGGTGCGCGAGCGCCGTCAGCGCCCCCTGGCCGTCCGCACCCATCCGCAGCGTCTGCCGGGTGGGCGCACGGTGCCCGACGGGGCCGTACATCTGCTCGCGCCGCAGCACCAGCTTCACCGGGCGGCCGACGAGCCGGGCGGCCATGATGCCGAGGACCTGCGGCCCCGAAACCAGCCCCTTGGAGCCGAAGCCGCCGCCCAGGAACGGGCTGCGGATGTGGATGCCCTCTGGTGCTACGCCAAAAAGCCCGGCGATGCGGGCCTGCGCCATCGCCATGCCCTGGCTCGGCGTGTCGATGGACAGGGTGTCGCCGTCCCAGGCCGCCACGATGGCGTGCGGCTCCATCGCGTTGTGGTACTGCGCCGGCGTGTCGTAGACCGCCTCCATCCGGACCGACGCCGCCGCAAGGCCAGCCGCGACGTCGCCATGGCTCTCCCCGGCCGGGCTGCCGGCGCCGACGGCCGGCGGTGCGAAGCTGTCAACCGAGTCCAGGCCCGTGCGTGCCGGCTCCGCCTCATATCGCGGGGCCAGCAGGGCGGCGCCTTCGGTCGCGGCCTCGAGCGTGTCCGCCACCACGACGGCGACCGGCTGGTTGGCGTAGCGCACGGCGTCGTCCTGCAGCAGGTCGAGCCGGAACATGAACGGATTGGTCTTCGCGTCCGGGTCCAGCGCGAGCTTGGGCGCGTTCGCGGGCGTCATCACCTCGATCACGCCGGGGTGGCCCTTCGCCGCCGCCACGTCCAGCGCTGTGACCCGGCCGCGCGCGATGCTGCTGACGGCGAGCGCGGCATAGGCCATGCCGGGCGGGTGGTTGTCGGCGGCGAACCGGGCGACGCCTGTGGTCTTGAGCACGCCTTCGCGCCGGGTCAGCGGCTGGCCGATGCTCGACCCCATGCGGAGGTGCGCGGGTGCTTGCGTAAGCGTGATCTCAGGCATGGGTGGTGGCTCCGGAGAAGGGCGAGGCGGGAAGCGCGGGCATGCGTTCGGGCGTGCCCGCCGCGGCCAGCGAGAGCGCACGCGCGACGATGCGGCGGGCAAGCTCGATTTTGAAGGCGTTGCCGCCGGACGGCTTGGCGTCGGCCAGCGCCGCCTCGGCGGCCCGGCGGAAGATGGCGGGGTCCGGACGCGCGCCGGCCAGTTCCGCTTCCGCCGCGCGGGCGCGCCACGGCTGCAGCGCGACGCCGCCCAGCGCGACCCGGGCCTCCGCGACCACGCCGCCCTCCAGGCGGAGCGCCGCGGCGGCCGAGACGACGGCGAAGGCGTAGGACGTGCGCTCGCGGACCTTCAGGTAGCGGGCGTTCGCGAAGAAGCGAGCGGCTTCGGCCGGCAGGCGCACCGCCGTGATCAGCTCGCCGGGTTCAAGCACCGTTTCCCGCTCCGGCGTGCTGCCGGGCAGCAGGTAGAAGCCCTCCATCGGGATGTCGCGCCGTCCCTTCGGGCCTTCCGTCTCCACCACCGCGTCGAGGGCCGTGAGCGGCACGCAGAGGTCGGACGGGTGGGTGGCGATGCAGTGCCCGCTCCACCCCAGGACGGCGTGCAGCCGGTTCTCGCCCTCCACGGCGTCGCAGCCGGCGCCGGGGTCGCGCTTGTTGCAGGCGCTGGCCGTGTCGTAGAAATACGCGCACCGCGTCCGCTGCAGCAGGTTGCCGGCGGCCGTCGCGGCATTGCGCAACTGGGCGGAGGCGCCAGAAAGCAGCGCTTCCGCCACGGCCGGAAACCGCCGGGCGAAGTCCGTGTCGTGGGCCAGGTCCGCATTGCGCACCAGCGCGCCGATCCGCACGCCGCCGTCGTCCAGCCGCTCGATCCGGTCGAGGCCGGGCAGCCGGCTGATATCGACCAGATGGCCGGGGCGCGTCACCCCGCCCTTCATCAGGTCCAGCAGGTTGGTGCCGGCGGCCAGGTAGGCCGCCCCCGGCACGGCCCCGGCCGCGACGGCCTCGGCAAGCGTCGCCGGGCGGGCGTATTCGAAACGGTTCATGCCGCATCCCTCCGGCCCGGCGCTGCCCCGGCTTCGGCCATGCTCCGCTGCGCGTCCAGCACCGCTTCCGTGATCCCGACATAGGCGCCGCAGCGGCAGAGATTGCCGCTCATCGCCTCGCGCACCCGCTCGGGGTCGTCGCCAGCCTGGCCCTCCCGGATCATCCCGATCGCGCTCATGATCTGGCCCGGCGTGCAGAAGCCGCACTGGAAGCCGTCATGCGCGATGAACGCGGCCTGGACGGGGTGGAGCTGCCCGCCTTGCGCCACGCCTTCAATCGTAAGGATATCGGCGCCGTCATGGCTCAGCGCCAGCGCGAGGCAGGAGTTCACCCGCCGCCCGTCCACGAGCACGGTGCAGGACCCGCACTGCCCGCGGTCACAACCCTTCTTGGTCCCGGTGAGGTCCAGCCGCTCGCGCAGCAGGTCCAGCAGCGTGATCCGGGGATCGTCAAGCGCGATGGCACGCTCGGCGCCGTTGATCGTGAGGGTGATTGACAGGCCCATGCGGTTTCTCCGATCAGAGCTGTGATGCGAGGTCAAATACGGAGGCACCCTCCGCTTTGCAAGTGGAGCGAACCTGAGCCGGCATGGACGATGCATTTCCAGCCAAGCCCGCGCGCAAGCCCCGCGCCGACAGCGTCCGCAACCGCGAGCGGGTGCTCAAGGCGGCGAAGGCGGTGTTCGCCGAGGGCGGCCCGGACGGCAGCCTTGAGGGGGTAGCACGTCGGGCCGGTGTCGGCGTGGGCACGCTATACCGGCATTTCCCGAACCGCCAGACCCTGTTCGAGGCGGTGTACCGCCGCGAGGTGGAACAGCTTGCGGAGTTGGCGGAGCAGCTCGGGACGGATTTGCCGCCGCTGGAGGCGCTGCGCCGGTGGATGCACGCCAACGTCGAGTTCGTGGCCACGAAGAAAGGCATGTCCGCCGCCCTCGCCGTCGCCGTGCACAATTCGTCCGGCCTCACGGCCTATTCCATGGACCGGCTGGGCCGGGCGCTGGAAATCCTGCTGCGGCGCGCGGCGAACGCGGGGGCGATCCGCGACGACATCAGCGCCGAGGACATTCTGCGGACGGTCGTGGGCCTGTGCTACACGCACGACAAGCCGGGCTGGCAGGGCAACGTGCTCCGCCTGCTGGACGTGTTCGTCGACGGGATGCGGCGACGCTAGGTGCCTTCAAATGCCGCTGTTCGGTGCTACGGTCTCCAAGGACACGCAAAGGCCATAGAGCCTGCATGGGAGGATCGATGTCGCAAGCCCTGCCGGGCCGCCCGGAGGCGCTCCGCGCCGCCAGCGCCATCTCGCCGGCGAAGGTGTTCTGGGCCGCCTGGTTCGGCTGGATGCTCGACGGCTTCGACTCCTCGATGTACAGCTACATCCTGGTCGCCGCCTTGAGCGAGCTGCTGCCGGCGAGCGGCATCGCCGCCGACCGCGCCAATATCGGCTTCTACGGCGGGCTGCTGTTCTCGGTCTTCATGCTGGGATGGGCCTGCTCGATGGTCTGGGGCTGGGCCGCGGACCGGGTCGGGCGCGTGCGGGTGATGTGCTGGACCGTGCTCGTGTATTCCGTGTTTACCGCCCTGTGCGGCCTGTCCACCGGCCTCGTCATGTTCGGCATCTTCCGTTTCGTCGCCGGGTTCGGCATCGGCGGCGAGTGGGCCGCGGGCACGCCGCTGCTCCACGAATCCGTGCCGGAAGCCATGCGGGTCCGCCTGGCCGGCTGGCTGCACACGGCGACGCCGACCGGGCTGTTCCTCGCGGCGCTGGCCGCCCTGGTCTGCGCCAACACCTTCGGCTGGCGCGGGATGTTCTTCCTCGGCATCGCGCCCGCCTTGCTCACCATCTACCTGCGCCGCAGCATCCCGGAGCCACCCCGCCGCGCGTCCCGGGAGGGGGCGCCGGGGTTCGCCGCGCTGTTCAAGGGCGCGCAGGCGCGGACCACCTGGTCCGCGGCGCTGATGATGGCCTGCATCATCTTCGGCCTGTGGTCGTCCAACT
>JAABUQ010008241.1_pt1 | contig 14705 bp, 14 predicted proteins | sample 5560001 | NCBI WGS metagenome assembly JAABUQ01 (sample SAMN10711888, study PRJNA513371) | rock metagenome | isolation source: Antarctica rocks | place: Antarctica: Victoria Land, Finger Mt nord | collected 2015-12-18 | reverse complement strand
CTGGCTCACATTAACTGCAACTCGGCTCAAGTTAACTGCAACTGGCTTACAATCATCCAACTTGGCTCAAGTTAACTGCAACCGAGGGTAAAGAAAACCCTGGTTTTCTTTACTGTTAGGCTGAGAGCGCTTTTTGACTCTTAAATCGCCTGATCCTGAGTAAATTAAGTCGGTAAAGAATTTAAAGTCAATCGGCTTGGTGTTGTGATGGGGTTACTTGACAATTCTGACGACTCCCGGAGCGCCCTTTGTTGACATTGTATTGAGGCTATTTGCAGTTAATGTGAGCCAGAACGGATGATTGCGAGCTAGTTGGAAATAATGTGAGCCCAGTTGCAGTTAACTTGAGCCGGAGCGCAGTTTCAGTTGCAATTAATGTGAGCCAGGAATCGTGATGTTTGCAAGCCGAAGTGTTTATGTTTGCAAGCCGCTACAATTAGGAATGTCTATAAAACTGAGTTACGCCACTTCCAAGACCAAAGGCAACCGCTCAGAAGCAATCGTTGAGTTGATAGAACTTGGCTTGGCTGTCGCCAGTAGTCAGCAACCCACTCAGTCTGGTATGACATTGCAAGACAATGTAAGTTATAGGGAGGTGAACGAAACTGTCACCGCATTAGCCTCCCAGGTAGACCAGTTAACCGATACTCTGCTTTCAGCACTTTTACCAGAGCATCGCCAGTTGGGGATGTTGTAGAGGTGTTGATAGGGTACTAGACCGGCATCCCAAATTCGTAACGATTAATAAACAACCCAATTACTAGGTCATGCATCAACTCTGTCTTGGAAAAGCAAATTGTTTTTCTCGCTAACCGTTTGATCCTTGCACGTAAATTCGTATGGAGGCTTTCTATTTTCTGCCTGTTGTGTTTGCCAACCTCATGCTTATCTGCCTCTTGTTGGCGCTCATATTCTCCCCAACCATCGGTGTAGAATCGTGTAATCCCAAATGGTTCTAAAAGCGCTTTCAGTTCCAGAAACACTTTATCTTTACGCCGACCCAAAACATAAGCCAACACTTTGACACTTTGATGCTCCTAGGCATGCCATAACCAACGAGGATTATCCTTTTTGCCGACACCCCTCCACATTTCCAGCGCGCTCAGATTCCCGTCCTTTCGTCTCCTCAGGTAGGGCAACCAGATAAATGCCAACTTCAACTGCCCCTGGATTCAGTTGCTTTAACAGGGGTGCGAGTAGCATTGGAACCGTAAACCGGGTTAAGGCTGAAATGCTTGCTGTATGGTCGTTTTGTTTGCTAACCGTTCTGTGGATTTCTCCCCCCTGATTCTTGTGAATATGGTTTTTTCTAAGATACCCTTAACCCAAAACAAGGCGCGTTACAAGGGTTTTGGGTAATCAGTGACAGGGGCAATTTTATTTTTATCACAAGAATCACTCTTTCCGAGTCGGTGGCGATCGCCCTTAACCCGGTTTACGGTTCCAATGCTGATACTGTTGGCGAAGTCCTAAAAGGGTAGACGTGGGACAATACTGACGTGCCTACCATTACCCCTGTCCCCACAAGAGGCACAAGGAAGAATAGTCTAAGTGCTTCAACCTCAACCCAATAGTTCTATCCCAGAAGAAACGGCACGTGTCGCGAGGGCGGCTTTTCCCAAGGGCAACCTCTACATCACCATGCGCGACGAAATAGGAACTCTCTACAGCGACCAAGATTTTGAAGCACTGTTTCCGAAGCATGGGCAACCTGCTTTTAGTCCTTGGCGGTTAGCGCTGATCTGTGTGATGCAATTTGTGGAAGAACTTTCAGACCGACAAACCGCCGAAGGAGTTCGCAGTCGAATTGATTGGAAATATGCCCTCGGTTTGGAGTTGAATGACCCTGGTTTTGATTTTAGTGTGTTGTGCGAGTTTCGAGCGCGGTTGATAGCAGGGGGTACGGAGCAACAGCTATTGGATACCCTGTTAAAGCAGTTCAAAGAGCGGGGTTGGCTGAAAGAAAGAGGTAAACAGCGTACTGATTCAACACATGTGCTGGCTGCCATCCGCACTCTAAATCGACTTGAAGGGGTAGGCGAGACGTTGCGTGCCGTACTCAACGCTTTGGCTACGGTTGCCCCCGATTGGTTACGTTCCTGGGTGCCGGATGAATGGTTTGACCGCTATGAACGTGCTGTAGACGAGTATCGTTTGCCCAAAGGTATTGCAGCTCGTAAAGAGTATGCTGAAACTATTGGCAGAGATGGGATGCAGCTATTGACCATCCTGTACGATGATGAAACGACACCTCAATGGCTGCGGCAAATACCAGTTGTGGACATTCTCCGCCAAACCTGGATACATCAATATTATATGGATGACGATCAAGTATGCTGGCGTACTGCTGCGGATTTACCACCAGCAGGCAACCGCTTTGACTCCCCTTACGACCCCGATGCTCGTTATGGCAACAAGCGTAGCACGACTTGGACGGGCTATAAAATACACATCACTGAAACCTGTGACGTTGACGAGGTTCATCTGATTACTAATGTTGAGACAACCCACGCCCATCTTTCAGATGTGGCTCAGACCGAGCCAATTCATGAAGCATTGTCCGCTAAAGCACTGCTGCCCTCTGAGCATATTGTCGATGCTGGCTATGTTGATGGGGATCTGCTGATTAGCAGTAAGCTGGATCATGAAGTAGATGTCATTGGTCCTGTGCGTCCGAATACTAGTTGGCAGGCTAAAATTCCTGGCGGATATGATAATAGTCAATTCATTATAGACTGGGACGCACACACTGTTACCTGTCCTCAAGGTCAAACGAGTACCACTTGGACTCCCGGTGACGATCAGTGGGGTAATGCCGGAATTAACGTCAAGTTTTCTCGCCCAGTATGCCGAGCTTGTAATTTTCGGTCTTTATGTACTCGCTCAAAAACCGATCCACGATTCATCCGGTTACGCCCCCAGGCTGAACATCAAGCTATTCAATCGATTCGACAGGAACAACATACGGATGAATGGAAAGAACGTTACAACACCCGCGCTGGAGTTGAAGGCACTTTATCTCAAGGGATTCGGGCTTTTGGTTTACGCCGAACGCGTTATCTTGGCTTGGCAAAATCCCGATTACAGCACCTGCTGACCGCTGTAGGGATGAATATTGTTCGCATGGTCGCCTGGTTACGTGGTATTCCTCATGCCAAAACGAGAACTTCACGTTTTGCTGCACTAGCTACAGCTTGAAGCAAGGGCGCTGACTTGGGATATTAATAACATCATCCCTCACCATGTAATACACGATTGACCGCTCCCTCACAAACGGTTTACACTTACAGTGTAATACATGGAGGAAGCCGCCATGAAACGTGATATTCAGGGCAAGTTTGCGCTGAAGAACAACGATTACCGCTTAGTCCGCTCTATAAGACTAACCGACTTCACTTGGTCGGCGTTGGGTATAGCTGCTGAATGCTTAGGCATCAGCAGGGCTGACTATTTAGAGCAGATGGTTAAGGACAACGACCTGCCGAGTATTACGCGGAATAAAGAAGAAGTAGGTTCAAGTAATACACGGATTGAGGGAGAAACACTGCCGATTATTACACGGTACGAGGAGGAAATAGAGCGACTCAAAGTGGAAATACAGGAGCTGAGTCAAAAAAACGCCTTGCTCGTCGAACGGGCGACGATTACGTTGCCACTGATGGCAGACCTTGAGACGTTACGCGATCGCATTTTATTTGACCTGAAGTTAGGGAAGCAAGCTTCTGGGTACAAAGCTGCACAAATTGCTCTCAACCGCTTTATTGCTGAACTTACCCACTTAGCTGACAACCTTTGACGACTTCGCCAACAGTATCCAATGCTACTCGCACCCCTAACACTGGCAGATTTACTTGCTGGATGTGAGGTTCTTTTTTTTTAATTCTTTCAGCACAGTGCTAGTACTCACATGCAACACGCGTGCCGTATCTCTAATTCCACTCCCGTTCAGGACCATATCAACAATTTGCTGCTTTACTTGACGTGACTGGCCTGCATAAGCATAATCGAGAAGAAATGTCCTGCCCTCACAGAGACTCCCTCGACACATAAATCGCTGCTTTGACTGACGAGTCTTGCCATTCTTGACGATATCAACCCCCTGGCAGTAAGGACAGTGAAGTACTTGTAAGATCATTGTTATCTAAGTAAAGTTGATGCTGCTACCCTCTATAGTAAAAAGTTAGCACATCAACACCTCTACAACACACCCAGCAGCAGTTTCTAGCTCACTTTGAGCCTCGTTCAGATTGCCAGTTTCTATTGCTGATTCAAAGCGACAAAAGCAGATGATAAGTCCCTGAGTAAAAACAAAAAAATGCGAATGGAAGCCCTTCCATATTTTTAGCGGTTCAATGCCATCAATCTGAGTCATAATATTTCCTTCAAAGTTAAGCCAAATGAACGACTGAGCAGATAAATATAACTCTTGAAGCCACTTTTCACCTGTTCCATCTTGAGGGGGTCAAGTGAGAGGCAGTGTTTGTTGAGTTCGAGCCAATTTTGATATGCCTTCAGAAAACTCCCTATCAAGCATTCAGCAGGTTCTTTAGCTTGAACATGCCTCACATTGAAGTAACTGTCGGAATCTTCAACTTCCCAAGTTTCTAAGGAAGTTCCATCAGCGAGTCTCTTGGGGTGGCAAACTTCCACGGGACCAAGTATCTCTAATGTCTGGTTAATGATACTGGAAGCTTGCTCTAGACAAGTTTGATTTAAACATTGCAAAAGCTGGTTGAACACTATGCAAAGTTTTGACTTACTGGACTCACTTAATTCATAGCTACTGCACAAATCTCTAGGTACGAGTAAAAGAAGCTTCTCTTGGACATCTACACTTTCCCAAAATGGTGACATATCAGGGGCTTGGTCGCGTTTTGCATAGTTAACTTTTCTCATGGTTTATTTCCTCCATATGGACCCAAAAGTAGCGAAAGTGTACAAGTATTCAGTCTAGCTGAGGGATTTTTGCAAAAAGTCTACTGAGCAATCCGAATGTAGCAATAGCAAAACCGGCACTAGCGTAAAAAACCCCCTGCATTCCCCAAAGTCCAAACGCGACTCCTGCCAACAGTGGACCCAACGCCTGCCCCAGTGACAACACGGTGGCATTCACCGCCATAAATCCAGCTCGATACTCCTCTGGGGCTAGTCCACCTAACAAAGCCTGAGTTGAAGGAAACGCCATGCCATGGGCGGCTCCGAATAGAACACTGGGAATGAACAGCAGCCAGACATTGTGCAGAGCAGGGGTAATGACTAGTGCCAGCGCATAGAGAATAAACGAGACCTTGATCAGTGTTAGCTCGGAGAGGGATTGTGTAAATAGTCCTAGTTGCGAAGAGACAAAGGCGAGCGAAAGCGCCATACTTGCCAGAATAATGCCAATCACCACATTAGAAGCACCCAGAGCATTGCCTGCCAGGATAGGAATGTAAGTAAAGTAAGCACCAAACAAGAGAATGAATAAGGCAACTACCGCAAACAGCAGTCCAACCACCTGACGATTGTTGATACTGCGCCAAATATTTTGCAAATAGGCTTTGAGATCGAACTCCTGCTGCTTTTCCAACTTAGGTGTCTTCAGCAAGAGTAACACCAACAGTCCGACTGGAATAGCAGTCAACGGCAGGAGAAAAGGATACCGCCATCCCAGCGCCGCCAATCCTCCACCAATCAGGGGGTATACAGCCAAACTGATGCCAATCATGCTGGCATTGAACGCCATTGCTGCTGTCAGTATCTTTCCGGCATACAGATCGCTGATTAACGTGAGTGCGAGGGACTCTAAGCTCGCTGCACCTATCCCTTGCAGAAAACGCCACTCCAGCAGCGTGCGAAAATTCGGGGCAACCGCGCAGGCAGCTCCTGCGATCGCAAATAACAGGAGGGAAGGCAATAAGATTTGTTTCCTACCAAAGTAATCGGCCAGCACCCCACACACCGGAGTGCCGAGTGCAATGGGTAGAACAAAGGCTACGATCACCAGTCCAATGTGTTGGGGGGGGATTTTGAGATCTTGAGCTAGCGTCGGCAATGCTGGCTCAACACTGGTTGCACCTAAAACCGCCATCAACGTCACACCAATGATGAGCTGAAGATTCTTATCCTGATAGACCTTGATGGAATTTTGACTCGGACTGCGAACTTTTCTTCGATTCATGAGTTGGCTTTCTTGACGAGTATTTTACTCGGTGTTGTCAACCACCAGAACAGCTTCTGATAATTATCCACTCCCAAAAAACTGGGGACGCTAACAAAAAAAGCAAATATTTTTTTTCCTTCCTATTTAGCTATTGTTTTTAACAAACGAGAGAGACTTATCCAAATAATCTCTAACCAATTTTATGGCTTTTTCTAAGGGCATATTTTTGAGTTTCTGATTCCATGGTTCTATGGCGACTGGTCCTCGGTAGCCTTTTTTATAGAGTGCTTCGAGAAAATCTTCAATCTTTGACACCCCCGTCGTAAATGGTAATTCCCTTTCAAATTCAGGAATAGTAAAGATGTCATAACCGGGTAATCCATCATTTAATTCAACATATAATATATATGCTAAATCCAAATGATGAATATCCAGTAGACCCGCCCCACTATTTTGCCAATGGTGAACATCAAATTTAAAGCCACCATATCCATATAATCCTGCACTAGCAATCAAGGCACGGGCTCCATCTATGGTATGAATAAAGTCGTATTTTGTGCTGCGTCTAGTTTCAGTAGGTCCGATAAACTCAAAGCCAATTTTGATGTCATATTTTTCTAAGATAGGTTTAATTTCACGTAATCGATTGCTGGTTTGAATAAATCGATCATTGAAGTTGAGCTCATTTGAAAATGGTGGGATATAACATAGGGTTAAGTGACAGTCGATTTCCTTGGCTTGTTTAGCCTGTAATTCAAATTCAGATAAGCTTTCTTCAAACTCTTTTTGGCTGTCAAATAATTTTACAGGAAAGCCAAAGGCTACAGGTTTTAAATTAAGCTGGAGCAGTAATTTTTTGCATTCAGAAGCGCTTAACGAATTAGGGATACTCAAGTCAATGTTAATACCCTCGAACTGATATTTATGAGCCAAATGACAAATTCTTTGAAAATCATTCACAACATGACCAATATGGCCGCAGTGGCCCCAGGGGTCAATGTGAGCGGTTACATTCAATATGGGATACATTGCAATTCCACCTATGAATTCAATACTGATTGCTTGAAAGCTGATACCCGTACATGGTGCGAACCAGCTAAACTAGGTTTGCCTGTGGCGAATTTTTCTTAGCCTGCACAGCTAGACTTTGTTAGAATAGACTAAGGTATCCGAGCTTATCTCAGCTTGCTAGAACTGAGATAAGCAGGATTATTGACGTACTTTTGATTTGAGTAGTTAGGACTATGTACTGAAACGAGATTGCATAGCTTTCTAAGCAACTAATTCGTAAGTCTTAGCACTCTTTCTCTGACTCTGCTGTTGGATGAAATTCTCAACCACTTTGAGCACCAAGTTTTGGTCAATGGTAACAAGGAAATCTCCTTCAGGATTGTAACATTGACCCAGTTTTTCTAACAACACAAAGCGCAGCTCTCGCCCTGTCTTTTTGTTGTCTGCAATCATAGCATCAAAGAGTTTTTCAGTGGTGATTGATTTAGGCAACGGATTATTAAAGCCAAGTTTATCTTCAATGAGATAGTAATGCCGTTCCACATCTTCTTGTGAGATTAATCCGAGTTCTTTGCCGAGCTCTGCAGCAATTTTCATTCCAAATGAAACCGATTCTCCGTGAGATAATTTCCCCTTTTCTAGCCATTCAATACCATGACCGAAGGTATGACCGTATTCCAGAATAATTCCATAGCCTTTCTCGCTTGGATCTTTCTTGATAATTTCTAACTTGGACAAAATGATTTTGAAGGCTAGGTCGTACAACTGTTCATCCGAAAACTTGACCTCAGGATTGAGGGTGTCTTCTAAGTAATCCAAAAATGTTGGATCGGAAATGAAACCATTTTTAATTCCTTCAATTATTCCACTTCGCCGAGAAGAAGGAGGGTCTGTTTTGAGATATTTGGTATCAACCCAGATAAAGATTGGCGCATGATAGAGACCAAAATGGTTTTTTCCAGTTTTGCCATTGACAGCCTGCTTATTACTAAGCGTACTATCGGTTTGGCCTGTCATGCTTGTGGGGACTTCGATAAAACGGATGCCTCGGTAAATCAACCCAGCTACCAGACCAACAATATTTCCAACTGTTCCGCCACCGAACGATAACAAGATAGATTTTTTTGAGGCACCTTTGGCAATTAGCTTTTCGCAGGTTTCTTCGAGAACAGGAAAATATTTACATGACTCACCGGTAGGTACGAATTCAAGTGCACAAGGAAATTTTTCACAGATTTTGAGGTACAGATCTTTGCCGTACAACGCAAATAGATGTGGTTCTGTAAAGAAAAAGATTTTGTCGAAATTGTATTTCTCTAGTTCCGACGTAAAACTTTCCTGGATGTCATATCCAAAATAAAATGGACTGGGTTTTTCCAGTTTGGTACTGAAGTGTGCTTACTTTTCCAGGTACCCATTCTAAGGTTTGATTGTGATTCATGATAGTTTTACCTCCGGTAGTGTTGGTGTATCAAACTCTCAACTTTTGAACCCAGATGTTATCGATTATCGATAAAAACGCCTGAACGATTATCGATAATCGATTTGTTTTTGCTGCTACTTAAGTGTTAACTTCCGGCGAAAATACCTAAAAAACAAAGAGTGACTAAGCAAATATGTGGGAATTAGCGGCGGTCAAGAAAACCTATTGCCCATCCCCAATCGCTTTTATTAGTACAATTAGGGCTTTTACGCAGCTAAAGTTAACAACTCCGAAGAACTATCCGCTCATTGGGTTAATGCTCGCGGATTTGAGCCATTTATTTCTTGTCTCTCCTGACTTGTTCTTGGGAACTCAAAAACAAGGAGGAGTTGTAGACAACCAAGTTCCGAGCAGCAGTTAAGTCCGATTGACTTAAATGTTAGTTTTTACAATACCAGTACTTTTTTAAAAATGCAACCTCTTTTTTTATAAGAAAATCTTATTGACTTAGCTCTTGCACTTAGCGCTCTGTCTGAATGTCAAAACCTTGGTTACGCCCTAATGGTAGTAGACGAATGGCACGCTTTTCAAGGTGAAACACTTGACTGGTAAGGACTTGGGAGAACGGGGAGTTCGGGGATGGGAAGACGAGGAATTTTGAACTTCCCCAATTCTCGACTCCCACTTCCTGACTCCCCACCCCCTAAAAGCTTTGAAACCTTGCGTAAGTTTTGGAATTTTGCCAAAATGCCGGCCCAAATGCTTGTATATTAAGAATTTTCCCCCTCACCACTCCCCACGCTCCAAAACTAGGGTTTTCTACCACAATTCCGGGAAAGCCTAGATTATCGATAAGATGATAAAATCAAGTTATAGCAATCCGCACGTGATTCGTGAATAAAAGCATTTGGACAACAGTGGCACAGGAAGCTAGAGGAAAATTCGTTCCCTGCTTCCCCTGCCAACATTTCACAACTCAAATCAGATTGCTATAGTTTACTTTTGTCAAACTTGGGAAAGAAAAATGGCTGAAGCTCTTATATAGTAATACTTTGGGCGCATTTTTCAATTCCCCGAATGACCGAAAAGGGGCGAGGGATGAGGGGCGAGGGACGAGGGAAGAAGCTCTGAATTTAGCCCCGTTAATTGGTCTGATGCCCCCGAATGCGCGTTGTGGAGAGCAAAAAAAGATTTGTGTGTCGGCACGAAGTGCGACACACAAGGTGTCCTTATTCCAATCCCCCGGATTCATCCGTGGGGTTCTTCCCTCGCCCCTCACCCCTCGTCCCTCGCCCCTCTGAAAAAAAGGTTAAAGCTTGTAACCCTTGTGCCGCAAGTCTTCTGAATTTCCGCCCGGCGAGAGTGACAAAAGAAAGATAGGAGTGATGAAAAAATTACCGATGAGTTTACGTGAAACAATGCGTGATCGCATCAAGCAAGTCTTGCTTAATCGAATCCTAGACGGCACTTACAAACCAGGAGACAGACTTGTAGAGATGCAGATTGCTCGTGAGATGGACACCAGTCAAGCCCCTGTTCGGGAAGCTTTGCGCGAATTGGAGGTGATGCGGTTGGTTGAGTCTGAAGCCTACCGGAGCACACGAGTCAGGGAAGTGAGCCAACATGAGTTGCAAGAGTCCTACCAGGTTCGAGCAGAGCTGGAAGCGTTCGCAGCACGGCTGGCAGCTCCTCTGTTTTACGAAGACCCAGAGCCACTTCAGACTGCTTTAGCATCACTCCTAGCTGCTGTTCAGGCAAAGGATTTTGAGCAGATCACGCGGCACGATGCAGCGTTCCATCGACTGATTGTTGAGACATCTGGTAATAGTGTCCTCTTGCATGTGTGGAATTCATTAGCCATTGAAGCCTGGACCCGTATTAATGTGATACTTCTGAAACAGAAGAGGGTCAACCTACAGTCACTATTCAAGGAGCATCAAGAAATTGCTGACGCACTGGTGCAAGGCGACGGCACAACTTCAGGAGAGTTGCTTCGCAAGCACATTGAGACTGCCCTAACCCTGGAGGCTAAGTGAATCGACTGAAATAAACGGCGAACCGTTTTTGGTATATCTCTCGTCACACAGCGGGTTTGCGGGTTTGACGGTTCGCCGTTTATTTCAGTCACAGTGCTTAATCTGACTTTTCCCGCTAAGTATTGAAACATCCAATACACTTCCGACTCGATATTACGCATTTCACTTTAGATGGTATTGTCAACAATCACACCTTGACAGGGCTAGGTGATGCCGCTTAAACGGCCCCAAAGTAGCGAGGCTGCAACGAGTCGCCATGGAAACATTGAAGCTCTTGCCATGTAAGGCTTTCAGAAAAATTTTGCTTGAGCTCATTTTAAGCTTTATGCCTGCTGCATTTTATTCCTAAAAACCTTGCTGTGTAAGTGCGAGGGGGACCATAACTTTGCGCCTACTGGAACCATAACTTTGCATTAGCAGAGGCTGTAAAGCCTATTGTGTCGTCAGGCGACCTAAAATCCTTTCTGCTAATTGGAACCATAACTTTGCCAAGACTAAAAATTGGAAGCATAAAGGCGTCGAAACTCAAGTCGGATACAAAAATAGTAGCTATTTATATAAGTATTTCCCCAAAATCTCCCGCGAAATCTCCAAGCGCTACAAAGAATACTTGCGCTCATGCGGTGTGGCAAAGAGGGAACGGCTCTACCAGGAGATACGGACTGTTGCTCTCATGCTTCATGAGTCAGGGAAAAAACCTACCTCAAGTCGCGTTAGCTCCCTTCTCACCAAGCCTGGAGTATTGCTGAGTAAACACGCTCGGGGCGCTTTACAACAAGTACAACGCGAACTTGGTTACGAAAAAAGAGGTGCCTCACCCATTGGCACAACTCACCGTTTCGCCCAGAGCGAAAACCCTAACGCCCAAAATGGAAGCATAACTTTTCGTAAGGGAATTGTCAGCATAAGGGCGACAAAAACGCAAAGTTATGATTCCACTCACAGTAAGGGCTTTTGACGTTAAATGGCGGCTGGTTACACCTTCGCTACTTTTGGGCCTATTTGGGCCGTGTACGCCCATCGGTTATCCCTTTTTCACTTCTCTCTTGACTAAAGTTTTTCGATAATCTATCTTAAAACTTATCGATAATCTATAGCTCGGAGGTCAAACGAGGAAATCTCAGCTAAATCCTCCATTTGAGGTTCTAGTACAGGCGAAACGGAATCGTTACCGAATTGAAAGAATCCGTAGACAATAGGGAGATTCAAAAATTGTCTAAGCAAGAACGTTCACAAGTGCCTGCGGTGCTGGCATTGATTGCACTCGCAGCAATCTGGGGCTACAACTGGGTCGTGATGAAGGTAGCAGTGCAGTATTCGCCTCCCTTCGACCTCGCTGCTCTACGGGCTTTGCTGGGAGCGCTCAGTCTGTTTCTTGTGATGTTTTGGTTGCGTAAATCAATCTGGCCCAAGGAGATTTTAGAGACTTTTCTGCTCGGCTCACTCCAAACATCCGGACTAATTGGTTTATCGACCTGGGCTTTGGTCAGTGGCGGTGCTGGTAAAACATCGGTGCTACTCTACACAATGCCCTTCTGGGTTCTTGTTCTGGCTTGGCCCATCCTCGGTGAGCGGATTCAAGGGGTGCAGTGGATTGCCGCTATCCTGGCGCTGAGTGGGCTGCTTTTCATCCTTGCGCCCTTAAACCTCAACAGCGACCTCGGTAGTAAGGGACTGGCGCTCCTGTCAGGTATCAGTTGGGCTATGAGCGTGATTGTCGCCAAGAGACTCCGCCAGAAAACAAACCTGGATTTGCTGTCGCTCACAGCTTGGCAGATGCTCTTCGGTAGCATCCCCTTGGTCGTGATTGCTCTGCTCCTACCATCTCTCCCTATCGTCTGGTCTAGCTCCTTTATCGGGGCGCTCATTTACAACGTGATACCAGGTAGTGCCGTGGCTTGGCTGCTATGGCTTTACGTACTGAGCAGATTGTCAGCAGGTGTAGCCAGTTTGGGAATGCTTTCCAACCCAGTTGTTGGCGTGCTTACAGCTTGGGTGCAACTGGGGGAGAGACCTGGGTTGGCAGAGTCTCTGGGAATGCTGCTGATTGGTAGTGCCCTGGTACTGCTCTCAGTTCAAGGCTTGAAACATAATCGGCAGGTAACTCCTAGAAGAGCTTAATGAATCACTCCTGAGCTCTCTCAACACTTACATAATCCGCCAGCTTCAGTTCCGTACGCACCCATTATGAAGATACAGCAATGACTACAAACGCGAACACTAACGCAACCACTAGCCAAAATACAACAGCAATGGGAAAAATCGCTCAGACTCAGCATCCTATTCATGACCTGCTGAAGCACCGTTGGAGTTCACTGGCATTCTCCAACCGCAGTGTGGAGCCAGAAAAGTTGTGCTGCCTCCTGGAGGCAGCGAGATGGGCACCCTCTTCCTACAACGAGCAACCCTGGAGCTTCATCGTTGCCACTCAGGAGGATCAGACTGAATACAACCGTTTGCTAAATTGCCTTGTGGAGACAAACAGACAGTGGGCGGCTCAGGCTCCCGTATTGATCCTCTCTGTAGCGAAGCACCACTTTGAGGGGAACGGACAGCCCAACAGACACGCTTTTCACGATGTTGGGCTGGCAGTTGAGAACTTGGTCACACAAGCGGTAGCGCTCGATCTGTTTGTGCATCAAATGGCTGGCTTTCAGGTGGAGAAGGCACGGGAACTGTTCAGCATTCCTGAAGGTTATGAACCAGTAGCAGCGATTGCTGTAGGTTATCTGGGAAATCCGCAGTCCCTAAGTGAATCACTCCGTCAGCGACAGCTAGCTCCACGTACCCGCAAACCTCTGGCAGAGTTCGTCTTCACTGGAAGTTGGGGTCAGACCTCACCGCTGGTTGCCAGCCAGGATTAGAAGACTTGAGCTGCATAGGAAAGGAGAAATGTTTGTACTCATCAGTAACTACTTGAAGCCCGTTGAGGAAGTAGACGCCTTCTATTCTGCTCATGCCCAATGGCTGGCTGAACACTATGCATCGAGTCGATTTCTTGGCTCAGGTCGCCGGGTTCCACCTATTGGTGGACTGATTCTGGCACAAGGTGAGAGTCGAGAAGAGATGGAGGCGATCCTTGCTGAAGATCCTTTCAGCAAGGAGGGATTAGCCCGGTATGAAGTATTTGAGTTCACGCCGAATCCTGCTCCCCGATGCTCTTTGGAGTTGGAAGCATTCCTGAGTAAACCGCTTGTAGCCCAAAAGTAGCGAAGGTGTAACCAGCCGCCATTTAACGTCAAAAGCCCTTATACAGCAAGGTTTTTAGAAATAAAATGCAGCAGGCATAAAGCTCAAAATGAGTTCCAGCAAAATTTTTCTGAAAGCCTTACATGGCAAGAGTTTCAATGTTTCTATGGCGGCTCGTTCCAGCCTCGCTACTTTTGGGCCAAGACTTTGGCTTGAGGATTGAGCGAAGTCAGGGAAGACTAAAAGCGTCCATCACTGGCTTTGAGATTGACATCCAAGATCCTGAGAATTTAGCCAGCATCGTCCACCAGGAAACGTTTGGCCGCATGGTGAGTGTACTCCAAGAACAAGCCGCAACACCTAGGGACCAATTGAGCTTGTGGAACGAGTTAAACCGAAAGGAAACTATTATGAAACTTGGACTCAAAGACAAAGTCGCTCTTGTTACAGGGGCAAGCAAAGGTATCGGTAAGGCCATCGCATTGGCTTTGGCGTCAGAGGGTTGTCGTGTTGTTATTGGCGCCAGGGGCAAAGAAGACCTTGAGACTGTAGCAACAGAGATTCATGCAGCAGGGAGTTTAGTTCAAGCTGTGGCGGCGGATGTCACAAAAGCTGGAGATACCCAGAAACTCGTTGATGAAGCTGTCGCGAAATTTGGAACGATTCATATCTTGGTCAATAATGCCGGTGGAATTGGCAGTTTTTCCCCCTTTGACCAACTGAAAGACGACGACTGGCTGGATGTCTTCAACCTTAATGTGCTCTCAACTGTACGAGTAACACGTGCGGCGCTGCCTTACATGCAGAAGCAGAAGTGGGGTCGAATTATCAATATGGCTTCTGAGTCTGGCATCCAGCCTGACCCTGTTATGCCGCACTACAATGCGTCCAAAGCCGCTCTGAT
>JAABUQ010008240.1_pt1 | contig 14705 bp, 15 predicted proteins | sample 5560001 | NCBI WGS metagenome assembly JAABUQ01 (sample SAMN10711888, study PRJNA513371) | rock metagenome | isolation source: Antarctica rocks | place: Antarctica: Victoria Land, Finger Mt nord | collected 2015-12-18 | reverse complement strand
AGGCTACTAAAAATCACTGTTTTGAATCACCTGCCAGGGTGAAAAGGCTCTCCAGAGTAACCTGATCCTGGATGAAAAGGGCTCTGAAAGCCTTATTTCGCCTACACCACAAAATCCGATAGAACCAGGAGGGCTTCAGTCATGATGCCGCGCGATCACCTCGAAATAAATTGGCGCTAAACACCAACCGACCCTTTCAAATTACGTCTTCACCGATAATCTGAGCCGCATAACGACAAGGATCACGCCTTCGCAGATAACCTCTACAACTCAACCTACCATATCGGTACTTTCCGGTGCAGCGACTTGTTATACCGCGATCACTAACTAACCTTTAAATGATGACGGCGAAACATGGTTTATGGCAAGCCGACAGGATCGAGAGATCGCCCTACCCGCAAACTTTCGGCAACTTGACTCTGAACACCAACAGATAAGTTCAAACTACTGCCCCTACCGAGATAGCTGGAGCGGCACAACGACCAAGCTCACGCCTTCGCAGATGACCCTTGCCATTCAACCGACTATATCGGGGCGTTCCGGTGCAGCGACTTGTTAGCCCGCGATGCTGAAATTACTCGAATTTAGGTTCTACAGCCATTAATGTACTATTTATATTCCGCGCTCGCTCCAAGTAATAATCCTCGAATAGGCTGGATAAGATTGCGGTAGTAAAAATGAATTTTTGCCGTGGATCTCTGCCACAGGTATCGTCTATCATGTAGCCGGAGGATTCTGAATAGTCAATAGGCAGCATCAAGTTGTCACACCATGAGCATATTGGAGCGGCAGAAAATTTTAATCCATGTAATTGATGAGCAAAAGCATTTCGGATATTTCGGACTATATTGAGGTCATCATAAAATGACTTTGGGATGATGTTTAGACAAAAAGCAATCTTGATTTTTGCACTAAAAGTTCCGAGTGGCCTCATGTCCAAAAATAAGCCTTTGTAGGCTTCTTCTCTATGAGCTAGTGCCTCTAAAACTAGAATTTCAAGGCAGTTATCTAAATATGCAGCACATAACAAAGCGCATGAGCGATCATCGCTAGACTCATATTCTTTCCGAAATTGCTCCCATGCTGTTGAATCTAAAAATAATTTTGCCTTTTGCTTTGCCATATTTTTCTAAAAAATGCTATTTTAGAAGAACTTTTTCTAAAACTAGGTTTTAAAATTCTAACTTTTTGATTTTCTCAAGTCTAAACGCAAAATATTTTACTCTTAAAATTGGAAATTTCTTGCTTGCTTTCAACTACACAGTTAGCAGATCAATCATCATGACAGCAACCATTCCCAAACCATCAGAACGATCAACAGAACAGCGCTTCATCAAGACTGGAGTGAGTTGGGACGATTTCAAAGGCATTCAACGAGGCTTTGCCAATTTGCCTGGAGTTCGTTTGTTTTATTACCGTGGAGAGCTTGAAATCTTGGGCACGTCGCCAGAACACGAGATTGTCAAAGGCAACATTGGTTTTCTTGTTGAAGACTATATGCTGACGGCTGGACTTGAGTTTGTGGCAACTGGCTCTTTTTCCCAGGAACGAGAAGATGAAGCAGCCGCCCAAGCGGATGAATCTTACTGCTTTGAGCAGCAAAAGCCGATTCCAGACTTAGCGGTCGAGATTGTCATCACGAGTGGCGGACCCAGCAAACTCAAACGCTACAAAGCCTTGGGCGTAAAAGAGGTTTGGTTTTGGGAAGATGGCGTGATTGAAATTCACACTCTAGAAGGTGATAGCTACAGACGCATTAGTCAAAGCCAATTCCTGCCTAACTTGAACACAGAGCATTTAGCAATGTGTGCTGCGATCATCTCTCGACCGGAAGCCGTGCGACAGTTTAGAGCCAAGACTTAGGATGCGTGATGTCTATTCTGTGTGGTCACGAAGCAAGGAAACGTCAGCTTGGGACTTGGTCTGCGATCAAACAAATCCGATCACCTGCGGCGAACTCTTGCCCCCGCTACTGAACTTTGCCTTAGATGCCCTCAACGAATTAGAGCAGATTGATCGCTGCTTTGATTTATCGCACCAAGAGACTGTAGATTCAGTAAGGCTTGACTCATTGCTAAAAGACATTAAGCATCATTGGGATTGAGGTGAATCATCTCCCAAGTGGTGTAAGTCCCAATTGGCGACCAAATGATATAGGGGAGGAGTAAGAGTGCTGCCCAACCAGAGACAGGTAAGACTGAGAGTGTCAGCAGAATGCCTAAAATGGCACCAATTCCCCCAATGATTGTACCGGCGCTGAGACTACGCAGCCTCAGCATTACAGGTGAGTAGGCGACGATCAGGATTTCCACTAGCAAGTAGAACCCCATTAGTAGCCAAGTCTTCAGTGTCCCTGGTTCTTTCTCCCAGACAATATAAGCTGACCAGGCACCGCAAACAAAAACCACAGTCCAAATGACTGGGATAAGAGCCTCAAAAGTTAGCCATCTGGGGCGACGCAAGTCTTTGAACCACCTAACGTCGCGAGGTCTAAGCAAGCCACTACCCAGCGCCACTAATAAAGTTACAGCGCCAATGACCATCCAAGATTTAATCATTCCCTCTACCCTTTGCGATCACGTGGCGTGCCGTTAGCCATTTGGCAGATTGTTAAGCACTATACTGCGATTGTGTCAGTTTAGAGAGTATGTACTCATCACCCATTAGTTTGATACTTTAAAGCAAGTAAGGTGGGCAATGCCCACCCTACCAGTTAACCGAAGATGCTGCCGAAGAACTCTACAGCTTCCTTCAAAGCAGTAATGAAAACGTCAATTTCTGCACGTGTGTTGTAGAAGGACAGACTTGCCCGCGCTGTAGACTGGGCTACTAAGTACCGATGTAAAGGTTGCGTACAGTGGTGACCAGCGCGGATGGCAACCCCTGCCTGATCCAGGATGGTAGACAAATCGTGGGGGTGAACGTCACCGGCAGTGAAGGCAGCGAGGGCGGCTCGACCCAAGCCAGCTATTTTTGGTTTCGGTCCATAGGTGCGGATTTCAGGAATTTGTTGCAGTTGTTCGAATAAGTACCCTGTCAATTCTGCTTCGTAGGCATAGATTTTATCCATACCCAGCCCAGTGAGATAATCTACAGCTGCACCAAGTCCGATCGCTTCTGCAATCGCCGGAGTTCCCGCTTCAAACTTGTGAGGCAAATCAGCATAAGTGGCATGATCGAGGAAAACATCCGCAATCATCTCACCACCACCTAAAAAGGGCGGCATCGACCGCAGTAGATCCAATTTGCCATAAAGGAAGCCGATCCCCGTAGGACCACACATCTTGTGACCAGAGGCAACCAGCCAGTCACAGTCGATCTGCTGCACATCAATGGGCATGTGGGGTACACTCTGGCAGGCGTCGATTAATACTTTGGCTCCGTGTTGGTGAGCGATCGCCACAATTTCCTGCACTGGATTAATACAGCCCAAGGTGTTAGAGACATGCACCGTCGAAACCAGCTTGGTTCTGTCGCAAATCAAAGTCTTGAACTGTTCGAGATCAAATTCTTCAGTCTCAGTCAGTTCAACAAACTTCAGCACCGCGCCTGTCTTCTGAGCCAGCAACTGCCAGGGAATGAGATTACTGTGGTGTTCCATCACTGAGAGGATGATCTCATCGCCCTTTTTCAAGGTGCTCATACCCCAGCTATAGGCGACTAGGTTGATCGCCTCAGTCGCATTGCGGGTAAAGACAATTTCCTGCCGTGAAGCAGCATTGACAAATTTGGCAACTTTGTCCCGCGCAGCTTCGTAGGCATCCGTGGCTTTGGCACTGAGAGTATGAACGCCCCGATGAACGTTGGAGTTGTATTGCTCGTAGTAGTCCCTTAGGGTGTTTAGGACTAACAAGGGCTTTTGAGATGTGGCGGCGTTATCTAAGTAAACTAGGGGCTTGCCGTTGACTTCTTGGTGCAAAATTGGGAAGTCGGCACGGACTTGAGCGGCGAGGGTTTTTTCCTTAGTTATGGTCATGGTTTGGGAGTGGGTAATGAAGAGTTACGAACCGCCAAGGCGCAGAGAGCGCGGAGAAAGAAGGTAGAGGAGGGGATATTAGTTGGTTGCTTGCTGATGTTTGATGGCTGAGAACAGCATTTTTTGTAGGGAGGCTACTGGTAACTGGTTGATGATTTCGGCAGCGAAGGCGTTGATTAAGAGATAGCGAGCGTCGGTTTTATTGAGACCTCGGCTTTGCAGGTAGAAGACTTCTTCGTCGTCCAGTTGGCTGACGGTAGCACCGTGGCTACATTTGACGTTGTCTGCTGTAATTTCTAGTTGGGGTTTAGTGTCGACTCTGGCTCTGGGGGAGAGGAGTAAGTTGCGGTTTAGCTGCCCTGCATCTGTCAACTGGGCTGCTTTAGGGACAAAGACTTTACCGTTAAACACTGCATGAGCGCGGTCAGCTACGATGCACTTGTGCAGCTGGCGGCTGGTGCTGTGAGGATGGTTGAGCGCAATCACACTGTGGGTGTCTGCCAGCTGTTTGCCGGTTATTATCGTCAGGCCATTCAGGGTTGTTTCTGTTTGCTCACCCGTCTGGAAAACCTCTAAGTTATGCCGTGATAGTTTTGCCCCTAAAGTAATGGCGTTGCAGGTATAGCGGCTATTACGCGCTTGTGCGATCGCACTTTTGCCGATATGAAAAGCCTCTGGACTATCACGCTCAATCCTCATGTGGCTAACTTGAGCATTTTCCTCAATCCAGATTTCCGTAACGGCGTTGGTGAAGTAAACTGCCTCCCCAACTTCCGCCTCACCTTCCTCGGGGTTTTCTATGTTTGTCTGGTTCAAATAATCCTCAACCAGCGTCACGCTACTACCCGGTTCTGCTACTACCAAACAGCGTGGCTGAGAAAACGTGGGTGTCTCACCGGATGTTGAGATAAATAGCAGATGAATAGGTGTCTCTACCACCAAGTTCTTCGGTACCCACACTACCGCCACATCTGTCAACCCTGCTGTGTTGAGAGCAGTAAAAACCTCTAATTCTCCACCAGTTTGCGACGGAGGGACCCCTGAGCCCAACTGGCTCCCTTGTTGCTGGGCTAAGTAGTTCCGCACGCGGGAGCGATAAGCTAAAGGCAACCCAGCCAAATTGCTCAAGACCAACCCATCTGGCAAGTCTGTCGCTGCCGATAAGGCTGGCGCATAAACCCCATTAACAAAGACTAAACGGCTATTAGCTGTTTCCGGTAGAATTAACGATGCCACAGTCGACTCCGCCAACACCTTCTGGTTTGCCGCCTGGAATGCCACCTGCCGCAGCGGTGACAAATCAGTAAATCGCCATTCTTCATCCTGCGTGGTGGGGAGAGTATACTGACGCGCCCATTTCGACGCGCGATCGCGTAACTCTTGCACCCAAGCCAGTGTTTCTGGCTCAAGCACCTGGACATTCAGTCCTTGGCATCGGTTTAACAACTCAGTCAAATACGCATCTCTGTCTACCAGCGCCGATGTCAGACTAACCTCATCCGGGTTAGGAATTGGACTAGGAGAAACCTGAATACTCATCGCGCTCCTACCTCAGCTGCATCTTGTAGCACCCAGTCATAACCACGCGACTCCAGTTCCAGCGCTAATTCCTTACCAGCACTAGTGATAATACGACCATCTGCCATTACATGAACGAAGTCCGGGACGACGTAATTAAGTAGCCGCTGGTAGTGAGTAATCAGGATCGTTGCATTCTCTGGACTAGTCAGTTGGTTCACACCATTAGCAACAATTTTGAGTGCGTCAATATCTAACCCCGAATCCGTCTCATCCAGAATTGCTAAGTTTGGCTCCAATAGCGCCATTTGCAGAATTTCATTCCGTTTCTTCTCGCCACCGGAAAACCCTTCATTCAGACTGCGGCTGAGGAAAGCAGGATTCATTTTGACAACTTCCAACTTCTCCTGCACCAGATCATCAAAATCGAACGAGTCCAATTCCTCTAAACCCTGTTGCTTACGGCTGGAATTATAAGCCACGCGCAAGAAATCCAAATTACTCACACCCGGAATTTCCATCGGGTACTGAAACGCCAAAAACACCCCAGCTCTGGCTCGTTCTTCCGGTTCCATTTCCAGCAGATCCTGCCCATGGAACAGCACCTCACCACCAGTCACCTTATAAGCTGGATGCCCCGCCAATACCTTAGAAAACGTACTCTTCCCAGAACCATTCGGTCCCATAATCGCATGAATCTCTCCCGCCTTAACCTCCAGGTTCACCCCCCTAAGGATTGGCGTCCCATCAACCTCAGCCATCAGCTCACGTACCGACAGCACAACTTCACTCTGATTAACAATCATTATCTCTCTTCTCTCTTTTACCTGGGCGGACACGAGGCACCGCTCCTACTCTCTCTGCGCCACGGACACTTTGCTCAAGTCGGGAAACCCGCCCACGCAAGTGTCCTCCTCTGCGCCTTGGCGGTTCGTTTAATTCTTCAACCCACACTCCCTTCCAACTTCAGACTCAACAACCGATCTGCTTCCACCGCAAACTCCATCGGCAGCTGATTGAAGACATCCTTACAGAAGCCGCTAATCATCATAGAAATCGCATCCTCTACCGAGATGCCGCGTTGAGAGAAGTAAAACAGCTGATCTTCTCCAATCTTGGAAGTAGACGCCTCGTGTTCCACCTTGGCAGTGTTATTTTGTACCTGGATATAAGGGAACGTATTCGCATGGGCATTGTCGCCAATCAGCATCGAGTCGCACTGGGAATAGTTCCGCGCCCCAGCTGCCTTAGGATTGATTTTCACCAAGCCCCGGTAACTATTCGACGAACGTCCAGCTGAGATGCCCTTAGAAATAATCGTGCTGCGGGTATTCTTGCCAACATGTACCATCTTGGTACCAGTGTCTGCTTGCTGCATGTGATTCGTCAGCGCCACAGAATAGAACTCACCCACGGAGTTATCTCCCACCAGCACACAGCTGGGATACTTCCAGGTGATGGCAGAGCCAGTCTCTACCTGCGTCCAAGAAATCTTAGAGTTGATTCCCTGGCACAGCCCTCGCTTAGTAACAAAGTTGTAAATACCGCCTTTACCGTTTTCATCCCCGGCGTACCAGTTCTGGACGGTGGAGTATTTAATCTCTGCATTGTCTAAAGCGACTAATTCCACCACCGCTGCATGCAGTTGATTGGTATCGTACATTGGAGCGGTGCAGCCTTCCAGGTAGCTGACAGAGCTACCTTCTTCCGCCACGATCAGCGTCCGCTCAAACTGTCCCGTATCCCCGCTGTTAATTCGGAAGTAGGTGGACAGTTCCATTGGACACTTAGTGTTCTTAGGAATGTAGACAAACGAACCATCAGTGAAAACAGCTGAGTTGAGAGCGGCGAAGTAGTTATCTGCCACTGGTACCACTCTGCCCAGGTACTTTTGCACCAACTCTGGGTGGTGCTGGACGGCTTCGGAGATCGAGCAGAAGATGACGCCATCTTTGGCTAGCTTCTCCTTAAACGTGGTCGCAACGGAGACACTATCAAAAATGGCATCGACAGCAACATTAGAGAGCCGCTTCTGCTCAGACAGCGGAATGCCTAGCTTTTCAAAGGTTTCTAAGAGTGTCGGGTCAACTTCTTCCAGGCTGTTGAGCTTTGCCTTCTGTTGCTTGGGCGCAGAGTAGTAAATAATGTTCTGGTAGTCAATGGTTGGATACTTGACGTTAGGCCAGGTGGGCTCTGTCATCTTCTGCCACTGGCTGTAAGCTTTGAGGCGAAATTCCAACATAAACTCCGGCTCGTTTTTTTTGGCGGAGATCAGGCGGATTACGTCCTCACTCAGACCACGCGGAATCGTGTCTGCCTCAATATTGGTGACAAAGCCGTACTTGTAGGGCTGGTTAACTAAGGTTTTGACAGTGGAACTCATTTATCGTGTTCTCGCGTACTCTAAAATGAATAGTTGTTAAACGGCTGTTACAATAGAAGCGACGGGACGACTAAAACAACGAGCCTGTTGTTTAATTCATCTCCATTTTACGTTACATTAACAACAGGTGTGTTGTCAAAGTAAATTTTTTATATAAGATTTTTAGGACGAAGATGGCAACTACGCAGCAGTCCTCCACCAAGCAGGATATCCTGAAACATTTAATGAAGCAGGGTCAAGCAACTGCACACGAGTTAGCCACAGCCCTGGATATAAGTCAGCAAGCAATTCGTCGTCATCTTAAAGATCTGGAGGCGGAAGAGCTGATTTCTTACCAAGCGGTTCAGGTGGGAATGGGGCGTCCGCAGCATATCTATCAGATCAGTCGCCAGGGACGCGATCGCTTGCGTCGGGCATCGGGTGATGGCTTCCCAGATAGCAACAGCAAATTTGCCGTTTCTCTTTTGGATACCCTGGCGGAAACTGTAGGGCATGAGCAATTGAGTTCGATTCTGCGGAAACAGTGGGAACGCAAGGCGATAGAATATCGTGCTCGCCTAGGGACTGGTTCGCTGCAAGAGCGCGTGGCGAATCTGGTGGAACTTAGAAAAGCTGAAGGCTACATGGCAGAGTGGTATTTAGTAGATAGCGATTCAGATGACACTGGCTATCGGTTTATTATGACCGAGCATAACTGTGCGATTTCTAATGTTGCCGAGTCCTTCCCTAGTGTTTGTAGCCATGAGCTAGAAATGTTTGCAACGCTGCTGCCTGATTGCACAATAGAGCGGACGCATTGGATTATCAATGGAGAACATCGGTGCGGCTACTCGGTTCAAGCGCGGAAAGAACACCTAGCTGGGCAAGAACTCTTAGCTTAATAGCTCTAAGGATTGAGATTATATTAAGGTGAGATCCACTTTATGGATGTACCACAGCAACCATCAAGCCAATTTTTGACTTTAGAAGAGTCAGCCAAGGTAGACGCTGCCTTACTTTCCTCTTCTGAGAAGTTTTTAACGAGATTGACGATTTCATCGCTGAAGCTTTTGAAGCAAATTGCTCAGGATACTGGTGTTGCTATTGAGGATTTAACAGGCGAGCAGGTGGTTGCCTGGTTTGAGCAGGATGGGAGAACTAGGCGAGAGCAAGGAATCGATGCCGCGTACTTGAAGTGGTAAGCGTACGCCGAGAAGCTTAGTCACCATCGATCTTGAGGTTGTCAATCATCCCGGCACGGTTTGATTTTGACAATCGCCAAACTCTAGGGATGAAATCAAGCACAACCTGCTCAAATTACTATTGGTCGCTTGGAGCAAAATCTGCCTAAAATTTCAGTATGATAACACCTAGAGAAAAACCACTTTGAGCCTAACGCTTTACTTGCTCCGGCATGGGCAGACCACCTTTAGTCGAGAAAACGCTTTCTGTGGTTCTTTAGATCCAGAACTGACTCAGGATGGTCTAGATATGGCAAGTGCTTTTGCCGCTGCCTACCACTCCACACCCTGGACTGCGATGTTTTCTAGTCCGATGCGACGAACAAGAGCGACGGCTAAACCGCTGTGTGAAGCAGTGGGGATGGAAATGGATCTGCGAGAGGGCTTAAAGGAAATCAACTACGGCGAATGGGAAGGGCAATCAGTCGAAACAGTTAGCCATAAGTATCATGACGACTATATCCGCTGGTCAGCTGACCCAGCTTGGTATCCGCCTACTGGCGGGGAATTAGCTGTAGCGATCGCCAGTCGTGCTATGCGTGTGATTGAAGAAATCAAGCAGCAATATAGCAGCGGCAACGTCTTAATTGTTTCCCACAAGGCAACGATCCGAATTATGCTATGCAATCTGCTGGGAATTGATGTGGGACGCTTCCGCTATCGCTTGGGATGCCCAGTCGGGTCGGTTAGCATTGTTGAATTTGGCTCTCATGGACCATTACTTCGGGCTTTGGCTGAACGCACTCATCTGGATGAGCGCCTACGCTCATTACCTGGAACTTAAAATCTGATTAAGATCAGCTGCCAGGCACCTAATTTGCCTAGTTGATCTACTTGTTTTTTATTTACTGTTGGCTGTTAACCGTTAGACCGGAAGCAATCTACAGTTAACCTTCAACAGCCAGCGGCCTTTACGACAATATGCCAGATGAAATGCACAATAGCTTAGTTCAAATCCCCCAGGCTTCTCCTGGATACAAGTCAGGCTTTATTGGCATCATCGGACGTCCCAATGTTGGCAAGTCAACACTGATGAACCAGCTAGTGGGGCAAAAAATCGCTATCACCTCGCCGGTGGCGCAGACTACGCGCAACCGTTTGCGGGGAATTCTGACGACACCGGAGGCTCAGCTGATTTTTGTCGATACGCCAGGGATTCATAAGCCACACCACCAGTTGGGTAAAGTGCTGGTACAAAATGCCAAAATTGCGATTGATTCGGTCGATGTGGTGTTGTTTGTGGTGGATAGCTCTGTAGCAGCGGGCGGGGGCGATCGCTATATTGTCGATCTCCTTAGTCGTACTGAAACACCAGTCATTTTGGGACTGAACAAAACAGACCAACAACCCCCGGATTCCCAGCAGCTAGATAGTACTTATACTCAACTAGCTCAAACCCATTCTTGGCAAACGGTGAAATTTTCTGCACTCAGCGGCGAGGGATTGGGGTCGCTACAGCAGTTATTCATAGAGCTCATGGAACCGGGACCTTACTACTATCACCCTGACTTAGTGACCGACCAGCCAGAGCGCTTTATTATGGGCGAACTGATTCGGGAACAGATTTTGCTGCTGACTCGGGAAGAAGTACCTCACTCGGTAGCGGTCGGGATTGACAAAGTAGAAGAAGATCCGACGATTACTCGTGTACTCGCCACTATATATGTAGAGCGATCCTCTCAAAAAGGCATTCTGATTGGCAAAGATGGCAGTATGCTTAAGGCGATTGGTAGTGCCGCACGTGAACAGATCCAAAAGTTAATTGCTGGGAAGGTCTATTTGGAGTTATTTGTGAAGGTGCAAGCCCAATGGCGGCAGTCTCGCTTCCATTTGGCGGAGTTGGGCTACCGAGTAGAAGAATAATGGGGAAATTAGCACCTTTAGAGAGAGACTAAAACTTGGGGTGACGATTAGTGTTAGGAACTTAAGCAATTCACAAAATGCTAGGCAAGTTACTACAGGGGCGTTACCGAGTTATTCAAGTCTTAAGTGGTGGAGGATTCTGTCTAACCTACATTGCCCAAGATACCCACCTTCTGGCTCAACCTATCTGCGTCGTCAAACACCTCAAGTCCGTCAGCAAACACCCCAGCGGTGTGCAAACTCTCAGACGGCTATTTACTAGAGAAGTACAAGCCCTGAAAAAACTGGGCAACTACGACCAAGTACCTCAGCTTTTAGATCACTTTGAAGAAGATCAAGAGTTTTACTTGGTGCAAGAATTCATTGAAGGGCATTCCCTGACCGCCGAACTCTTGCCCGATGACCGCTGGAGTGAAAGTCAGGTGGTTCAACTGCTGCAAGAGGTATTGGGCATTCTGGAACTTGTACATAGTCACGGCATGATCCATCGAGATATCAAGCCGAGCAATCTGATCAGACGACAGCAGGACAATCGGTTAGTCCTGATAGATTTTGGCTCGGTTAAGCAAGTCTGGACTCAAGTGGTAACAGCTCAAGGACAGACAAACACCTCCATTGCCTTTGGCGCACCCGCTACTATTGCAATTGGTACACCGGGCTATATGCCCACTGAACAAGGGCGAGGCAGACCACGCCCTAACAGTGACATTTATGCCCTAGGCATGATTGGTATTCAAGCTCTAACTGGGCTAAATCCTGCACAGTTACCAGAAGAATCTGACACAGGTGAGCTGATTTGGCAACACCAAGCCCAGGTTAGTGATGGGCTAGCTTCTGTCCTCAACAATATGGTGCGTTACCACTTCAAAGACCGCTACCAGTCAGCAACTGATGCACTGCAGGCGCTTCAGCCACTCGTCATCTACCCACCAACACAATCGAAAGCTTCGGAACAGCCATCAGTCACCGCTACAGCGGTGCCTCAAGATCTACCAATTGAGCAGGACACTGTTCCAAGTGTTTGGGGCGATCGCTCACAACCGTTAGGTGAAAAGACAAGCGTTTCTTCTGTTCCTACTTCCGCTAACAAATCTGCTTTACTGATTGGCAGCTTCATAGGCGTTACCTCTGCTCTAGCTCTAATGGTTGGTAGCTACTACTATGGGAGCTACTATTCTCTGCTACAAACTGCCCCCAGTTCTAAAAACCAGAAGTATCCAGCTGCTATCCTAACCAAAAATACCTCTTCAAATATTTCTCTAGCCAACACTCTCACTGGTCATACAAACATAGTTTGGTCTGTTGCCCTGAGCCCCGATGGTCAGACGCTTGTTAGTAGCAGTGGGGATGAGACAATCAAAATTTGGAATCTGCGTACTGGAGCCCTGCTGAACACGCTTACCGGGGATGCAGGCATGGTTTTATCAGTCGCTGTGAGCCCCGATGGTCAGACGATTGTTAGTAGCAGTTGGGACAAGACAATCAAAATTTGGAATCTGCACACTGGGGCACTGCTGCGCACCTTATTGGAGAGTTCAAAAGAACTTTGGTCGGTCGCCATCAGCCCCGATAGCCAAACCCTTGCCAGTAGCAGTGGCAACATCATCCAAATCTGGAATCTACGCACCGGGAAACTCCTGCACACTCGCGCTGGACATTCAGACGCGATTTTGTCCGTTGCCATTAGCCCCCATGGGCATCTCCTCGCCACTGGTAGTCAGGACAAGACAATCAAAATTTGGAATTTGCACACTGGAGCACTGCTTTACACTCTCACCGGGCATTCAAACCGGGTTAGGTCGGTCGCCTTTAGCCCTGATGGGCAGACCCTCGCTAGCAGCAGTTGGGACAAGACAATCAAAGTTTGGAATTTAAGTACTAGGGCACTGCTTCACACCTTCATTGGGCATTCAGGCTATATTAATTCCATTGCCATCAGTCCTGATGGTCAAATCCTTGCAAGTGGCAGTGATGACCATACAATCAAGCTTTGGAATCTGCGCACTGGAGAGTTGCTCGGCACTCTCTCTGGACATTCAAATAATGTAAATTCTGTCGCCTTCAGCACTGATGGGAAAACACTCGTTAGTGGCAGTGGGGATAACACAATTAAGATTTGGCAGTTGCAATTAGTGACATCGTCTCCTTCAAATACCTATCACCCGGATTTGGAGTAAAATTTTGTTGAATTGCCTGGAAGAACCAGGACGTACTTAAAGAAGTATCCGCCCGGGAACGTTATATTTTTTTGTAGATAGATATTTTTGTACCGCAAACATGGTTTACTTAGAGCTAAGTGAATGTAATCGGAGAAAAAACGTCCATGGGTTGGTTACAAAGACTTTTTGGAGTCGAAAAACCTGAAGATGCGCAAGTAAATCCCACTCCAGCCCCGGATTACAGTGCACCACCAGAGGAACAAGCTACCGCTACTGACACTGCTGAATCAATTCCTCCAGAGCGTGTGGGACTGAGTGGAGAATATGACCAAAGTGGATTGGCTAAGCGGGTTGCCCTAGCCTTCGATCAAGACTCAGATTTGGCTGATATTGATACGGTCTACGTTGCTCAGACCGGTAGCGTCGTAGTCCTCAAAGGCCAAGCTCCAAGTCAGGAAACTCTTAACCAGATGGTTGCTGTGGCTTTGGACGTTAACGGCGCAACAAATGTTGAAACTGAGCAAGTCACGGTTGGTTAGGTCATTCTTCCTAAGACTCAACGCTTGCCAGCTTAAAAAGCGCCGTCTTTAGACACGCTGGTTCTCAAGACTTTCTAGTGACACAATCCTACACTGTACTTACGGCTAAAGTGTAGGATTCTCGTTTTACAGACCTCATATTGAATCGGTTCATACAAGATTTATAGTCAAATTACCCTTTCTCCTTCAAACATCTCGTTGACGATGCCTTGGTAGCGTTCCATCACAACATTGCGACGGAGACTGAGCTTTTGGGTGAGGCAGCCGTTTTCGACTGTGAATGGTTCATCTAATAACCTGAAAGGTCCAATTCGCTCATCGGGACGATATCCAGAGCGTTCTTTCACGAGTCGAGTTAGCTCCTGCCGAAATAGATCATGCACCGCTTGGCTCTTGAGATCTGGTTTCGTGTCTGCCCATTGTTCGAGGGTTTCTAAATTCGGGACAACTAGAGCACCGAGGACTTTTTGGTCTTGTCCGACTAAGATGATTTGGTCAATATAGGGACTCCGCAGACAAGCGTCTTCAATTGGCTGCGGTTCGATATTTTCCCCTGTGGTCAACACGATCGTATCTTTGGCGCGTCCCGTAATGATCAAATCGTTGTACCGCGTTACCATTCCTAAATCGCCTGTTTCAAACCAGCCTTCAGGGTTGATCGCCTTCGCTGTCGCTTCAGGATTTTCGTAATACCCTTTCATCACTTGTGGACCCCGCAGAAGAATCAAACCGGTTGTTCCAATCGGTAAATCCTTGTGGGTTTCCGGATCAACAATGCGTGTTTCAGTGTGCGGTAGGGGTTCACCATCAGCCCCTCGAATATTTCGCCACTGCCGACGAACATGAGTTATCGGCGCAGTTTCTGTTAATCCATAACCACCGAGAATTTCAATTCCAACTACCTCAATTGAAAACCGCTATAACTCAGATCTTGCACCTCGCCGTATAAACCCGGAAAAGGCAAACTAGTATGACAAATTGCGGCACTGAAAAATAGCCAAACCTAAGTATTGTTAAGTTCAAAATAAGACAATAAGGAGCGTAATA
>JAABUQ010008239.1_pt1 | contig 14710 bp, 13 predicted proteins | sample 5560001 | NCBI WGS metagenome assembly JAABUQ01 (sample SAMN10711888, study PRJNA513371) | rock metagenome | isolation source: Antarctica rocks | place: Antarctica: Victoria Land, Finger Mt nord | collected 2015-12-18 | reverse complement strand
AGAGGCGAGCTTGAGCACCAAGGCGATCAGTGCGTCGCGATCCAGGGCGGACAGGTCGGTTGCGTTCATAAAGACCAACGTAAGCGTGACGCTCAACCAGGGCAAGAGGGGCGCTAATCAGTTACCGATAATCCGCCAGAAACCGGTGGATGTCGGCGACCGACAATGCCCGGGCCACGCCCGTGAGGAACACCTCCCGCAGCGATGTGACGGGACGTTCGGCGATCCGCGCGACGGCCGCATAATCGCGGCATTCGGTCCACCAGCCCGCGGCCCGCAGTTCGATATGCAGGGGCTCGGGCGGGAAGGCTTCGGCGTGATCGGACGCGGCGAGGGCCAGGACGACGTCCTCCTCGGTGGCGGGGATGCGGGACGCATGCGCATTCTGCGGGACGCCGAACAGGGCCACCTTAAGCGCGACTCCCTGATCCGCCTCTGGAAACGCCCCAGCGGCCGATTCGATCAGCGAACGCACCAGTTTCGGGCCCTGAAGCCGATTGCAGTTTGTGTAGGCATTCACCAGCGGGCGGAAATAAGCGGCGTCCGCCGGGAGCCGCCGACCGATGTCATGGACGAATCGCCGCAGCGGCGACGGCTGGCCGCCTAGCGCGTCGGCAGCCTCTCGTGCCCACCGGGCCGTCTCGTCCAAAACCTTCTGCGTCGAGCCGAATTCGACGACGGGAGCCTTTGCCTTCCGCCACATGCGGCGGGCCTCGGCCGCCGGCGAAGCCTGGAGTCGGAAGGGCACACCGTCGAGGACCCGCGGGGCGATCGACCCCGTCGAGAGGGTGAACGATGCCCGCTGCTCGTCCCATTGCTGATCCCAGAGGGCCAGGAACAGCGCCTCGACGTCGTCCGATCGCTGGGCCGCGACCACAACCGGGCCGGACGGCGAGCCCTCGTAAAGTGCCTCGATGACCCTGGGGGCGATGGCACGCGAATTTTCGTCGAGGAGCGGTCCAGGGCCTAACGTGGCGCTCAGCGGCGTGTCGTACCCGTCGACCGAAGCCGAGGGGCGATGGAATAGCGGGGCCAACGCGCCCGCAGAGTCGAGGAGGGTCAAGTCGCCCACATCGAGGATCAGCGTATGAGTCCAGACGCAGCCGGGCCGCGGCATCTCCGGGGCCGACCAGGTCCGAGCCAATGCGAACATCTCGGCCGAACGCAGGGGGTAGGCGGTGAGATAGGAATCGAACCCCTCGGGGCTGCCTGACCCGGCGGCATCGCTGAGGGCGAGCATGATTCGCTGCGCGTCACGCGGCAAGGTCCGAGAGCAGGCGAGCATCCGGTGCCCATCGCTATACCCGTGAAGCGCCTGGTGCAGGACAAGGCTGCCGGCGTTTATGGCCATGGAAATACGCTCATTTCGCTGGTGGCCGGGCGGGCGAGGGCCATTGGCGTCACGTCTCCCCCCGCTCGGCGGTCATCAGCCATTTTACCGGCGCGGTGATATCATTGCTTTCCCCCTCCAGGTCGACGACCCGAATCCGCCGGACGGCGACGCTGTGCTCGCGGAGGGTATCGGCGACCTCGAGCGAACCGCCCTGGGCGCTGACGCCGTAGACGCGGTGGACGATCCGGTCGTCATTGGCCGTGAGGAATTGGTGTAAGAGTGGGACGCGCCGGCGTAGCCAGTCCTCCGGGGTTGTGGGATGTCCGGCAACGCGGTCCCACGCCGACACGATCACGCTAAGCCGGATGCGGCGAGGGGCGTGGGAGAGGAAAAACTGGAGCAGTTCGACCAGCTTGACTTGGGTCGGGGTCCGCCTCGGCTCCCAGGGCTCCGCCTGCTCCGTGCCGGCCTCGATGTCATGGGATGCCTCGTCGAACAGGCCGGTGATCGCCCGATCCACCTCGACGATCGAGTCGGTTTCCTTGGTGGCGTCGGGATGCAGGAACAGCAGGGCCCCGGACGATGATCCCGCGAGGTCGGCGTAGTCGGGCGGGCATTCGCGCTGCCCCCACTGCACGACCTCGTACATTTCGCCGGAAACGTCGGGGATCGAGAGTTCGAAGGCCTGCCGGTAGGTCGGGTGCTCGATGCGGATCGTGACGGCCTGGCCGGCGACATTGGTCCGCTCGATCGGGAGGCATGCCAGCCACTGCTGCTCGATCCGGTTCAGGTACGTGCGGTCCCCGCGGACTCCGGCCAGTCGCAAGGCGCCGGGCACGGCGTCGTGGTTGCGGATGACGTGCCAGAGCGCGGCTAGGAATGTCGTCTTCCCCGTCCCCGGAAGGCCGATCATCAGGTGCGAGTGGTCCGCATCTGCCACGACTCAATCCTTCCTGACGGGCCACGCTCGCCCGAACCCGTCGAAGGGGCCATGACCGCGCGGCGGCGGCTCGGAACGCCCCGGGGCGGCCGGCCGGGGATGGGAGACCCACAGGGGGAAGATGACGTCGAGCCCATGAGCAGCCCCCAGGGGGCTAGGCGCCTCGGGGCGGGCGGCGACCTCGAACTGGGCGAACGAGGCGAACTTCTCGCGATACCGCCCTTCGAGCCATGCCCAGCGTTCCGCGACGAAGGCGAGATTGGCGTCGGCGCGAGGCCCGCCGCGCAGCTTGTCCGCTTTCGTGACGAGCACTTGTATCTGCGATTCCGGGCCCAGCATGCCGACCTCCAGGCAACTCGCGAGGAGGGCGTCGGCATGGGAGAAGGGCTCCTGGCGTTGTGTCAGGGATGCCAGCCTCCCCCCGTCGACGAGCAGCGCCACATGGTCGGCGCGTTTCAGGACCGACAACTGCTCGGCCTCGTCCGTCGAGTCGGCGGCCTGGCGGAACGCCTCGCCGTAGATGTCCGTGAACAGCAGCTCCAGGCGGAGTCCGCCTCCCTCTGCCCGGACGGTCAGGTTGAGCAGCACGTCCGTGGCGGCGTGGGAGGTCCGTTCGGTGTCCGGGTTCTCGCGGCCGGAGGCGCGGCGAGACAGATGGCAACGCTTCTCGAAGCCGACGAGGGTGCGCGATCCGGCGAAGAGATACCCTGCCAGCGGACCGGTGTGGAACCGCTCGTACAGGCTGGCCACCAGCGTCGTCTTCCCGCTTCGGGCAGGCCCGGCGATCACGATGACGCGGGTGGGGGCCGCCCGCGTGACAAGGAGGGCTTCTTCGGCGGTCAGGGCCTCGCCGGTCGGATAGGAGGCATCATCCTCCCCTTCGGACGCGGACTCGGCAACGAGGGGCTCTCGCAGCTCGGGCATCGGTCATTCGCCCCCATCGACGGCCGCGGCGGAGCCGACCAGCAGCCATTCGCGGTAGGCTTGGAGGGCAAGTTCGGGCCCTGAGAGTTGGAGGGTCGCCTCTCTCTGATACGCCTTGCGGTAGAGCGGTGGCCACTCGTCGGCGCCGTCGATGGCGAGCGACTGCGCCACTGCCCCCAGGACCGGGCATAAATCCTTGACCCGGTCGAACCCCTTCGCGGCTGCGATCGCCTTGCGCCACTCCTCCGGGGCCGCGTTCACGACGGCCTTCAGCTCGGCCGGCTTGTGCTGCCCCCCCCTCGTGCCACACGACGACAGGGCGCGGTCAAGAAACGACTTGGCCAACAAGGGGCCGGGCAGGGTCACCAAATCGGCGAGCTCCTTCCCCGCGACCAGGGCCGCCACCGGGAGCTTAATTTCGGCGAGCCGGCGGTCCAGGTCGCGGCTGTACTCGCCGGTCATCCACCAGAGGATTGAGGTCTCTTCCAATCGGAGTTGCTGCTCAAATTCGAGTGCTCGCAGGGCCGCGGCGGTCGCATTCGCGTAGGTCGAGAGCGCCTCGACGAGGGCGGTCAGTGCCTTGGATCCGGCCGCTTGGGCCTGAGACCAGTCGGCAGCTGGGAGGCTCGCCGCAAATGCGTCGAAGTTCGCTTGTAGTGTTTTCGTGCCGAACTCGCCGGGCGTCACGGTCACGGGCGCTCGCAGGGAGACGCATCGCTCGGCGTAACTCCGATCCACCTCGGCGATGAGCGGGCCGGCCCAATGGGGAGATCGGGTGGAATGCACGCCGTTCTCGCAGAGGACGGCGAGGCCGGCGCGATCGCCGGCGGGCCACGGCGACGTGCCCATCCGGTGCAGGATGGCGACGCCGGCGAGCACGGCGACCTCCAATTCGTTGCCCTGCGAGAAGAAGCCGGGGTCGGCCTTCTTGAAGGCCCCACGGAATTTCGCCATGTAGGGAGCCGCGGGCTGCGGGGGATGCAGGAACAAGCGGACTAGGCCAAACTCCTCGCCGGGCGCGAGTTCGGCGCACGCCGCCTCGACGCCCTTCCAGCGGCGTTCCAGCAACTCGGGCGGGTGTGCGGCATCGATGCCAGGGGTGGTCAGTCGGTACCAGTCGGCGAATCGGTCATGCATAAACGATCACTTCACATCCGGGAAAGGGTTGTCATCGGGCCGGCCGTCGGCGTGCCGTGTCTCCACTTCCCGCCAGAACCGGTGCATCTGCGTCTGCTCCTTCGCCCGGACGAAGTAGCGGCGATATCGTTCGTCCTCGCGGAGGTGCTCGTCTTCGTCCGCGATCAGTCCGAGGACCTGGACGACCTCCATCCGCCGGCTGTAGGGCAGGTCGAAGAAGCGATAGGCCAGTCGGCGTTCTGGGTTCACGAGCCGGCCCTCCACGGCCATGGACCGCCCGACAGCGGGCGGTGGGCCTCCGGTGATGGTCGGGCCGCCCCCTCCCGCGGCCGGGGATTCCGGCGCCTGCCAGTCCGGCAAGGGGAGGCGATAGGTCTCCGACTCCTTCCCTCCGTTCGCGTAATCGGGCCGGAACCGACGCGAGGGATCGTGCCACAACCTCGACCACACGCCCACTCGCAAATGCCGCTTCGGGCCGGACCCTTCGACCGAGACGGCGAGATAATTGTAGCGCGGCAGCCATTCGGATTCCGCCCGGCTGGGGTGGACCGCGCCGGCGGCCACGCGGAGCGTCCTGCTCACCTCCTCGACGTTGAGCTTGTGCTTGTGGCCGAAGAGGGTGACGGCGACCCGTGCCTTGAGATCCTCGTTGACCTGGTCGCGGTCCCAGATCCACTCGAGCGGATGGTGGCACATCGCCAGGTACGTGACGCCGTCTTCCCGGGGCGGCAGGGATTGGATGGTGCCTATCACCATCCGATTCTGGTTCTCGTCGTCCTGATCGCCCGAAACCAGGGCGGAGTTGATGCCCCACAATCGGAGCGTGGAGCGGTCGTTCAGGACCAGGTCGTGCTGCCAGTGCAGGCGGTCCCCGCCGACTTGGCAGCCATAGCCAGATGCGAAAATATTGTAATTCGAAAACGGTTTGTGGACGAGTTCCATCGTGGCCAGGTCGCCGACGAGTCGCGAGATGGTGCCTTGGACCGCTCGCGAGTCCGCGGGCCGGAGCACGGCCCTGACCGACTGGAACCCGAAACTGCCCCGGACCTCGGCGCGCTCGACGTCGTGGTTGCCGGGCACGACCCACACGTCCTCGGGGGGACATCCGAGTGAGGCGCAGAGCCGGTTGAGCCACGCCTTGGCGGTGTCATATTCAGCGGATTGTCCCGAGAACGCGACGTCGCCCGAGACCAGAATTCCGGTGAAGTGGTCGAACCCCCGGCGTACCGCGAGGGCGTCGGCCTCCAGCTCCCGCCGAACATCCTCGTCGAGGTCTCCGGTCCGGCCGCTCCGCTTCGAGAAGTGGATGTCCGAGAGGTGCAGAAAGATGAGTGGTTTACCGGACATCGCTTCGTCCCAATCGGCTGCCTGTTCGCGGGCATCTCGCCGCCCCCGCGATGCGGCAACCCATCCATCCTTAGCAAATTACCCGCTCCATGTCCATCGCGTTTGGCCAATTCGCCGGTGTAACCACTGGCTGCTTAACTATTTGCTACCGATGCACCACTGCCCGCCCGGGGTTTGCTGGCGGTGCCAGGCCGGGCGGCCGTTCCTCGGCAGGCCCGTTCTACGGTAGGCTTACGCTCGAACCGGCTAACGGAATTGCCGGCCAAGGGCGTGGTGGGCAGTGTGCTCGCCGGAGGGGGCTAGGAAGGTCACGCTGTCGCGGTTGATCCTGGAAGTAGTCTCGCGGAGGAACTCCGGGCGCCCCTTTTCCGATTGAGCGACCGACGGGAGTGATCCGATGATCCTGGCGAAACCTCACCTGTTGGACCCTCGGGACAGGTTCTGATGATGTCCCGAACTTTGCCCAGAGATCCCGCCGAACATGCCAGGGGATTCCCCGTCGCTTGGTGAATGAGTTGGGGCCGAGAGCTCTCTTGCAACAGGCAGTTCTGCGTCAAGAAGCCGGCAGCGGAAAGTAGGCGTAACTGCTCCGTGAATCTCTTGCGATTCCTTAATTGATGAACGATCTTACCTGCTTCGGTCCGACACCGCCGAAGCATCCTCGAACTCCGTCAGGGTGATTCGAGGATCGTGCCTTGGATGAGTCCTCCGAATGACGCCCTCGGGCGACCCGGCCAGGGACCGCGGCGGAGCTGCCTTTGAATCACGCTTTCAGACGATCGACGCGGCTATCCCGGCTCGCGCCCGGAGGGGCCTCCGGTCGGGGGCTCAACGAGTGCGTGACCCGTCTCCGACCTCGCACGGGCCCGCCCGCCCCGCGCCCCGGGCCCGAGCGCGCGACCGAGTCTCCGGCCCGGCGTCGCCCGGTGGATCCGTCGGCTCAGCCGGCTCGATCGGGACGCCCGGCGGGGGCGGATCGGCCGACCGCCGCCCTCTCCTCCGCCCCGAGGCCGAGAGTCGCGGGATCTGCGCCGACCCGCCCGGCGGGGATCGGCGGCGGGACGCCCGCGCGGGCGCGAGCGGCGTCAGCGCCAGCCGGAGCCGCGTCAGTGCGGCCCGGGTCACCTCCCAGTCGGCAGCCGTCGCCGACGCCGGCCCCGCGGCGTTCGCCAGGTCGAGGATCGCCGGCCCGCCGTGGAAGCCGAGGAGCCTCCAGAACGTCCCCAGGCCCTCGACGCCGGGGCCCGGGTGGGCGGCCTGGCCGATCGCCGCGTGGGCGATGTAGCCGCGGTTCCCGAGCCGGTCCGAGACGTTGAAGACCAGCGCCTCGTACCGGGTGACGGCCTCCACCGTCGTCCCTTCCTTGCTCGCGATGGCCGCGGGCGGCTCGCCGCCCAGGAGCCGTGCCTCGACTGCCCACCGCCGCGCCGGCGGGTCCGTGGACAACGCGTGCGCCGCGGCCACCCCGGGCATCCGCTCGTTCAGGCGGCGCCGGTGGGCGTCGCCGCGGCAGCGGCGCAGCGCCGCGAGGAACCGTCTCGCCTCGCGGGTCGGCGCGTCGTCCCGCCGCCGCAACCGGCGGAGCCCGAGGTCCAGCAGCAGCCCGGCCTTCTGCCACCGCCAGTCGACGGGCCGGGTCGGGCAGTCGGGGCTGAGGCGGACAAGGAGCGTTCGCCCGCGCGTCGACTCGCGGGCATCCGACGACCTGTCGGGTAAGGCCCCCGCGCCACCGACGGCCGCCGGCGAGCCGGTCGCGACCCGCGACTGCCCGTCGGCCTCGTGGCCGAAATGGGCCCGCGTCCGACGTTTCGCGGCCGCGCCACCGATCGCGGCGTCGGCACGGATCGGCACTGACATCAACCCCCTCCTCGGCACGTCCGGCGTCCCTGCACGTGGGCGGTCTCGCTCGACTTCCCCGAAGCTTCGGACCGGCGAGCCCGTCGCGGCGAGGGTGGTGGACCAGGTCGCCGCGGGCGTGGCCGCGGTCGGGGGGATCGGTCCGCCCCCGCATCCCGGTCGGGACCCGGGGGACGGGCCGATCGCGCCGGCGAGGGCCCGATCACGGGGTCGCGGACCGGCCCGCCCCCGCCGCGGGGCCCCCACCGCCCGTTCTCTGTTGCGTCTGCTGCCTCAGCTCCCGCAGCCGCTCCCGCACGGTGATCGTCGGCGCCTGCGGCGTGACCGGGGCCGGGGCCCCGGCCGTGCCCGCACCCGTTCCGGCAGTCCGGGCGTCGTCGGCCACATCCGACCCGCTCCCCTCCCGTCCGTCGTCCGGCCCGTCGGCCCGAAACTGCTGCCGGAGCTGCCCGATCTCGTCGCCCAGGAGGCCCAGGTCGTCGGCCATGACGGAGCCGAGGTCCTCGTCCACGAGGCCTTCGTCGGCCAGGCTGGCGCACTCGGCCCGGAGACCCGAGAGCGCGTGGTCAACCTCCCTCATCCGAGCATCGAAGCGGGCATAGGCCGCAAGCTGCCCGGCCGTCAGATCCCCATCCGGGTCGAAGTCAAACCTACGCATCCTCATCTCCTCCAGGGGCAATCGGGCGGCACGATCCGCCCGGGGTGTTTCCAGGGTCATCGCGATATCCCCCCGCCGAATTCCTGGTCCGGGTGCTCGGGGCTCTGTCCCGGGCGGCGATCGGCCCCGGCCGGGGTGGGCTCGGGTGCCGCCCCGCTCCTGCCGTCCGGCTTCGCTACCCCGCGTCCTCATCGCCGCCGTCGAGCAGCCCCAGCTCCCATTCTTCGGTGGTGTCCTGGCCTGATTGCAAGATTGCCGTAAGTAACAACCGGGAACCGATTTGAATCCAGGGAGCTTCTGCCTTGCCCTATGGGTCCAACCCCCACGGGTATTGAGACTTATGGGGACCAAACGCCGGGTTTGCAATCAGGCCAGGACACCACCCATTCTTCGAGGTGCGCGAATTTGATGTGGTCCAGCTCGGCGGCCAGGGCATGCCGGTGCTCGGTGCCCACCCGGGCATCGCCCTGGAGGGCGTCGAGCAGCTCCTCCAGGTCCATCAGCGCCCCCTGCATCCGGTGGAAGACACGGGCGACGAACTCGTCGACGTCCCCGGCGCCCAGGGCCCACTCCACGCGCCCGCCGAGGTCGGCGCCCCGGCCGCCCCCCGCGCCATCGCCCGGGGCTGCCGGGTTCGCCGACGGGAAAGGCCGGTCGCGGCCCGGGGACGCCGCCCCCTCCCTCGGCTTCAGGACGACCGCGGCCGCGGGGTCTCGCGGCCAGAGCGCCAGGCGGTAGCGGACGAACCCCCCGACGGGGCGGCCGTCTTCTTCCCCGACGCCGGCCAGGCCGCCGACGTGGAGGCGGACCCGGTGCGGGCCGGGGTGGACGGGGAGTTCCGGGATCGGACCGACCACGTCCGTCAGGACCACGAGCCGGCCCGAGGGCACGGCCAGGGGGAACTCGGCGACGTGGTCCCACTCGCCAAGGTCCTCGTCGCCGGGAGGCGTGTCGCGCAGCTCGACGACCAGCGAGGCCCGCGCCTCGTCAGGGGCCCAGACGAGCACGTGGCCCTCGCCGGCGGAGAACAGCTGGGCCTCCTCCCGCTCGCCCCAGGGGATGTCCGGTACGGGCGCCCCCGCGTCCTCGATCGAGAAGCTCCCGAAGACGGGCAGGCGGTACTCGTGGCGGCTGAGTCGCGTGGCCGGGAGTCCCCGGGGCCTCCCGACCTCCCGGCGCGCGACCGACTCGGAGGCGACCAGCCGGCAGAGGTCTTCCGGGGGGTGGGGCTGCGGGCCCGGCGCCCCCGGGGGGGCCGCGACGCGCGCGGCCCTCAGGGTGACGCAGGTCGGTAACTTCCGGTTCGTGATCATGAGCACGTCCTCCTTCGGGTGAACGGTCCGAACTCTCGATGCGCGAGGCGTGGTCCGCGGGGTGGTTTGTCGCCAAGGGGGACCGGTCCCTGGGCGACCTCGTACCGCTGCCGGTCGGGGTGCGTGCGGGCGAGCCGCGCGACCTGCCGCGGCGTCGGGCGGCGGTCACCGCCGAGGATCAGGTCCTCGGCGGCGGGGCCGGCGTTGCCGACGACGAGATCCACGGCCGTCTCGAAGGCGACGGCCGACCGGACCGTCCCGACGTCCAGACCGAGGTCGGCGGCGGCCCGCCGGAGGGCGGCCCGGGGGCCCGCGCCGCGTTCGGCGTGTCGGGCGACTGCCCCGGCGTACCGGCGCCCCTGGCCGTAGAAAGCGGCGTTGGCTTGCTTCATCTTCTTCACGGCGATTGCCTCTCAACCGGGTGCTTGGTCGGGAGTACGATCCCCCGGGCCGTAACGGGCCCCGGTGGGCCGGGGAGAGGGCGTGGGTTACGGCGGGGGGAGCCGGGGGGCCGGCCCCGTTCGATCGGTCGTGTGGGCAGCCGGGGTGCCCGGGGCGGACCCCGGGCACCCGGCCTCGGGCGGTGCTCAGGTGAGACCGTCCGGTTCGACGGTGGCCGGCGGAGCCGCCACGAAGCCGAGTCCCTCGCCCGTCAGTCCCCGGCGCGTCAGGGCCGCCGTGTGGCGGATCGTCCAGCGCGTGTGGGCCGCCGTGCACCAGCCCGCCAGCTCCTCCCGTGAGGCCAGCTCGCGGAACCCGTGCCGTGCCGCGGTGTCTAGGATCGTCTCCGTGTCGCTCTCCGTCAGGTCTCCGAGGGCCGGGCCGTACGCCGCCGCCCACCCCCGCAGGGCCGTCCGGGCCGCGCGGTGGGGGTCGGGGTCGTCGTGGGCCGCGATGAGGCATCGGGCCATGTCCGTCTTCAGGGTATCTTCTCCCAGGTCCAGGCGCATCCGGTCTTCGTGTAGCGAGAGCCGGAAGCCAAGCAGGCTGGCATTCCCGCCTTCGCGCAGGTCGATCGGCGGTCCGTCCTGACCCTTGAGGGCGAGTCCGGCGTGCGCCAGGAGTTGTCGGGCATGATCCAGGGCCCGTCGTCCCTCGGGCGCGCTCCCCGCGAGGTAGCAGACGTTGTCCGCGAACCGGAAGAGCGGCGGGAAGTCGGGGTCGCCCTCCAGCGGGCGATCGTGGACGTGGTGCAGGAGGAGGTTGAGCGCGGTCGGCGAGAGGGGGCTGCCCTGAACGATGCCTACATTGCGATCCCGATCTTCCCCGCCGCGCAGGATAACTTCTGTGAGCTGGAGCAGGCTCTCGTCGTGTAGGTGCTCCTTGAACTTCTCCAACAGGGGCGCGATCGGGACGGTGTCGAACGCTCGCTTCACGTCGTCGATCGCCAGGGTGGTGATTCGCTCGGCCGCCACGGCGGCCATCAGGTCGGCCAGCAGGTCCCAGGTGCCCCGGCCGGGGCGGAACCCGTAGCTGCACGGCAGGAAGATCGCCTCGAACAGGGGCGTCAGGGCGCGAGCCACGGCCGCCGCCACGACCCGGTCGATGATGCTGACGATCGTCAACGTCCGGGTGCCGCCATACCGCTTGGCGATCTTCAGGGCGCGACCGGCGGCGGGCCGATACTCCCCGGCGAGGATCACCGGCGCCAGGTCGCGAAAGATCGCGCAGGCCTCGCCCCGGCCCAGGGCGGCGTAGGTCAGGCGGTCGGGCCCGGGAGCGGGCCCGCCGTGGGCCGCCGCGTAATCGTAAGCGGCGATCAGTGCCTCGGGATGGACCGCCTGCTCCAGGGCCGGGCCGCCCGGCATCGAGGCCGCCAGGGCCGGTCTCCGTCGCGCCCGCCTCCTCCGGTAGAAATCCCCGGGGCCGGAGCCGGGCGGGCCGGGCCGTCGGGCTTGCCGAGGCTTCGAGTAGATCATCACTTCCCCCTCGGCCTGGCCGCGAGGAATCGCTCGATCGGCGTCGCCCTCGCCGACCGGCTATCAAGGGACCAGCCCGCGGCCAGATAACCGGCCCGCCTCCGACGTCCCCGGCGTCGAAGGGGCGGGTGATGGCGGTCGTCGACGTCGATCAGCAGGAGCGGCGGAGCGGGGTGATTACGCGTAAGTGTCACTCCGGCCATCGCACCCGGGATGCCCTCGCCGCAATCGGCGCGGATCACGACGTCGGCCTCGACCGGCCCGGCGGCATCCAGCCCCGCGAGGGTCGCGATCGCGACGGGCGGGAGGCCATCGCCTTGCCATCGGCGCCTGTCCAGGGCATCGGCCCGGCGAGTCGGCAGCCCGGCGGTCGTGACCGGGTCACCGACGACGATCGGCCAGCCGGGCAGGCATCCCGCCAGCACCAGGGCATGTTCCACGTTCTCGACCAGGACGACGATGCGCGGGCCGGCGTCCCCCTCCAGGCGGGCCGCGATCGCGGGGAATTCGGCGGCGATCCGCCTTCGCTCGGCCAGGGCCAGGGCGCCGGCCAGCCGGGCGATCCGGCGATTGCGGGCCGGGTTGAGCCAGCAGGCCTGCCGCTTGAGGGTCGCCAGGTCGCTGCCCGGCGACACGGCCGGGCCGCCGGTGATCCGGAACGTGACGACCTCGACCGGCCGCTCGACGTGGCCGTGACGGGGGATGACGACCTCGTCCGGCCCGAACAGCGCCTGGACCCGGTCCCGGTCGTACGGGGCGAGCCGTCGCGAGCGGTCGAGCAGCCCGTAGAGCCTGGCCTGGGGGACGCCCGGCAGCGCGCGGCGAGCATCCTGTCCCAGGGCCTCCACGGCGTCCGGCACGACCACGATGTCGAGCTTCTCCAGATGGACGCCGTCGGCGCCGAGTCCCGAGAAAGTCGTCACCACCATCGGCCCGGCGGGGTCGGGGCATGAATCGTCGGCGACGGTCGCGCCGGGGATGATCGACTTGAGGCAGCCGCCGAATGCCCAGAGATCTTCACGCCTCCCGACGGCGACGGCGATCCTCGCCGCCGGGAACGCGAGCCGGAGCTGGGCGACCAGCCAGGCCGGGTTGACGACCCGACCGTCGTGGCGGATCAGGCCGCGCTCGTGCCGGAACACGAAGTCGATCATCGCCGCGTCCATCGTGGCCAGCCCCCGTCCGTCCCGCGGCTCCGGGTCCGCGAGCAGGACCGACCGGTCGCCGGTCCGCTCGGTCCGGTATCCCTTCTTTTCGAGCAGGTAGCCGATCACCGGCTCCAGTCCGGCTGGATAATACGTGCGAGTCCCGCTCGGATGGTCATCGACGGCACCGAGGCTTTCGGGCACGGCCTCGACCCGGCAAACTCCGCTCTTGTCGCGGACCAGAGCGTGCCTCGCCGTCCGCAGCGTCGAGAGCACCTCGTCACAGCGCGGCTCGACGAGCAGCTCCTGGCCGATGCGGTCGACGACGACGACACCTCGGTTCGCCGTCCCCGATCCCTTGCTTTGGCCGTAGCCCGTGCGATGGGTCATGGCCGGTCCCACCGCACGAGAGAAGGCCACGTCCGGGACCGTACCTGCTCCATCGGGGACGGGCCCCGTCCGCGGACTCGCGCCTTGACCACGAGGCGGCGGTACACCGTGGGCGGCGCCTCGGCCCGCATCTCCTCGTAGCCCGTCTCCCCGAGCACCGAGATGAGGAAGGCCTTCGTGACCAGCTGCTGGGCCAACTCTCGGACCTCGACACCCAGCCGCCCCGGCTCGACCGGGGCATGACACTCCACGAGCCGGACGAGCCGGTCCCGTTCTTGAGCAACCTGCCGCTTCAGCTTCCCCAACTGCTCCTGGATGGCCTTGTATCCCTCCAGGTCTTTCTGCGTGATCGCGGGATTTGCGGCATCCTTCGTACCCTCCTTCATGGCGATCTCCTCACGGTCGGCCGATGGGCAGATGAATTCCCCGGCAGTTAGGCTCGGGCCCGAGGGCCGAGTCACGGCCCACCCTCCCCGACGCCCGGCCTGGTTTCGTTCCGACACCGCGACCAACTCGGCCCCTCGATCACAGCGGCGGCGCCCTCGGCCGATCCGACGCGATCATCCTCGGCAACTTCCTCCCGGCCAGCGGGAATGAGCGGGCACATCCTCAGGTGCGGACCAGCAGCACGGCGAAGGCGATCACGTCCCCGAGGTCGATCGGCTCCATGGTGCGACCCGGGTCGGGCTCGCCGGGCCCCTCCGGGCCTCCGGGCGGCTCGGGCCCGTCCAGGTCGATGGCCCTCCCGGCCCGCTCCCCGTACCCGCGCAGCGCCTCGGGGAGCCCGCCCTTCGGCGGCGTCTCCCGCACCAGGCACCGGCGGGCGGGGTCCCACCCGAGCCGGTCGAGGGCGAACGACGGGGCGTCTCCCCCCTCCCGGATCGCGCACAGCCTGCCCGCCAGGACCTGCGGGTTCCGCCCCCAGACCCCGGCGTCGGTCTCCATCAGGAGCAGGTCGCCCGCCGCGATCCTGCCATCGGGGTCCAGGACGAAGGGATCGAAAGGCTGGGCCTCCAGCCAGTAGCGGGACGGGCGGTGGAAGCTCGCGGCGACCGGGAAGCGGGCCCCGGTCAGAAGGGCCGCCTCGCCCTGCGGCGGGCCGGCCAGGACGCACCGCGCCACGGGCAGCATCGGCTCGGCGGTCAACTCGCCGCGGGCCGGGTCGGCGAGCGGCTCGCCCAGGCCCTGGTAGACCCACGCGGCGTCGATCGTCGGGTGGCGGGCCAGGGCCTCCAGCAGCTTCCGCCCCGGCGCCTGCTCGCCCCGGGCGACCTTCGAGATCAGGGCCTGGCTCACGCCGAGGTCCGCCGCCATGCGCCGCTGGCTGCCGCCCCAGACTTCTCTCAGGAGCCGCTCGACCCGTCCGCCCGGAGTCTCCGGCCCCCGGCCGGAGTAAAGCGTCGTCCTGGGCACGTGGTCCTCCGGCCCGCATGGCGTGATTACCTTCTACAACAAGATTGTCGACCGGATTATAATTGTGGTTCACGGTTGTTACAAGAGGTTCCGGGAAGTTCGGGGGGGGCGGCCATGTCGGAGACGGGAGAGACGGGACGGGTCCCCGACCCGGCGGGCGACTGGATCAGCCAGCGCGGGCTCGCGGCCCTGCTGGGGGTCTCGGAGCGGACGGCCTCGCTCTGGGCCAGGGCGGGCAGGGCTTACGCATCGATTTTGCATTGGAAGAGGTGGCCTTGTAACATCTTCCGTCATTCGCGAGGTGGAGGGTCGTGGTTGGGAATGCTGCGAGCCT
>JAABUQ010008238.1_pt1 | contig 14711 bp, 7 predicted proteins | sample 5560001 | NCBI WGS metagenome assembly JAABUQ01 (sample SAMN10711888, study PRJNA513371) | rock metagenome | isolation source: Antarctica rocks | place: Antarctica: Victoria Land, Finger Mt nord | collected 2015-12-18 | reverse complement strand
CCGAGGCGGGCGGCCTGATCGGCCGAGGGGTCGAGGATCTGGTCGGCCCGGCGCCGGGGCGCCGGGTCCGCGAGACGGCCGCCTCCCCGTCCCTGGAGCGGAGCCCGGTCCACGCCACCGGGATCGCGATCGAGCGGCCCGGGGGGCGGCTCTGGTTCGACGCGATCCTCCATCGGAGCGACGGGGCCCTGATCCTGGAGCTGGAGTCGGTCGCCCCGGCGATGGTCAACTCCTTCGGCCGGCTCTACCCGTCGGTCCGGGCCTGCCTGACCCGCTTGGAGCAGGCCCAGACCGTGCCCGAGGTCTGCCAGGTCGCCGCGGCCGAGGTCCGGCGGATGACCGGCGTCGACCGGGTCCTGATCTACCGGTTCGACGAGGGGTGGCACGGCACCGTGATCGCCGAGGACCGCAACGACAAGCTCCCCTCCTACCTCGGCCTCCGCTTCCCCGCCTCCGATATCCCGGCGCAGGCCAGGGCCCTCTACCGGGACAACCGGACCCGCCTGATCGCCGACGCCGGCTATACCCCGGTCCCGATCGAACCCACGGACAACCCCGCCACCGGCCGGCCGCTCGACCTGAGCTTCTCGGCGCTGCGGAGCGTCTCGCCGGTCCACGTCGAGTACATGCGGAACATGGGCACCGCCTCGTCCATGTCGGTCTCGATCCTCCGAGACGGCGGGCTCTGGGGCCTGATCTCCTGCCACAACCACCGGCCCTTGGTCGTCCCCTTCGAGGTCCGGAGCGTCGCCGACATGCTCGGCCAGGTCCTCTCGCTCCAGATCGTCGCCAAGGAGCAGAAGGAAGAATACGAGCACCAGATCGGCCGGAAGGCGGCGCAGGCCCGTTTGCTCGCCGGGATGACCGAGGGGGACGACTTCGTCGCCGGGCTGGCCCGGAACGGGGCCGACCTCCTGGAGCTGGCCCGAGCCGAGGGCGCCGCGATCCTCGACGACGGCCGCCGCACGCTCCTGGGCCGGACCCCGACCGAAGCCGAGGTCGACCAAATCGCCGACTGGCTCGAAGCCCGGCCCCGCCCGGACGTCTTCGCCAGCGAATCCCTCGCCCGCGAGTTCCCCGAGGCCGAGGCGTTCAAGGACCGAGGGTGCGGGCTCCTGGCCATCGCCATCTCCAAGATCCACCGAGGGCACCTCTTCTGGTTCCGCCCCGAGGTGATCCAGACGGTGAGCTGGGGCGGCGACCCCCGCAAGCCGGCGACCCCCGAGGGCGACGGCCGGCTCCACCCCCGTCACTCCTTCGAGGCCTGGAAGCAGACCGTCCGGCTCCTGGCCGCCCCTTGGCGGTCGAGCGAGATCGAGACCGCCGTCGAGCTCCGCAACGCCATCGTCGGCATCGTCCTGCGGAGGGCCGAGGAGCGGGCCCAGTTCGCCGCCGAGCTCGAGCGGAGCAACCAGGAGCTCGAGGCGTTCTCCTACTCGGTCTCGCACGACCTCCGGGCCCCCTTCCGCCACATCTTCGGCTACTCCGAGATGCTCCGGGACCAGCTCGAAGGCCACCTCGACGACGACGCCCGGCGCTACATCGCCACGATCATCGAGTCGGCCCAGTTCGCCGGCAAGCTCATCGACAACCTCCTGGCGTTCTCCAGGATGGGCCGGAGCACGATCCATCACACCCCGATCAACATGAATACCCTGACCGAGTCCGTCATCGGCGAGGTGATGATCGAGGCCGCCGGCCGCCGGGTCCGCTGGGAGGTCGGCGACCTCCCGCGGGTCGAGGGGGACCTGATGATGATGCGGCAGGCGATGACCAACCTCTTCTCCAACGCCCTGAAGTACACCCGTCCCCGCGACGAGGCCGCGATCAAGGTATCCGGCGAGGTCCGAGGGGCCGAGGCGATCTTCACCGTCGAGGACAACGGGATCGGCTTCGACATGAAGTACGCCGACAAGCTCTTCGGCGTCTTCCAGCGGCTCCATCGGATGGAAGAGTTCGAGGGGACCGGCATCGGCCTGGCCAACGTCCGCCGGATCATGAACCGCCACGGCGGCCGGGCCTGGGGCGAGGGCCGGGTCGATCGGGGGGCCGCCTTCGGCTTCGCCTTGCCCAAATTGCCCGGACCGGCGACGGGACCGACCGGCCCGAACGAAGCCAAGGGGACCTGACCGCGATGCTCAAGCCGATCCTGCTGGTCGAGGACAACCCCAAGGACGTCGAGCTGACCCTGGTCGCCCTCACCAAGAGCCAGCTCGCCAACGAGGTCATCGTCGTCCGCGACGGCGCCGAGGCGCTGGATTACCTCAAGGGCCAAGGCCGGCACGATTCCCGGCCCCGGGGGAACCCCGCGGTCGTCCTGCTCGACCTGAAGTTGCCCAAGGTCGACGGCCTCCAGGTGCTCGAACAGATCAAGGGCGACCCCGATCTCCAGAGCATCCCGGTGGTCATCCTGACGTCCTCGCGCGAGGAGAGCGACCTCCTCCGAGGGTACAAGCTGGGCGCCAACGCCTACGTCGTCAAGCCGGTCAGCTTCGCGGAGTTCGTCGAGACGATCCGCGGGCTGGGCGTCTTCTGGGCCCTGCTCAACGAGTCCCCCCCCGGATAGCCTCGAATTTTCCCGCCGAAAACGGCACGGAAATCGTGAGGGCAGGGAATCGGGGCCGGTCAAGGCTCGAGACGGGAGGCCGCGGGCCTGGCCTATCGGGGTAATCCGCCGTGAGCTCGATCAAGATCCTACACCTGGAAGACGACGGCCTCGACGCCGAGCTGATCGCCGCCCGCCTGAGAAGGGACGCCCTCCCGCTCGAAATCCTCCGGGTGGTCGGGCACGACGACTACCGGCATGCCCTCGAGACCGGCCGCTTCGACCTGATCCTGGCCGATTACTCGCTGCCCGGCTTCGACGGCCTCTCGGCGCTCCGGATGGCCCGCGAGGTCGCCCCGGACACGCCGTTCCTCATGCTTTCCGGCATCCTGGGCGAGGACGTCGCCATCGAGTCGCTCAAGCTAGGGGCGACCGACTACATCCTCAAGCACCGGCTCGACCGCCTCGCCCCCGCCGTCCGCCGGGCCTTGACCGAGGCCCGCGAGCGAGTCCAGCGCCGCAAGGCCGAGGCCGCGCTCCGCCAGTCCGAGCGGATGCACCGCCTGACGCTCGACAGCGTCCAGGATTACGCGATCCTGACCATCGACATCGACGGGCGGATCGCGACCTCGAACGCGGGGGCCGCCAAGGTCCTCGGCTATCGCGAGTCCGAGCTCGTCGGCTTGCCCACCCGGGTCCTCTTCACGCCCGAGGACGTCGAGGCCGGGGTTCCCCGCCGGGAGCTGGCCCGGGCCGGGGCCCGGGGGGCCCCCGGCGACGACGAGCGCTGGCACGTCCGCAAGGACGGCTCGACCTTCTGGGGCAGCGGCCTGGTCACCCCCTTGCTCGACGAGGGGGGGATGCTCCGGGGTTACACCAAGGTCGTCCGCGACATGACCGAGCGGAAGCGGGCCGAGGAGGCCCTCCTGGAGGCCGACCGTCGCAAGGACGAATTCCTCGCCATGCTCGCCCACGAGCTGAGGAACCCGCTTTCGGCGATCAACAACGCCGCCGAGCTGTCCCGCCACCGGGGGATCTCGCCGGACCAGGTCGCGGGGACCCGCGAGATCATCGCCAACCAGGTCAAGCACCTGACCCGGCTGGTCGACGACCTGCTCGACGTCTCCCGGATCACCCTCCGCAAGGTCCGGCTCAAGCCCAGTCCGGGCGACCTGGCGGCGATCCTGACCCGGGCCGTCGAGGCGACCTCCGCCTCCTTCTCCGAGCGCGGGCACGACCTGAAGGTTGCCCTCGGCCCAGGCCCCTTGCCGATCGAGGGGGATCCGACCCGTCTGGAGCAGGTCTTCGTCAACCTCCTCACCAACGCGGGCAAGTACACCGAGCCGGGCGGCAAGATCGAGCTCGCGGCCGGGCGAGAGGGGGAGACGTTGGTCGTCCGGGTCCGCGACAGCGGGATCGGGATCGACCCGGGGATGCTCGCCCGCGTCTTCGACCTGTTCGCGCAGGTGGACCGGTCGCTCGACCGGACCCAAGGGGGCCTGGGCATCGGCCTGACGATCGCCAAACGGCTCGTCGAGATGCACGGCGGGACGATCGACGCGGCCAGCGAGGGGCCCGGCCTGGGGAGCGAGTTCACCGTCCGCCTGCCCGCCTCGACCGCCCTGGACCCGCCCCGGCAGGCCCCGAGCCGGCCGGACCGGGCGGCTCGGCCGGTCAAGGCCGGTTGCCGGGTCCTGGTCGTCGACGACAATCAGGCCAGCGCGGGGGTCCTGGCCGAGCTGCTCAAGCTCTCGGGCTACGACGTCGGCAAGGTCCACGACGGCCGCGAGGCGATCGCCGAGGCCCGGCTCCGCCGCCCCGAGATCGTCCTGCTCGACATCGGCCTGCCCGACATGGACGGGTACCAGGTGGCCGAACACCTCCGCCGCGAGGAAAGCCTGAAAGACCTGACGATCATCGCCATCACCGGCTACGGCGAGGAGCAGGCCCAGCGGAGGTCGCGCGAGGCCGGCTTCGACCACCACCTGGTCAAGCCCGTCGATTACGAGGTCCTGCTCGACCTCCTCGACAGCCGGCTCGACCCCGCCGCGGCCTGATCCGGCGCGGTGCCTCGCCGTTCCGGAACCGCCTCGCGGCGGGGGTCGAGCCAGGCCACGCCCCTTCGACCTCGGTCTTCCTCGAATGAAACACCCCCGCTCGGCGGTCGGTGAGGGACCGGCGAGCGGGGGTGGGGTGGACGGGTCGGATCGATCAGGCGTGATGGCCGCGATGGCCGAAGAAGGCATGGCCCCGGTGCATCGCCCGGATGATGTGCATGTTGGCGGCCATGCCCGGCATCGCGACCGGGAACCGCGGAGCGACCGGCGTGGCCGGGGTGCTGGCGCGGGTGACCGGCATGGTCGGGGTCGCGGTGACCGCCGCGGGGGCCGGGGCCGGCGTGGCGGTTGACGGGGTCGCGTTCGGGTTGGCGGTGCTCGCCGCGACGGGTGGCTGGGCCGGGGCGGATCCGCCGGGCGTGGCGGTGCCGGAGCTGGTCGTGGGGGTGGTGCTGGTCGCCGTCATGGTCGCCGGAGTGGCCTGGGCGATCGGGGGGGCGCTCGCCTTGGCCTTGGCCATGTCGGCCTGGACCGCGACGCGGTCGGCCGACAGGGTCGCCTTGTCGGCGGCGGTGACGTTGGAGGCGGTCATGATCGTCTGGCGGTCGGCGTCGAGCTTGGTGATCAGCGCGGCGGAGACCCCCTGCGACTTGTAGACGGCGTCCTGGTCGGCCTGGACCTGGGCGAGCTGGGCGTCGGTCGGCCCGCCGGCATTCGCCCAGGCCGTCTTCTGGTCGGCGGCGAGCGTGGCCAGGGCCGAGACGTCGGCGGTGGTCGTCTCGGCCCCCTTGATGGCCTTGATATCGTCGCGGACCACGGCCTCCATCACGGGCGTGACGACCGACTTGTCGTGGATCGCCTGCGAGTCGGTCCGGAGCTTGGCCAGGTCGGTCTGCAACTGGGGGTTGCTGGAGGTCGTCCCCATCGCCCCGCCACCCTGGCCCATCATCATCCCGCCCGGGATCCCGGCGTCCCCCGACTGACCGGGGATCATCATCCCCTCCTCACCGAAGCCGCCCTGTCCGCCGAAGTCATCGCCCTGTCCGCCGAAGTCGCCGCCCTGTCCGCCGAAGCTCCCCCCCTGTCCGCCATAGCCCCCGGTTCGATCGTAGAGGTGCCCCGAAGCCGGCAAGGGCGTGCCAGTTGAGCTACCCTGACCCGCGACGCTGGCGCCCTGGGTGGCCGAGCCGCCGCCGGAGGCCGAGGCCATCGGCGCGGCGGAGCCGCCGCCGCCCGAGCCGCTGTTGGCCTGGCCGTGCCAGCCGCCGGCGACGTCGGCCGGCCCGCCCATGTTCCGGCCCATCGCGGCCATCCCGGCGCCGAGGCCCTGCATCCCGCCGGAGAGGAGCTGCCGCCCCTCGAGCGACTCGCAACCCAGACCCCGGGCCGCGACGTTCGCCCGCCGGTCCAGGTCCGCCTTGCCCTTGGCCAGGAGGAGCGAAGACCACTTGATCCGTGAATGGTTCATCGGGACGTCCTTGTCTGGGAATCGGAAGCTCGACTCGACGGGCCACCGGTTACACCGGCGGACCCCTACGTCCCTTCGACCGGGGCATCATGCCTGCTGAGTCAAAGGATGCGCCTCGCCCTGTCTCCTCCGATCGAAGTTTCCCTCGGGAAAACGAGGGACCGCCTCCCCACGGTCGACGCGACGCGCCCCCCGACGCGATGCGCGACCGGTCCGGTCGAGGCCCGAAGACCTCGCCCGGGCACGGGTTGGCGGCCCCTCGCTGGCTCAACGTGAGGCGAGATCGCCGGAGGTCGGCCGCGTCGTGTCGAGCGACGCGCCCTAACCCCACCGAGCCCCGCCTCCGCAGGTCCATTCGGGCCCGAAGTCGGGCCGCTCGGCGACTCTCCTGGAGTCGCCGAGCGTCACTCGTTCGGACCTGACGCCAATCAATACCGGCCGACGGGTCGGAACCTTACAGGTCCCTCGAAAAAATCCCCGAAGGGCCGGACCGGGGAATCGCGGCGATCGTCGCGAGTGACGACAGCTTCGTCGTTCAAGCTTCGCTGGAACTTTCGAGGCGGCGGATCTCCTCCTTGAGGAGCTTCTGCACGCGATGCTTGGAGACGAAGATCGAGGCGACCGACGCCGAGAGCTCTCGCGACGCCTCGGCGCCGGAGAGCCCCTCGAGCGCGGTCAGCCGGAAAGCCTCCCAGGTCGGCGAGGCGACCCGCCCCTGGACCCGCCGGACGGCGATCTCCATCAGCTCGCGGTCGAAGGTCTCCTCGAACCGCCGCTTCAGGTCGGCCTGGGCTTCGAGCGATTCGAGCCGGCGGACCATCCGGCTGTCCGAGCCCCGGAACTTGCTGGAGATCGAGTCGCTCCAGGCGTGCTGGGTGACGGTCTTCAGCCAGGCCCGAAAGCAGCGCGAGGGGTCGTAGCGGAAGCCGGAGAGCTTCTCGGTCAGGCGGGCCAGGACGTCCTGAGCCACGTCCTCGGCGTCGGCCCCCTGGAGGCCCCACTCGCGGCACCAGCCGTAGATCATCGGGCGATAGCGCCAGACGAACTGCTCCCAGGCCTTGGCGTCCTTGGGCGCCTGCCGCAACGTTTCCAGGAGCGTGATCGACGTCCCGGAATCCGACCACTCCGCCATCGCCAAGTCCTCCGGCACTCCTCGGGGTCATCTCCGTGACCCGGGCCGTCGGATCGGGCCGAGCGGCGTCGCCTTGAGGGCGGCGACCCCGACCGAAACGATCCCCGATATTGCTCACTTTACAAGGCTTCCCCCTTCCGGTAAAGACGACCCCTGGTCACCGTGCCGATTTCGCCCTCCAAGCCTCGACTCCGAAAAATCGGGCCGCCGGACCGGCCGAGGCCAGCATCAGCGACTTGACCAGCTTCCCCAACCGGTATCCCGACGACGAGTTCACCCCGATTTCGACCTGGACGCTCCACCTCGTCGGCGATCGGTGGAAGGTTCGGTCATCGAAGGGCGTGACGAGGACGGCACGCGGCGTCTTCATCTTCGTGGTCCAAGGCGGCATCCTGGCTCTATCGAAGGCGAGAAGACGGGGATGGATGCCCACGCCTTTCGGGCATATTGATCTGGCCCGAGGGCGTGACGTAGAATTCGCCGGGGAGGTCCGATTCCGGAGTTCCTACAACTCGCGCGGCCGGATCGTCTCCTGGAACGATCGGACCGGCCACTACCATGATCCATCCAGGCCGATGGATCCCCGGTCGGTCCCCGCCCTCCCTTCGAACCTCTTCGAAAGCTACAGGATCCCCCGATGAATCTTTCGGCGCGGGATTACGCCGGGCGGGCTCGCGGCTCGGTCTGGGAGCTTGATCTCGCCCAGGAATTGAGGCGCCAGCCGGAGGCGGCCCGGCTGGACTTCCTCGATGACCTCATCACCTCGAACCCGATCGTGGGCCTCGACCTGGCGCGCAGGTGCCTTTCGGAGAGCCGGAGTTTCGAAGTCCTCCTCGACCGCGCCCTGCGCGAGTCGAACGCCAGCAGCATCCGCTATTGGCTGGAATGCATCGTCCCTCGCCTCGGGTTTCGCCGGGTCGTCGGCCAGCTTCGCGGCCACATCGTCGAGGGCCGGGAAGCCGTGAGGTTCGCGAAGTACTGGCTCCCGATGTTCTCGGAGCTGCCCGGGTATTCCGAAGCTGAAGTCGCCTCGCTCGACCCGTGATCCGGGCGCCCGGAGCCGCGATCTTACCGGCAATTCGACGGCGGATCTTCTGGAATCCGGTCGCCGTCCGACCCTCGTCCGCGTTCTCCTCTCAGGGATGACCCCCTTCAACCGGCATCGACTCGCGCGTCGACCGCGGGCGATCGGGCGGCTTGAGGTTCGCGAAACCCGGGTTTCCTGTAAGATTGACCCACCTTTCCCCGTATCCTTCCCGCCGGGGCCTCCGCCCTCGGCCGGCGATCGCGGCCCCCTTGGTGGCATGGATGTGATCACGCGACGAGAGCCGAACCCCATGATCCGCTGCCCCGAAGACGAACGCCTTTCGCTCCTCCTGGATGAGCGGCTGGAGCCGGACGAGCTGGTCGCGATCGAGCGGCACCTGGAGGCGTGCGACCGCTGCCAGGGGGCGCTCGATGGCCTGACCCGCGACCCGTCGTCGATCCCGGATTGGCGCCCCTGGGCCGCGCCGGTGGAGGGGGATGAGGCCGGGTCGCGGTCGTCGTTCGACGGGTTGGGGGCCGACTTCGGCCGCGAGCAGCGGCGGCGGGCCAAGCTGTCGGGGTCGTTCCCCTCGGTCCGGTCGCCGACGCTGGGGCCGATCGGGGCCGGCGCGGCGCCGGGCTCGGGGCCGGAGCCGGGCGGCTTGCCGACGGTCGAGGGGTACGAGATCCTCGGCCGGCTGGGGCAGGGGGGGATGGGGGTGGTCTACCGGGCCCGCCAGCGCGGGCTCGATCGCCTGGTCGCACTGAAGATGATCCGGGCGGGGAGCCACGCCGGGCCGGAGCACCTGCTCCGCTTCCAGATCGAGGTCCGCGCCGTCGCCAGGCTCCGCCACCCCAACGTGGTCCAGGTCTACGACGTTGGCGAGGCCGACGGCCTGCCCTACGTCGCCTTGGAGCTGCTCGAAGGGGGGAGCCTGGAAAGCCGGGTCGCCGGCACCCCCCAGCCCGAGGGTCGCTCGGCCGAGCTGATCGAGACCCTCGCCCGCGCCATCGCCTCGGCGCACCGGGCGGGGGTGGTCCACCGCGACCTCAAGCCGGCCAACGTCCTCTTCAACGCCGACGGCACGCCCAAGATCGCCGACTTCGGCCTGGCCAAGCGGCTCGACCAGGAGGACGGCCAGACCCACTCCGGCCAGGTCATGGGCTCGCCCAGCTTCATGGCCCCCGAGCAGGCCCGGGGGCTGGGCCGCGCCGTCGGCCCGGCGGCCGACCTCTACTCGCTCGGCGCCATCCTTTATGAGATGCTCGCCGGCCGGCCCCCGTTCAAGGGGGGGTCGGCGATGGAGACCCTCTTCCAGGTCGTCAACGACGAGCCGGTCCCGCCCTCCAAGCTCCGGCCCGGCCTGTCGCGCGATCTGGAGACGATCTGCCTGAAATGCCTGGCCAAGGAGCCGGACCGCCGCTACGGCGACGCCGACGCCCTGGCCGACGACCTGGCCCGCCACCGGGGGGGTGCGCCGATCCTGGGCCGGAGGACCGGCCCGCTCGAGCGGCTGGGCAAGTGGTCCAGGCGGCAGCCCGCCGCGGCGGCCCTGGTCGTGGCGTCCCTGGGGGCGGTGCTCGTCCTGGCGGTCGCCCTCGGGCGGGTCGAGCGGGCCGCCCGGGCCCATGAAGGGTGGGTGGCCCGGCGCCGGGCCGAAGGGCTCGTCGCCACCGCCGCCGCCCGGGATGCCCTGGCCCAAGGGCGCTGGAAGGGGGGCCGCAAGGCGATCGGGCCGGTCCTCGAAGCGATCGGCGCCGACCCCGACCTCGACGACCTCAGGGCCCGGGCCCGCGCCCTCCTGGCCGAGCTCGACCGGGGGGAGGCCGCCGATGCCGGTGCCGCCCTGGCCCTGGCGCGGTACCGCGAGTTCGACCGGCTCCGCCGCGAGGCCCAGCTCCGCGACGCCCAATCCCCCGCGATCGGCCAGCCCGGCGGCGAGGCCGCGGCGACCCGGGCCGCCGCCTTCGAAGCCCTCGCCGCCTTCGACGAAGCGGCCGCGGACGGGCCGGCCTCGGCGACGGGCCGGGGCCGCTCCCTCGGCGCCTGGAGGCCGGCCCCGGTGCCCGACTCGCTCCCGCCCGAGGCCAAGGCCGAGATCGCCCGGGGGCGGATCGAGCTCCTCCTGGTCTGGGCCGAGGCCCTGGCCCAGGGCGGGCCCGGCGAGGACCCCAAGGCCGGAGCGGCCGAGGCCGTCCGGGTCCTCGAACTGGCCCGCGACCTCGGCGCGCCGGCCTTGGCCTACCGGGCGACCCTCGCCCGCTGCCTGCTGACCAAGGGCGACACCGAGGCCGCCGCCCGCCACCGGGCCGCCGCCGACGCGACCCCGCCGGCCGACGCGCTGGACCACCTCGCCCTCGGCCTGGAGCGGCACCGGGGGCGGGACTGGATCGCCGCGATCGCCGAGTTCGAGCAGGCCCTCCGCCTGGAGCCCGACCAGTTCCGCGCCCAGCTCCTGCTGGCCGTCTGCCAGCTCCAGGTCCGCCGCCCCGCCCAGGCCCGGGCCAACCTCACCGCCTGCCTCCAGCGGGCCCCCAAATCCTCGTTCCTCTACCGGCTCCGGGGGTTCGCCTACGGCGAGGAGGGGGCCGAGAAGCAGAAGATCGCCCGCGAGGCCACCCCTCGCCTGGCCGCCCTCGAGGCCGAAGGCGAAGGCCGGTTCGCCGACGCCGAGGCCGACTACCTCAAGGCCCTCGACTTGAGCCGCGACGACGAGGGGCGGTACGCCGTGCTGGTGAACCGGGGGGTCCTCCGGGTCCGGAGCCGCCGGCTCGACGACGCGGTGGCCGACCTCCGCGAGGCCGTCCGGCTCCGCCCCGACCAGTTCGCCGCCTACGTCCCGCTCGGCCAGGCGTACGGCAAGCAGGGGCGGGCCGACGACGCGGTCGAGCAGTTCACCCGGGGGATCGCGCTGAGGCCCGACCTCCCCTCGCTCTACCGGAGCCGGGCCCTGGCCCGGCTGGACCGCCCCAAGCCCGACCCCGAGGCCCGCGACTTGTCGCTGAAGGATCTCGGCGAGGCGATCCGCCTCGAGCCGGCCCACTCGCGCGACGGGGCGGCCGACCGGGCCCGACGGGCCCGCCTGCTCCACCTCGCCGGCCGCCCCGAGGAAGCCCTGGCCGACTCCGAGGCCGCCCTCGCCGTCGCCCCCGACGACGCCGAGGCGCTCCTCTTCCGCGTCAAGTCGCTGCTGGAGCTGAAGCGGTTCGCGGAGGTCGTCGGGGCCGCCGACGCCGCCCTGGCCCGGGGGATCCCGACGGCCGAGCTGTACGACCTCCGGGGGCAGGCCCGCGCCAGCCGGGAGGACTTCGCCGGCGCCATCGGCGACTACGGCCAGGCCATCGCGCTCGACCCGGGTCGATCCGCCCCCCTGGTCCATCGGGGTTGGGCCTACGTCGTCTCCAACGCCGCCCTGCTCGCCCTCCACGACTTCGACGAGGCGATCCGGATCGACGGCGAGTCGCCCGAGGCCCACGCCGGCCGGGGGTTCGCCCGCGCCCTCCAGGGCCAGCACCGGCTCGCGGCGGCCGACGCCGAGGAGTCGCTCCGCCGCGGCGGCCCGCCCGACGCCCGGGCCACCTACAACGCCGCCCGGATCTACGCCAAGGCCGCCGCGGCGGTGCTCGAAGCCCCCCGCCGGAGCCTCGGCTCGACCCGGCTCGCCGACGACTACCAGGAGCGGGCCCAGGCCCTGATCCGCCTGGCGATCGAACGCCTGCCCGAAGGCCGACGCCTCGACTTCTGGCGCGACGTGGTCCAGGGCGATCCCGCGCTCGCCTCGATCCGCCAACGCCCCAAGTTCTCGCAACTGGCCGGTCAATTCGGACGACAGGCCAGGTGACCGAAGGCCCCGCCGCCCCCCTCGAAGGGACGACAGGGCCACCACACCAGGGATGAGGTCCAAAGGGTGCCGATGATGGCCAACCAGACCCGACGCGAGCGCCGCCGCGGCGATCGGCGGGTGGCTCGGCACCGACCCGACCCGGCTCGAATCCCGGGCCCTACTCTCGGTCGCCGCGGCGGTGTCCGACCCCGATGGCGCGCCCCTCGCCCCTTCGACCTCGGTCGTCCAAGGCCCCCAGCCCTACCAGGCCACCGCGGCGGCGGCCGCGCCCACGCCGACGATCGGGCCCCTGTTCGAGGCGACGCCCGACTCCCTGGCGGCGCCGAGCTGGCGGGAGAGCCCGGTCCAGCTCCTGCTCGGGCCCGACCGCCAGGCCGGGGCGCCGGGCCCGGATCCGGGGTGGATCGCCGCGACGCGGGGCCCTTCGGCCCCCGAGCCCAAGCAGGGCCCGGGCCGCGTCGAGCTGGCCGAGGCCCTGCTCAGGACCGGCGCCGCCGCGATCCGCGAGGTCGTCGTCGCCGACCGCGACGGGGGGTCCATCGCCGTCTCGGTCGGGGGTAAGTCGTACACCTATTCCGCGGGGGTCGTCCGGCCCGAGGCCGTGGCGCTGGCCGACCTCAACGACGACGGCGTGCCCGACCTGATCGTCGCCAGGTCGGGCGGCCAGGGCCAGGATGGGAGCGTGCTGGTCTTCCTCGGGCGGGCCGGCGGCGGCTTCGACCCCTCGCCCCGCTCCTTCGCCGTGGGGTCGGATCCGGCCGGGATCACCGTGGGCGACCTCGACGGCCGGGCCTGGCCCGACCACAGCCCGGTGCTCGACCTCGTCGTCGCCAACACCGGCTCCGACAGCGTCAGCATCCTCCTCAACCAGGGCCAGGGCCAGGGCTGGACGATGGCCCCGGGCGGCTCGATCGCCCTGCCCGCGGAGAGCCGGCCGGTCGGCGCGGCCCTGGTCTACATCAACCCCGACGGCACGCCCGATCTCCTCGTCTGCGACAGCGGGACCGACACGGTGGTGGCCCTCAAGGGCCTCGGCGGCGGCCGGTTCGACGCCAGCGACTCCAAGACCTTCCACGTGGGCATCGACCCCGCCGAGGTCCTCGTCGGCCGGTTCGACCACCGGCCGGGGCTCGACCTGGTGACGGTGAACTCGGGGTCGAACGACCTGACGTTCATCTCGGGCGCCTTCGGCTCTCACCCGACGACGACGAGCCTGACCTCGGGCGGGTCGGCGCCCGACGCCGCCTTCGCCGTCGACCTCGGCCAGGGGGGGCCGATGAGCCTGGTGGTGGCCAACGGCGGCGATGGCCGGGTGGCGCTGCTCCAGCCCACCCTCGACGGGATGGAGCTAGCCGGCGTGATCAGCCAGCCCGGACTCCCCGCGATCACCGCGCTGGCGCCCGGCGAGGCCTCCGCCGCCGGCCTCGACCTCTTCGCCGCCACCGCCGGGCTCGACGCCGCCGCGATCCTCCACTTCGACCTCGCGACGATCTCCGGGTTCCTCGCGGTGCCCGCCACCGGCTCGGCGGTGTCCGCCGCCGACGCCGAGCTCGTGGCGCAGCTGACCTCGGTCGGCGAGTCCCCCCTCGACCTCGTCGCCACCCTTTGGAACGGCGGCGAAGCGGCCGGCGGCCGGGCCGCCCGCGAGGCCGCGCTCAACGCCCTCTTTTACGCCCGATCCGAGGGCCAAGGGAGCGACGAAGGGGGCACCCTCGCCGCCACCTCCGACGGGCCAGACCCCGACGACTCGGGCGGCCCGGCCCCTCGCCCGGAAGTCCCGGCCGACCCCTCTTCCTGGCTCAAGCTGCTCCTGGGGCTGGGGGGGGAGCGGCCCGGACGCTCGGACGAGGCGGTCGAGCCGCTCGCCGCCCGCGACGCCGCCGAGATCCGGGGGGACCGGCCCAGACCGCCCCTGGACGGCCTCGCCGCCCGGAGCCCGACCGACCCCGACGCCGAGGCCGCCGCCGGGGCCGTCGACGAGGCGCTCCGCTCGCTCTGGTCCGACGGCGAGCCCGCCCCGAATCCTGACCGACCCGGCGGCGACCTCGACCCCCGCGCCCGCCCCGACCTTAAACCCGCCCGCGAGACCCGACGCGACGAGGGCCGCTCGGCCGAGGCCGGCTCCGAGATAGCCCCCGTGGTCTCCTCGGCCTTGATCGCCGCCCGGATGGTCCTCAAGGCTTCGCCGCCGCGCCCGCCGAGCTTCCGCAAGTCATCCCGCCCCCCCCTCCGGGTCGCGGCCTGGCCTTCGAGCTGAGGTGCGTGGCGCTCACCATCTCGCCCGGCCCTCGGGCCCAATTCCTATAATGAGGCGAAACGGGACTCGGGCGATCCGGGCCTCGGGGCCACCCGCCCCGGATTCCGCCCTTCCGCGAAACTCCGGCCCAAGTCCCGCACCGGGAGACTCTTCAATGACCACCCTCCGATCCAACCAGCTCGTCTGCGCCCTAGCCCTCGCGATCCTCGCCGCCACCGCCTCGACCGCCCCGGCCCAGCATGGCGGCGGCGGCCACGGGGGAGGCTTCGGCGGGATCGGACACGGTGGCTTCGGCGGCGGCTTGGGGGGCTTCGGCGGCTTGGGGGGCTATGGTCGTGGGGGCTTCGGTTACGGTGGCCTGGGCGGATATGGGGGGTTCGG
>JAABUQ010008237.1_pt1 | contig 14716 bp, 14 predicted proteins | sample 5560001 | NCBI WGS metagenome assembly JAABUQ01 (sample SAMN10711888, study PRJNA513371) | rock metagenome | isolation source: Antarctica rocks | place: Antarctica: Victoria Land, Finger Mt nord | collected 2015-12-18 | reverse complement strand
CGCCCGTTGCTCGGCTTCGTAACGAACGACCCGAGCGGTGCGGTACAGTATACAGTAGAAAGCGAACCGGCGATAACCCCGATCGGCGTCATACACTTTACATAGCGCGGTGGGAGGAGAGAAAATTATGGCGCGGACGTTCCCGCAACTGCTTCAGGATGTGAAGAGAGGGATCGACGAGGTCGACGTCGACGAAACGAGCAGGGCGCTGCGGGGCGCCGCGCCGCCGCGCCTGGTCGACGTGCGCGAGCGCGACGAGTACGAGGAGGGCGCGATCGGGGGCGCGACGCACATCCCGCGCGGCTTCCTGGAACTGCGCATCGAGAACGCCGTGCCGGACCGCGACGAGCCGATCGTCGTCTACTGCGCCGGCGGCACGCGCTCGGCCCTCGCCGCGCGATCGCTGCAGGATATGGGCTACACCAACGTGTCGTCCCTGGTGGGCGGCTTCGGCGCCTGGAAGGACGCGGGTCTGCCCTACACCGTTCCGCGCACGCTGAGCGGCGACCAGCGCAACCGCTACAGCCGCCACCTGCTGATCCCCGAGGTGGGTGAGGCCGGCCAGCTTAAGCTGCTCGACAGCAAGGTTCTACTGATCGGCGCCGGCGGCCTCGGCTCCCCCGCCGCGCTCTACCTCGCCGCGGCCGGCGTGGGCACGCTCGGCCTGGTGGATGAGGACACAGTTGACGCCTCCAACCTGCAGCGCCAGATCCTGCACAATACCGCGCGCCTGGGCATGCTCAAGACCGAGTCGGCGCGCGAAACGCTCACGGCGCTCAACCCCGACGTCAAGGTCGTGGAGCACCGCACGCGCCTCTCGGCCGAAAACGTGCTCGACCTGATCGTGGACTACGACGTGATCGTGGATGGGAGCGACAACTTCCCCACGCGCTACGCCCTCAACGACGCCAGCGTGATCCTGGGCAAGCCGGTCGTACACGGCAGCATCTTCCGCTTCGAGGGTCAGGCCACGGTCTTCGCGCCGGGCCAGGGACCCTGCTACCGCTGCCTCTTCCCCGAGCCGCCCCCGTCCGAGATGGCCCCCTCGTGCGCCGAGGCCGGCGTGCTGGGCGTGCTGCCCGGCATCGTCGGCTCGCTGCAGGCGGTCGAGGCCATCAAGTTGGTGCTCGGCATCGGCGAACCCCTCATCGGGCGGCTGCTGCTCTACGACGCGCTGGAGACCTCGTTCCGCGAGCTTAAGCTGCGCCGCGACCCCGCGTGCCCCGCCTGCGGCGCGCACGCCACGATCAAGACCGTCGAGGACATCGTGTTCGCCTGCCCCGTGCCGGCGTAAAAGCCTGGCCCTAAAGGACTAAAGGACCATGGCAGGGACGGACCCTGAAGGGTCTGGGCAAATTCAATGACCACGTAGACCTTTCACGGTCTGCCCCCTTCCTTTAGGGCCAGGCTCCGCAAGGAGACCACTTGGTAGAGCAAGAAACGCTGGCGCTGCCGCGATCTTATGTCAATGCCATGATCCGGCACGCGCGCGCCTACGCGCCCCAGGAGTGTTGCGGGCTCATCGCGGGCGCGAACGGGCAGGCCGTCAAACGCTACGAACTGCGTAACGACAATCCCAGCGTGCTGCGCTATACCGCCAACCCGCAGGACCTGTTAGAGGCGCTGCGGGAGATATGGGCCAACGACTGGGACCTGTTGGTCATCTACCACTCGCACACGCACACGCCCGCCCGCCCCTCCGCGACCGACCGGAGGCTGGCCTTCTATCCCGAGGCCTACTATGTGATCGTTTCGCTGCAGGAGCCCGACCGGCCCTCCGTACGCGCCTACCACATCGTCGAGGGCGAGGTCACGGAGCACCCTCTGCACGTCACCGATTAACCCACCAGGCTTGTACCCCTGGGACAGCCGACGTCCCGCCAGTCCGCACCCCACTCCCCAACAGCGTGCGGGTCCACAAGCGACTCGTCGATGCGCCAGACATCAACGCGCCGGCCCGCTCCGCGTGATCCGATACCTAAGGTGGCTTCGCGCTGTCCCCGCACCTGTAGCCATGCGCCGATTATGATAGAGTTGCAGGCAAGAGGATAGCGAGTAGGGAGCGAAAAGTATCATGGCGCGTCAAGTCGATGACCGCGAAACGGTCTTGAGAGAGATCGAAACGTGGCCCCTTGAAGATCAGGTGGCGCTCGCGCGGGCGATTCTCCGCCGCTCGACGATGCAGGTGGCATATAACGCAGAGATGCCATAACGCCCAGGCTGGAGGCAAATGGCCGGCCTGGCATCAAACGGACAGGCGCCGCCCTCCGACGAGGAGGTCGCGCGGTGGCTCGACGAGCACCGGACGGAGAAGTATGGCTACAGATCGAGGTTTCGGACGACCGGATCGGCAAAAAGAAAGCCCCAGGGTTCGTCACCGACGGAGGGTCGGGAGAGGACCACCTGAGGCATTGCACCCGTATAGTAGCAAGAGATCATGAACAGTGCAAGCGAAATATGTTGCGATTCTCGGCAGTATTGTGTCGCCGACCCGCTTACAGGCGTACCGTTTGCCCATGGATCGCGACGACCTCGATGCGCTGGCGCGCTACCTCTGGAACACAGCGCTCAGCGAGGCCCTGTATCCGTCGTTGCAGAACATAGAGATTGCCCTGCGCAACAGTCTCCATCAGGCCATCGGCCACACGCTGCACGATCCCCAGTGGCTTACAGCGACGCCCTCCGTGCTCCGGCCCGTACACCACGACCGGGTGACGGAGGCCGTCCGCTATCTCGGCAAGCGTAAGAAATCGCCCGAGGCTGGCCGCATCGTGGCCGAGTTAAACTTTGGCTTCTGGGTTAGCCTCTTCAACAAGGAGTACGAGCCGCTTTGGCGACGACCGGGCTTGATCCCGGCGACCTTCCCCGCCATCCCGCGCGATACATCAGGGCAGCGCGGGCGAAAAGTCCGTAATCGCCGCGCACTCTCCGTCCGCTTGAACCGCATTCTCGATCTCCGTAATCGCGTGTTTCACCATGAACCTATTTGGAATTGGCCCCAGCCTACACTTGTCGATCAGCATACGGAGGTGATCGAGATGCTGGCGTGGATCAATCCTACCCTCCGCGACACGGTCGCGCTCATCGATCGCTTCCCGACAGTCTATCGCGCGGGTAGCCCAGTCTATCGCACGCGCCTCGAAACGTTCGTCCGGACGCTCCAGCTGCCCTAATACTGGGCTAGAATCACCTTTGGCAGCATCGAGAACAGCGTCCTCTGACCACTAAATCCTACGGGCCGCACGAGATTTACTATCTGATCGTTTCGCCGCAGGAGCCCGACCGGCCCTCCATGCACGCCTATCGCATCGTCGAGGGCGATGTCACGGAGCATCCTCATGCGCGTGATCGAGGATGACGCACGTCCCAACTTAGCGTTCAGCCACTGACATGTGGTAGTAGCAATCACCCTAATTAAGCGTCGGTGCTATGCTATCAGTAATAGAGTGGGCTAGCAGTCACCAGGCACTGACGAGGACAGGAACAGAGGGATAATTAGACGATGAGCTCACTTACTACGTTCGACAGTACTAAGGAAGCATTGCTCGACTTGATGCGCAGCATTAAGGATGGTAAGACCCAGCTACCCGACTTCCAACGCGGATGGATATGGGACGACCAACGTATACGTGACCTTGTATTCAGTATCTCTCTGTCATACCCTATTGGTGCGCTAATGATGCTGCAAACGGGTAACGCAAGTATGCGCCTTAAACCGCGGTTGGTGGAGGGGGTCAAGCTAGGCGCTCCACCCGAGCCTGAACGGCTTATCCTGGACGGACAGCAACGCCTAACCTCGCTGTTCCAGTCACTCTTTTCCGACCAGGCTGTTTCCACGCGTGATAGCCGGGGCAAGGAAATCAAGCGCTATTACTACATCCACATGGCTGCTGCTCTCGACCCCAAGTGTGATCGTGAAGATGCTATCTTTTCTATCCCTGAAGATCGCGTAATGCGCAACTTCCGAAAGGAAATTGAACGGGACTACTCAAGCCCGGAAAAAGAGTATGAGACTGGACTGTTTCCGCTTGCTCAGGTGTTTGCGTGCTCGGAATGGCGATCAGGCCATAACGAGTTTTGGGACTATGACAAGGACAAACTCAAACTGTTCGACCGCTTCGAATCACAGGTTATCAAGCGGTTCGAGCAGTACCAGATCCCACTGATCCTCCTCCGTAAGGAAACACCCAAGGAAGCAATTTGCCAGGTGTTCGAGAAAGTGAACAGTGGCGGCGTCCCCCTGGATGTCTTCGAGCTGCTCACTGCGACGTATGCGGCCGACGACTACTCGCTACGTGATGATTGGGATGAACGCCATACACGGTTGCGGAAACATGATGCGCTTCGGTCCCTCGAAAAAACCGATTTCCTAATGGCAGCAACTCTACTGGCAACTTACCAACGTAGAAGACTTGCTATTGATACTGGAGTTGAGCCAGAGAAAGCACCCGGTATCAGTTGCAAGCGTAAGGACGTACTCCAACTTACCCTGGATGAGTATAAAGGCGCAGCGGAGCGTGTTACACAGGGCTTCGAAAGGAGCGCACGCCTGCTGCAAGCGCAGAAAATCTTTACTGCTGGTAACGTGCCGTACCGAACTCAACTCACCCCTCTCGCCGCTATATTTGCGGTGCTAGGTGATAAAGCTGAGAGTCAGGGAGTGCAGGCTAAGCTTACTCAGTGGTATTGGTGCGGCGTCTTTGGGGAACTCTATGGTGGCAGCATCGAAACGCGGATAGCCAAGGATCTGCCGGAAGTGGTGGGCTGGATCGACGGCGGGCCTCAACCCGACACCATAGTAGATGCAAACTTTGCCCCTGGGCGTCTGCTAAGTCTGCGCACGCGTGGCAGTGCCGCGTATAAAGGGCTATCAGCTCTGCTTCTACGGGAGGGCGCCGAGGACTTCTATACCGGCGCTCCGATTGACGTACAGATGTATTTCGATGACAAGATCGACATACATCACATCTTTCCACAGGCGTGGTGCCGCCAGCACGACATCGACGCCCGCCGGTGCGACTGCGTCGTGAATAAAACACCTCTTTCAGCCAAAACCAATCGCATGGTCGGCGGGAACGCGCCGAGCGTCTATCTCACTCGTGTGCAGAACAAAGCCGGTATCACGGTATCAGGGATGGACGACGTTTTGCAGTCGCATGTGATTGACCCGCAGGCGCTCCGCACGGACGATTTCGATGCTTTCTTCCAACGTCGTGAACAGGCGCTACTGCGTCGCATCGAGAAGGCTATGGGCAAGCCTATTGCACGTAACGTCGCGGAAGCTGATGATTTGCAGCCTGTCGACTATCAGGATGAGGACGTTGCCTGAAAACCCGGGATTAACGGTGCGTTCAGGCGAGTATGCCTGGAGTGGCGATTATGGCGAGGCGGGTTGCATGGTCGAGGCGGAGATCCTGGGAGCGAGTCTTTTTGCCGCGTTTGGAAGAATGACTAATACGCCGACACTGATGCCGGACGACTATCTGACCCTGATCCGGGTGTTTCCGCTGGCGTCGATCCGCGATGACGCCCACCTGGACGAGGCCATCGCCATTATGAACCGGCTAACGACCGGACGCGCTGTCGCCCGGAGAGGACATGTATCTCCAGGCCCTGGCCGACCTGATCGAGACCTACGAGAACGTCCACGTCCATATCCCCCCCTCTCCGGCGTCGAGTTGCTGCGCTTCTTGATAGATGAGCATGGATTGCAACAAAAGGACCTGGCGCCGCTCTTTGGTACGGCGTCGATCGCGTCCGAAGTCCTGTCCGGCAAGCGCCCGCTGGCGTTCTCGCACATCAAACGACTATCCCAGCGATTTGGCCTGCCGGTCGATGCGTTTATTGACACGTAAAGTATAGTGCTGTTCGTATAGCATTAAGAAGGAGAGTGCATGGCTGTTGATTTCGCCGCGGTGCGCGAGGGGCGCGCCTCGTACCAGGAGGCGACACGCGATGTCGCGCCGTCCGACCTCCGCGCGCTGACCACGCAGATCTTCGACGCGGTCGATTCGATCGTGGCCGAGGCGACCGACGCCGACGTCGTGTTCGTGCCCGTCGATCCCGCGGCGCACGACGCGGCCGCCGCCCCCGGCGCCGACGCGGACATCGCCTGGACGCTGGGCCACGTCGTGGTACACCTCACGGCCGGCCTGGAAGAGATGGCGGCGCGAGGCGCGACGCTGGCGCGCGGGGTACAGGCGGAGGGACGCTCGCGCTACGAGACACCCTGGGAAACGGTGACGACGGCGCGGCAGGTACGCGACCGGCTTAAAGAGAGCCGCCGCATGTGCCTGGCCTTCCGCGACGCCTGGCCCGACGAGCCACACCTCGACCTGACCGTGACGCCCATCCCCCCGTTCGGCCCGCTCGACGCCGTACGCATGACCCTGGTCGGCGTCTTCCACGCCGACGGCCACCTAGACCAACTGCGCGAGATCATACGCCAGGCTCGAAGTGACGAGTGACGAGTGACGAGTGACGAGAGGATAATTCTCGCCCCTCGCCACTCAATTCTTGTCGTCGCTCCCGCTCGGACGGCCGGCGGCGACGGCTTCGGGCGGCCTGGAGGATTGCGGGTGCTTGCCGGACATCTCGTCTTCCTGGCGCTCGCCGGCGCGGCTGGCCTGGTAGGTCTGGATCTGCGAGATGTCGCGCCCGAAAAGCATGTCTACCGTCCAGTCGGTGGCCACGCGCAGGCGCTTCTCCAGGCGCGGCAGGCGCCACAGGTAGTAGGTCCGCCAGATGGCCCAGGCGATGAAGCCCGACACGCGGATAGTGAACGGCTTCGGCCCCAGCGAGCCGACGCCTTTGAAGTGGCCGAGCGTGGCCATCTGCCCCAGCGAGCGATAGCGGAAGGGCCGCGTGGGCTCGCCGCGGATGGACGCGGCGATGTTGTGCGCGAGTTGCGCGCCCTCGCGGATGGCGTGCTGCGCCAGCGAGGGGTGGAAGTGTCCGGGGTTCAAGATGTCGGGGATGCGCGCGCAGTCGCCGAGCGCCCACACGCCGGGCATACCCGGCACACGCATGTGCGCGTCGACGGTGATCCAGCCCTTGCCGTCTTTGGCGATAGGGTTGGCCCCGACAAAGGGGTTGGGCGACACGCCGGTCGTCCAGATGAGGCTGCGTGTGGGGATTGGATCTTTGCCTTTGAGCCGCACCTCGTCGGGCGTGGCGCCCGCCACGGATGTGCCTAGCATAAGCTCCACGCCAATCCCTTTGAGCGTGTTGGCAGTGTAGGCGGCCAGCTTCTCGTCGAACTCGGGCAGCAGGCGCTCCTTGGCCTCGACTAGAATGACGCGCACATCGCGCTGCGTAATGCGCGGGTAGGAGGGCAGCGATTGCCGCACGAGGTCGTTGATCTCGCCGGCGATCTCGACCCCGGTAAAGCCGCCGCCGGCGATAACGAAGGTGAGTAGCCGGGCGCGGTTGGCCCCGTCGCGCTCGGTATCGGCCGTTTCGAGCATCTGGATAACCCAGTTGCGCATGTGGATGGCGTCGCCGAGCGTCTTGGCGGTGAGGGCGTTGTCCTGCACGTCACGCATGCCAAAGAAGCCGGTGCGCGCGCCCAGGGCCACCACGAGGTGGTCGTATGGGTAGTCGTATTCCTCGCCGTTGGGGTGGCGTACGCTCACGCAACGCCGCGCCGGGTCGAGGCTCACGGCCTCGCCCTCGACGAAGCGGGTGTGCTCGAACATGCGGCGGATGGGATTGATGGCGTGGCTGGTGTCGATCTGGCTCGACGCGACCTCGCAGAGCATCGGCGTGAACAGGAAGAAGTTTTCGTTGTTGATGAGGGTGACCTCGGTGCGGTCCTCCGGACGCAGACCCCGCTCCAGGCCCAGCGCCGTGTAGATGCCGCCGAAGCCGCCGCCGAGAATAACTATCCGGTGATCCGGCTCCCCACCCAAACCCTGCTGCCTCGCCATGCTCTATCATCCTCCCCGGTTATCGAACGTCCTACGTCAGGATACCGGATCAGTCGATAGTCGATAGTCGATAGGTACAGCGTACTGCCGGGCGAGGAAGCGGGCAGCGGAGTGCTACACTACTATCGCGCCTTCTATCGACTATCGACTCTTCGCGGCGTAGGCAGGTCCGGCGAACAGGCGCAGGTCGGGGAGGGGCCAGTAGGCCAGCATGGCGCGCCCGACGATCTCATCCCGCTTCAAGAACGTTTCGCCGGACGGCCACTCGTGCGAGTCGTAGCTGGCGTCGCGGTTGTCGCCAAGCACGAAATAATTGCCGGCGGGGACGCGCTCGGGTCCCCAGTTGTAGTGGCCCGGCAAACGCAGGTACGGCTCGGAGAGGGCCACGCCATTGATATAGACGGTCCCGTTCTTGACCTGGACCCTGTCGCCCGGCAGGCCGATGACGCGTTTAATGTAGTTTTCCTGCTCGGCCACTGGTGGATGCAGGATAATGATGTCGCCGCGCCGCGGGGCGTGCAGCCGGTAGCTCAGGGTGTCGACGAAGAGCAATTCGCCGGTGTGTACGGTCGGCAGCATGCTGATGCCCTCGACCTCGACGCTACGCACGGCCAGGTGGCCGGCCCCGCCGATCAATAACACGAGCAGGACCGTCGAGAGCATCTCGCGCACGAGGGGGACAAAACGTTTCTTCATCGGTGATTCTCCGTCGCCGTCGTCGCGGCGCGCGCTGTGGTCGGGTCCGCTATATGATGGGCGTGCCGAACCAGGACCTTTTGCGGCGCACGCGCGGCCGCGCCGGCGCTCCCGCCCAGGACGGCCAGTAATGAGGCCACGACGAGGGCGGCGACAAGAGAGCGCGGACCGTGCGGGAGAGGACGGCGCGTGCGATGGGCGCGCGCGAACACCGGGCCAAGCTCGTCCGGCGGACCGAAGCGGCGCACGGCTTCGCGCGCGCTCTCGGCGGGGTCGAGGCCGCGCATCTGGAGATCGTTCGCGGCGTCTTCCAGGTGCCCACGCAACTCCTCGGCCACGTCGTCGTCGAGCGCCATCCCGGCGCGGGCGCGCAGCGCGGCGATATAGCGGTCGATGGCGGCAGTCGTCATGGGCTACGCCTCGATCATCGCGAACAGGCGCGTGGCGAAGGTGCGCCACTCGGCGACCGCCGCGTCGAGATAACGCTCGCCCGCAGCGGTCAGCACGTAGTACTTACGGCGTCGCTGCTCCCCGGCCGGGCGCCACTCGCTCTGCAGGAAACCCTCGCGCTCGAGCTTGTGCAGGGCGGGATAGAGCGTGCCCTCCTTGCAATCAAAGTAGCCCTCGCTGCGCCGCTCAATCTCGCGCGCCAATTGGTAGCCGTGCAGCGGCCCGTCACGCAGCACCGTCAACACGAGTGTGGCCATGGAGCCCCGCTTGAGATCTATCCCCGCGTTCAACTGCCCTCATCCCTTTGCATAGATTATCTAGGTATCATCATGGTACAGGGAGCGCCCCGTTCTGTCAACATGCGCTCGAGCCTGGCGCGTGCATAAGGCGCGCCCCGAGATTGTGATGGCAAACGCCGTGGGCCAGGTTCCGGTCACAATCGTGACGCGCGCCCGTGAGAGAGAAGGATTTCTCTATTGCTGCCCATTGCCCGATGGCGCCCAACCCAGTGGCGACGGCAGGTCGTCGGCGGAGGGCGGGCCGTCGGAGGGGGTCACCTGCACCGCGACGGAGAGATCGTTGTCGGCGCGGCCTTTGTAGACGCCGTGCGTCGGCGGCACATCATCATAGTCGCGGCCGACGGCGACGCGGATGTGCCGCTCGCCGGTCACGAGGCTGTTCGTGGGGTCAAACCCGACCCAGCCGATGGGGGGCAATAGCGCCTCGACCCACGCGTGCGTGGCGTCGGCGGCCGAGCGGTCGCGCACGGCCGTGGTCGCGCCGGCGCGATGCGCCAGGTACCCGCTGACGTAGCGGCTCGGGATGCCCAACTCACGCAGCAGCGCGATCATGATGTGCGCGAAGTCCTGGCACACACCCTGGCGCAGGCGCAGCGCGTCGTCGATGGGCGAGTTGGCGCGCGTGCTCTGCGGCTTATACGCGAAAGCGTCGTGGATGGCCGCGTTGATCGCCCGCGCCGTGCTCAACGGGTCGTCGCGCCGTCCCAGGTCCAGTTCGGCCGCGAAGTCGCGCAGGAGCGGACCCGGCCGGGCGAAGCGGCTCGGCGCCAGGTCATCCCAGTACTCGTCGGTCGCGACGAGGCGGTCCAGTTCGTCCCACGCGGTGGGCTCCAACCGCTCGGGGGCCGCCGGGCCGGGCAGCAGCGAGACGAGGGCGGTCGCCGTGATCGTCAGCGAGCCGTGGCTGTCAGGCACGTCGAAGTGATGCACGCCATTGCCAGCCCCGTCGCGATAGGCCGTGACCGCGGCGCGCGGCGCTGTTTGCAGCACGAAGCTCAGCAGATGCTGCAAACCCTCGTTGCGCGGCTGCATACGCACCTCCATCATGCTCTCTCTGATGGGGGTGCTGTAGCGGAACTTGCTGACGTGGCGGATGGAGTAGTACATAAGTGTCAGGTGATAGGTGATAGGTGATAGGTATCAGTAACATAAGAGGTGTGGTCGCGCCCACGGGTACCACGGGTACCTATCACCTGACACCTGGCGCCTGATACCTGTTGTTGCTGTTGTAGCTGGTCTTCGCTGTAGCCGCCGCTGGAGCTCGTCTGTGTTTGCGTCTGCGTCTGGACGGGGACGACAACGGCGACGGAGCCGTCGCCACCCTCCCCACCATCCCCTCCGCGCGGCGCGACTTCCTCGACCCAGCGACGGCGGCCGTCGAGGTGCTGTTGCAGGATATAGGTTTGATAGACCGCCGCGTGGATGGTCGCGCACTGCTGGCCGATCTCCGCCAGGTAGGGGTGCATGGCCTCGCCCATGATGTCGTCGATCCCACTGTAGTCGAGCGTGGCGCGCAGGCGGCCGGCCAACCTCTCGGCGCGCCCCGCGGGGCGCGCGCCGGTCGAGCGGGCAACAAACTGCAGCGCGACCTGGATCGTCGCCGCCATGAAACGCAGCGAGCGCGGGAACTCCGCGTCGAGCAGCAGGAACTCCGCGATGCGGTCGGGCCGCACGTCGGCGGTGTAGACCTTGGAGTAGGCCTCGAACGCCGTACACGACTTGAGCAGCCCTACCCAGTCGAGATAGCCCAGCTCCGTGGGGACCATATCGGAGTCTCCATCCATGCCCTGTGTCTCCTCCCCCCGCTGCGCCTCCAGATACGCCGTGTAGTAGGTGTCGAGCAGGGACACGGTGGCGCCCGCGCGCTCGATGTAGCGCCCCAGCTGGATGAAGTGCCAGCCCTCACCGTGGCTAATCGTGGCGTCGGTGATGCCCTGGAACAGGTGCGCGCCCTCGCGCACGGTCTTGTAGAACTCGTGCGGCTCGGCGTGCCACAAATCGTCCATGCTCGTGTTTCTGACCTGTAAATAGAGCCGGTTGAGCTGCTCCCACATCTCCGAACTGATCTGCTCGCGCACCTGGCGGGCATTGTCGCGCGCCTCCTCAACGCAGGACACGATCGAGGCGCTGTTGGCCGTGTCAAAGACGAGCGACTGCGTGATGGCGTACGGGTCGAGCCCGTCCATCACCGCGGGCGCGCGCAGCGCCGCCAGCAAGCGATACCAACGCCGCTCCACCGGCCCGGCGCCTAGGGGTCCCGCGCGCTGGTCGAGCCCCTGGTACTGCTGCACGTCCAGCAGCCGCGCCGTGTGCTCGGCCCGCTCCAGATAGCGGCTCATCCAGTATAAACAGTCCGCGACGCGCGATAACACCGATTCCTCCGTATTAGTCGGGAGTCGGGAGTCGTCAGAAATCGCTTACGACAACTCCCCGACCAACGGCATCACCACCAACCAACATCCCTTCCCGACTCCCGACTCCCGACTAATCGTACAGCACCCACGTATCCTTACTGCCGCCGCCCTGCGATGAATTGACGACGAGTGAGCCGCGCTGTAGGGCCACGCGCGTAAGGCCGCCGGGCACGAGGGCGATGCGCTCTCCGCACAGGGTGAACGGGCGCAGGTCGACATGGCGTCCCTCGACGCGCCCGTCCACGTAGCACGGCGCGCGCGAGAGGGCTAGCGTCGGTTGAGCGATGTAGCCCCGCGGGTCGGCCAGGATGCGCGCGCGAAACTCCTCGCGCTGCGCCGCCGTGCTGTGCGGGCCGATCAGCATGCCGTAGCCGCCCGACTCGCCGACGGCTTTGACCACGAGAGCGCCCAGGTGTTCCAGCACGTAGCGGCGCTGCGCCTCGTCGTCGAGCAAGTACGTCTCGATCTGCGGAAGTATAGGCTCCTCGTCCAGGTAGTAGTGGATGATCGCCGGCACGTAGGCGTAGAGCGCCTTGTCGTCGGCCACCCCCGTCCCGATGGCGTTGGCGAGCGCGACGTTCCCGGCGCGGTAGGCGTTGAGTAGACCGGCCACGCCGAGCGTCGAGTCGCCGCGGAAGGCGAGTTGGTCCAAGAAGTCGTCGTCGACGCGCCGGTAGATCACGTCGACGCGGCTTAGGCCGGCCGTGGTGCGCGTGTAGACGACGTTGTCGTGTACCAGCAGGTCGCGCCCCTCCACCAACTCGATGCCCATCTGCCGCGCCAGGAAGGCGTGCTCGAAGTAAGCCGAGTTGTAGACGCCGGGCGTGAGCAGCACGATCGTCGGGTCGGGCCGGTGGGGCGGGGCCAGCGCGCGCAACGTGGCCAGTAGCGCCGGCCCGTAGCGGTCGACCGAGCGCACGCCGTACGCGTCGAACAGGCGCGGCCACACCCTTTTCATGACCTGGCGGTTGGCCAGCATGTAGGACACGCCGCTGGGCACGCGCAGGTTGTCCTCCAGCACGGCGAAGCGCCCGTCGTCGAGCCGCACCAGGTCGGTCCCGACGATGGACACGTAGATATCGCGCGGCACATGCACGCCGCGCATCTCGCGCCGGTAGTGACGGCACGAGTAGACGAGCGCGCGGGGCACGACGCCCGCGGCGAGGATGCGGCCCTCGTGGTAGATGTCGGCCAGGAAGTGGTTGAGCGCGGTCAGGCGTTGCGCCAGACCGCGCTCGATCGTGGACCACTCGGCGCCGGTAACGATGCGCGGCAAGAGATCGTAGGGCCAGATGCGCTCGGTCCCCTCGTCATTACCGTAGACGGTGAAGGTGATGCCCTGGTTCAGGAAGGCCACGTCGGCGGCGTGCTGACGCCGGCCGAACTCGTCGGAGGGCATGAGCAGCAGCTGCCGGTAGAGTTCCTGGTAGGGCGGGCGCGCCGTCCCACCGGGGTCGAACATCTCGTCGTAGGCCCGGTCGAGCTGGTAGCCGGCGAACGGCGGCGCCGCCGTGTCGGGCGAAAGGCTAGTGGATGTCATGACGCACGGCCTGCGACTGACGTCGCATGGCAAACGACGGGCGCTAAAGCGCGGCGCCAGGCAAAAGCGCTTGCCTCGCGCGCATCATCCCATGGCCGACGATGACAATAATGCCCGTGAGCGACTTCAGTCGCCGTTTGTTTGCCATGCGACGTCAGTCGCAGGTTTCCTTCCACCATAACGTGTAGTGTACTAGCTCGCGTGCAGCAAGGGAACGGGCCCCCGGCACACGGCCTTACTCCACGGCGACCGGCTGCCCAACCGCGCGGCGTGCTCTCGCTCGTGGGCGGCCTCGGCCAGCAGCAGTTCCCACCCGCTGATCTCGGTTCCGGCGCGGGTCAGGCCGCGCCGCCATAGCTGCCGCTCGTCGAGCCCTTCCGCGAGCGAGAGCAGGCGCGCGTGGGCCGTCACTAAGCTCGCCACCGCGCACTCCGGCCGCACGCTCCGTTGCCCATCCTCCACACCCGGCCCGACCCGGCCCATCCCCCGGACCTCGCGCCCCCCCGCGGCGTTCGGGCCGCGCTGGCAGCCGTACACAGCCAGGTCGACGATCAAGGCGGCCAGATCGTGCAGACACGCCGTCATGTGCAGGAGCGTATCGCGCCCGCACCAGGCGTTCTCGTCGTCGTAGACTAGTAGATCGATAGGAGTACACCCTTGCAAGGCGCCGAGCAGATCGGCTCGCGCGGCGCGCAGATCGTCGATGGGGTGGATAGCGAGGGTCATGGTTCGGCCTCCTGCGACAAAAGCGTCGACATGTCGTAGCCGCGCCTACTAACGGCGAACGGGAGACACGCCGGCGCGCTCCTCTTGAAGCGTCGGCCCTGACGGCGAAGTGCGCATGAGAGGGCGGCGTCGCCCGACGTCGATCACTACGGCGCGGCGGCATGGCGCGATAAAACCGCGTCCGCGCCCCTCTCGGGCGACTGATAACAGAAAGCCCCCCGGCCACTGTCGGCGACGGGAGGCGTCAGCGCCCGGATAGTTGCCGGCGCGACAAGGGCGACAATGCCCCTGTCGCGGCGCACATATTATTAAGGATAATAGCAAAATAACGAGAGATTGTCTAGGGAAAGCGGGCGCGCCGGCATTTGCATTTCGCGCGCCGGCGTTGCAGTATAAGCAGTGATAGAGAACGCACGGGACGTGAAGGCGCCCGACAATCGGAGGTACACCATGGATCTATCCGCCGTCCGCGAGCTTTTCGACACGCGCGACATCCACACCGTCAAGATAGGGGGACCCGACCTCGACGGAGCCTACCGCGGCAAGCGCGTCCCCGCCGTGGCGTTCCTTGACGGCGCGGCGGGAGGGTTCGCGCAATGTGATGTCATCTTCGGCTGGGACATCGCCGAGGACCTCGTCCCGGATCTGCGCTTCACCGGCTGG
>JAABUQ010008235.1_pt1 | contig 14716 bp, 20 predicted proteins | sample 5560001 | NCBI WGS metagenome assembly JAABUQ01 (sample SAMN10711888, study PRJNA513371) | rock metagenome | isolation source: Antarctica rocks | place: Antarctica: Victoria Land, Finger Mt nord | collected 2015-12-18 | reverse complement strand
TCGAAACTTGGTACAATTCGAAGAGGCTCCATTCGACTCTTGGCTATCTCAGCCCGATTGAATTTGAGGAGCGAGACCGATCCGAAGCAGCCTAAACCGTTCGTCCACTAAACCGGGTCAGCTCCACCCTTCGGTCGCTCACCCTCGTGCAGCGCATCCTCGCATCGGCAATCGTGGTCGTCTGCCTCGGTATCCCCTTCACTCAGGTGATCGTCCCGGGCGATCGAACGAAGCATCGTGGCCCGCACATTCGATGCCTTCGCTTCCGAACATCTCGGAGCGTCAAGACAAAAGCTGCTCGACGATATTGCAGCAAACGGATGGTTGAGTCAGGCCGCCATTTACACGGAACGCGGGTGGCTAGATTATCATCCCGAGGCCGAAAGGCGGCCTCTCGCACAGCGCCCCAAGCATGTGGCCCTCCGCATCTACGCTCATTCGGGCGGAACCTTTGTTTGCGCGTTGTACGAGACAGGTATCGTCCTGTTCGATGCTCGCACAGATCGAATGCAAGCCATCGTCGAGCGGCGCTCGGTCAGCATGTGCTTGTAGCGCAAGCGTCGACCGCCTCGATGGATTCCATTGAGATAATGGCGCCTACGGTCAAACACGATGCAAACCGGTACCGGTCCGACCGTGAGCCTCGCCCTGAGCAACGGCATCGCGACGGTCCAAGAGCTCAAGGATGAATTGGGCTTAGGGCACTACGAAGGCCGAAGTTGGCGCGGGTTCCACCATCATGCGACGATGTCGTCGCGTACGGATTCCTGATCGCCGAACGCGGCGCTTTCTTCCCCAGTGACGACGTCCGCTCAGCCTTCAAGAAACCTTCCTTGCCCGCAGACTTCCGACCACGCGGCGCTTCCGGTGAGAACGCAACGCCACGTGTGCGTCTTTGAGGGGACGACAGTGCGGCTCTGCGCTCGGAACATGAAAATTTTAGGACCCCTAGCAAAACGCACATTTTTCCGCGATTAGGAGGTTGCACAACTTTCTCTTCTGGAGGACAGGCGGCGCTAATGGCTACGAATCTCGGAATCAACTCCAATCTCACAACCGCTGCGCAAGTCGAACTGCAACGTCCGGCTCTTAGCGACGGGCCAACTTCGCCGAATCCAAACGGCTCGGGATTCGGGTCGGATCAGAATCTCGGCGGCAAATCGGGCGATCCTCTTCAGACGCTCGGGACGATCTTGCACGAACTCGCCATGCTCGTCGAAGAGCTTCAGGGCGGATCCGGACAAGGTCAAAGCGGCCCAAGTCAGGCTGCCCCCGGCTTTGCCGGGAACAACGGTAACAGCGATCCGGCGGCCGGCTTTTTCACGCAAGCGTCCGGAAGTTCGACGGGCGACCCGCACCTCGGGTTCGACGGCAAGACCGGATCCGGTCAGTCCGACAGCTCGAAGTACGATAGCATGACCGGACACGATGACCTCGTCGACGCGAACCACTCGTTTTACGGCGGTTATCAGGTTGCCACGACGGTCACGCAAGCCAATGATAAGGGCATCACGACCAATGACAGCGCGACCGTCACGACGGGCTTCGGGCACGATTCGGTCACGCTCAATCGCGACGGCAGCGTCAAAGTCAGCGATAACGGTACGGCACTTTCGATCGCGAAAGGGCAATCGCTCGAGCTCTCGTCCGGTGCGACCGTGAGCGAGGGCAGCGACGGCAAGGTGACCGTCGCTGAAGACAACGGTCAGGGTGGCAAGATGTCGACGACCTTGTCGTCGTGGGGTGGCGGCGTCGACGTCAACTTCAACGGCACCAATGTCGCACTAGGCGGCGATCTGCCCAATCAGGACGCGCAAGGCGCATTGCCTCAGCAATCGGCTCCGGGGAGATTGCTTCGGATGCCTCCGATCTTCCAGTCGCCGATCGAATTTCCGAAGGCGGTCGATTTCTCGAACGCATTTGGAAGTCTCGATGGGCGGGGGACGGATCAGTCCGCGGACGCGTCGGCATAGCGCTGACATTCTCGCGGCGAACGACGCGCATTGCATCGCTATTTCATAGCGGGACTCGCCCTATTGGGCGAGTCCCGTGTGCTTTCGGCGCTCCGAGAACAAATGCCGAGGCTGCATTCTGCTAGCGGTCTTTCGAAAAGCGTCCTCGTCTCACGAAATTCGCAATGGCGGTCGCGCGAAGCGGCGAAGCCAGCCGGGCTGCGAGCCAGGCATCGACGCTTGCCGACGGGATTTCCGAAAGTGTCGCGATGTGGCTGCCGCTGCGCCCGAGCAAGATATAGCGTTCCGCCACTCGGACGACATGCAGCGACGCGGCGCCGGGCAGCATCGTCGTCTCGATCACGCTGACGAGTCGCCCATCACCGCCCGTTCCCATGCGCCGCGTGCTCGTGCGGGCGAAGAATTGAAGGGCGAAGAGCATGGCAACGATGACCGCTAATGAGCCGAGCATCCGTTCCGCAAAGGTGACGTCCATACGTTGCCCTTCGCATCCGCCGGGCGCCGAACCCGTTTAGAAAAATATTTCGAGCCCCCTAGCAAAACCCATATTTTTCCGTGATTAGTAGGTTGCGAAATTTTACTAGCCCCGCACACCACCACCTAAGGAGATACAGACATGGGCGCAATCACCGGCATCCTCGGCGGCGCACTCGGCGGCGCAATCAACGGAGCTTTTGGCGGCGGTGCCACCGGAGGCGGCATCCCCTCGAACCAAGGTGTCACGGACGCCTCCAATGCCTACCTGCAGCAATCGATGGACAATCAGATCAGCCAGTACCAAACGCAGACGGCGATGGACAAGATGCACACGGAAGCAGCGAATGTTTCCTCCGTTCGCGATACACTCGCGCAAATCCAAAAAATGTTCAGCGACACGACCAACGGCATCAACAAGGCCGAAGATTCGAACCTCTCGCAAGGCGCGCAAGAGATCTCGCAGGCGTAAGGCGCAAGCCGGAAAGGACGCTACGACATGTCACTCAATCTCAACGCGGCGGTCGGCGCAGGACTCGCGCCGAGCGCCCAAGCACCGAGTCAAGTCGCCGCCGCGCAACAAGCGTTGCTGCCGACTTCGGGCTTAAGTGGAGACTCGATCTCGCAACAGCAGTCGCCGATGCAACTCCTGGGCGATATCCTCAAGGACCTCGGTTCGCTCGTCCAAGAGATGGGCGGCTCGAGTGGGGCCGGCGCCGCCGGCGGCGGACCACAGCCGCTGCAGGCACAGGGGCAATCGGCGGCTCCCTCCTTCGCGGGAAATGCCGGCGCGAACTCGGCGAGCGCCTTCGGCGGCGGCAACCCGCTGCAGTCGGTTGCGGAAATACTCGATGGAATCGGCGGCCTGCTCAGCGCGATGGGTTCGCAGCAAGGCAGCTTCGGAAGCGGGTCCGGCGGCGGACTGCTACCGGGTCTGGGTCTGGGTTCGGGACACGCCCATAACGGCCTGACGGACCAGGCCGCCGCCTTCGCCGATCAGCAGATCGGCCAGCTCTACAACAACCAGCAAACCGGCGAAACCGCGGCGTTCAATCAGTACTTCCCCGAATTCAAAACCGGTTAGCAACTCGAGTTCGAGACGCACACGGGCCCGAGCCTCACAAGAGGCTCGGGCCGGCGTCGTTTACGTAAGGAGTCGTTATGGGAGCAATCATCGGAACGCTCATCGGACCGATAATCGGCGGCCTCTTCAATCACAGGACGGGCTCCGTCGAAGGGGCGCTCGGACAATACCAGGCGACGGCGGAAACCGACCAGATCGCATCGATCGCGACGCAAACCGCGATGGCGCATAAATCGTCGCTGTTCGCACAGGCGACGAGCGTGCGTCAGGAAGATGCGCGAGAAGTCGCCTTGCTTGGCGAATTCGCCCTCTCCGTTCAGACCGCCGATCAACATCTCGTTCAAAAGCAGATGCGCATGATCGAGGATTCGGCGCAAGCATGATGCGCACGCGTCGTCTGGTGCTGCGCGAGCTCGAGCCGGACGACAGCGCCTCGCTCGCGACCCTCTTACGGGATCGCGACGTGATGCGCCACTATCCCGCCGTTCTCACAGCCGACGTCACCGCCGCGTGGATCGGGGCGATGCGAGGGCTCTATCGCGAGTGGGGTCTGGGCCTCTGGACAACCACGCTGCACGACGGCACGTTTGTCGGACAGTGCGGCATTCTTCCACAAGACGTCGAAGGCGCCCGTGAGTTCGAGATCGCGGTATTTTTCCACCGGGCATATTGGCGCGACGGCTATGCCGACGAAGCGACGGGAGCTTGCGTCGACTACGCTTTTCAAAGCCTCGATGCGACGCGCATCATCGGCCTCATCTATCCCGAAAACCGGCCCTCCGTGCGTCTCGCGCACCGTATGGGCCTGCGTTTCGACCGGCGTGTGAAACACAACGGCGAGGACATGGCGCTCTACGTCCGATTCAATCGCGGCCGCGCGGCAGTCGAAGCGTGAAGCGCGCGCCTCCGAGTGGAGCATCAGAAACGTCGATGGCTCCTCCGCCGCGGCCGAGTAGTTCGCGCACGCTCATCAGGCCGAGCCCGGAACCTTCCGTGCGTGAGAGGCCACGCCCACCCGAACGGAACACGTGCTCGCGCAGATGTTCGGGAATACCCGGACCATCGTCGTCGACGAACACGTCGCACCGATTGGCATGACAACCGACGGCGATCTCGATACGGCCGTTGACCCGCCCATGTTTGATCGCGTTGTCGAAAAGGTTCACAAATACGGCGGCAAGCGTGTCCGGATCGATCGCGACGTTGCACGCGGTCTCATCGCGCATGACGATCGATACGCCGTGAGCCCGGGCGAGCGAAGCGACCGCGCGTAACGCGTATGCCACAGCCGCGCCGACATCGGTATCGAGCGAGATCGCGTGGGCGCGCTGATCCGCCAGCATCGTTCTGATCATGCGTCCGAGGCGCTGTGATTCGTCGTGCGCCGCACGGACGAAATGAAGCTGTTTCTCGGGCTCCAGATCGCCGTCGAGAAGCGCGCTCAACACGGCTGAGATCGCCGAGACCGGCGTGGCAAGGTCGTGCAGTCCCCCCGCAAGCCGGCGACGTGCCGGCGCCATCCGGCCCCACGCGAGCGCATCGTCGATCGCTTCGCCAACCGCACCCCCACGCACGATCGCCCAACCACCGTACGTCTCGATGCCAAGACTTGCGCGTAGTCGATTCTCGATCCATCCGATCGCCGTGACGAAACCGAGCGGCGTCGCGTCGTCACGTCCCACGGCCGGCAAATCGAAAAGCGCCGCGATGAACACATCGCTACCCGGTTCGTGCGCGACCGCGTCGCTTACGCCCAGCGTCGTGACCGCAGCCGCAGCGAACTCGCGTGCGCTAATGCGCTCGAGGGCGATTGCCTCTTCACGACCCTGACGCCACGCCGTGCGCGCGAAGGCGTCGGTCGCAAGGACGACGATCGGCGTATCTTCGCTCGAAGCGATGCGGCGAGCCAGTTGCTCGAAACGAAGCAGCTCACGCTGCGATGAATTTATAACCGAAGCCATTGATCGTCGCGATGCACGAACAGGCATCTCCGAAGTTTTCGAGTTTCTGACGGATACGGCGGATGTGGCCGTCGACGGCGCGCTCATCGCCCTCGAAATCATCGCCCCACGCGCGCTCGATAAGGGTCTTGCGCTCCATCGCCACGCCCGGATGCGCGGCGAGGGTAAGGAGCAGCGTGAACTCGCGCGGCCGGAGATCCACCGCCTCACCGTCGATGCGGAATTCGCGTGCCGATTCGTCGATTTCGATGCGCCCGAAGCGTCGAACGTTTGCAACGCTGTTCGTCAAAGCACCGCAACGCCGCAGCACCGAGCGTACGCGGCATACGACCTCGCGTGGAAGGAACGGCTTGGGAACGTAATCGTCCGCTCCGGCTTCGAAGGCGACGATGCGATCGACTTCCTGGACGCGTGCACTCAAGACGATGATCGGCAACTTCGAGCTGTTGCCGCGTAAAGCACGGATCACGTTGAGTCCGTCGATGGCGGGCAAGCCGATATCGAGAATTGCCAGATCGATACCATCGCGGGCAAGCCGCAGGGCAGCCATTCCATCCCGCGCCTCTACCGTGTGATAGCCCTCGGCGCGAAGGTAATAGACGACAACTTCACGGTTAAGTTCGTCATCTTCCGCAATCAAAATCCGAGTCACGAGTTCGTCCTATCAATGTGAAGAACGGCTGCAACACCTTTACCAACGGATGCTCGGCATTGCCCGTCGGCAATTTTTTTCGCGCTGCGTCGACGATGTCTTGCGAACGGTACTTTAAATTTCCATAACGTGGCGTGCCGCGCACACGACCGGCTCAGCGCGCACGGTACGATCCGCTTCCGTCTACTTCGACGAAGCGGTCGTCGATGACCGCAGAAGAGATGCTGTGATCCCAAAACGTGAGCACGCGGATAACGTACGGCCGCAACCTTGCGAGCAACGCTGCCGCACGAGCCGAGAGCGAGATCGCATCACGTCGCCAGGCCGGATGGTCGGTGGGCAGCACGACAAGCGAGGCGCGATCGTCCGCAAGCAGCGATGGACGCGCATTGCGCACGGCGTCGGCGCTATCGACACTGATCCCCAGCGGGTCGACCGCGGCGTTACGAATTTGCCGCGACGGCGTAGCCGGGAGATTCGCAGCAGAAGCCGAGCGCCTCAACGGGAGGCAAGCGCTTTCCGCACGTTTTGCAGTGCTTGAAGATGCAGCTGTGAAACACGTTGCGTCGAGATCCGCATATCGCGGCTAATCGCTCCCGTGGTGCTCCGCGCGTAGTAATGAAGGCGCAGGACGGCCCGTTGACGTTCGGTCAATCGATCGACTGCGACGCGGACCGCGCGGTGCGTTTCCGTGCGCTCGACGATCCCGGCCGGATCGTCACTCCAATCCGGTGAGATGTGTTCGCCCGGCGGGAGCCGCGCGTCCAAAGACATCGCGTCGGCGCGGTATGCCACAAGCATCGCCCGCGCAAGCCCCGCGACGCGGCTTAGCATCTCCGACGTTCCAGGAAACTCTTGCCGTTCTTGAGCGAGGCGATGACGTTCCCGCTCCGCGTCGCGCAGCGTCGCACGAGATCGGTCGGGAATTGCGTCGCGCTCGCGAAGTCCGTTGAAGATACCGCGGGCGATCAATGGCTTCGCGAACTGCCGCAGCGTAACACCCACGGCCGGGTCGTACGTATCGACCGCACGAATCAAACCGATGCAGCCGTCCTGATAACAATCGTCGTAGCCAAGTCCACCGTGCACGCGCATGAGTCCACGAGCGATGCGTTCGACGAGCGGAAGCAGTTGAGCGATCGCGCTCTCGCGCTCGCTCGCGGTCATGGGTCGCGCTCCAATACGGTACGGCTGAAGCCCTCACCCAGTGCCGCACCCAGCGGTCCGAGCGACGATTCAAGGGGCCGCACGACCATCGAAACGAGAATCGCTTCGAACGCACGTGCCTCAGCCGCGTTCTCACGCTCAGCGCCCTGACCGCTTCGTTCGATTGCCTTATCCGCGGGTAATGTTATTTGCGATGCGAAGCATCTCATCTGCGGCCTGCACTCCTTTGGCATTTGCTTCGAAGGCGCGTTGCGCGCTCAAAATTTCCATCATCGAGTCCATGATCGACACGTTCGAACGCTCGAGCATGCCGAACGCGACGGTCCCCGCGCCGGCGGTTCCGGGTGCGACGTAATGCGCGCGGCCCGAAGCCGCCGTCGCCTCGAAAAGAGTTCCACCGAGCGACCGTAGCGCATCGGGGGCCGCGAAGAGCGCGATCGATACGCGACCGATGCTTTGATGCTTTACGTTCGGCGTATCGACGTAGACGCGGCCGTCGGCCTCGACCGTAGCTTTGAGGGCATCCGACGGCACGCGTATGCCCGAAAGATGCGCCCCGGCGTCGTTCTGCAAGAGCCCGGCACGAGTTCGCGTGAAGCGACCGTCGCGTGTATACGCGATCTCGCCGCTTGGGCGCTGCACCGTGATAAAGCCTTGGCCGTCGATCGCAATATCGAAAGGACCGCCCGACTCTTGCAGCTTCCCCTGCTTGAGCACGAGCCGCGTACCCGAAGGGGCGGAGCCGATCGGACGGTGGCCGTCGGTGAGCTCTCCGAATTCCAGCGTCGAACCTTTAAAGCCGATCGCGTTGGAATTCGCAAGATTACCCGCAATCGATTCAAGACGGGCTTGTTCTGCCGCCATACCGCTCGCGGCGGCTTGCATCGCACGATTCATCGTAGTTGTCCGACCTCGTTGGAAGCTTTGTTGCGAACTTGATCGAGGGCCGTGAGCGTCTTTTGCGCGGTTTCGAAGGAGCGCTGCGCGTCGAGCATGGCGACCATCTCACCGATCGAGTCGACGCCCGATCCCTCGACGACGCCGCTGCGCAATGCCGCGTGCGCACCCAGCGCAACGCGCGCCAGCGCTACGCCGTTACGCACGAACGTGCCGTCCGAGCGGACTTCACAATCGAGCGGCACGTTTATCGGACCGCCCGGCCCAATGAGAGTGCGGCCCGCGCGATCGACGAGAAATCCGTCGCGATCGCGCGCGAACGAACCGCTCTTCACGCTTACGGCGTGCGCCGTTACGATACGTCCTCGCGCATCGCGCGGCGCCACGTGCAGTGTTCCATCGCCCGTTACGGTAAGATCAAAGGTACGCCCGGTTTCACGCAGCGGTCGGACGTGCGAGCCGAAGCCGTCGGTGGACGCGTTCGCGAGTCGATTTGCTGCGGTATTGAGATTGGACTCAGCGCGCTCCATGGCGACCGCGCACCAGCCGATTCCATCCATATTCGTACGATAATCCTCCGTTGTGCGCGCAAGATGCGCACGTTATGCGCAATCAGCGAAAGCTGTTGGCGATCGTGCCGCAGACCGCGGTCCAGCCGTCGACCATGACGAAGAGGTACAGCTTACAAGGTAGCGATACGACGGAGGGACTCAACATAAACATGCCAAGCCCCATCAGCGTCGCCGAGACGACGAGATCGATTGCGATGAACGGCAGATAGAGCATGAAGCCAATCGAGAAACCGCGCCGCAATTCGCCCACGACGAAGGCCGGGATAACCACCGTCAGCGGCGCTTCTTCTATCGCCGCGTTGCCGCGCTGCGCGATACGGGAGAAAAATGTCGCGTCGGCCTTGGCAGTCTGACGCAACATGAACGCGCGCAACGGTTCGACTCCGCGCGCTATCATCGTCCGTTGATCGATCCGGCCACCTTCGTACGGCGCGAGAGCATCGTGCGAGATGCGTTGCAGCGTCGGGGTCATGACGACGAACGTCAGCACGAGCGCGAGCCCGGTGATGACCGGACTCGGCGGGAGCGACTGTGTTCCGAGCGCGGAGCGAACGAGCGATAGCACCACGACGATGCGCACGAACGACGTCATCATCACGATGACGAAGGGGGCTAGCGCGATCAACGTAAGGCCGCCAAGGACGTCTACGGGGACGTTGGCCGCTGCGGCCGCGGGCAATTGAAGTGCGATCACGTAGCCGGAACCAGTTCCGTAATTCGTAGTGCGTAGCGGTCGTCGACCGCCACGATCTCGCCGCGCGCAACGACGCGATCGTTGACGCGAAGATCGACGGGCTGATCGACGGGGCGCCGGAACTCGACGACCGAACCCGGTCCGAGTTCGAGCACCTGTGCGATCGTCATCGAGACGGCGCCAATATCGGCGCTCACTTCGAGCGTGACGCCGAGGAGCCGTTCGAGTTGTGGTTTCGCAGGCGCGATCATGCGGGTGCTCCCGGCACTGCCGTATCGACGGAAAAGGCATAACGGCGATTGCGGATTCCGCAACGCCCGCGTGCGACGACGGTTCCGCCGACGCTCAGCGTCGCCGCTTCATCCAGCGACGTCTCGAGTGGAACGACGCTGCCGATCTGCAGCGCGGCGAGTTCACCGGCAGTCAGCGTGCTGCGCGCAAGGACGGCGCGCGCCTCGATCGCGACGTTTGCGAGTGCAGCCGGTGCGACGCATGCTTCCGTAGGGTGTGCCGGATCTTTAGCAAGGGCGAGACCGATCACGGCATCGACGGGCGATCCGAAACGTAATTCGAAATAGGTCGCGCACTCGTAACGGTCGGCCGAACTTCCGGCGCGAGAAAACGTCGAAAGCTCGCCGCAAAGCGGCGCCGCCGTCACGGCGATCTCACGGGCGATGCGTTCGAGGACGCGTTCCTCGGTCAGCGAGAGCGCGGAGCCGCCCGCGCTCTCTTCGCGGAATGCGAAGCTCGCGATGCGGCGCGCATCGCGCTCGCGCATAACGACGAGCAGATTGTTGCGCCGTCCCTGCGCGAGAAAAACCAGCGCTTTCGAGAAGAGTGCCGGTTGCGCTTCGAGCGGCACGACGACCGGCTCGAACACGTCGACGATGAGTTCGTGGTCGAGCATGCGCGAAAGCTGATCGCGCGCGACGTTTGCGACCGCGCAGACCGTTGCGAGCCGGACGTTCGTCGACGGCTCGAAGCGGGCGCGCCGGTCGCGACCGAAGCGAAGGGACGCGATCACTTGACGAGGTCCATCGCGATCTTGTCCGTCTTACCGTGCGCGGATTTCGCGCCCTGAATGGCGTTGAAGGCAAGGTATGCATCGCGCAGCGCCGCGAGCCCGCGGTGCAGGTCGACTTCACCCTGATCGACGTGTTCCGGCTGGACCTGACCAAAGCCGTCCTGGCCCGGGTGTCCGATCGTCGGCGAGACGCCATGTAGGGCGCTAACGCGCGCACCGTCGCCGCGAGCTGGTTCCGTGCCGGCGGGAAAACGCGCGAGCGCGACGACGCCGACCGAAACTCGCTCCTTCTTCTGCGCGCCCGTGCGTGGATCGACGATCGTGCGCGCGTAACTCAGCGTACCGTCCTCCGCAATGCGCGCGTCGTCGACACGCCCGAGCTTCGCGTCGACCGCATCGATGCGCAGCGGCGTGACCGCCGTACCCCCGTTGCCATCGCTTGCGAAGCCGAGCACGTGTGCCCCGTCGCGAAACTGTAAATCACCGTTGCCCAACTGCAACCGTCCATCGCGCGAAAAGAAGCGGCGGCCGCGGGAATCGATTCCGCTTAAATAGGTGCCCTCGGGCGGGGCGACGGTAAGCGGATCGGAAGCGGCCGTCGTGCGGGCCGCGCCGCGAATGCGATCTTCCGTCAGACTCGGAACAAAACCGGGCGTGTAGGCACCCGAGAGATCGCGCACGCGCGCGTTGATCTCATCGAGCGCGCGTGCGCTCATGCCGTCGATCATACGTCTCCTCGCTGTCGTGTCGTTGCGTTGAGCGCGATACCGCGCGCTGCAAGCGAGCGCGTCGCTTCCGCAAGCGCGCGGGCGACGCGTTCGCTCGCATCGCGCTCGCACACCGCGGTCGCTCGCATGCTGTGTCCGTCGTTTTGGAGCATGAGCATGACCGTGTGGCCGGAGCGCAATTCGAACGCGACGTCGGTGCGTTCCACGGATGCTGCCGATGGCGCGGGCTGGTCCGGCTCGTCGGAGCGAAGGTCGTCTGCTTCGACGCCCTGCCGATCCGGCGAATTGCCGAAGCGTGCGGATACCGCACGTTTTGCCTGCACCGATTCGCTTGGCGGTCCCGGCGCGGTCTCTTCGCGCACGCTGCCCGCTGGGGAGAGACGTGCCGGTCGTACGTCGGCGTGGGCATTGAGACGCCGCGGCACGCTTTCCGCTCGCGCGGCCGGTGACGAGTGCGAAAAGTGCAGCGCGTCGTACCACGCTCGCGAAAGTGCTCGCGAATCGCTATAGGCGAACGGCCGTCCGGCAGTCGCGGTCGGTTCGAGTTCCACACCGCGAAGTCTACGCCGACGAATTGCGCTTTCGGTGCGCTGATTATGTCAGGGCGATGTCAGCCGCAGTCGCATCAGGTGCGAACGGTTGCCACGTCAATTTGAATCGGCGTGAGCGTCGACCTAGCTTGCGTTGATAGCATCCATTGCGCATGCAAGCGGAAGTAATCGGAAGACCGGCACGACGCTTCGCCGCCGAGCATTCGATCGCGCCCGCGTCATGGTAGGCGTAGCGAGCCGCATGTGTCGCCTATTTTTGCGAGACCCCTTGCAGAACCAACGTTTTTCCACGATTAGACAGGCGCACAACTTTTCGCAGCGAGGAGCGCCATGGGTCTCAACGTCGATCCCGTCTTTCGCACCGCACTGACCGTGCCGCTGCCGGTCGACCAGACGGCACCTGCCGCTTTGACGCTCGAGGCCAAGCCCGATCGCTTCGAGCCCGGCGACAAACGGGCGTCGCTCGATCTCGCACAGGCGTACACCGAACCGTTGCTCGGCGCAAGTGCGGACAGCGCCGGCAGCAGTGCCGAGCACGCGTCGAGCGTCGGCCGGCCACACGACGTTGCAAAGATGAGCTTGGCCGACAAGGTCACGTTAACGGCTGGCGCCGGGATCGCGACCGCCGCGAAGGATGCGGGCGGAGCGCTTGGGACGTTTCTGAAAGATCCGAAAAACGACGCGCTGCTCGTCGGCGGCACGGTGCTGCTCGCCGGTGCGCAAGTCGTTCCGGGGGTCGACGTCGCCGTCGATGCGTCGCTTGGGATTGTCGGCGCGGCGATGTATGCGTCGGCCGGCCCCGAGCATCGCGCGAACGTCACCAAGGCGCTGGGCAAACTTCAAGCCTACGCAGGCGAGGTCGGTGGCGCGAAGTCGCAGGGCGATCTCGATAAGGCGTCGCGCGACTTCGCCGACTTTATCAAGCTTGGCGGCAAGGAAGCCGTCGACGCGCTCGGCACGCTGGCCGGTGTGGCGGCCGCCCCCGCCAAATTTGCTGGCTTGCTTGACGCGTCACGCGCGCTCGGCGGCATCAAGGGCGTCATCGCCGCAGGGTCCAACGGTTTGGCCGCAGGCTCCAAAGCGGTAGCCGCGCTCGGCAATGCGGCCACGAACGTCGGCCAACGTGTGGTGCAGGGTCTCGATTCGGCCGCTGCCGGGCTCGGAGAGGCGTTGCGCCTGCATGCTCCCCTGGCGCTTGCCGGCGACGGCCGCTTCGAAGCGCGAACGGCGCCGGAACAGGTCTGGCGCCCGAGCGGCGGGAGCCACACGACGCAAGCCGGCGGATCGCACGCGCTGGACCCAGCCGACGGTCATCCCGCAGTGCGTGCCTCGGATAAAACGATCTTGCGTGGCACCGATCCCAACACGCTGACCGGCCTGCATCCTGACGCAATTTACGAGTTTGCCGGCGGCTACCGCTACGTCACTGACGGCCAAGGCCGCGTGAGTGAGATTCATGCGACGCTCCAAGCGCAACACGGGCAGCGCAGTCTCTCGCTGCAGCAGGCTGCAGGCGGCCTCCATCGCTTAGCGACGGACGAAGGCGGGCACCTCATCGCCGTCCGCTTCAACGGTCCCGCCCACGAAGTCAACCACATCGCACAAGACATCAAGCTCAACCGCGGCGAGTGGAAGATACTCGAGAACAGGTGGGCGAAGGAACTCGACCAAGGGAAAACCGTCGATGTGAAAATGACGCTTGACTATCCAGAGAAATCTCAGCGACCAAAAAAGTTACAGGTCGAATTCAAGGTCGACAAGGGTCGGCCTGAAATACAGCGCTTTGACAACGAGGCGAAATAATGAGCATGCTCGACGAACTCTCGAAACTTTACACCGAGACGGTACACGTCACCGCTGCGAAATTGCCGAAGAATTGGAAAACGTTCTGGATTCGCGGAGAGTTTAAGTCATCTACTTACTACTACGTAGCTTATTACGAGATATCGAACGGCGAACTGGTCGGATTTTCGCTACCTGACGAGGGCGGTACGTTAATACGAGAAGCTTGGAAAGTGAGTCAGTCATTCAACGATCGCTGGACGACTTTAGAAATTACCGTGAGAGCTCCGGGTGAGTTGAGCGTAAAATTTGGTCACGAGGACCTCGACGACGAATCCATCGATGCGCATGACCGTACGCTGTTATTCGAAGCGAAGACGTTCGGCGAGCGTAAAATTACGTCAGAGCCGTGGACCGGTGGCTTTTCTCTCACGCCGGATATGCTCAAGTCAGGACTCTTTCAACCAAATCAGTAAGCGTCGCAATTCCGTCAAGCGTCGCAATTCCGTCGCTCCTGGCGCAGCGTCCGGCCGGTACACCATGCTTCCTTGGGCACGAGTAGCTTGACGACGACTCGATCAGCTCGGAGGACCGGAAGTTGGCATTTGGGCCGGCGCTTACCGCTACTGCACGACGGCCAAGGCCGCGTGAGTGCGATTCATGCGACGCTCCAAGCGCAACACGGGCAGCGCAGTCTCCCGCTGCAGCAGGCTGCAGGCGCCCTCCAGCGCTTAGGGACGGACGAAGGCGGGCACCTCATCGCCGTCCGTTTAAACGGTCCCGCCCACGAAGTCAATCACATCGCACAGGACACCAAGCTCAACCGCGGCAAGTGGAAACAACTCGAGAACAGGTGGGCAAAGGAACTCGACCAAGGAAAAACCGTCGATGTGAAGATGATGCTTAGCTATCCCAAGAATTTATAGCGACCAAGTACGATAGACGTTAAATACGAGGTCGACAAGGGTCGTTCCGAAATACTGCACTTTGACAACGAGGCGTAATAACGAGCATGCTCGACAGACTCTCGGAATGAGCTCGTTCCAATTTGCGGGGGAATTCTCGGATAGCCATTCCGGGAAATGAAAAGACGGCGGTGTAACTCTTGGATTGCAAACATCTAGGAGGTACACCAACCGTGAGACCATCATACCGTA
>JAABUQ010008216.1_pt1 | contig 14717 bp, 13 predicted proteins | sample 5560001 | NCBI WGS metagenome assembly JAABUQ01 (sample SAMN10711888, study PRJNA513371) | rock metagenome | isolation source: Antarctica rocks | place: Antarctica: Victoria Land, Finger Mt nord | collected 2015-12-18 | reverse complement strand
TCGTAGTTTGGATTTGCTATCTCGGTGTCAATATCTTAGGTAAAGGGCTGCATTCCTACGGTTGGTTTTTCTAACGAGAAAGGCAGAAGAGGGAGTATGGGAAGCAGGGGGAGCTGCTCCCTACTCCCCTGGTGCATAGTGCCCTTACCAAGAAGTTAAGGTTGCCCAATCAGTACAAATCCAGTCACCAACGAAGTGACGCGTACCTACTCTTCCTTCGAGCTTTCTACCATCTATATCTGCCCTAACATCTGCTCTGATTAACACACCTGTTGGATCGTATAAACTCTTCTCAGGATTATTTTGGTAAAGGCTGTAAGTTCCAACGACTATCCCAGCAAAGAATCCTTCAACACTAGTATCTTCTGCAGGAACTCTTAAATAAATATTTCCACCGAAAGTTACTGTTCCTATTGTAAAACCATAAGGGATTGGAATCTCCCATGGAAGCTCAAGTTTTGCAGATCTATACTCTTCCCAAGCTATCAATTCTTCAGAAGTAGCTTCTACTTTATATCTATAATCGGTAAGCATATTCAAACCAAAATCTAAATATAATCCTATACTGTGAATAATGAATTTGTTACCTAACTTTGCCCGGCGTATATAAAAATACTGTTAAGTATTGGAATGGCATTGTCACTTCCCTTACTACGCCAGTCGCCTGACGCGAGTTTTCGGGAAGAATCAACTCCTTTGAAACTCGCTCCGGAGGAGCCAGTTTCACGTTAGCCCCAGGCGAAGCGCTCTTCCGGGTTCCCCGGCGTAGAAAACTGGCGTGTCGGGAACCCTTCCTCACGAAGAACTCCCCTACTCCCTGCTTTGCAAAGCGCGCTGCTTACCGATCAAAGCTGACGTAGCACCGAAAAAATGACCAATTGTACAGAAAAATAATCTCTTGAACCTAGGTTGGAAATTTCTTAGATTTAATTATATACAACGTTCGATTTGACTTCAAACAAATTCATTCAAAGTTAAATACTAGACATTTGTCAGAGTTTAGCTGTATCGAAGAAGACCTGTTGATTACAAAAGCTGAAAGCGGAGTGTTGCTGTCAGCTTAACGTCAATGCTGATGGTTGGTTGATAATACCAATTCCTAGCCATTCAAGCCAGGTTCTGTTTGCAAAGTCAATTCTATAAAGAATTTTTACAAAAACTAAAATCTTGGCATAAATATAAGATGTAACACTGACAAATAGTTAGTAGCCCAAAGCTATAGCTTTTGCAGTTTGCAGACACGTTCTAGAGCCATTTCTTTAACAAATAAAGGTGCAATGATGCCACATCTCACAATTGAGTATTACAGTTTAGCCAAGAAATTACTGGCTAAAGCAATTAACCAACAGCATGAGCAGATGGTTGTCCGTAGCCTTCAAACAACGAATGAATGGAACGATGAGATTGTCGCAAATTTAATTACTGAAGTGCTTTCAGAAATTGACCCAGTGAGCAAGGAATGGTTTGTGAAGAATTTTTGGAACTTGGCTGCTTAGGACGACCTGGGCTCTGGTTATCTCGTTAATCGTTAAGTCTGTAAACCGCTTAATGAATGACCTGAGCAACGCAATTGTCGGAAGTAATCGACGAATCAAATTGCACAGACAGTGGGTTATCTCGATCCAAGCCATTTCATCCGGTTGTTTCACTAGACCAATGGCACAACTCTACAAGCCTGGAAACTATTGCGTCACCGCTAGCTTGATATCAAGTAAAACCGAAAGAATGACCAATTGTAGAGAAAAATCATCCCTTGAATCTAGGTTTTGAATTTCATAGACTTAAATTAAGCAGGATGATTCAGGATGAGAATTAAATAATTCTTGTTCTCAGCCACACCAGTAGTTTGAACCTTGGTGAATCGAAGCTGAATAGCATCTCAGTTTGACAAGCAAATTTAGAGAATATCTAGCAAAAAAAATCTAAAAAGCTTCGACTTTAATCTGTATGGTTATCAGTAGTTTGCGGTAGAAGTGGAAAGCTTCCGGAAGTTACAGTTAATTCATACGAGTGCAATTCATTTTGAACTAGAGGAAGACAGGCATGAAGCGATTGACTCTAAGCACGACATTAATGGGTCACGTCACTGAGGTTAAAGAAGAGGAAAGTGCATTCCGCCTTAAGTGCCGTAGCGACGATGAATTCTGGGTTATTGTTGGTAAGGAAACCCAATTTAAATTCATCCAGAACTTGGACGATGTAAATCTGGATCGGGTACCAACTCCCCAAGGCTTTAATGCTTCAGAACCGTCGCAGTTGGTGAGAAAGTACATCCAGCTTAATAACCATGTGGTGCTACAAGGTGTGTACCAAGATGACAATGGCAAGCAGCGCTTTGATGCTCGCACCGTTAGCTTACTACACTCATCTGATGGCAAGTACCCTTTTGAGGGGAATCGTTGGTGGCTAACACAAATTGCCCGATTAGGAGATAGGTGGCTAGAAGACTTGTTTGGTACCAAACAAAGTTATGCCATTGATGATTTTGCTCTTTACCTGACAAATTTGAATATCATTGGACTCCCAGTCGATGACGATATCCAGGAGTGCGCGACTCTTTCAAGGCTAATCTATGGTCTCTCCTCCGCTTATTTGCTAACTGGATGCGAACGTTATTTCCTAGCTGCTCGTGCAGGAGTTGACTATCAACGTGAGAATTTCCGCATCTTAAGTCACGATGGCACATATTGTGTATGGGCTTATGGCAAACGCAAACATAAGTATGGTTCTCAACTTTACGTGTGTTCATTGAACGGGGACGACCTAGACACAATCCCACTGTATGAGCAAATTTATGCGTTAGCTGGATTAGCTCAGTACTACCGGATTAGTTTGGATTGGGAAGTGCTTGATGATATTAAGCGCACAGTTCGCGGCTTTAATCAATTCTTCCTCGACCGTGAATCAGAGTATGGGGAGCATGCTTATGGGGATTATTTCTCGCACATTGACTATGTCACTTTGAGTTGGGACAGTGATGCTCTCGGTCGCAACCAGGCTAGAAAGAACTGGAACTCTATTGGGGACCACATACCTGCCTATCTGATTAACTTGATCCTAGCTTTAGAACCTTTACCAATAACGGATCATGGGAATGAGGATCTGCGCGAATTCTTAGGTATCTGCAAGAAAATGCTAGACACCGCTGCCAGAATCATCGTTGAGAAGTTTCCCGATCCAGATCCAAACATCCCTTACGTGAATGAGCGGTTCTCCCGAGATTGGAAACCAGACCATAATTGGGGGTGGCAGCAAAACCGTGCCGTTGTGGGTCATAACCTGAAGATTGCGTGGAACCTCACCCGCGTTGCCAACTACTTCTACTCCGATGCTGACAAAGTTGCTGCTGAGGATGAACAAGCAGCAAGACGCTCAACAGATTTGGCAGATAGGTTGATGCAGCTAGCGAATAAGCTAGGAGGCTCCATGGCTGAGTATGGAGTAGACCAAATCCGTGGTGGACTTTTCGATACTGTAGAGCGTAGCCCGAAGAATGGGATGCATCTGGAGTTTCCTTGGAGCAATACTAAGGACTTCTGGCAGCAGGAACAGTGCATCCTTGCTTATTTGATCTTGCATGGCTGTACAAGTGAGGATGAAAGCCAAAAGCAAGAGTATTTAAAGCTGGCACGAGAGACAGCAGCATTTTGGAATTTATTCTTTGTCGATCCTGACAATAACGGCATTTTCTTCCGGGTTGATGACAGTGGCATGCCAGTCATTCAAGGGAATTATGGCAACAAAGGGGCGCATTCAATCGCGGGCTACCATGCATTCGAGCTAAATTATTTGGCTCACATCTATATCAGTGCCTATGTGACGAAACAACCCTTCTGCCTTTACTTCAAGCCTAATGCAAATTGTCGGCAGCGATCGCTCAACGTGTTACCCGACTTTTTCAAGCCCAATAGCCTTGAAGTCAAGAGCATTCGGATTGATGGCAGCAATCGACCAGCAGTAGAACCTAACTACTTTCAGATTGAACTGGGAGAGCGGGAATTCCAACTCGGTTCAGAAGCAGAAATCATTGTGGAATTTAACCCCTTGAACGCATAGGAGAGACGATATGACAACCGGGGCGCTTGCAGGGAAGAAAATCGCTGTTCTCGTTGAGACTGAGTACATTCCTGAGGAAATTGCAGCTTATCAGAAACGCTTTCCAGAACTTGGGGCAACTGTACATTTAATGTCAAGGCTGTTTAACCAACCAAGTGTTCGCTTCGTCTCTGATGTAGATGCAGTTGGTAAGTCCCTCCAATATTTGGATGTGAACATCGACTTTCAGCATGTGGACGTTAATGACTACGCTGCTGTGATTATGGCCGCTAACTACACAAGTGTGCGTCTGCGCTACTTCGAGCCACCAGCAGGGCAGCCCATCAATCCAGAGCAAACTCGGACTGCACCGGCAGTGCAATTCTTTGCTCAGGCGATGACGAATCCCAAGATCGTCAAAGGGCTTCTCTGCCACGGGTTGTGGCTTCTGACACCAATGCCGGAGCTAATTAAAGGGCGAAAGGTTATCTGTCACGAAGTCGTCCTTGCAGATATTACCAATGCCGGAGCTGTTTACGTTCCATCGCCCTCAAACATTGTTGTGGATGGTGACTTGGTTACAGGCCGATCGGGACATAATGTTAACGCATTTATCGATGCGATCGCCCACCAAATCGCGCTTCAGGAAAAAGGCGTGCCGCTGCTCTCTTAGGAGGAGACAGCGCGCGAAACAGAGGCGGCAAACTGAAAGTTCCCACTGAATTGAGTTTGCATTGAACAAATTTAAGAGCAGGAGATCATCCGATGAAAAAGATTCTAATTGTGCTATCAGAATGGGGTTACTGGGGTGAAGAACTAGTCGGTCCCCTGGAAACCTTCGATGCTGCTGGGTACCAGGTTGACTTTGTCACCCCAACGGGAAAAAGGCCAGTAGCCCTCACCCCCAGCATGGATTCTACATTCGTTGACCCACCTTTAGGCCGTGCTGTCGTTTCACAAGATATGGCTGAGAAAGTCAAGAAGCTGGACGACCCTAACAACCCACGTCTAAAAAACCCAAAAAATCTCAAACAGTGGTTGCCGGAAAGACCTTACTGGAGTTCTCCAAAATTTATTCGAGAAATGGAGGCTTACTACAGAGCGCTTGAAGAAGTGCAGAAGGATTTGGTTGGATACGATTCCATGCTGATCGTGGGTGGCAGTGGTCCAATTGTCGATTTGGTTAACAACCAGAGGGTTCACGATCTCATCCTCAGCTTTTACAGGATGGGTAAGCCAGTTGCAGCAGAATGCTACGGCGTTCCTTGTCTTGCCTTTGCTCGTGACATCGGGGACCGTAAGAGCATTATTTGGGGTAAGCACGTCACTGGTCATTGCTTGGAATATGACTACAAGGACGGAACGGGATTCATGGGGACTGACTTTAATATGGGTCCACCTCCCTATCCTCTAGAGTACATACTCCGGGATGCGACTGGTCCTGATGGACAATACCACGGCAATGTCGGACATCCAACATCAGTGATTGTCGACTACCCGTTTGTCACAGGCCGCTCTACCCCAGACTCTTATGCGACTGGTCAGAGGTTAGTCGAAGTTTTAGAGAAAGGACTGAAACGGTATGGGTGGTAAGCTCGTGAATTTCGCAAGCAAACGGACTACGGCTCAGGAAGCGGGAGTCATGGCTCACAGAAATGGCCGTTTCGCAATCATCGAGCAACTTCTCGCAGATGGTATCGACTACATATTCGGCAATCCCGGCACAGTCGAGGAGGGGTTCCTGGACGCGTTGAGCGATTATGACCCGGAAATTGAATATATCTGCGCACTGCAAGAGACGATAGCAGTGGCCACAGCCGACGGCTACGCCCGCGCGACCAAGAAACCAACAGTTGTGCAACTTCACAGCGGAGTTGGTCTAGGGAACGGAATTGGGATGATTTACCAAGCCATGCGCGGTCATGCACCACTGGTGGTGCTCGCTGGCGAAGCCGGTACCCAATACGAGGCGATGGATGCCCAAATGGCCGCCGACCTTGTGGGCATGGCCAAGCCTGTGACAAAATGGGCGACCCGTGTCGTCGATCCTGCTTCTCTCTTGCGCGTGCTGCGCCGGGCAATCAAGATCGCTGCCACACCCCCCATGGGTCCCGTGTTTGTCTGCCTGCCGATGGATGTGCTTGACGCTCCTAATAACGAAGAGATAGTCCCGACCTCGATTCCGGTGACACGCGTTGCCCCCGAACCAGATCAAATTGCCAAAGTGGCAGCCATGCTGGTCCCAGATGTGAAGCCGCTGATCATTGTGGGCGACGGTGTGGCTTTTTCCGATGCTCAGGCTGAATTGACCCACGTAGCTGAACTCATCGGTGCCCAAGTATGGGGAGCGTACTCATCTGAACCGAACATGAGCGCCACGCATCCTCTATTTGGGGGATTGCTAGGTCACATGTTTGGGGCTGATAGCAGTCGGATTACATCACAAGCGGATGTGGTTCTGATTTGCGGCACCTACGTTTTTCCTGAGGTGTTCCCTGCCTTATCCGGCGCTTTTGCCCCTGGAGCAAAAGTGATTCACATTGACCTCGATACCTATGAAATAGCAAAGAATTTCCCAGTGGACCTCGGTCTGCTCGGCGATCCGAAAACCACGCTTGCTAAGCTGAGCGTCGAGCTTGAGGCAACTATGAAGCCCGAGCAGAAGGAGGCAGCTTCCTCTAGGGTTGCTCAAATAGGTGAGGCAAAGCAGCGACAATTGGCCACCCAGCTTCAGGCTGACAAGGCTGTTCGTGACTCAGTACCGCTACATCTATCGCGTTTTGTAGAGGAACTGGCTGCCCAACTGCCAAAAGACGCGGTGATCTTCGATGAAGCAATTACTAATTCTGAAGAACTTTGCCGCTACATACCACCAACAACGGTGGGACACTATTTCCAGACGCGGGGCGGTTCGTTAGGCGTCGGCATACCTGGGGCGATTGGTCTCAAGCTAGCAAATCCAGACAAAACGGTGATCGGCTTCGCGGGCGACGGTGGTGCCATGTACACCATCCAAGCACTCTGGAGTGCGGTACACCACAAAGTCGATGCCAAATTTGTCATCTGCAATAACCATAGCTATCAGATTCTGAAGCTCAACATTCTACAGTATTGGCGCGAGCAACAGATACCGGAGCATTGCTTTCCATCTTCTTTCGATCTGCGCGACCCGGATATACGTTTCGATGAATTAGCACGGGCTATGGGAGTTCAGGCTGTTCGGGTGGAGAAGCCAGACCAGGTCGGTCCAGCTATCAGTCAGGCACTAGCACACGACGGGCCGTTCCTGATCGACTTGGTGATTACGAACGAAATGCCCAATAGCAAGATTGGCTGCAAGTGCGGCCAGTGAAGAGGGCAGGGGGAGCAGGGGGAGACGAACCCATCAATTATCAATTCAGTTTGTCAAATCAAGGAGTAGAAAAATGGCAAATCCTAATGTAGCGATCGTGCAAAGAATGTACGACCTCTTCAATCGGGGCGATATGGACACCATCCGCAAAGAGATCTTTGCGCCCAATCTCATCTGGCGCTTGCCCGGTCACCATCCGCTTGCAGGGATTAAGCACGGAGCAGATGAGGTAATCGCCTTCTTTGGACAGCTCAATAAAGGGGGTATCCAAGTGGATATTGTCAGCATTGACACTTGGGGAGCAGACACAGTTGTGGAAGTCCATCGGGGGCATGGACAAAGTAAAGGAGCAGCTCTAGATGCCCTGAACTGCACCCACTACCATATCCGCGACGGCAAGATTGCAGATGTCCAAGTCTATATTAGTGACCAACACACGGTCGATCAATTCTTCTGTGCAGTTTACGATCTCAAACCCATACCAGACCGCTTAGCCAGCTAAAACTCTGCGTTCTGATAACGAATAACTCGTCGGGCTGAATCCAACACGCGAACCCAGGGTAGCCCGATCCCAATTTAAACACTACGAAGGAGAAGTTCAGATGCCGATTATCCGCGTCACCCTATTAGAAGACTTTGCTAGTTTGGACGAGAAAGGAGAGATCGTTAAGGCGTTAAGTGACACCTTAGCATCTGTCATGGGCGAAATTGTCCGTCCCTACACTTATACCCTGATTGATGAAGTGAAGGCGGGCACTTGGGCAGTGCAGGGAGGAGTAATGATGACTGAGGAGATGATGCGAGCTGGGATCGCCACCTCCCTCGGCCAACGGGCGATTCGCCTGACTGAAGCTCGCGTGAAAGAAGCATACGATGCGCTAGCCAGCGGCGACAGGAACAAAATTGAGGAGTATTGGGATAAGGATATGGCCTGGTTTGTGCCAGGACATAACCAGCTCTCGGGCTGGAAAAAAGGCTTGGATGAGTTCCTCGTTTTTATGGACAAGGTAGGCCACCTCTCCGACAACAGCTTCCGAATGGCTTGGGACAGAGTCCTGATTACCGGAGACTCTTCCGCAGACATCAGGCGTAATACCGGGCATCGAGCAGGAGACGAAAAGAGACGCCTCGACATCGATGTTGTCCATGTCCTCCGTTGGCGCAATGGCAAAGTGATTGAAGGCAGAGGAGCCATCTTTGGCGATGGCACCGCCCAGTACGATGAATTTTGGAGCTAACGTCCTTAGAACACCAATTCAGCAATCGGGTTTCTGTTTGCTACCAAAAAACTCGGTTTCTTACCCCGGATATCGAATAAACGAAACCAAAGTATGAAGACATTGGCACCTCTTACTGAGTCTGAGGTAAAGCAATTAGTAGACGATTGGTATTCAAAGCTGGATGTCCATGCTCCAGTTGAAGAATTTCTACCAATGCTTGCGGACAAAAACCTAGAAATGCAGTTTCCCGAAGGAACCCTGCATAGCCTTGATGAATTCAAAACATGGTATGACCGCGTCACCCACATGTTCTTTGACGAAGTACATACGATGCAAGTATTAGATATTACCCCTGCATTAGACCAGGCAAATATTCAGCTAGTTGTGCGCTGGGAGGCTCACCGCTGGCATCCACCAGCCCCAAAAAGTGAACGCTTGGACTTTGATGCTGCACAAAGATGGGTTGTGCAGCGATCGCCTGATACCCAGAAGCCGGTCATTGTGACCTACATTGTTGACTCCCTTACCCCTCAGCAGGGGTCTGCCAGCCTCTGATGACTTGCATTTTACAAACAATGAAGGATTTTCTATGAACACTAAAACTATGAACACCCAAGAAGTGATCGACAAGTACTACGATGCCGCCAATGCCGGTGATTGGAATACCTGGCTAACGTTGTTTGATGACAATGTTGTCATAGATGAACAATTGGCGGGTCATCTCGTGGGGATCGGCACTTTGCGGGGTGCGATCGGCGGTATCGAGCGGGGCTATTCCAAGTTTCAAAACCATCCAACGCACATCGTCGTTGATGGCAACCAGGGTTGCGCGGTCTCACACATTTCTGCCGCTAACGCCAGTGGTGTGCCAATCGAGGCAAATGTCGCCAACTATTTCCAGATTCAGAACGGCAAGATCACCTACATGGCTAACTTCCATGATACCAGGCCATTTGACCCCTTTGTCAATCAGAAGTTGAGCTGATGCTATCAAATTCCTGATGAATAGCAGCGGAGGCTGTATGAATGAATTTGATTTCATCGTTGTGGGAGCTGGTTCGGCAGGATCAGTTATTGCCAACCGACTCAGTGAAAACCCTGGAGTGAAGGTGCTGGTTTTGGAGGCTGGCGGCCCCACTATTCCCTCAAATGTTGATAACCCATCAGCATGGCCCAGTTTGCTCGGCTCACAAGTAGACTGGAACTATACCAGCGTGCCACAACCAGGCTTGGAAGGCCGTATAACTCATGAGCCGCGCGGCAAGATACCTGGAGGCAGCAGCAACTTGTACATTATGATGCACATCCGGGGGCATCAGTCAGATTACGATAATTGGGCCTACAACGGCTGTCCTGGTTGGTCATACCAGAATGTTTTGCCCTACTTCCAGAAATTGGAAGATCAGGAAGATGACACAAGTCCGTGGGCTGGCAAAGGTGGTCCACTTCGCGTTGCCAATGCCAAACTGCACAACCCGAACCCTACCTCTGAGGTATTTATTAATGCTTGCCTGGAGTTGGGCTATCCCTACACCAAGGACTTCAACGGTCCCGACATGGAAGGAGCTGGCTGGCATCATGTCAACATCAAGGATGGCAAGCGTCATAGCATGGCAGTGGCCTACCTCAAACCGGCTTTGGAGCGGCCCAATCTTACCCTAAGTACGAACTCGCAAACCACCCGGTTACTGTTTTCCGGCAAGCGCTGTAAGGGCGTGGAGTACAGACAGAACGGTGAAATTAAGACCGCCTATGCCAACTATGAGGCGATCGTCTGCGCTGGTGCGCTTGAATCTCCTAAGCTGTTGTTACTCTCTGGTATCGGCAATCCGATTCAACTAAAGGAATTTGGCATTTCTTTAGTAGCGGATGTGCCGGGCGTGGGCGAAAACTTTCATAACCACGTTTTGACAGGAGTCATTTACGAAACGTTGCAGCCGGTACCGCCGCCACACCTAAACCTGTCAGAAAGTGCCTTATTTTGTAAGTCAGATCCCAATTGGATCGGACCAGACCTTCAGATTGGCTTTGTGCATGTGCCGTTTGACATTATTATTGGTCAGAACCATCCCAACGCTATCAGCATCCTGCCCGGTCTTGTCCGCCCCGCGTCCCGTGGTTGGATCAGGTTGGCAAGTAGTAACCCGCTAGATCAGCCGCTTGTTAACCCAAACTACCTTAGTGCTGAAGCTGACATCGAGCGGTTAATCCAAGCCGTCAAGATCGCCCGCGACATATTTGCCACAAAGGCTTTCTCAGGCTGGGTCAAACAAGAGTTGACGCCGGGACCAGACATGCAGGATCGCGATCGACTGCGCGCTTTTGTCAGGCAAAAAGCCGACTCCTATCATCACCAAGCAGGGTCGTGCAAAATGGGCGTGGATGAAATGGCAGTGGTAGATCCCCAGTTGCGTGTCTATGGTGTTGAGGGACTCAGGGTCGCGGATGCTAGTGTCATGCCTGTCGTCCCTTCGGGGAACTGTCACACGGGCATCGTCATGATCGGCGAGAAAGTCTCCGACATGATTAAGGATGCACACCGCTTACGTACATAAAAACTTAGGCCGGACATAATTCAAGGCTGTTACGGAGAGACAAGGAATGGCTTTTCTAACATTTTCTCATATGGCAATCAGCTGCAAAGACCCGATCGCGACGGAAAAGTTCTACACCAAATATTTCGGCTTCAAGCGAACACGGGTCGTACCACTCGGCAATCAGCAGGTTGTCTATATCAAGTTGGGTAATATGTACCTCGAACTCTTCCAAGCAGAGGGAGATTCCCCTGTCCCGCCAACCGATCGGGACGGGCCACAGTACCCCGCATGGCGCCATCTTGCTTTCCAGGTCGATAATGTGGACGCCAAACTGGCTGAAATGGGTAATGACGCCAAAATTACGCTAGGTCCACTGAGCTTTGATAGTTTTATTGCGGGATGGCGTTCCGTCTGGTTAGCCGATCCAAATGGCAATATCGTTGAGATCAGCCAGGGATACGTAGATCAAGATAATCCACCACCTTTAGAGGCAAATTTACCAGGTCGAACGACTCAGTCGGCAAAGGTCCAGTAACCCGCAAAAAGTTTTGGCAACAGAACCGACTGTAATACCTATCATGCGTAAAAGGATTCTATCATGCCTACAATTCCTGTCCATTTTACGTATCTAACAGGATTGAGAAGAGACATTTTTCACAATGCTCGCCTAACTGGAAGCTGGGATCAAAACGGCCGCTATTCTAACCAGTGGACATCTATACCAATGCAGCAGACAACCGCCGAGGACGGCTGCCCGTGCTTCACAGCAACAGTTGAGTTGGATGCCTCTCAAGTTGATTGGCTATTTCGCTGGGGTGTCATCTTAGATGGTCCAGCAGGCAATAACCTCTGGGGGCTCCCAACCGAGATCGACGACCGTAATTCGAATGATCGCTACCGGATGTTTGAGTTGCGGACTCGGAGTGGAACTCAGCTACAGGAAGAGAGATACTATCTGACGCATTGTCGGAGACTAGGGGCTCAAAAATATTATCCTCCTGGCACAACACAACCTGGAATTCGGTTTACAGTCTGGGCACCGAATGCTGAAAATGTAGAGGTTGTATTCGGACAATCGAACAACGGCTACATTGCCGACGATGGTTACGGAATTGACACCTCTCGTCCGGCGTTTCCCATGCTCCGCCAAGCGGACGGGATTTGGCAAACGGATTTGGCGACGTCCTCAACTCTTTCAGACTTCTCCAAATTTGACCATAGTCCATACATGTATAGGATCGTGAAGGCAGGTGGACGAGTTGCCTACCGCACAGATTTATATTCCCGGTGTCAGATCGGCAAGGGTAGGACGAATCCTCGTGGAGCGCGTTATTCCGGTGCGCACGCGGATCTTGACGGCTCAGTGAGCTGCTCTGTAGTCATCGATCAAGAAATGGTGGCCAGAAATTTTCAGGAGCAGGTCTGGCCAGAACTCGAGTTCGTGTCGCAGGAGGAGTTTTGGAGGGACGAGTTCACACCCGGTCGGCCTGTCCCCAATCGAGTTGAGGATCTTGTGATCTACGAACTCCACGTCGGAGCTCTTGGGTACGGCAATAACGGACCTGGAACTTTCGCTGATGCTCTGCAACTGCTTGACAATTACTTAATCGACCTCGGAGTTAACGCGATCGAACTATTGCCGATGGCAGAATTCAGAGATGATGAAAATTGGGGCTATGAGACATCTCACTACTTTGCCCTTGAGTATAGCGCTGGCGGTCGGGATCAACTGAAGCATTTTGTGCGCGAGTGCCACCGTCGCGGCATCGCGGTGATCTTAGATGTTGTATATAACCATTACGATCCCGATGCAGAGCGGGCCGAGTGGTTCTACGACGCCGATACTCCAGAACGGAATATCTATTTCTGGTACGAGGGAAACGCTGCTGACTATCCCCAACCAGATGGGGGGTATCTTGACAATCTGTCCACAGGTTTCGCCCCACGCTTCTATGAAGAGATGGTGCGGAAGATGTTCATTAGCAGTGCAGCCGCTCTAATGGAAGATTTTCACATTGACGGCTTCCGGGTCGATCAGACGACTTCAATGCACTCATACAATGTGCTTCACGCTGATGGCAGGCCGATGGGCAACGCCAACATTTTTGGCGCTAAGTTTCTCAGGGAATGGACTCGGACCCTGAAGCTGGTCCGACCGGCTGTGATGCTAATAGCGGAGGATCATTCTGATTGGAACCAGGTGACCGAGTCACCTGACACGGGCGGGCTGGGGTTTGATGCGACTTGGTATGCGAACTTCTACCACCATCTGGTGGGCGACACGCGGCAAGGACAAGATTATGCCAAATTGATCCCAACTGCTGGATCTGGCCAAGACCAGCCTCTTGCCATGGACTACTTCGCCGGGGCACTCGGATGGTCTGGTCATAGAAAGGTTGTGTATCACGAATCCCATGACGAGGCGGGCAATTCATATTACGAAGTTGGAGGAAACAGGATTTATTCCAGGCGAACAATCGTAGCTGCAGTGAACTCAGCGCCACTAATTGGCGAAACTCGCCGCTTCGCTGAGGCTCGCTGCCACTTCGCTTTCGGCATGGCAATGCTATCGCCTGGCACCCCGATGTTTTTAATGGGTGAGGAAATCGGCGCTCAAAAACCCTATAGGTACCAAGACTTTATCCAAAATAGGGAAGACCTGCTGAGCGAGCGACAAAACAACGGTCAGCGACTGTTCAGGTTTTATCAAGACTTAATCCGGTTTCGGCTCAGTCATTCGGGACTGCGATCGCCTGAAATTGATATCATCCATATTCATAGCGCCAACCGGGTAATTGCTTTCAGGCGCTGGGATGAAACTGAGGAGTTGTTGGTCGTAGCGAGTTTGAATAATCACTCCTTCAAGTCGGGATACACGATTGAAACTTCACGACTAGGAGATGGTCACTGGAGAGAAATATTCAACAGTGACGCCAAGCTGTATGGGGGGGACAATGTTGGGAGCTTGGGAGCGACTATCCCTTCCTTGCACGGTCAGATTCATGTCGTAATACCGGCAAACGGATTTGTAGTACTCCAGAAGGCTTTGTTATCCCCCAGGTAAGCGGGACACTAGGGAAACTGTCACAAAATTGCTAGAGTTTAGTGGAGCGATCTGAATAATTTAAGACTATATTATTACAGGATTCGCTCAGTGACTTGATTGACAGCAAAAAATGACTAGCAGAGTGTAGCATCAGTAGAGATGAACCTCCCAAGCTGTATTCTTGTCTAAGTAAATTAACCGTTAACTTTTCCCCTACCCTCGCCTCCATCTCAATGTTTCAATCTTCAAGACGCTTCTCACTACTCCAAATTGCCTTCGTTGGAGGAGTGTTCGCTACAACTGCGACTTCGTCTCTGTTAGTCCCCAGCTGGTGTCACTCTGTCCGCGCCGCCCTCCAGGATAGTCCCAAAGCAGTGGTCGATGAAGTCTGGCAACTGGTTAACCGCGAGTATGTCGATGGCACATTCAATCACATTAACTGGCAAGCCACCAGACAGAGCTTGTTGAGCCGCAACTACACCTCCCGGGAACAGGCTTATACCTCCATCCGGGCGGCTCTCAAACAA
>JAABUQ010008233.1_pt1 | contig 14720 bp, 13 predicted proteins | sample 5560001 | NCBI WGS metagenome assembly JAABUQ01 (sample SAMN10711888, study PRJNA513371) | rock metagenome | isolation source: Antarctica rocks | place: Antarctica: Victoria Land, Finger Mt nord | collected 2015-12-18 | reverse complement strand
GTCGCCATCACTGTGATGGCGACACGAGAATGAGCCCCTATTCAACATCCGCGCATCAAGGCAGAGATGGAGTCGGACGCTTTCCTATTTCCCTCAGACGCTGATCGTTTCCAGGATTTCGCCGAAAAAGACCGCCCATTCCCCCTCAATAACGGTTGGGTTCGTGTGCATCCCGAACACTTGCCCGTCGCACGGTGCTACAACCACCGCGCGCTCCCTTCCGTAGAGATCGTAGATGCGTGCAAGAGGCGTGCCTGCCAGAATCATCGTCCGGAACTGAAAGCCGGGTTCCGCCACCCAGAGACCCGTCGCGGGTGCGAGGACGAGCCGCTGTACGCCCACGGACCACGCCCCTGCGGATGCCGCCACTCCCGCAGTCATCCGGTAGAATCGCATGACGTTGCCAATCGCGTCGGCGAGCGTGCGCCCGGTGTCGTGGAATTGATCGGGCAGGGTCGCGCACATGCCGCCTAATTCGACGGTCAGCGCCGGTTTGCCCTTACCTCCCATGACGGTCATCGGGCTACCGCTACTTCCAATTCCGCCACGGAGGATCAGGTCCCACCCTGGCCCCATCGCCTTCGCGAGCGCTTCCCCTGCGGGGATATCGGTGTAGAAAAGCGCCTGCGCGAGGTACGAGTGCCGTCCACCGGAATGGATCGAGATCTCCATATCCGCAGTGGTGATCAGCCAGCGCGCGTGCGCAGCCGCGACCCGTTCCGAGGCGAACCCATCCGGCTTGCCGGGATAGATGCGATTCATGTCCGGAGTAAAGGCGTCGAGCGGGTTGCCTCGGTTGTTCGCGAGGAACGCCGGGACATTCATTACCGGCACGCAGATGAGAGCGCCTTTGAGCGTTTCGGGAACGATCTCTCGTAACAGATATTGAATGGCGAGCGGGCCTTCCGGTTCATCGCCGTGGATGCAGCCGTCTACCCAGAGTATCGGCCCATCTTCCACGCCATTGACGACAATGACCGGGATCGTTTCCGCCTGCCCCAATGCATCCGTGCCTGTCGTGATGACACCATCCGCTCGTGTGCCCGGGGCAGCCGTTGCCGTCCCCACAGTGAGATTCGCGCGCATCCGTGAGAGTCCTTTCTTAGTAGCGCGCGGCGCTGACGGGTACGCCCTGCGACACGGTCACAAATTCGCCGGTGCCAGGTGCCGCGAGGATTCGTCCATCGCCGTACAGCGGGATACCACGTAGGATCGTCCATACGACTTTCCCACGTACCTGTCTGCCTTCAAGTGGCGTCCACTTATGCACGCTAAGGAGGTCGTGCACATCCACTGTCCACGTCGCGTCAAGGTCATACAGTGCAAGATCGGCGTCGCTGCCGACCCGGATCGTGCCCTTCTTCGGGTAGAGCCCAAAGAGGCGGGCAGGGTTTGCCGCCGTAACGCGCGCGAACTGATCGAGCGGCATTCCTCGATGATGGACGGCCTCGCTCAAAAGCGCGGGAAACATTACTTGAATGACGTTCAGCCCAAGCGGCGCATTGAAGATGTTCGCCCATCCGCGCTCTTTCTCTTCGATCGTGTACGGCGAGTGGTCTGAGCAGACGAAGGAGAGGGTTTCATCGAGGAGAAACGGCCAAAGCTCCTCAACGATTGCACGGGAGCGAATTGCGGGGGCACACCGTGCGTACGGACCAAGGCGCACGAGATCCTCTTCGTCCATCAAAAGGTATTGAGGGCACGTCTCACCGCTCACGCGTTGACCGGCGCGTCGGGCCTCCGCGATCGCGATTGCGCTCTCAGGTACACTCACATGGGCAATATGCACCCGCGCGCCCACTATCTTGGCGAGATAGAGTACCTTCTCCACGGCCTCCACCTCCACATATCCTGGCCGTGATTCCGCGTGGGCAACCGGATCCGTCCGCCCCGCCGCGTGCATCCGGTCAAGCCCCGCTTGGAGAAGGTCATTGTTCTCGCAATGCACAGTAAGCATCGTGCCGAGTTCCGCCATCGTTACGAACGTGTCGTAGATCTGGGCATCATTCACATTCGGGAACGCAGGACTCGAGGCAGAGAGGAATGACTTAAAAGCGATTGCACCTTCGGTGTGCAGCGCGCGGAGCACCTCTGCGGGTTGTCCGACTGCGCCAGCATAAAGAGCAAAATCTGTTAGTGATCCGTGCTCATCGGCATCTCGTTTCGTCTGAAACGCCTCAACGGTCGTGGCAGGTGGATCGGCCTGTGGCATGTCGATGATGGTCGTAATACCGCCCGCTGCGGCCGCCATCGTGCCATGCACGATTCCTTCCCGCGCGATATTGGAAGGTTCGCGCATGTGGGTGTGCGCATCTATCCCCCCGGGAAAGACTGTCAGGCCGCGCGCATCGATCACGGCTGCGTCGGGGGAAGGAGAAAGACCTTCGCGGGCAATTGCGACGATGATACCGTCATGCACTAGGATATCCGCCGGAAAGACACCATAATCTGCAGCGATCGTGCCGCCTCGAATAACGAGCTCGTTTGCCATCTGATCCCTTCTTTATTTACCGCCTGCGGAGACGCGGGTCGAGTACATCTCGTAGTCCGTCACCGAGCAGATTGATCGCCAGTACGGTCAGCATGATTGCTACGCCAGGAAAGGTCGTGAGCCACCATGCGACTGAGAGCTTGTTGCGCCCTTCGGATAACATATATCCCCACTCGATGACTGGTGGCCGGGCACCGAGCCCAAGAAAGCTCAATCCCGCCGCCGAGAGAATGGCACCGCCGAGCCCGAGTGTGGCAACGACAAGCACAGGTGCGATCACATTTGGCAAGATGTGCCGCGCGATAATACGCCAGTCAGATACGCCAACCACGCGTGCTGCTTCGATATAGACCTGTTCTCTAGCGCTGAGGACGGATGAACGGATAATCCGCGCGTAGCCGGGAATCCCGGAGATGCCTACCGCAATCATGACGTTCACGATGCCGGGTCCGAGTGTAAAGATGATGATCATTGCCAGGAGGATTTGCGGCATCGCGAGCATCAAGTCGACGAGCCGACTGATGATGACATCGGTGCTCTCTCCGAAGTACCCAGCGAGGAGTCCGAGTGTACCTCCCACAACCACCGAGATCGCCACCGCAACGATGCCAAGCCAGAGTGACGTGCGGCCTCCATAGAGGACCCGGCTAAGTACATCTCTCCCGAACTGATCCGTACCCATAAGATGCTGGCTGCCCGGCGGCTGGAGCCGATTGAGCACCGAGGTCTTCACTGGATCGTATGGAGCAATGACAGGTGCCGCAATGGCGAGAAGTACCAATAACGCCAAGAGTATCCCGCCTACTATGGCTCCAAAGTTGCGCCGGAGGTTCACCCAGCCGGCCGATCGGGGCGCACGCGGTGCAAAGGTGTCGATCATTGCCTGCGTGAGATCCTGCTCGTTATTGCGAGCGATCCGCATTTGCGCTTCCCCCTAGCGGTACCGTATACGTGGATCGAGAGCCGCGTAAGAAATATCAACGATCGTGTTAGTCACGACGAAGATCACGGATAGCAGCAACACCGTTCCCTGAACGAGTGGGCCGTCCCGCTGAAGGATCGCTCCGACGACGAGTTGGCCTACCCCCTGACGGGCAAATACGGTCTCGGTGATCACCGCGCCGCCGAGCAGATAGCCGACCTGCAGACCCACGACCGTGACGACTGGTAACAGGGCATTGCGGAGTGCATGTCGAAGTACGGTTGTCCGCTTCGAGAGGCCCTTCGCGCGCGCGGTGACGACATAGTCTTGCCGAAGCACCTCGAGCATACTCGAGCGTGTCAGTCGTGCAATCACTGCGGCAGAATACAAGCCCAACGTAATCGCCGGCATGATCATGGCCTTGACTCCCGACGTACCGGCAGCGGGCAGCCAGCCGAGTTTGAGTGTGAAGAAGAAGATCAGGAGTAAGCCGATCCAGAAACTGGGCATGGTCGCTCCGATCAGCGAGACGATCATGCCCATAGAATCAACCCATGTCTCGTGTTTCACCGCTGCGAGTACACCGAATGGAATACCTACCAGCAGCGCGACGACCATCCCCGCTGCAGTTAACTCAATCGTCGCGGGCAGTTGCTCGAATATCTGCTGTGTCACCAGCTGATGGCTGAACAATGACCGCCCGAGATCGCCACGAACGGCATTCTTGGCGAAGTTCCAGTACTGCACTGGGAGCGGCTGGTCCAGACCCATCTCGTGCTTGAGTTCCGCCAGTTGGGCCGCAGAAGCCCCCTGCTCCGAAAGCATCACGTCGACCGCATCGCCTGGCAGCAGATGGATCATCAGAAAGACGAGGACGGAGAGCCCGATGATCGTCGGTATTGCAGTAAGTAGCCGCATCTGAATGTAGCGGACCATGTCTCCTCCTGCGGCTATTTATCCAGCCACGTCTCGTAGAAGTGGATCCACTCTCCGTCCGGGCCGACGCGGAAATTTTTGACGTAGCTGCGGGTGCCCCAGATGCGCGTGGCGTAATTGAGCAGATCGACGACCGCGTCCTGCATGATTATCTGCTGCGCCTGCTGGTAGATCTCCTTGCGCTTGGCTATATCACTTACTTGCTCGCCCTGATTGAAGAGGTCATCCAACTTCGGATTGCTATAGTGCGAGAAATTCCAGCTGTTGCCGATATTCTCAGAGCCGAACACCGTCCGCAGCCCGGAAGGATCCCCGAGGAGCCAGTTGCCCCAGACGATGTTATGGATCCCTTTCTGCGCGTCTTGCTGTTGTGCCGGGTTGTTCTCGGCAACGATATCGACCTTGATGCCGTATTCCTGCATCTGTGCCTGTACCAGTTCTGCGATACCCTGAATCTGGCCGGTCAGCGTTAGATAGACGAGCTTCATCTGCGTACCGCTTTTCGCCCGATTCCCGTCTGATCCCTTCGTCCATCCTGCCGCATCCAGAAGCGACGCGGCCTTTTGCGCGTCGTAGGGGTACATGCTACCGGCGCCACTCCAGAAGTATGGGCTGTTTGGGTTGAGCAGTCCTTGCGCCAGGATCTGGCTACCACTATAGACCCCGTCGTTGATCGCCGTCCGGTTGATGCCATATAAAAGCGCTTGGCGGACCTTAACGTCATCAGTCGGCGGCTTCGTGACGTTGATCTGCAAGCACGGTGGCAGCCCCTGCACGATCGTCGTGTAGACCGTGTATTTGTTATCCGCCTTCACCTTCGCGACCTGATCGTCAGGCGTGGGCATGATGATGTCTACCTGTCCAGACTGGAGGGCTGCGAGCCGGGTTTGGTCCTCTGCAATGAAGCGCATCGTTATACTGTCAAGGTAGGGCGGCCCGTTGTGCTGGTAGATCGCAGGAGCCCAGTCGTAGCTCGGGTTCTTTACATAGGTGATATGGTCCTTCGCGACCCACTCCTTGAAAACAAACGGTCCGGAACCGACCGGGTTGCGACCAAAATCGTTACCGTACTTCTTGACTGCATCCGGTGAGACCATCGCTACGGTGTACTCGGTGAGTCCATATATAAACGGACTGTACGGACGTTTCAGTGTTATCTTAATTGTATGGTCGTCCACGACCTCGCTATGATCATAGGGACCGAGGAAATATTTGGCTGCTTCACTCTTAGTCGCCGGATCGACCATTCGGTCGAAACTGAATTTGGCAGCGGCGGCATCGAAGGGTGTGCCGTCATGGAATTTGACGTTTTGCTGTAGGCTCAGCGTCCATACTGTGCCATCGGAGTTGCTCTCCCACTTTGTGGCGAGGTGTGGAACGAAATTTCCTTTATCGTCCCGCACCACGAGCGTGTCGAAGATGTGCTTCTCGACTTGATAGTCATAGCGGCTGCTGGACACATGTGGATCGAGAGTCGCTGGCTCTGAGGTGTCTGCCCACGTCAGACTACCGCCCTTCTTGACCGTCGCGGGGTCCGTTGTCGGAAAGGTCGAAATGCTTGGCGCGGCTGCGTTGCCGCCACTTGCAGTCGTGCTGTTCGCAGTCGATGATCCTGCCGTAGCTTGTGGTGTGATACCACCGGTCGTTGCCGATGCAGTCGAAGGCGTCGCGGTAGAGGAAGGTGACCCACCACATGCCGCGAGTGCAGCGGAAGCCGTACTGGCGGCGGCAACCGCGAGGAAATGACGTCGGGTGACTCGTGCGGAAATTCGTAGTTGCTTAGACATCGTGGCTACTCTCCTCGTCGAATAGGCCCGGACCACCCATGCGCTGGCACCGGTATATCCATCGCGCAGCAAAATCATGGCTCCTACATAGTAACTAGCCTTCGCGTGTGCATCGTGCCTCCAACGAATACCCCTCCCTTCAATATGGCACGGAAGTTCTGAGGCCGTGTCAATATCGAAACAGACTTTAGAGGATCGGCATCGCTAATGACGATGTCCGCATAGTAGTTCGGCTGGATGATCCCGACCTCGTCTCCCATATCGAGTGCAGCGGCATTGATACCTGTGGCAGCGGTGATCGCCTCCAACGATGATAAGCCGCCCTTAACGAGTTCGACCAGTTCCAGCGCATTCTCGCCGTGTTCCACCAGAAAACCCGCGTCCGAACCCGCGCCAATCTTCACTCCGGCACGTTTCGCGCGCGTAAGAGTCTCCCATTTCGCCTCATTGACGAGTTCGAGCCAGCGCCAGCTTTTCTCTGTCGCACCAAGCCTCTCTTTACCGACGACAAAGTTCATACTATTGACGATCAGCGTCGGGATATACCACGTTCCACGCTCGACCATTAGCGCGATCGTCTCGTCGGAGAGCCAGTGCCCATGCTCGATCGTGTCCACTCCTGCCAGAATCGCCTCGTGTATGGCGGGTCCGCCAGCGGTATGCGCAGCAACACGCCGATGATGTCGGTGTGCCTCCTCACAGACCGCCTGCATCTCCTCGAACGTCATTTCCTGTTGCCATGGCTCGGTGAGATCATAGGTGCTTCCGACGCAGACATTGATCTTTATGAGGTCCACGCCGCGCTTGATTTGCTCACGCGCGGCGGCCCGGAACGCATCGGGAGAGTCAGCGACGCCAGTTCGGCCGCGAACTTCCACGTGCGGCGCTAAACCCGCACGGTCCATATGTCCGCCCGTAATGCAGAGCCCTTGCCCCGTTACGCGCAGCCGAGGACCCTCTAATATGCCAGCATTAATCGCATCGCGCACGGCGATATCGACATAGCCGAGCGCATGCACGTCGCGCAGCGTTGTGTAGCCGTAGGAGAGCATTTTTCGCGCATTCGCAAAGGCCTGGAGCGCGACCGCCGAAAACGAATCGTGTACCTGACCTACCATAAATGCGCTAATATCCCGACCCGGTGCCATGATATGCGTGTGCGCGTCAATCAGACCTGGTAGTACTGTCGCGTCCAGCGCGTCGATTACCTCCGCATTGGGCGGCACGTCCGCAATATCCCACGGGCATACTCTGACGATGCGTTCACCGTCAATCAGGATCGCCATATCGCGGCGGGGTGCCGTACCAGTCCCGTCAATAAGTTGCCCCGCTCGGATGATTGGCATGTGTCACCTCTCCTATGCCTGGACGGTCGCTGCGATAGCAACAGGATTCCCGGACTCGACCGACTCATAAAGCGCGAGCGCCGTCGCGAGGGCGGCGCGCCCGTCCGCACCCGTCACGGATGGCTCCCGACGCTCCTGGAGCGCGCCGATGAACTCGCGCATCTCGCTCAGGAAGCGATCGTCCCGGTCCGGGTTCATCGTTACTTGTCGGTGATAATCACTGACCGTCACTGTCTGGTCTGCGGCGACAATCATCGCGCCCTGCGTGCCATAGATTTCGGATCGCCATCCGGCCGGTAACGGATAGGGCGCGATGTGCTGCACGAAGGACGCACTCGCCCCATTCGCATAGGAGATCGTCGCGACGACAATGTCCTCTACATCTGCATCATGGACAGCGGTAGAGGCGCGGGCGTAGACCTCTGTCGCCTCGCTGTCCATGAGCCAGCGCAAACGATCGAGGCCGTGGATGCCGTTGTAGAGGAGCACCCCACCACCGGCGAGCGATTTCTGCCAAATCCATCCCGGTGTCGGGTTGCCGCCGGAGATCATGTGCTCCACGCCGAAGGTCGGTTTTCCGATGGTACCATTCGCGATCTGCCGATGCGCCTCCGCAATCTCCACCCGGAAGCGATGGACGAAGCCAACCATGAGCACAACGCCTGCGCGCTCCGCCGCCCCAATGATGGCATCTGCGTCCGCGAGTGTGAGCGCCATCGGCTTTTCAAGCAGCAGGTGCTTCTCGCGTGTGATCGCGGCGAGGGCGTATTCCGCGAGCAGGGCGTGTGGAGAGCAGACACTGACCGCATCGACCGCGTCCCAGAACTGCTCGGCCAGTTCTGTGAAATGTTGGGCGGCGGCCTCAGCGGCCAGCGGCGCACCGCGGCGCGCGTCCGGTTCGAGGATCGCGGTGATATGCACGCCGGGTACCTTCCGATATGCCGCGACATGCCGCGCGCCCGCCGATCCCGCGCCTATAACACCGATGCGTACATCGCTCATCGAACTCTCCCCTCCGCATCAATGGCGAATGACAGATCCAGCCTTCGTGCTAGTGTCTCCAACTCGGTGTACACGACGCGATCAAGCGGGATACCACTGCGTTCCTTCTCCATCGCCCGCCGGTATTCGATCTCGCCGGGAAGGAAGATTTCCTCTACGCCAGGACGGCGCGGTGCCGCTTTGACCTCATGAATGAAGGTATCCATTCGCTGCTTGAACTCGGTAACAGGTACGAATTGCTCGATCTGCATCGCGATAAAGAAGTGACCAACATCGAGGTTCCTGGGGTCGGCATAGCAGGCGGTTGCGAACGCCGCACCCGTCAGGACACCGGCGAGCGCATCGACTACGACCGCGATCCCATACCCTTTCGGCCCACCCGCAGGCAATAGTGCGCCGTCCATCGCGGCGGCGGGATCGTCGGTCTCTTCACCGTTGGGCGTCAGCGCCCAGTCGCGGGGCATTCTCCGCCCCTCGCGCAGGAACCATCGCATCATTCCTTTGCCCGCTGTCGTATTCGCCATATCGAGCACGACGGGGTAAGCCTCGCCCGCCGGGATGGCGACCGACCAAGGGTTTGTCCCAACTACGCCCTTGTAACCCCCCCAGGGAGCCATTTCCGGCCCGGCATTTGAGAGGGCGATGCCAATCATGTCGTGCGGCATGGCTAGCATCGCGTGGTGTGCTGCCGTCCCGAAGTGCGTGCTGTGGCGCACTCCCACGATACCAACGCCCATGATGGCGGCGCGCTCGATCGCCCTCTCCATCGCCGCGACTCCCGCCACAACGCCGGGGCCATTGTGCGCGTCAAGCAGCCCGATCACCGGTCCCTCGCGGACGACTGTCAGTTCGGCGTGAATGTCCATCTCGCCACTCCGAATGCGCGTCAGATATGAGGGTAACTTCCTGAATCCCTGCCCCTGACCGGGAAGATTGCGAGTTTCGCCGTGCATCATGCCATCAGTGCAGAGCCGTGCCTGCTCCTCCGTCATGCCAAGGCGCAGCAACACGGATTCGCTGAATGTCCGCAGGGCGCCCGCTTCGACGAGGCGCGTCTCCACGGTCATCATGCACCCCCCGCCACCGACGCGAGATCGGGGAGCGTGAGCCTCTGAAAGGGAAGGTAGCGAATCACGTTCGCGTCGTGGGAGATGCGTGGCATGAGTACGGGTGTGCGGGCGGCGAAGAGGATCGTCACGCCCGGCCCAAAGCCGGCGCGCACGCTGTCCGTATGCCCGACGACACCGATGCTACAGCCGCCTTTCAAGTAACCGTGCCCGTAGGTACTGTCGTAATCGGTGAAGGCGACAAGATCACCGAGGCGCAGGTCCGCTAAGCCGAGTTCCGCCATCTCCTCGCGGGATCCGCCCTGGATGGAGAGCGCACCGCCCTCATTGTCGAGGCCTGCACCCGCGCCGACACGATGTGGTGGGACAGTCGCGACGACAGGGACTTCGAGTGCCCCCTCAGGAGTTGTGCGCACATCGAGCGCACCGAGCAAATCCGGCGCGATGCTCTTGCACATCACGCCGGGGTGTTCGGGCAGTGTCAGTCCGCGTCCGTATGTCTGGATCTGCACGTGATCGTCCGGCGCGAGCGATTCCAGCACCTCGGGCGGGAAATCAACGATGACATGCTCGGCGAAGCGCCCGCTCTTGCCCGTGACAATCCCCGTCGCGCCCTTCGCCCCGCCCGACATCACTTTGGCGACATTGCCGATGCAGGCGAAGACATTGAGCGCGTGGTTGGGGCCGTCCTCCCGGTTCTTGATCGCCACGCCCGGTTCGATGTTGTCCCCCACCCAGCCAAACGCAGGATCGCCGGTGCGGACGTTGTAGACGATACTGCCCCACTGCGGCACGACAACCGGCTTGCCGCTGCGGTCGATGACGTGTGGGTTCGCGGGCAGGATCGGGAAGCGGGGCGAGACGATCTGCCCGAGAATCGACATCTTGATGAGCCGCGCCCGGTTGCTTCGAATATTCATGCGACGCCTTCCTCTTCCGGCCAGTCGGGAGTCTCCGCCCACTCCCCGATGCCGAGATAATTCGCGATATTCGCGCGGGGATCGATCACCGGTTCAAGATGCGGGGTCGGGCAGGAAAGCAAGGTCATGACGCCCGGGCCATGTCCCATCAGGTGGGAATCTCCGTGGTTGATGAGGCCGATCACAACGCTCCCCTCGCGGTAGCCACGGCCTGTTGCGTGGTCATGGTCCTGGATAGCGACGATATCTCCGACGCGCAGTTTGTCCAAACTATGCAGCACGATAGCGTCTCGATCATTGCTCATCAGGTCCTGATCCACGTACTCCGGCATCAACTCCGCACCCGACCCCATCAGATAGGCGGGCATGATCGCCGTGACGGGCACGCGCAGCCTCCCCTCACCGCCCTCCTCAATGCCCATCGTGCGGATGAGCGTGGGGCTGCACTTACGCACGGTGATGTGCGGATAATCGAGCAGGGCGAGGCCGACCCCGTGCGTCCGCACGACCATGCGGTCGCCGATCGCCATCTCTTCCATGACCTCTTCGGGGAAATCAACGAGAATATGCGCGTGCTCCCCCGTGACCGTCCCGCGCGCCCCGCGCGCGGATCCCGTCGTGACGATTACGTCGTTGCCGACACAGTTGAGATAATGCAACGCGTGTTCCGTGCCGTCATCGCGGTGACGGATCGAGACGCCTGGTTCGATGTGATCCGATGCCCATCCATATGCGCGGCACCCGACACGAGCGTTGAGGATGATACCCGCCGTACCGTAGAAGAGCATCGGTACCCCCTCGGCAGTGGCACGGTAGTTCGTGCGCGGCAAGGCCGCGGGCCATGCCTCCGCGCTCACCGCCATCTGGATCAGTGTCGCTTCGTTCGTCCGGAGCATGCAATCTCCTTTCATGAATAGGCCAGTTCGCGCTTACAGATCGAGCGGTCCTTTGCGGTATTGCGCGGGGATTTCCTCCGTCTTGTACACCTGCATCAGCTCCACACCCGTTCCCGGCACATCGGATTGTTCGAGGAAGCAGACCCACCCCTCAGGATGCTCGTATTGCCCGACGATGCCGCAGTTCTTGCAGACGGAGTCCGGTCCGACCGTCGCCTTCCAGCGCGCGATCTCTGCCGGATCATCCGAGAGGCGGCAGGTCTGCTCACGCAGCTTCGCGCCCTCGGCCTGCGCCTGGGCGACAGTCGCGCGCAGGTCATCGACGATGTAGCAGATGTGGTTGATGCTCTCGCCATGCTCCGCAACATGCCGTGCGTACCGACCGGCCGGATCGAGGCCTTGGACGAGTTGGTACTGGACATCACCGACCATAAACGAACAGGAGCGCTGGTTCGTCACCGCCGATTGCCGCACGGTGGCATCCTCGCCCATCCCGAGCACCGTTTGGAACTGTTGCAACGCCGCGTCCACATCCGAGACGGCGAACGCAATGTGCTTGATACCAGTAACCGCCATATCTTCCCCCGCTCGCTCATGAGGCGGCCGACGTAAGCAATGCCTCGCGCCGGACCCGCTCCGCCAATTCCCATACATTGAAGCGCTGCCCCGTAATGCCCCGCCCGTCCTGCAGGGCGAGGTAGATAAAACCGTCCCCGGTAGTGAGTGGATCCGCCCACTGCACCTGCTCCGCCGGGGAGAGGGCGTGAAACTGCGCCATGGTCATCGAGGTCGGCTTGATACGGATGCCTGGTGTGACCAGGTTAACGGCGATGTTCTCCGCAGCGAATTCGAGCGCGAGCGAATAGCTGAGCCCTTCGACACCGAATTTGGCCGCGCAGTAGGCCGTCTCGCACGCGTGCCCCTCAATGCCCGCACGGGAGGAAACGTTGACGACGCTCCCACGCCCCGCCGATTGCATATCCGGCAACACTGCTTTCACGCAGAGCCACGACCCGGAGAGATTGACCGCGAGCGTCCGCTGCCAGTCGGCATACGAACTCTCCACGAAGGTCCGCACCTCGAGGATTGCCGCCGCATTGACGAGGATATCTACGCGCCCGAGCGCGTTATGGACGGTATCAATCATGACCGCGATCGATGCGGGATCGGCGACATCCGTGCGCACCGCCAGCACCCGCGCGCCTTCGGCGGCAAGCATTTCCGCCGCATCATGGAGTTCATTGTCAGTGATATCGAGGAGCGCGACTGCCGCGCCCGCACGCGCGAAGGCCGTCGCGACCCCACGACCGAGACCGCGCCCTGCGCCGGTGACGACGGCAACTTTCCCCGCAAGAGGTTGCATGGTCCTGCTCCGGTCCCGCTCAAGTTGGCGACAATCGACAATCAATGGGGCTATTATGACACCCATCATGCCGAGTGTAAAGGGGGCGCACGATGCCACTGTGCAATAAACCATGATCCACCATGACAAAGTGGCGGATTGAACGATGTGCGGCCCCACGCGCCGCTCTCTTGACAGGAAGCGTCGCCGCATCTACATTGGCGACAATCTGCATAGAGACGGGAAAAAGAAGGAGTCGCCCGCGTGGCACAACCACTGATCGAACTGCCGAGCCGCCCACTCTTTCTCGACGCCATCGACGCCATCCGGGAGGCGATTCTCTCCGGGCAACTCAGACCGGGGGCGCGGCTCATTCAAGCTGACCTCGCCGCGCAACTCGGTATCAGCCGTGCGCCCGTGCGCGAAGCCTTTCGCAAACTGGAGGAAGAAGGACTTGTCGTCACGGTTCCCTATCGTGGCACCATCGTCGCCCCACTGACGGAGCGGTACATCCGCGAGCTGAGTAGCCTGCGTACGACGCTCGAATGCTTCGCCGTTGCGCTCGTCATCGCGCGGCAAGACCCGGAGACACTGCCCACGCTGCGCGCAATCATTGATGAGATGGATGCGGAGGCCACGAAGGGCGACCTCGGCGCGTTGGTCGCGCGCGATCTCGCCTTCCACGCGAAGATCTGCGCGCTCTCCGACCATCAACTCCTCTACCAGACGTGGGAGACCAACTCGCAGCATCTGCGCCGTATCCTCTCACTGCGCAACAGCATGAATACGGATCTGCATGAGATCGTCAATCTCCACTATCCGATCCTCGATGCGATCGCTCGCGGTGACGGTGCGATGGCGGAGAAGTATGTGCGGCGGCACGGCAATGATATGGTGGAGATGCTGATGACCGCCTTCGGCGCGCTTGATGATGCCGCATTGTCGGGGCCAGCAGGGGAAGAGGAGGCGTGATGGCAACGGCGTTGGATGATACAGATGGCGCGCGTTTCGTGGCGGAACGCGCGCGGAAATGGCTTGGCTCATCGCCTTTCGCCACTGAAATAGTGCCCGCGCACTCCGTAATTGACTTGCGGCGCGGAGAACTGGATCGCGCGACCGCGCCGCACATTGTCGCGGCGGCGGCGGCGGCGCTCGACCGTGGTGAGACGCACTATACTGCACGCCCCGGCATCCTCCCCCTCCGGCGCGGTGTCGCCGCGATGATCATCCGCGAGAGCGGTATCGAGTACAACCCCGCGACCGAGGTGCTGATCGCGAACGGTGGCCAGGAAGCCTTGTTCGTTGCGGTGCAGATGCTCGTGCAACCCGGCGACGATGTGCTCCTCTCTGACCCAGGGTATTCCAGTTACCGTGAAGCGATTCAGCTCGCGGGCGGTAACGTTGTGTCGGTCCCCATCTCCGCGATAGACCACTATGGCATGACGGCCACCGCCTTGGCGGCCCATATCACTCCCCGGACGCGCGTCCTCGTTCTCGTTTCCCCGGATAACCCGACGGGCGGCGTGACGACGCACGTAGAGATGGAGCGCATCGCTGCCTTCGCGGTTGCGCACGACCTCACCGTCCTTTTCGACGAGACCTACAAGGCGTTCGTTTTCGATGGGGCGGCGCACACGCGCATTGCCACGTTCCCGGGAATGCGCGCGCGGACAGTGATCGTCGGCAGCTTCAGCAAGACCTACGCGATGACGGGTTGGCGCGTCGGATACGTTGCAGCGGCGGCGGAACTCCTCGAACCGATCACGGATCTCAAGCTTGCCCTGTCCATCTGCTCAGCAGCGCCCTCGCAGTGGGCCGCCGCCGCCGCCCTCGAAGGGCCGCAGGAGCATGTAGACGAGGCGCTTGCGGAAGTCGCGCGGCGACATGCCGTCTTGCTCCCCGCACTTGCCGCGATGGGTCTCCCCCATGGCGATCCCCAGGGCGCGTACTACGCCTTCGCCGATATTCGTGGGATCGGGCTCTCGTCCGGCATGTGTGCCGATCTCTTCCT
>JAABUQ010008232.1_pt1 | contig 14722 bp, 11 predicted proteins | sample 5560001 | NCBI WGS metagenome assembly JAABUQ01 (sample SAMN10711888, study PRJNA513371) | rock metagenome | isolation source: Antarctica rocks | place: Antarctica: Victoria Land, Finger Mt nord | collected 2015-12-18 | reverse complement strand
ATCAGGGTGGCGACGGTCGCCGCGGAGACCGCGACCCCGCCCGGCAGCGACGCGACCATCTCGCGCGCCCGGCGGCCGATCCCGCCGCACTCGGGGGCGTTGAGCAACTCGAACAGATACTCGTCCGCGGACATGCGCTCGTGGGCGGCGACGAGGTCGTCCAGCCACGCCGCGAACGCCGCGATATCCTGCTCCCTCGTCCTCGACCGTCCCCACGCCATGCGCGCCACCCTTTCGCCCCACTCGCTACACTATACCCCCGGCGATGGATTGTTGCCCCGGCGTGCGGCGCGGCATAGCAGTTGCATGATAGGCGCGTAGAGTAAGCCTTAGCTATAAGTTGATGGAGGGTGACATGGCGCAACGAGTGTTGATCACGGGCGCGGGGCGCGGCATCGGTCTGGAGCTCGCGCGGCAGTACGCGGGGCGCGGCGACCGCGTGCTGGCGGGGTGTCGCGACATCGAGCGCGCGCCTGAGTTGCGCCGGCTGGTCGAGGGGCACGGCGACCGCGTGAGCGTGCTGCCGCTGGAGGTCGTCGATGCCGCTTCGATCGCGGCGGCCGTGCGCCAGGCCCACGCGGAGGTCGACGGCCTGGATGTGCTGATCAACAACGCGGCGATCAACCCAGGCGACGCACAGGTGGACGGCCCTGACGGACAGTCGATCCTTGACGCCGCGCGCATCATGGATGTGTTGCGCGTCAACGCCGTCGCGCCGCTCGTCGTGGCGCAGTCCTTCATGGCGCTGCTGCGCGCGGGCGCGACCCCGCGCGTGGTCAACATCTCGTCGGGGGCGGGTTCACTGACCTACAAGACCGGGGGCGGCGACTACAGCTACGCGGCGAGCAAGGCCGCGCTCAACATGATCACGCGTGCGTTCGCCTTCGACGTCCGTGACGAGGGCGTCACCGCCGTGATGATCGACCCTGGCTGGGTCAAGACCGACATGGGCGGGCCAGGCGCGCAACTGGAGCCCGAGGAATCGGCGCGGGGGCTGCTCGCCGTAATCGATGGCCTGGCGACCCGCGACGCCGGCCGCTACCTGCGCTACGACGGCTCCGAGATCCCCTGGTAGCGCCCACTGCGATGCTTTGGGCTCTAACGATCATTAGTACAGATTTGTACGGTAAGCCTTGACGCGATGTTCGTTTCACGCCCTGCCGCCAGTCGCTGATGGGACCGCTCGAATCGCTCCGCTATTCTGGCGGCCCTCCCCTGCATCCCCTCCGGCACGCGGTACGCGAATAGAACCCGCTGCCCGTCGATGGTGGCCCGCAGAGGGTGTTCGGTTGCATCAGGTGCGCGCTCCGCGGGCCGCTTATGCTTTGCTAGGCGATCGGCAGAGGGCAGAGGACGTCGTCGCGGACACGTTCCTGTTGGTCTATGAGCGGATTGGCCAATTTGACATCCGCCACCCCTTCGCACCGTGGTTTTACCGCATCGTCACCAACGGGGCGCTCAAAGCCCTATGCAAGTCCGATGTCACGGCCCGCAACCTGGCGACGACCGTCAACGCGTCGCGGTCAGCCTACGGGTACACCGCGACGGTGGACAAAGTGTACGCGGACGCCAACGTGGTCTACGTCATTTCCACGTTCCGCGGCCCTGCCGGCCGCTCGTTCGTGCGCGGCGTCACCTCGCTGGGTTGGTCAACCTTGATCAATACCGCCACTAACACTCCACTCCGCTACCTGTCCGGTCAGTCGGATGCGGCCGGCGATTCCCTCGATGTCTTCAGCGAATGAGCACAGTTGCGAGCTTGCGAGGTTGCGAGTCCTAGTGATGTCTACCCGGCGGTTGCGCGAATCGGCCGGCGCCTGTATCGTGATGGAGTTACATACGCCATGCGCTTCGGGCTCGCCGTGGACGCCGGCACGCTCAACCGGCTGATCGGGCCGAGGCGTGGTATAAGGATCTTGAGGCCGACCCCGCGCGGAAGGATGTGCTCGTGCGTGAGGCTTTGGAGCGACAGCGGACCCGGACGGTTGGCTAATGCCGCCCCCGGCGCACCCAGGGATCGATCGGCGTAATCGCCGCTCTCCTGCGACGCGACGCGCACGGCAAAGACAATGCCGAGGTCCGCGCGGTAGTGCAACTGCGGGCGCGTGACGCCTGCGAGTACTGCCTGCTTCCGACGTCCGGCACGTTCAATGTCGAACACATCATCCCGCCCGGTAAGTGGCCGGACTACGTGGCCGGCCGCCTCCCGGGTGTATATCCGCGACCAGGACGTGGCGGCCCCGATCACATCGAAAATTACGCCTGGTCCTGTCCTCACTGCAACAATCAAAAGAGAGATACAGTGATCCGTGGAACGGGCCGGCACGCTACCCGCCTCTTCGATCCGCGCCACGACCACTGGCCTGAGCATTTCGTGTTCTTGGACTCCAGCCACTACCTGCATGTGGTGGGCGCGTCGCCCGAAGGGAGGGCAACTGAGGTGGCGTTGGGCTTCAACCGGGGCGGCGTCGGAGGCCCGCTCGCCCAGCGTCATGTGGCGATCGTCGAGCGCCGTTATCCACCCCGCTGGGCGCGTCGGGCCTATGGCATCTAGGGTACTCTCGACCCACTTAAACACTTGTTGTAAGTTAAAACCGCCGTTTGAAGGTTCAGACACGCCTATCCAGGCAGGAACGGGTTGTGCCAGGCGCCCACGGGGAGCAGCGCGGCCGGATTATCCCGTCGCGCAGGCCGATAAACTGCTGTGATGCGGTGCTACATAACGACAAAGAGCATCAACGCGACGGCCAAACTTCCTATAAGCCGTAAAGGGGCCAAATAACTCATAACAAGCGTTTAATGCCTCTTACCTACGCGAAACAGGATAACAAGTCCGCGCCGTTTGCACCTAAGATTTATTGAGAACGTGTCGGCCCGAGCGCTCACTATCGTTAAGGTTAGCCTATGTGCCGATCTAACGCGCCGAGATTGGCACATAGGCCGCGACAACGGAGCGCAAGGCATGAATTATTCGCGATCCTGCGGTTGCCGCCTCATGTTGTCGGTATCCCAACTTGTCCCAAGGCGCACCAGGATACCATCGCCCCCTACAGTAGTCGCCGCATCTAACGAGGCAGGCGCATAATAAATGTCACCAAAGGCGTTGATTAGCCTCGTCAGCTGTGGCTGCCCTATGTCAAGGATTCTCGTATTTACACCAACAGTTACATCCGCGTCGATTATGCGCAGAGCGCGATAAGTCTGGCCCTCGATCTCCATATCCTCCGTGGAGATTTCTGTATCGGCGAGCATTTCTATGAAAGGGCGGTAATACTCGCGCAGTACGTCCTCGCTGGTTAAAGGGACATCGACAGCGTCATCGGCGTAATCGTCAGGATCTTCCCATTCGATGCAGAACTCGGCTCCTCGAAAATGACAGGCTAGCGCTGCCCGCAATATGGGGTAGTTACCACTGATAGTCTTGATAGCGCGCGTCTGACTCTTTGCCTTCTTGAAAGTCGTTGCCCTATCATTGCCCCCTAACTGGTCGCTCCGCCCTTTCGCTTCAACAACGATCCACTCCTGTTGCGTGTTCAATCCCACGAGATCGGGCTTCTTTTTGTTGCCCTTCCAAAATGTGGGCGTTATGTTATTGCGATATACATCGAGATGCATTAACCATGGAACGCGTAGATACCGCTCGGCCAGGAGTTTTGCCGATGTCAGGCCGAGAAAGTAGGAGACAGCCCCTTTCTCCGAGGGGTCAAGCGTCCTGTATAGGTCAGAGCGATAGACTCGATCGTTCGGAGTCTGCATTAGATTGCTTGAGACCATGGACGCTCGCATAACCATCTCATAGATAGAGTATCGACCATAGCGCATCAGATGGGACTGCCGTTGCTTGCCGACAGTGATTGCTGCCCAGATGAGGTCAGACCAGCGACAGGTGCAAACTTGCGTTCCCTGAAAAGCCGCACCGAGATGCGGAGCGAATGCTCTTGATGAGTATGATATGTGGATCACGACATCTCACAAAAATTAATCGCCGTTAGACGGTAGTTACGCTGCACTACGGCGCCGCCCCCAGCAAGTAAACATTGCCCTCTGCGACGACGGGCAAGTGCGCGCAGTAGTAAACTGGTGCTAATCGCCGATCCTAACGCTAAGGAGAGTAACAGATGCCGTTCAAAACGCCAATCACGATTGCTGAGGTGCTACAGAGCATTCAGATCCAAGATTACGTCTTGCCTGCCATCCAACGCGAATTCGTATGGAACCGCAACCAAATCACGCAACTCTTCGATAGCTTGCTGCGCGGCTATCCGATAGGCTCATTTTTATTCTGGACCGTTGACGCTGCTCATGTCGACGATTTCAAGTTGTACCGCTTCATCAAGGACTACCATCAATTGAGCGCCCCCCATTGTGCTGTAGCCGATCTGCCCGCGGGCAAACCAGTGACCGCTATCCTCGATGGCCAGCAGCGACTTACAGCACTCAATATCGGGCTACGTGGTTCGCACGCCCAGCGCTCCCTAGGTAAGTGGTGGGAAAACTTATCCTCCTATCCCGTGCAGAGGCTCTATCTCAACCTGTGCCGTTTAGCGTCGGAGAACGAGCAAGGGATGGTTTACGAATTCGGGTTTTTTAAGGAACCGCCCGCATCAGATCCGATACACGGTATCCATTGGTTCCCTGTACATCGTATTCTCGATCCAGACCTGAGCAATGCTCCACAACTCTGGCCCAATGGGAAACGCTAGACGCACGCGCACAGATCCACGGGATCGTTGACGAACTCAATGTCATGGGGCACGGCTTCGCTTTCAGCAAGGATGTTGTGCTCAAGGCCAGCCTCGTCCTGACGGACGCGCCAGACATCGGTTTCAAGGTCACTAACTTTAACCACGCGAATATGACACGACTCGAGGCTCGATGGGAAGGGCTGGTGGACGCGCTGCGGTTAGCCGTCGGTCTGCTTGCCGATTTCGGGTTCTCCGAAGCGACCCTTTCAGCGAACAGCGTGCTCATTCCCGTCGCGTACTACGTGTACCGTCGCGGTCTCACCGAGCCGTACCGAACCTCGTTGTCGTACGTCAACGACCGTGCTGCCCTACGATCGTGGGTGGTCCGATCACTAGTCAAGCCCGGCATCTGGGGATCAGGCCTCGACACCTTGCTGCGCGAGCTCCGGCGCGTGATCGCCGAGCATGGCGCATGTAGCTTTCCACTTACGACGCTTGAGTCCGCGATGGCGGCGCGCGGTAAGTCGCTTACGTTTAGCGAGGAGGAGATTGATGATCTTCTTGAAACTCCTTACGGGCACAAGCGAGCTTTCCCACTCCTAACACTACTATTCCCGCACGTAGATACGCGCAACCTTTTCCACATTGACCATGTGTTTCCTCGCGCTCTGTTTAAGCGGTCGAAGCTACTTGATGCGGGTGTGCCAGCTGCACAGCTTGATGAACTCGAACAGCTTGCCAATGGTCTACCCAATCTACAGCTGCTCGAGGGGCCGATCAATGTTGAGAAGCAGGATAAGCTTCCGTCGGTGTGGGCCTTGCAGGCTTTGCCCGACCCGACCAAGCGGGCGCACTACTTGGCGACTCAGGATCTCGAAGACCTGCCGACCACTATCGCCGACTTTAGCGATTTTCATCAAGTGCGTAGGGAACGATTAAGCCAGCGACTTCACGCCGCGCTAGGAGTCATCGCAGCGGCGGTACTGTAGCATCGTAAAGCGCATGCGCGTCATCGTTATGCGCCCAATGTCGCCGCGGTTGTGGTTGCCTCGCCGGATATGATGCCAAGCATTTTGTCGATGTCGGGATAATCCCCACACCGCACGGTTAGTATCGTTGCCAGTTGCGCGGGAGAGTAATTCTGGGCGTAGTCGCTATCGACCCACGCCGCAAAGCGACTCGCATCCCAGGGGGCGTCCCCGCCGTCGAATAGAGCCTTGACAAATTCTTTGGAAACGGAATATCCCCACTCCAAGGCCTGCCGTTCGGTCTCCGCCTCGATGAAAACGGCCGCGCTATCCTCATCGTCCCATTCATGCGCGGCATTGTTCTCTCTTTGTCGAGGCGTTTCATATCCAAAAATGTATAGATACTTGCTCATGTCTAGACCTTTCGTGCGCCTTCATGTTCCGGGCATACGCGGTCGATCAGGTGTCCCATCGATCGGTAAAGGCGGTATTTGTCGGCCCGTCCTGTAAGCTAGCGCGTCACCCCATGTCTCCGACCCCGGAAAGCGCTGCTGCAGCGACTCCGTTAGCGACTCATCCGGCGCATGGACCCTGATGGGAATCTCGCGCAGCCCCAACTCCCGCGCCACCGCGACTCTCATGTTGTCAATGGTCACTAACCCGGCGGCGATTTCTACGACATCCACCGGCGGTCCGTTCCAGCCCAGGGCGCCCATACTCTCGCGCAAGATCGCCGCTCTCCCGTTCCCGCCCGCGGTGCGCTGGCTGAAACGTAGCGTGTGCGGATCAACTAAACGCTCACTCATGGACGCCCAATCATCTTGCTACTATACTAGCACCTTGTTCAACGGACGGTGACGCTCTTGGCGAGGTTGCGGGGCTTGTCGGGGTCGGCGCCGCGCAAGAGGGCCAGCTCGTAGGCCAGCCGCTGCACGATGGGCGAGGCGGCCAGCAGGTAGGCCATGTCCCCGACGCTCACCCCCGTGTGCAACTCGGTTGGGGCCTCGGCCGGCGGTCCGGCGTGTGGCCCGGCGAGGACCGGCAGGTGGGCGTCGAAGACGTCGTGGTCGCGCGGGCCGACGCCGACGACGTAGGCGCCGCGCGCCTTGACCTCGCCGGCCGCGGCGAGCAGCGCCCCCTCGTCGGCCCCCGCCGGTACGAAGACGAGCACGGGTGTCCCCGGCTCGATCAGGGCTATCGTCCCGTGCTTGAGTTCGCCCGCCGGCAGGCCCTCGGCGTGGATGTAAGAGACCTCTTTGATCTTGAGCGCCGCCTCGAGCGCGAGCGGGTAGCCGAGGCCGCGCCCGAGCACGAACAGGTCGTCGCGGTCGACGATGCGGTGCGCCACGGCGCGGATGAGGTCGAGCCGCCCGTCAGCGCGCATGGCGTCGATGTCGGCGGCGGCCGCCTCCAGCGCCCCAACATGGCGGCGCGGGGCGCCGGCAAGCGCGCCCGCGGCGAGCGCGAGGTAGGCGACCTTGGCGGTGAAGGTCTTGGTGGAGAGAACCGATTTCTCCGGCCCCGCCCCTAGCATCAGGGCAAGATCGACCTCGCGCGTGAGCGTGGAGCCGGGCACGTTGACGAGCGCGGCGAGGCTGGCGCCGCGCGCGCGGCCGGCCCGCATGGCGTCGAGCACGTCGATGGTCTCGCCGCTCTGCGAGAAGGCCACCACTCCGTCGCCCGCGCCGACCAACTCCGCGAAAAGGCCGAACTCGTGGGCGTGCGTGGCGACCGCCGCGCGTCCCGCTTCGAGCGCCAGCAGGTAGCGTCCGGCCAGGGCGGCGTGGTAGGCCGTCCCGCAGGCCACGAAGTGCAGCGCGCGCGCCTCGGCGAGGAAAGCGGCCAGCCGTCCGGCCTCCGGCAGGCCGTCCGCCGCGATGCGCCGCAGCAAGGGGGCCTGCTCCCAGATCTCTTTCTCTAGAAAGTGGTGGTAGCCGTCGAGCTCGGCTTCCTCGGGGCGCCACTGCACCTCTTCCACGTCGAGCGCGACCGGGGCGCCCGTCTCGACCTCGAACACCTCGACGCCATTGGGACGCAGCGACACGACCTGGTTGTCGCGCACGTAGACGAGCCGCCGCGTGTGCGCCAGCAGCGTCGCCATGTCCGAGGCGAGGTACGCGGCGGCGCCGGCGCCGCTATCGTCGAGGCCGACGATAAGGGGCGAGCCGTTCTTGACGGCGGCCAACTCGCCGGTCCTGACGTCGAGCGCGGCCAGGGCGTTGAGACCGTGCAGCTGCAGGCTCACGCGGCGCAACGCCTCGGCGAGGGGGGGCGCGACGGGCGTGCCGTAAGCCCCCGGGTCCGACGCGTTTAACTCTTCCTCGAGCAGGTGGATCGCCACCTCGGTGTCGGTCTCGGAGTGGAAGCGGTGGCCGCGTTGCAGCAGACCGTCGCGCAGCGCGGCGTAGTTCTCGACGATGCCGTTGTGTACGAGGGCCACGTGGTCGGTACAGCCGAGGTGGGGGTGGGCGTTTTCCGTGGTCACGGCGCCGGTGGTGGCCCAGCGCGTGTGGCCGAGGGCGAGGCCGGACGGCGGCAGGCTCGTGGGCGCCGCGTCGAGCTTGCCGACATCGCGGGCGCGGCGCACGACGTCGCCGGCGCCGACCGCGATGCCCCAGGAGTCATAGCCGCGATACTCGAGGCGCTTCAAGCCCGCGAAGACCATCCCCGCCGCGTCGGTGGGGGCGCCGGTGTAGCCGAAGATTCCGCACATAGTAATACAGTCCTCTTGATGGTCGATGGACGATGGACGATGGACGATGGTCGATTGATGGCAAGCAAGCGCCGACCGCGGCCGATGAACGCCACTGCAAAGAGAGCGCTTCTGATCGCGTATAAGGGTAGCGGGCGACAGACGTAGGCGTCGCCGCGCGACGCCTGTCTGGAGAGGAGTAGTTTCTTCGACGCCCACGCCCACGCCCGCGTACGTCGACCACGCTCTACTATCCATAATCGGACGGGGCGAGGTCTTGTCGCAGGGGGCGCCATGCCCTTGGGTAGGGCGGGCGGTTGGTTGCCGCCGGAGCGGTAGGTGTGGGTGGGACCACGCGCGGCCGGTTGGTGTCCTGAGGGTCGCCCCTCAGTTTTGTCCGGCTGCTAACGACCGTGGTGGCCGGGAAGCCATCCGCCGAATGGTTCTCTTGGCTTCCACCTCGTCAACTCGCCTCCTCATGGCGAGTCCTGGCGCTACTATACGGTAGATTGATAAGCCCTTGCCCTACCTGATCGCCTCTCTCATGTCCCCGCGCCCGAGAACAGTCCTCCTCCTTTCCATGCGTGCGCGCTTTGCCTGACCGGCACAATCATACGACAGACCCGGCGTAAGGGGCAAGAGGTATAGTTGAGAATAGAGTATGAAAGGTGGCGCCATGAACGCGTATGACTTAATCGCCAAGAAGCGGGACGGCGGGACGCACGATAGGGCCGAGATCGACTGGCTGGTTGATTCTTTCGTGGCCGGGCGGGTACGTGATTATCAGATGGCGGCGTGGCTGATGGCCGCCTACCTGCGCGGGCTCGACGACGCCGAAACGCTGGCCCTCACCATGGCCATGACCGCCTCGGGGCAGACGATCGACCTGGCGGGGCTGCCGCGCCCGGTCGTCGACAAGCACTCGACCGGCGGCGTGGGCGACAAGACAACCTTAGTGTTGGCGCCGCTCGTCGCGGCGTGCGGGCTGCCCGTGGCCAAGATGTCCGGGCGCGGTCTCGGCCACACCGGCGGGACGCTCGACAAGCTCGAGGCCATCCCCGGCGTGCGCGTGGATCTCTCGCCTCAGGAGTTCCGCGCCCAGGTCGCGCGCATCGGGCTCGCCGTGGTGGCGCAGAGCGCCGAGGTCGTGCCGGCCGACCGCCTGCTCTACGCCCTGCGCGACGTGACGGCCACCGTCGACAGCTTGCCGCTGATCGCTAGCAGCATCATGTGCAAGAAGCTCGCCGCAGGCGCCGACGCCATCGTGCTCGATGTCAAGGCGGGCGGCGGCGCCTTTATGCGCGAGACGGCCGCGGCCATCGCGTTGGCGCGGGCCATGGTCGAGATCGGGCGTGGGGCGGGCCGCCGTATGGCCGCTCTCGTGACGGACATGGACGGCCCGCTCGGCCACGCCGTCGGCAACGCCCTGGAGGTGCGCGAGGCGATCGACACGCTGCGCGGCCACGGTCCCGCCGATTTCACAGCGCTTTGTCTAGAGTTGGCCGGGCGCATGCTGCTGGTGGGCGACAGGGCGCCCTCGGCCGAGGAGGGCGTGGCGCGGGCGCGCCGGGCGCTCGACGACGGGTCGGCGCTGCGCACGTTCCAGGAGTTGATCGCCGCGCAGGGCGGTCCCGCGGACTTTGACGGCGCGGGCCTCCCCGAGGCGCCTCTGCAAGTAGAGGCGGCCGCGCCGCTTGACGGGTACGTGCAACGGGTCGACGCGCTGGCCCTGGGCGTGCTCGCGCGCGACCTGGGGGCCGGGCGCGCCGCCAAGGGCGACGTGATCGACCCGGCGGTCGGCCTGGTCGCGCATTATAAGGCGGGCGACCGCGTGGGCCGTGGCGACACGCTAACCACGCTGCACCTCGCACGGAGCGACGACTCGACCATCGCCGCCGCGATAGATCGTTGCCGCGACGCCTTCGCCATCGGTGACGCCCCGCCCACGCCCCGCCCGCTGATCCATGCCGTCATAGAGTAACGCCGCCACTGGGCGCGTCCCACGATTGTGACCGGAGCCTGGCCTTAAAGGGGCCATGACAGGCCACCGACCCTGAAGGGTCTGGCTGGCCTGTGGCCGCCTGCGTCAGGGCGAGCGGAGCGCCCATGCATAGACCTTTTAAGGTCCGGTCCCTGCCATGGTCCTGTAGGGCCAGGCCCACGGCGCTTGCCACTCGTCACTCGTCACTCTCACGCAGGACGGCCCAGGCGAAGCGGGGGAGCGCCAGCATGCGCCGCCAGCGGCGCGGCTGCGTGACCAGGCGAAAGGCCCAGTCGAGCCAGAGGCGACGCACTAGGGCGGGCGCGCGCTGTTGCACTCCAGCGAGGTAGTCGACCGCGCCGCCCACGCCGATGCCGACCGCCGCGCCGGCGGCCTCTTTGTTGCGCGCGATCCAGAACTCCTGCTTGGGCGAGCCATAGGCGACCAGCACCACGTCGGGCCGCGCCGCGCGCACCCGCGCGACCGTCTCCGCGTCTGAGGCGGGGTCGGGCGAGCCAGAGTAGGCGTCGATCTGGAGGGACGGCAGCTGTTGGCGCAGGCGCCGCGCCGCTTCGGCGGCGACGCCCTCGGCGGCGCCGAGCAGGAAGAGGCGGTGGCCTAGCCGGGCGCACTGTTGCGCGAGCGGCAGGGTAATGTCGGCCCCGCCGACGCGCTCCGCGATGCGCACGCCTTGCCGACGCGCGGCCCAGATCACGCCGACGCCGTCGGGCGTCGCAAGGTCCGCGGCCTCCAGCACGGTGGCGAAGTGGGGGGTGGCGCGTGCGCGCATCACGAACTCGGGGTTGATCGTGGCGACCTGTCGCGGCCGGCCCTCCGCGACCCAGCGCGACACGATGTCGAGCAACTGCCGCTCCGTCACCACGTCCACGCGCACCCCCAGCACGCGCACATGCGGGACTACGTTGTCGTTGTTCATCGTCCTCGCAGTCTATCAGGTGTGAACTCTCCGGCACGCGATCTGCATATACATAGCGGTACAAAGCGACCGGCAGCCCACATAAGCCGGTACCGGTGGCCCCAGCCGCCAGGGCAGCCCCAATCAGGTAGTAACGAGAAACGGAGGGGGCACGGTGGCAACAGTCAAACTCAAGCCTATATCGGAGCAGGTCGTGGTCGTGTGCGGCGCGTCGAGCGGGATCGGGCGCGAAACGGCGCGGCAGTTCGCCGGGCGGGGCGCCAAGGTCGTCGTCGCGGCGCGCGGCGAGGAGGGTCTCGCGTCCTTGGTCGAGGAGATCCGGAGCGAGGGCGGTGCGGCCACATCGTTTACCTGCGACGTGGCCGACTTCGCGCAGGTCAAGCACGTCGTGGACGGCGCGGTCGCGGCCTACGGGCGGCTCGACACCTGGGTGCATGCCGCCGGCGTCATCTCCGTCGGGCCGTTCGAGCGCCTTAAGCCCGAGGAGGTCAAAAGGATTATCGACGTCAACCTCGTCGGGCAGATGTACGGAGCGATGGCCGCGCTGCCGCACCTCAAGGCCAACGGCGGCGCCCTGATTCATATATCGTCCATCGAGGCCAAGCGCGCCTTCCCATGGCAGGCCGTCTATGGGGCCTCGAAGCACGGTATCGACGGCTTCCTCGAGGCCCTACGGCTCGAACTCATGCGCGAGGGCGCGCCCGTCAGCGTGACGCAGGTCATGCCAGCGGCCATCAACACGCCGCTCTACGACAAAGGCAAGAGCATCCTGGGCGTCAAGCCGCTGGCCCCCCCGCCCGTGTACCAGCCGAATACGGTCGCCGCTGTGATCCTGTACGCGGCCGAGCACCCCGCGCGCGACCTCATCGCGGGGGGGAGCGGCGCGAGCATCCTGCTCTCCCAGCGCCTCTCGCCGCGCCTCGTCGACGCCATGCTGCGCCCCGTCGCCTTCAGGGCGCAAGAGACGGATGAGCCCAAGCCCGCGGACACGCCCAACAATCTGTTCGCCCCAATTGCTGGGCACGACACAGTTGAGGGGCGCTTCAGCAAGATGGCTACGGGTCGCAGCCTCTATAATTGGCTGGAGACCCATCCCGCGGCCACGCGCGGTCTCGCCGCCAGCGCGGCGGCGGGGATCGCCGGCCTACTGGCGGCCCGCGCGTCGAGAGGCGCGCGGTGACGGGTCGGGGCTTCGCTGAGGCGATGACTCGGTGTTTGACTGTGAGCGCGCTACCCGCTACAGTACTCTTTGCAAGAGGGGTTGAGGGGGCTAAGGGATGCGCGCCGCGCCGCGTCGTGACCGTCACGGAATAGTCTATCTCCACAAGCGTCGCCGGGGGCTGTCGCGGCCGCTCGTGGCGCTCGTGTGCGCCGTCGCGCTACTGCCCGCCCTGCTGGCCGGGGCGGCCACGGCGGGCGCCGTCTACGCCGGCTACAGCTACTATAGCTCGACGGTGCGCGCGGCCGATCTGGACCACCTGCGGCCGTACAGCTTCCAGAACGCGCGCATCTACGACCGCTACGGCGCGCTGCTCTACGAGGCGGGGGATCAGGCGCACGGCGAGCGTCACCCCGTGACCCTCGCGGCCGTGCCGGCCGCGCTGCGCCACGCCACCATCGCCGTCGAGGACAAGAGCTTCTACGCCAACCCCGGCTTCGACCCGCGTGGCGTCGTGCGCGCGGCGCGTGACAACGCGGCGGCCGGGCATGTCGTGGGCGGCGGCAGCACCATCACGCAGCAACTGGTCAAGAACATGCTGCTCAACCCCGAGCCCTCGCTCACGCGCAAGGTACACGAGTTGACCCTCTCCTACGCCCTCACGCGCCACTACCCCAAAGACCAAATCCTGGGCATGTACCTCAACACCGTCTACTACGGCGCGCGGGCCTACGGGGTCGAGGCGGCCGCACAGGTCTACTTCCATCGTCATGTGCGGCAGCTCGACCTCGCTCAGAGCGCGTTGCTGGCCGGGTTGCCGCAGGCGCCCACCTTGTATTGCCCACTCGTACATCCCGAGTTGGCGCTGGCCCGCCAGCGCGAGGTGCTCGCGGCGATGACCGCGCAGGGCTACATCTCGTGGCCTCAGGCCCTTGCCGCCATGGACGAGGCGCGCCGCTTCACGTACGCGCCCTCCACGGCCAGGGCGGGCCCCCCCTCGCAGTTCGTGCAGTACGTGCTGGAGGGGCTGGAGAAAAGCTACGGCCCGGCCCTATACACGCGCGGGCTGCGCATCTACACCACGCTCGACCCTACGGTGCAGCGCGATGCGCAGGCGCAGGTCGCGCGGCAGATCCGTATGATGGCCCCCCGCCACAATATGCACGACGGCGCCGTGGTGGTGCTCGACGCCTCCGGCGGTATCCTGGCCATGGTCGGCTCGGCCAACCCCGTGGACGGTTCGCCGCAGGGCGCGGGGCAGGTCAACATGGCCGCGTGGCCCACGCTCCCCGGCTCGTCGTTCAAGCTCTTCACCTACCTCGCGGCCTTCGAGCACGGCTACGCGCCGGCCTCGATGATCGGGGACAGCTACGTGCAGTACTCTACCGGCTGGGGCAACGTCTACGTGCCCCACAACTACGACCTGCGCTACCACGGCGCGGTAACCCTGCGCGTGGCCCTGGCCAACTCGTACAACATTCCGGCCGTCAAGCTCGCGGCCACGCTCGGCGTCACCACCGTGCTGGAGATGGCGCACCGTCTGGGCGTTACCACCTTGACCGATACGCCGGCGCACTACGGTCTGCCGCTCACGCTCGGCGACGAACGCATGCCCCTGGTCGAGTTGGCCAACGCCTACGCCACGGTCGGACGCGGTGGACTGTGGCGTCCCACCACGCCGATCCTGCGCGTGACCGACGCCGACGGCGCGCCCATCGCCGCCCCCGCCCTGCCGCCGGCGCGGCAGGCGCTCTCGCCGGGGGTCGCCTATCTGATGACGAGCATCCTCTCCGACAACCTGGCGCGCGTGCGCGAGTTCGGCTACAATAGCGCGCTGCAACTGCCCACCACGCCGGCGGCGGTCAAGACGGGCACGACCGACGACTGGAAGGACAACGTGACCGTGGGCTACACGCCGCGCTACACCACGGCCGTGTGGGTCGGCAACGCCAACGCCGAGCCGATGGTCGACGTGATCGGCGTCGACGGGGCCGGGCCGATTTGGCACGCCGTGATGAGGAACCTAACGCTGCGCGAGCCCGCCCGGGCGTTCCCGCGTCCGCCGGGCGTCACGCTGGCCACCGTCTCGGGCTACACCGGCCGGCAGGCCGCGCCCGGCAGCGGCTGGACGGTCACCGATGTCTTCGCGCCGGGGGCGGCGCCGGGCGCGCGCGGCAGCCGCTACCAGCCCCACCTGGCCGACGCGCCCCTCTGGGACTACATGAGCATGGATGTCCACGACGGGGACCTGGACTACCCGGCCACGCGCCGCTACGCCCTACCTGTCGGCACGCCGCTCA
>JAABUQ010008231.1_pt1 | contig 14722 bp, 12 predicted proteins | sample 5560001 | NCBI WGS metagenome assembly JAABUQ01 (sample SAMN10711888, study PRJNA513371) | rock metagenome | isolation source: Antarctica rocks | place: Antarctica: Victoria Land, Finger Mt nord | collected 2015-12-18 | reverse complement strand
TCGTCAGCTCGGTCGTCATCAACTGCGTTAGGCCCATTCATTGGCGGAAACGTTTTGGTCATTTCAGCGAACCATGCCGCAAGTTTCGGCGACGTTTCCCCGGGATCGTTGTAGTCGCGATTTTCCGACCACTCCGTCTGTCGTTGATACCATTGCAAAAAGGCGGCTTGATCTTCCGGTGCGGAAGACGGCTCGAAAACCATCAGATCGTAGCTCAAATTGCTAAGGGACCTCTCGTCGAAATAATGCTTTATGGTTGCGCTCGACTGTCTCGTGAAGCGAGAACCCATCTCACGCATACTAGTTGCCGTGAATTTTCTATTTCGGTTCTATATGCTCAGTACTCTTTCGAGATGGACACATCACATAGCTTGAAAGTTGGCCGCGAACACCTCGTAGTTCGAGAACATCCCAGGTTTTGCGAGCAACGCTGCCTCTGGAAGCGTAGCTCGCAAAGTAGAAAGCTGCGAAGCAATGTAGGACTCCGCTTCCGCCCTGCGTCCATCGAGGTAAAGGACGCATGGCAGTCTCGTTTTTACATCGGGCGTCGAATAAATCGGTCTCTCAAATGCTCGAAGGAGCGCGTCTAAAGACGCAAGATCCTTCATGAAAGGTAAACCATACGTCATCACCTTATCGATCATGTCCTCAAGTAGTATCGGATCTAGTTCCGTAAAGGACCATGCCGGTTCCTTACGGTGTGGCACCAACATGTAGAGTGGTCGCGTGAATGAGGGACCCCAATACACAGACGGAGTTGGGAGTAGTGCATGCACCAACTGTTCGACCGCTTCGCACCGGATACCGGTAATAGTAAGTATATCGATCACGCCTGGATGCAACGCGTGGTTTAGCCCGATCCAGCCGTACCAGCCGTCCCGCAGAAGCATTTTCTGAACCAAGTCTCGCTGAATCGTAAAGCCAACATCGCGAAGTTTTCCCTTGGCAAGACGAAGAACGTCACGTCGAAAGTCTACCACTCTACTTTATCACATGAACTATTTTTACGACTGGCAGTAACGTTTTTTGTCCAACGAACAAACCGGCCGCATCTGAATTTTTACCGACCGGTATTGCTGAGCCGGTCAATAGATCGTGTATAACCGCCTTCTGATTCGCAGTGAATGCGCCACTATTTGCCTTTGTCTCGGCAATAAACATGTTTCCTAACTGGTCCTGGACGACATGATCGAACCGAGCCATGGTCTTGCCGTCAGCAGTCTTAATTGAAACCTGAGACCCAGTCACCCTCCAACCAGCGTTCTCGAAAGTTTGCACGCTCATGCCTTCGGCTGCCTTGCCAACAGCGGCATTGAAACGGATTCCCGCGAGGCCTTCGCCGATCGTCCCCACGCCGGCTCCGGTGAAGCCGGAATTAAACCCCTCTAAGATGGGAGTGGCTTGTGTCGCGAGTGCGTAGATTAGCACCACAGCGCATATCGGGCAATAGCCGCTTGGATCACTGTAGGCAATCGGGTTATTTCGATTCCACGCGTAGGGTTTCTGCGACAGCGGGTCATGAAGAAAGCCCGCGTAGGCATCCGGCGTCGTCCACGACCCCAGCCCTGTGTCGTACGCGCGGACTCCGGCAATCTCGACGCGCGAAGCAATATCTAACGAATCGGTGCGTGTAAGTGGGTATAAAACGCCGTTGAAGTTGTTAGAGTTAGGACTAAGTGTCTGGTCAGGTGATTGGGAAGCTGCTTGAAACTTTGGGTTTGTTACGTATGGCGTACCGAGAGGCTCCCAATAGCCATAACCGGTTGCGTTGTGGTACATGATCGCTTTGCTTGATAAGTCGCGATCGACTACGTCGAGCGCAAGTGAGGAGACTGAGGACGCGGAGTAGTCAGCGAAGTCACCAATCAGTACTGCGATGATCTTACCGTTTTTGTCGCTCTCGAAAAGCGGATGATCACCGTCCCAATGGACGGATGTGGTACTTGTAGGTGCGGCCGCAGAGGTAATCGTGGCGACGTGGCCATTAGGTCCCCACCCAAACGAATAGTTGTATTGGGAATCTACGTAGCCCCCGGCGGATAAGATATGGTCCATTGCGTCGTACGTCTTAGTTTCCGTTTGGCTAAACGCCGTACACCCGGAATCGGTAGGGTGAGTTACGGTCGTCCGCAGCGTCTCACGGCCGGCTTTGTCAAAAGTATTCGTCACTGTGTCGTTCGGCGTGTAATTACACCCAGGCGGCGACATTGCCTCAAAGGCGTCGACACCGGTCCGCGCGTCGATGCTTTTTCCTCCTACGCCACCATTGTACGCCAAATTATGAACTACATTGCCGCTTTCCGATTGCGAAGTACTGCGGACATTCTGCGTTAGGAGATCACCTCGTGCATTATACCCCTGCGCGACCGTGACAGGACCAAATGCAATCGAACCGAGGGGAATCGTCCAGCCGGCCACGTTGTCCTCAGCGTCATAAGTGATACTTTGGAACAGCGAGGCATTCGCATATTGAACTCCACTTACACGTCCATACTGACTAGGATCGTGCGACCAGACGGTTGGAACAAACTGACGAGTTGTGCCTGGAACTGTCGACCCAGTGAAGGGGTCCGTTTCACTCGCCATTCTACCGGCGCTGGTGTAGGCAAACCTGAAGGTCTGCGGTGTGTTGTTAAGATTCCCCGTTTCACTTGCAAGCGTATCGAGCGAATTATATGTATACTTCAGCAATGGCGCTTGAGTGAGATTTCCCCCTGATGTTGAAAGCGTCGCGCGCCTTCCGTTGGGGTAATATCCGTACGTGATAGTGACTGGAGACGTGTAGCTCGCGTTCGCGCTTGGCTCTCGGACTGATGTTTCGCGCCCATCGGCATCGTACGCGTCTGCTTCTGCGCCGTACGTCGATGAAGTAAGCGTTGCCGTTCGTCCATCTGGATCATACGTATACTGCAGGCTAGCGACGCTATTGTCGGATGATCCCAAGGTCGCGATCTTGCCGCTAGGACTATACGAGTAGGACAGCGTTTCGCCAACGGCGTTCGTGCTACTCGAAAGGAGTCCCAGACTAGCAGTTGCATCGTATGAAAATGATTGCGCGTAGGCGTTCACGTTTGCATCGCCCGGTGAGAACCTGTACTTAGTGAGTGGCCGATCGAGAGCATCATAGCTTGTGCCCGCGGTGTCCTGCCACGTCGTGTACTGTGACGGGAGCTCTTGCGTCGCGTAAAGATTGCCGTATGCGGCAAATGACGGGCTGCCTGCAAATTGGAGTTGGCCGCCCATACTGAGGTCGTACTTGTAACGTGTCAACCATAACGGCATGTTATAAGAGACGCTATTACCGGGTTGTGAGACCTCGATAAGACGGTCTGCTCCGTCGTACCAACGTTGAGTCACCCCTGCCACGCAAGACGCGGTGGTCGTACAACCGTAGTGATGCGTCTCGCTCGCCACGTCTCCGTCGGCATCATAGGTCCGCGTCACACCGAGGCCTGAGGCGCTTTGAAACGGCGTCTGGTTCCCGGACACGGTGCCATTTGCAAAGTAAGTGACGTTTGAACGGAAGCCATCGGGATCGGTTGTACTTTGCAAACGTCCAAGAGAAGTGCTTAAGAGGCCGTCATAGGTAAAATTCGTGGTTCCAGTGCCCTTGGTGTACGAAACCGTATTCCCGAGCGAATCGTAACGGAATGCTTCTTGCATGGCGAGCACCGTGCCATCAGTCTGCGTGAAGCTATCACCAGTAACGGAGGAAGGAAGGCCGTCGTCAACCCCGGCTTGCGCATTTGGGTCGTAGGCATACGCCTTGTGGTAGCCGAGCGGAGTAACGGACTGCATGAGTTCGCCGTACGGCTGGTAGGACGGGTAGCTATAGTAGTACTGCGTGGCGCCAACAACGCGGGCACATGGCGTACTCGTTGTCGGTGGAGAGCCATTCCAATTTAGATGGCTGTTATTGACGTTCACCGGATCGCATGCCGCAGTAAGATTGTTGAAGGCGTCGTAGGAGTATAACGACGTCGGTCTAAACGAGCCAGCCGACGTCGTGTCTTGCGCTGTCGCAACGGCGATCACGTTCCCGTTCGCATCATCGGCGTAATCCGTTCGATTACCGCGTGCGTCGGTTTCGTAGCTGAGGTTATTCTGCGTATCCCATGCCTGCGTCGTGGTTAAAACGGTAGATCCCGTGTGTCCTTGCCGCTGCGTCACGCGACCTGAACCATCGTAGGTGTAGTCGGTTTCGTGACCGTCTGTATCGTGCCAGAGGGTAGTAGCCCCATTGAGGTCAAAGCGCACGCGACGATAGTTATAGTTCGAAGCCGTATTGGGCGCGTTCGATTGGATCGGCCCCGATGAGTAGCCGTCGCTTACCGCCGGATTGACGTTCCCGTAATCATCGATTTCCGCAACGCCGTTAAAGCTGTAATACTGAAAGTATTCGTAGCCTCCGTCGGTACCGCCTGAGATCATCCAACGTGGCCCGGCGGCGTATTGTAAGAGACTCGTGCCGGCATAGTACCCATAGGTCTCGGGAAGGCACGAAGCAACTCCGTGACATGAGGTCGTACTTGCGCTGTTGGGCGGTTCGTCGACCTCGATGAGATTACCAACGTTGTCATACGAATAGGATACCAGCTGACCGTTTGGCCACTGAAGCGATTGGGCGAGGCGATGCCCATTAAAGTCGGCAAATGTCACTATCGCGTGGCGGGCCGTCGAGCCGGTGTTGTCAGTCACGACGTCAAGCTGTGTTAACGTGGCGGCGCTTGTAGAGGCTGGATTACTGAAGCTGTAGTTGAAATCGAGGCGGTTATTTTGATTACGGCCGAAGATGACGCTTACGCGTCCTGCCATACCAGCGTATTGCGGGTTGTTTACCAGACTTGGACTGAAAAAATAGTAAACTGTCCCGGACTTCTTGGTCCAGTAATAACCCGTCCCACCGTCCCAGGTGAGTTGCGCGTGCTGACCGGCGGGGGCGATCCAATGTCCGGCTCCATCGGGCACGTAATCGTAACGTGCTCCGTCGATGTCGAAGACACTCAGTCCGACGCCATGTGCATTGCCGCTGTTGTACGCGAGGCGAGCGTCAAACGTATTCGTCCAACCGGTACCGTAGCTTCCTGGGGGGCCGCCGTCGTTACCGTTAGGGTTGTGATCGACGGCAGGATGGCCGGAGTTGTAGGTTCGCCGGAACGCGAGTTCTATGCCGCGATTGGGGATCGCCATGTCATCGGCTTGCACAAGCAGGTTCTGCCCTGTGCCAACATTGGCCATGTACTTGCCAACGCCCGGGATCGCACCTTCCTCGTAGGTCCACCATGGATTGATTCCCGTGAAGGTGTTGCCACTGGTAATCGCTGGCGTAGACGTGGGTAGCGGTGTCGGTGTTGGTGCCGCTGAGTTTGTCGGTAGCGGCGTCGGCGTGGAAGTCGGCGTACTTGTGGGAGCGGGAGTGGACTGCGAGGTCCCGGCCTGATAGTGCGCGGTGACCTGCCCCGCGGTAAGTGCTCGGGAGTACAGCGCGACGCCGGCGGTCGTACCTGCATACGCTCCATCGGAAAAAGCATAGCCACCACCGATGGCCAGCCCGTTTGTCGTATCGTAGCCTGCAACTGCGCCAGTCTCGGGAGCACAAGCGTCGACGGTGCCGTTGATATAAATGCATCTTGACGAGCCATCATATGCGCCAACGATGTGATAAGCCTGAGCCGTGTTTAGCGCCGCATTGCTTAGCATACTCGAGCCGCCATCATTTGTCGTGTGCAGCCAAAAACCAACGTGCCCGCTCGCATCGATCCCAAAACTGTAGGGTTCGTAGCCGTTATCGTTGCCGTAGGCAACGATGTCGCCAGTAAAGGCGCTTGGTTTTGTCCAAAATTCGATGCTCAATGCTGACGTCGGCTGCAGAGCAGCACTTTGAGGAACGCGGACCTGGATCGCTGGAGATTCGGTTCCGCCGGGGAACTTCATCGCGGCGCTATCGCTGTTAAGAGAAATCATGCCCGTAGTGACGCTGCTCCCTACCGCTCCACTTAGTCCATTGGGACCGTCGTCAAAGGCGGTGGTCCATGATCGTTTAGCCGGTAGAAGGCAAACGGCGCATCGGCCAACACGGTCGACGCATATGTTGTTTGAGGCGAGGCTGCCTGATAGTGAGCTCTGATGCGCGCCGGCGAAAGCACCGTACCGTAAATGGCTACGTCCTGCAGGAAGCCATTATAGTTGCCGTCACTTAACGCGTAACCGCCACCCAGCGCTAGACCGTTCGTCGTGTCGTAAGCTACTATGTTCCCTGTTACAGGCCAGGTCGAGTCCAAGGCTCCGTTGAGATAGATGCGAGCATGCGCGCCGTCATACGTTACGGCGAAATAGTAAGCGGCGCCCATGGTGAGCGTCGCAGCACTACAAAGATAGTACGATGTGGTCGTCGTGACGAACCATGCGCAAACTTTTTTTGACGGGTCGAGTCCAACTGAATACGGCTCGTATCCGTTGTCATTTCCATATTCGACCATGTCGCCCGTGAAGGCACGAGCTTTGAACCAAAGGTCCGCGCTAAATGCAGTGGTTGGCTCAAGCTTAGGCGTCTCGGCGACGCGAACTTCGTCAATCGTAGACTTGCTTGTCGCCGGGAAGGCCATCGACGCCGACCCGGGATCGCTCATCAATGAGGGGTTGCCTTCTGTAAGCGCGCTACCGACTGCCCCATTTAAGGCGTTAGGACCAGAATCAGTAGCAGCGGCGCCCGCATCATTCAAACGATAGTACGCCAACGGTGCGTCCGCCAGAACGGCCGATGAATATGGGCTCGCACTCATGCCCGCCGCCTTAATCGTAAACTGCCGCGTGCCCAACTTAGCACCGACCTGGAGACTTGGTCCGATAGTGGAAGACGACGGCAGTGAGCTGCGCGGAAGTGGTTGTTGTCTGATCGCCTGTGTGGCGGCATGCGACTGAAGGATGATCGGCGCGACCTGAAAGAGCTGACGTTTCATAAAGTCCATCGTCGAAGTAGCTGAAGGCAGCGCCGCGTTTGGAGCGTTCGTTGTATGACAGTTAGGATTCGCGATCAAGGTAGGTGGCTGCCCTGGCACTTTGCGATAGGTCGGTGGGCACGGACATAGCGGTGACACCTGAGGCATCGAGGGTCCCTTGAAGTATAAGCTACGCGGGCAGTACACCGCTGGTCGGGCTGCCTGAAGAGCCGCCTGACGAATATATTCCGGCGTTTGGCTCGCCTTTGTGCGAATGATACGTCCTGGTCGCGCATTAGATGGATTGACGCTGGCAGTCGCACCGGAAGCCGCCGACGCATTGGAAATAGCAAGTGCGACGAGATGTCGAATACCAAGAGAAGCGGCACTGTGGTGACCGATCGCCAGCGGGTCAAGGCCGGTCCTGCGAGCGTCGAGTGGAACGCTTAGCATCTGAGGCATAAATGCCCGGGTACCACTAACGCGTCGTACCGGCGCAGCTTTCTGCCGAAGCTCCGCAAGCGTAGAAGGTCGCATAGTGCCACCGTATGCGATCTTCGGCGAGTTACCGAAGTGCCCGGCAGCATTCAACACGCGTGTTGGCGCTGCAGGCAGCAGAGCTACAAGGGTCCCCGCCGCTGCGGCTCGAGCGGCGCCGAACGAGCTGTTGGAACTGCCGAAAGGCTGCACCACAATTGCAATAGCGAGCATGCTTGACAGAACTGACCGAGCGATTATCCGAACGCGACGCATGAACGGCTCCTGACACCATGACAAAACACGGGGCGCCGTGCATACATATTACATACGTGTCATAGTGCGCACGATGTCCTTAATGAACACGGCAATAAGTCCGTTAGCTTTAGGTGTCGCGAGGCTACGATGCAAACGTGTGACGTATACTTCACCTTTTTTCATACTCGTTATGTATTGCTGTGCATCAAACGTCATTAAGCGTTTGTCGGGGTGTCGACTGGGTTTCCATAAACGGGTGTAACTGTGATTGAAAAATACAGCAAACAGCGCAACGTAGTGTAACCCAATTGCAATCTTGCGCTAAGGACAACGGTGCTAACCGTCGCATGCTGTGTTCCACGTCATCAAGCCGCCTTCACACATTGGCTTCCGCAGGGCGCACGATGAAGTGTGCGCAAAACGGCCATCGCTGCACTTCACGCTCGAGTCTACTGGTAAAATGCGTCGACCATGTCTTCGTGTATCTCCTAACGTTACCAACGTCCGGACCTCACACCTTAGAAACCGCATCATTGGCTATGCGCTAAGGCGTCAATTCAATAGAGGGGCCTTTCAGGCGATCGTTGTCACTCAGCAAGACTCGGACACGTATCTTGAACGCTGTAGAGGCTACATCTCCGGCAACGACGCCCGCCATCTTTAAAAAGACTCGGTGTTGGTTTGCATGCTTTAGTCGGACGCACCGGGGTGCACCGCGCGTATTAGCCGTGGTCGTCACGTCGTCGATCTGCATGGTGGCGTTCGGCGTGACGTCCGTTCGCGTACCCCAAGCCGCGTATGCGGCAATCTCGCGTGCGACGCCCCCGCCAGCGCCTGCCGTCATTACACTCTCGATCTTTAGCGCTGAGCGAGCCGCAAAGTTGTTGCGCGCGATCTATCCGCACGCGACTGTGCGCGTCGAGCGCGCGGCCAATGCTGTTATCGTCGTCGCCTCACAGGAAGACGTGTCCGGAATGCGCGCGGTCGCAAGTGGCATTGACGTGAAAAATCCGACCGACGCGACTGTCGATGCCATCGCGATCCGAACCGCAAAGCCAGGGGAAGTTGTGGCGCGACTTCAGCCGTTGTTTCGCAGAGCACGCTTTATCGTCGCGCCCAACCGTACGCTGGTCGTCGCGGCGGGCGCGCTCGACATGGCGCAAATCAAGACTGTCGTTGCTGCGATCGACACGCCGCCCCCTACGCCGTCGCCGAAGCCCGCCTCTCCAGCTCAGGCGGTTCGCGTCACGCAGGCCGATCCGCGCCTGGTCGCTCGCGCGATCGCTCGGGCGATGCCGAATATCCACGTCGCGGTGTCCGGCGAGAACGTCTTGATCAGCGGCGCCCCGGACGACGTCAATCAAGCAAAGGCGGTCATTGCACAGCTCGATCAACCGCAGGGCGGCGTGCAGTTCACGCAAGTCTACCGCCTGCATGCGGTTAATGCTGCGTCGGTCGCCGACCTTCTTGCGCACTCGTTCCGTAACGTCACTATCGAAGCCGATAAAGACTTGAACGCGATCTCGGTGTTTGCGACGACGCCGTTGCAGCAGCGGATTTCGGATGCAATCGCGCAACTTGATGCCAGCCCGAACGGCGGCGCGGCTACAAACGCGGCCAGCGGGTCCGGCGGCGGAACAAACACCGAGGTCATCACGCTCAGGGCCGCAGTTCCAGCGGTCGGAGGCGCAGCTTCGACGTCAGCAGCCGATATCGCTCAAAGCGTCACTCAGGCACTTCAAGGGTCCGCGTCTGACCTCAGAATTACCGTTCATCCGAATTCTACGCGACTTGTCTTGTCTGGAAGTCCTTACAGCCTGCAGCTGGCCAGAGATCTGATCGCCAAACTCGATACGGCAGAGCCACTCGTGGAACTCGACACCGAAGTGTATGAAGTCGACGAAGGCCTGCAGAAGCAGCTCGGCATTAAATTTCCTGCGGCTGCTCTCGGAACAACATACACGGAAGTGACACCTGCCGCCAACGCCAGCGGGGCAGCTTCACCACTGCTCGGCCTGCAGGCGCTGACGCGAACACCGTTGAGCTTGCAGGCGCAACTCGATTTTCTCGTTAGCACCAATAAGGCGCGCATCCTCGAGAATCCGCGCATTACGATATTTTCGGGGCGAACAGCGTCGCTACGCGCCGGTGAAACGGTCAACATCCTAACAACCACGGGTGGCGGGACAGGAACCGTCGCGACGACGCAAGTGCAGTCGTTCCAGACTGGCGTCACGCTTGATATTACGCCCGTCGTAAATACGGACGATTATGTCACGGTCACGCTACATCCGTCGGTCAATACCGTGGCCGGAATCAGCGCCGCCGGCGTACCTAACATTCAAACTCGCGATACGACGACAACCGTCGGTCTGCACGACGGCGACACGCTCGTCGTCGGCGGTTTGATCGAAGATGCTGACTCGCGCACCGTGCAAAAGATCCCGTTACTGGGCGATTTGCCACTCATCGGGAGGCTCTTCCAAGACGTCGGAGTCAGTCACACACGCAACGAGCTCGTCGTCACGGTAACGCCGCATATCCTGAAGCCCGGGATAAGCGGCGGAACGTTCGCTCAGGCGCTCCCAAAAACGCCCGCCGGCGCTGTGCTGCCGACGCTGGGGCCGACCGCAACGCTTCCACCCGTAAGCAGCAGTCGGCGGGCTCCGCCGGCGCCCGTTGTCGCAGCCCCGATCGCGTCGCAGACGTTACAACCGCCGAGCGGCCCAGATGGCGTTCCGACGTTAGCTCCGGGTGCTGCGCCGGCCCCTCTATCACAGAGCGCAGCGCCAACGCCGACGACTAGCGGCCCAACTCCAGGGCCGTTGCCAAGTGCGTTCGCGCAAACGAACACGTTCACGTTTGGCACATCTCCTGCGAATAATTATGCGGACCAAAGTCAACCGCCGCAAATCTTCTTCGTCCAAGTCCAACCGACCGTCATCAAGAACGGGCAGCCGGTGACGATCGCTGCCATCACGACCACGAACGTTGCGACGCTCTCATTTGGACCTTCTGTCACCACTTCGTCAGAATCGCTTGGCAGCATCGGTCCTGGTAAATGGCAGGCCACTTTTAACTTTAGTACCGCGGGCTTGCCGAGCGTCAGTGGAAACGTCAATATGATGCTGACTGCGACGACAACGCTCGGTGCATCCGTTACGGTGCGACTTCCATTTTCGCTCGTGAATCGCTGACCGTTTGGGGAGCGCTAACCCACTCCTCCGGAACCAGGGCAGCTTGCCGCGGTTCGAAAACAAATAGATCGATCGCATTCGTTGGAGAGCGCGCCCCCGAAAAAAGCAGCGGAACCATCGTTTCGAGCCGCTTAATTAGCTTTGAGAGGTACCGGTGAATACTCCGGCGGTTATTGACTTTCTGCTGCGATAAGGCGATGCCGCCGCGACATTGCGAAACCATGGCCGGCGTGACTCGCCGGTGGCGGGCGGGGGTCAAGACGCGCTGGTCGATTTCGTGCTCACCACCGTCCAGTAAACCAATCTTACAGGCCCGCCGTTGTTAAATCGGCGCCCTGGCAGTGCGCTCCGAATCGGAAGGCGTCAAAAGTCGTCTCTTCTGAGCGAAGACGACTTAGGTATCAAAGAGCGTTATTGAGTGACGAATTCGCCCGGAAGCGCCTCCAAGATCGATTGTCACGTGCCAGTTTCCGGATCTCGGGACAGTAAGGAGAACCGGCGTTCGCCGGGCCTGTCCGCCAAAATACTCGTGTCGATCCCCGCTTTGAAACCTGCGGAAATTGTAATCGTCCATCAGGCGGACAGTGGCCGCGGAGTCTATATCAACACGCACGCGGGCGCCGGCATTTACTCCGTGAAACTCTTTGTGCAGAAAATCCATCAGTCGACCTGGTTTCTGACGGCATCGGTCAACGACGAGAATCCCTCGTCCTTTAGGTAGTTTTCGAGCTTCATGTCTCCGCGTCGTCCAGCGGCGAAGTCCTCGCCGTACGTCTGTCGCAGCGTGTCGATTTGGGTGTTCCCGTTCTTGGCGCGGATTTGCCCGTTTTGGTCGCGATGCCGGCCGTCGAGACCGGGCTGTTTGGGATGCCCCACGCTATCGGCCTCCCAGCGAATTCGGGGAAGTGAGTGTGGACGCGAGTCCTCGCCCGAGCGGCAGCACCGACATGACCGCCTCCGCCAGCGACGTAAAATTTCGACCGCGCAACCAGTTGATCTGCTCTTGCGTAAAACTATAGCTCGACCAATCGTTGTGAAGTCGAAAGACCAAAAGCGGATCACCAACGACGGTGAGCGGTGCGATTCGGTCCACCACTTGCCGGGTCGTGAGCTCCGTCTCGACGAGCCACGTGCTTTCCGGCGTATGGCAATAGACGCCAGAAATGTTTTTGATGGCCTCGGCAAGCCGTTCGTACTCAAATCGAGACCGATGGCCTTTGAGTTCGTAATGGATGAGATGAACCACGGGTTTACTCCTAACACAGTTTCACCGGGGCTCGGTCCTGTCTTAGGTAAGCGGGCGGCGGTGTTATGGCAATTCTACCAAAATCCCGGCGTCGTGTCTATATTTTGTGGTAGGTCGACCCGCTAGGCGCGATCTGTGGGGCGGTATCATCCGTAACGCCAAACAGAAAGCTGAACACGTTCGGTTTCCTCTTCAATGCCGTTGGACTAAGCGCGAGCCAGTTCACGGACCTTGACCACAAGGTGGCCTTGGGCGTCACGACTTTGTTGGAACTCAATCGCGACATCGAGTTTATCGATGAACGCCATAAGCCGGTCTAAAGAAAACCGGGTCAACTTTCCGTGCGTGAGCCTCGACACGTCGGCTTGATCGATTCCCATGGCCTCAGCTGCAGCCGCTTGATCAAGGCCGCGTTCCTCGATGACAGCGTTGATGACGTTTAGGACACGCGCCTTGCGGATGAGATCGTCTGATTCCCGTCGACCGAGCTGCGCGAAGACGTTACCAGTGCGACGTGCGACCTCAACGCGGTCCGCGTCTGCTTCCATAGTTTTTTTCATAGTGTTCCTTCGCTTGCTTGTATCGTGCACGAATGCGGTCTTCGTCTCGTATGGGCGTCTCTTTGCCCGCTTTTGACTTCTTCACAAAGACGTCAAGGACGTAGACGACGTCGGCAAACTTCGTGGTGTACGCCCTCGAACGGTACGATTGTCGGTGTCGACGACGATCTCAGTTACGTTTGCGAGTTCCCCGCCGTGCATTGGCTTGCAGTACGCCGCTCTCTTACCGTGTTGCGCCAGATCAAGTGCATAGCCGATCTCATCTTGCACGTCTTCGGGCATTGTTACCAGGGTTTCATAGGACGACCCCATCCACTCAATCGGCTTCTCATCGTCCAGATTCGCGCCCTCAATCTTTATATGTCACTTTTACCATAGTCGTTCCCCTCCCAGTGCATAGCGAAGTACGACTCACCTCGTTCCTGGCAGGCCTGGATGCGCCGTCCGCTAGTCGGCGGCTTCATTCCGAGGCTACAGATGCTAAAGCCCGATACCGGCGCCGGCGTGATCATGCCAGCGCGATCCTGCGCGGATATAGCGCCGTGCGACCGGGATGCTCTTCCAGCGTCCTTGGCGCATAATAGCAGCCTCGGATTTGTTCGCCCGCGCGGCCGACGTCGCGAAGCCGCTGCGCAACGAGTGCGCGGCATAACTGTCCGGATCGAGGCCGCTACGCGCGCTCATCTTCTTCACCCGCTCGCCGACGATGCGCGCGGTGAGCCGGCCGCCGCCGATCCGCCCGGCGCGATCGACGGCACGAAATAGTGGCCCTTCGACGATCGCGCTCGACGCGAGCCAGGCCTGCAGGGCGCGCACGGGACAGGTCTTAGGATCCGAGGCGTAGAGCACGGCGACTTCCTCGAGCTCGCCCTCCTGATTGGTTTTCGAGCGCCGTAAGCGCAGCACGACCCCCTCACCCTCAAAGACGACGTCCCGGGCGTCGAGCCCGACGAGCTCGCTGCGACGCAGAGCGCCGGCGAAGCCCACGAGCACGAGCGCCCGATCGCGTACGTCGATGTGGCGCTCGCCGCAGGTCGCGAGGGCTGCGCGCAGTTCGTCGACGAGCAGGGCCGTCTTTGGCCGCGGCGCGATGCCGCGTTCGCGCCGGATGCCCGCAAAGGTGGCGCGGACGATGCCGTGCTCCGTCGGCGAGGCGTGCCCGGCGGCACGGTGCATGACGGCGATCGCGGCGAGTTTGCGGCGTAGCGTGGCCGGGCGCCCCGCGAGGTTCGCGAGGAACAAGGCTAGGGTGTGCGGCGCCGCCGGCAGCGCGTCAACGTCGTGCGCGGCGCACCACGCGGTGAACAGACGCCAGTCGGCCGCGTACGCGCGCAACGTCGCGGGTGCCCGCGCCGTTTCGGCGTAGGCGCGCGCCCGCTCGTCGAGCGCCGCCGACGCGGACGCCACGTTCGCTGCCCCTGCGATTGCGACCGTCACGCGAGGTCGAAGTCTTCGATAACCGGCTTGTCGATCGGCTGTGGTTGATCGTCCTCGACCTCGAGCACGAAGTCGCCGTTGGGATCCGGATTGTTATCGAATTGGTTCGGTTCGTTTGGAATGGTAAAACTGACGGCGGTTGGCTTATACGTCCCACCGATGATGTGGTGCGGTATGACGCCGGCGAGCGCAATGACGTCGGGCGGAGCGGGAGCCGTCGACTGCCCGGGCATCATGCCCATCATACTGGAGAGGCCGATCGTGAACATTCGATTCGGATCGAACGTATTGGTGGGTGCCGGCGTGCGCGTCAACGTCGCTGAGGTGTACGTTGGCAGGTCGTGCCCCGGCTTGAGCTTTAGCTTTGCCGTGATGCGGTCGCCAGCACGATAGATCTTCTTTGCGTCTGAGGTAGAGTCGGGTGTCATGGCGCTCCTCGGGTAAGGGGGCGGTCCAATTTCTTCTCCGACCCAAATCGAACTCCTGTTTGGTGTCGAGAACATCCCCTTCTCGGTAACGAACACGTGTTCGTAGCGAGAGCGACTTCGATGTTAACGTGTGAGACAGGATGGGTGGAAAAGGGGCGGCGAAGGTCGGTTTGTGCGGAGA
>JAABUQ010008230.1_pt1 | contig 14724 bp, 11 predicted proteins | sample 5560001 | NCBI WGS metagenome assembly JAABUQ01 (sample SAMN10711888, study PRJNA513371) | rock metagenome | isolation source: Antarctica rocks | place: Antarctica: Victoria Land, Finger Mt nord | collected 2015-12-18 | reverse complement strand
ATAACGACGGCGATTGGCAGGATTACTTTCATGGTTCCTATCGAGGTTTCCATGTCGTCTACATCACCGACCCGAGCCAGAACCTGACCGTGGATACCTACTCCAGTACAGCCGGTCTCTTCACCCAGATGACCGCCGTCGATAACTACACCTCGGGCAGTCTACGCCAGCACGACGTCTACTGGGGCAACCAGGTCGCCGATGCCGCGCTGATGGTACGAACGGTCAATACCTATGCCGGCGATCCTGGAACGGCTGGCAGCGCCTGTAACTCCGCCTATACGGCCCTCTTTGTGCCCTGTATCGTGGAGGCGTTGACAACAAAGACCACCTTCTACGATGGCAATGGCACCGGGACGGCCAATGTTCCCTGGGTGCAGCAAGACTCGACATTCGACGACTACGGCGCCAGCGGTCTGGTCACCAGCGGTGGCGTGTATCACAACCTGCTGCAGGAGAGAACGACCAGCTCGAATGCACCTCCCGTGGTCAAAAAATGGAGCTATCAGCCCACCGATACCTGGATCTCTGGCACCCCCTACTACACGGTCCATTCGGTGGTGCACTCTGAGGTCAATGATGCCAGTGGGCATGTCTGGCAGTGCGAGGATACCGCCTATGACGAGGGACGCGCAGCTGGCCTGCCCGCACCGCTTGCTGGCTGGGGGACCACGCATACGACCTACACGGACTGTAGCAACCAGGCTGCGACAGCGCTCAAGAGCTACACCGCGTACGATAGCTACGGCAATATCGTGGCCTCCGTCGATCCCTTCGGGGCCGCGCATAGTGGCGTTTACGCGGGCAATGGTTGTACGCTGGCAACCACACCAGCGTTTGTCTCAGCGAACTGGACGGCAGGACACTACACCACCTGTACGGTCTATGATAGCTCTCATATACAGTGGACGAGCAAACAGAATGCCCTGACACAGCAGATCGGGACGACCTACGACTCCTCACAAGGCGCAGTGGTCTCCAGTACGACCGATATGAACGGGCAGTCCACAGGCTATCGCTATAGCTATGATGGCAATGGCAATAGCACAATACGGACACTGGAGCCGGGCGAGACGGGCAGCTACACGGTCCAATCGGTCTCCAATTCGCAGTGCAGTGAGAGCAGTGCATTGCCCTGTTACGAGATCGACACCAACCCCTCGCTCTACCCCAATGATATCAAGCGCGTGTTCTACGATGCACAGGGCCGTGAGGTCGAGACGCGTACACCGCTGGACGCGACGCATGATATCGTGCAGTTTACCGTCCATAACGATGCCAACAACACGTCCTTCGCGAGCGTTCCCTTCCGTGTCCCCGCTGGCAGCGGCTGGATTGATCCGGCGACGGCGAAAGACGAGACCAACCAGGCACCGGCTGGCACGATCACGGTCTATGATCCTCTGCACCGCGCACGGGCGCACCGCGATCCAGCGTTGGGGTCGAGTGCTGAACCGGGAGTCCAATGTCAGGAACTGGGCGGGACCTGGAGTTCCTGTTCGGGCTATGGCATCGGCCAGGTCGCCAGTGATGGCGCGACCTACTCGTATAGCTGGGATCGTGACGCCAACAACCACCTGTCGGTGACCTTCCACGATGCGCTGGGTCGTGCGCGCTATACGCAGCTCTACAGCCAGCCAGGCGATCTCAACCAGAACATCACGACGAAGCACGAGATGCGCTACAACGTGCTCGATGACGAAACGGCGGTGATTGTCACCGACATGGCCCCACAGTCGGGGCAGACCATCACACAGGTGACGACCACAGCCGCCTACGATGATCTGGGACGCACAACAAGCGTGACTGATCCCGACCGAGGGACACGGACCTATAGCTACGATGCTGACGGGCGACAGCTGAGCGAGGTCGCAGGCTCACGCACGCTTGGCACCAGCTACGACCTGCTCGGACGAGTGCGCTGTATGCAGGATGCCGCCCCGCCCGATGATGGCAGTGGCAATTGTAGCAGTGGTGCGCACGCCCTGGTGCAAAATACCTATGGACAGAGCTTCCTGGGCACGGCCGGCAGCACTGATTTCCCCACGGGACGCCTGACGCAGAGCATCGGTACCACCTACTACCAGGACGGCAGTTCGACGAGCAGCACCGAGCAGTTCCAGTACGATCAACGGGGCCGCATTGTGACCAGCGCGCTCCAGATCACTGTTCCCACGAGCTGGAACCTTACAAACGCACTGCCAACTTACAAACAAACGCAGGGCTACAACAACGACAACCAGCTCATGACGGTGCAGACCAGCGTCAATGGGCAGCCGAACCTCACCTTCAGCAAAGTCTATGACAGCACCACAGGCGAACTGACCGGACTGAGCAACAACAACACGGGCGTCGCCAATCTGGTCTCGCGCAGCTTTGACCTGCATGGACTGGAGAGCGATCGCACCTTCTATACCACTACCGGAACCGGGCTGGCACCAATGGCCACCGCGCATATCACCTATGATGGGAACCTGCGCCCGGCCAGTATGAGCGCCAGTTGGGGCAGTGGCAGTGGCGGCAGCGGTACCTTCTTCAGCACCTCGCGCAGCTTCGACCCCGTCGGCAATGTCAGCAGCGTCAGCACTACGCAGGCAACGGTCCAGGGTCAGAGCAATTCGGGTGGCAGCGAGACCCAGAACTTCTGCTACAACGAGGATAGCCAGCTTGTCTGGGCCGGCAATGCAGGGACGCAGCCAGCCGCCGGCAACGGGACCTGTGGCAGTGGAACACTGGCCAATACGCTCGCAGGAGCTGGCTATACCAATAGCTTTGCCTACACCCACCTGGACCAGCAATGGCAGGGACCGCTGAATGGCGGCGCTACGCAGTACCAGTACCTCTACTGTGATACCGCGCATCCGCACCAGGTCAGCGGTCTCTACCCGCTGGGCACCGCCTGTAGTAATCGCACAGGTGCTGTCTACAGCACGGGCTACGATAGCTGGGGCAACGTCACCTCGCGCAATTACAACAACAGCAGTGCCGCGCTCTCCTACGACGCTCTGGATCACCTGTTGCAATGGAACGCGGGCAGCACCAGTCAGGAGTGGTACGGCTACGATGCCACTGGAGCACGCACCCTGCGCCGCAGCAACATGGGTTCCGGTACCAGCATCACCGTCTACGCCTTTGGCCAGGAAGAGCACGTCTACGACGCATCAGGGAACAATACCGGTAACACCGCCTACTACGATCTGGGCGACCAGGCCGATGACCTGGTCGGTGAAATGACCACTACCGGTCTGCGTTTCTACCTCACTGACGAACTGGGCAGCGTGCTTGCCACCTTCAGTTCCACCGCCGGCTCCGCCACCGTCCTGGGCAACCAGGTTTACGGCCCCTATGGCAACAAACGCTACAGCAAAGGCGCGATGGGGACCGACAAAGGCTTCACTGGCCAGTACAGCGATCCCACCGGACTGGACTACTACAACGCGCGCTACTACGACCCCGTCGTCGGTCGTTTCGTCTCGGCCGACACCGTGCAGGGCAACCTGCAAGGTATGGACCCCTACACCTACGTCGGAGGCAATCCCGAGACCCACAACGACCCGACCGGGCACTGCTGGCCGCTCTGTACGATGCTCGCCGGAGCCATCACGGGAGCCGTGATCGGAGCGGGCATGAGTGTCGTCAGCCAGGCCGTCTCCGGTCACGGCGTCAACTGGGGCGAAGTAGGCAAAGAAGCCGCCGTGGGAGCCGTTTCAGGAGCCGTCAGCGGTCTGGCGGGACCGGGTGCCGGGCTGTTAGTCCACACGGCAGTGGGAGCCGCATCGGGAGCAGCCGGACAGATCACCAGTAACCTGATCTCGCACAAACCAGTCGGCGAGGGCGTCTTAGCCGCCGCCGTGGTCGGAGGCGTGACCGGCGTCGCGACAGCGGGAGCAGGCAAGCTCTTGCAAAAGGTCGGTGGCAAGATCAGCGGCAGTGCTTCTAAAGTGGCCAAAGCCGCCTGTGGCCTCTCCTTCTCCTCCGACACGCCCGTCGCCACCCCTGATGGCGAGAAGGCCATCGGCACGCTCAAAGAAGGCGACCAGGTCACAGCCTACGATCCGGCAAGCAAACAAACGTCAACGCAAACGGTGCAACAGGTCTTCATCAACCACGATACCGACCTGCTCGACGTCACGCTCAGCCTGAATGCGGCCCCGACCAAAGCCGAAGCTGCCCCGACCAGGAGCAAGCAACAAGACGCCGAGGTCGCCAGTCATGGCAGCCATGCCCCACCCAGCAGCCACGAAACGATCCACACCACCCAGAAGCATCCCTGGTTCACCACCGACAAAGGCTGGGTCAAAGCTGGTGATCTGCATGTGGGCGAGCAGGTCCAGCGTCTCGATGGCACCACCGCCACGGTCACTGCCCTCAAGGTGGTGGCAGGCGAACAGGACATGTATGACTTGACGGTCAGTCAGGTGCATACGTTTGCCGTGGGTGATGGGCAAGCGGTGGTGCATAACTGCGGTAATGGTTTACCTGGTCTCAGCAAAGGGCAGAAAATTCAAGGACTCAAGGAAGCAGAAAACTTCCTTGCATCGCAAACAACGAATCGCCAACGTCCAATGGCGGCAGCGATTACTAAACTGGCAGGAAGCAATAAAACATTGGGACGCGCTGTAAGTGGTGCATATAAAGCCGGACGATTTGCTCCGAGGGTTGATTTTCCATACGGAAAGGCTGGAGGAGGGGTATGTGCCGAGTTTAACTGCGCAGAAAATGTTGGAAAGCGTCTTGGAAAAGCTTTAGATGTCTATGTCGTGCATAGGGGAGGTAAGGGGCCTTGCCCAGGATGTAATGATACATTTAGTCAATGGGCGGCAGCAAATATGGCTCCAATTCGAGTCATATGGAGAAATGCTCGCGGTGGTATTTCAAAGCGTATCTACCACCCATGAGTTGCTCTAATGAAATTTAGAAAGGAATAAAGCATAAATACTTTAACTATGGTTCAATTTGGAACGAAATATCTATGCGATAAAAAGGTAGTTGCTGCATAGATTGTAGCACAATTTGAATCATGGTTAAAGTATGTTACATAGTGGTATAATCAAATTCAACTAATTGAAAGCGGCGAAGGCTAGGACTATCACTTCTCCATGGACGTAAAAGACGCTTTCAATAGGGAGGTACTTCCACATGGTTTCTATCCCTCAAGCTCACCTTATCGTGCGCTTTGCTGCTTCTGCATCGCCAGTTCTAATTGTTGGGTGCTCATCAGATGGGCAGTTCCTTGTCACTAGCCCAGACGAGTGTCATGTGGACCTTTGGGAGAGCGATACAGTTGATCTGCTTCAGACGTTTGCGGCTCCTGTCGCCATGCAATCAGTTGCTTTCTCTGATGACGGCGCGTTTTTTGCAGCCTCCCTTCTCGACGGAAAGATCCTTGTCTGGCGCAGAGATGGCATACCTCTTCTCACACTCAATGCCGGGGTGAAGACGGAAATCCTCTTTCTTCCTGCCACGTCGCTCCTCGCATTTGTTTCCAGCGACTATTGCATTGAGATCTGGGATCTTCATTCGCTTACGCGACGGTGTATCTCTGCTTCTACTTATCAGAAAAAGAAGCAGACATTTCTGTTCCCGGATGATGTTTGCTTTAAAATGGTCTGTTCTTCTGATGGCTCGCAGATTGCCGTTTATGCGCCAACCCGTCAAGGAGAAATCCCTCTTTGGCAGTGTCGTTTTACTCCTCTCCAGGTCCATCTTTCACCGCTGCATTCTGTGCAGGGAGTGAAGGATGTTCCCTGGAATATCCTGTATCGGCCATCGACCCATCATCTGCTCTTTATAGATCGTTTCAAACGGCGTATCTTGGGGTATGATACAGATACGACGCAACGTCTTCCACCGATCGCGTATCCAGATGCTCTTCCAGATACGTTCTGCTTCTCTCCACAAGGAGATTTCGTCGCAGTTGCAGATTGTGAAGGAAAGATTGCCATCTGGGATTTTCGTAGGGCTACCTACGTTTTAGTGTTTGATGTCTTTGGTGAGAGAAAAATAGTAGATGATTGTCCTATTCGAGGGGTATGCTGGTTGCCTGAAAGAAATGTACTTGCCATTGGCAGCGAGACATATGTGCAAGGGATGGGTGAAGCGTGTGTAACCCTCTGGCAACTTAATCTCTGAAAAATGACTCTGCTACTTCGATTTGCCGCGTCTCCCATACAGGCAAACGAATTTGTATATGCTGTGCATCAAGAAAGACCGGATCACCAACAACATATGCATCACCTAATTCCGTGCCTGCTGTTGCGGTGTCTTGAAGAACGACGATCTGTGTGCCATCCCGTAACCAGGCCAGAGCGATCGCCCCCTCAGGACTCCAGGCACGGTGGTTGGTCTGCATGTCCCACACATGATTTTCAAGTGGGTCACTTCCTGCTTGCATCGCCAGATGCTTCCCATCAGGATGGCGATCTAAAATGCCATAGGGTCGCTCTCCCCGTGGCGTTTTTTCAAATGTATCAAAGTTCATTTCGTGATCCTCCTTCTCACTGGATAGATGCTCTTACAACTCTATACTATCCACATGCGTATAGCAAGCCTTGGATTAAGAATTAGAACGTTTCTCCGTTTTCGTGAGGAACACAACATGTAAAAATGGATTTTTCAATAAGAAATAAAATGATACATAGTAAAAGTTGATGGTAGCGCTTACAGATTTTTCAAAGCAATAAATGATTTTCCTTCTCCTCGGACATCTTGATTGCCACGCCCACAGGAAAGCAGGCCATCGGCACGCTCAAAGAAGGCGACCAGGTCACAGCCTACGATCCGGCGAGCAAGCACACGTCAACGCAAACGGTGCAACAGGTCTTCATCAACCACGATACCGACCTGCTCGACGTCACGCTCTCAACGCCCACCCCATCCGCTAAACCTGAAGCTGCCCCCACGAAGAGCAAACAGCAAGACGCCGAGGTCGCCAGTCATGGCAGCCATGCCCCGCCCAGCACGCACGAAACGATCCACACCACCCAGAAGCACCCCTGGCTCACCACCGACAACGGCTGGGTCAAAGCCGGTGATCTGCATGTGGGCGAACAGGTCCAGCGCCTGGACGGCAGCACCGCCACGATCACTGCCCTCAAGGTCGTGGCCGGCGAGCAAGACATGTATGATCTGACGGTCAGCCAGGTGCATACCTTTGCCGTGGGCGATGGGCAGGCGGTGGTACATAATTGTGCTAGTAATAGCTTGCCTCCATTAAGCAAAAGTCAAATACATAATGGTTTACAGCAAGCTAAAGTAATAGGAAGTACAACTAGAACAGGTGCTGTTGTGAAGGAAGCAGGAACTAACCAGATGTTAGGTGCAGCTCGTAGTGGAGCCCCTAGATCTGGTATCTTTGCTCCAATGAAAACCTTACGGCCACATCAACCACCAGGACAAGGAATTTGTGCTGAGTTTCATTGTTCTGTGATTGTAGGTGCAAGGAGAGGAACCTCTCTCGATATATTTGTACATCATTCACAAGGGAAAGGTCCTTGTAGAGCATGTGCAAGCACGTTTCAAAGATGGGCTAATGCTAACGCAGCTCCAATTCGAGTATTTTGGCAAAAATTGGGAGGCCGTTTCGGAATGCATGTTTGGCAACGAAGATAGTATTGCTTTTCAGTGTGTCAATCGTTTGAAGACTTCAGTACGTATTCCAAAATAGTAGTACTGTACGTGTTGTTTACCAATTAATTGGCAAACAACACGTACAAACATAAGTAAACCAGCGGGGATTGTGCTAGCCGTACAAAAAGTGATAGAGCATAGAAATACTGATGTAGATAAATTTGTATTCCTTTCTGTGTTAAGAAACAATTTACAAGGTAGACAATTTTAAGATGCGTTATCTACTTAATCACAACGTATTTTACTGGAGGACATGCGTATGTCACACCCCTTTCATTTCCATGTACTGACACAGCTTGAACCATTTTCGTCACGCGTTATCGCTGTAGCAGCCCAGCCACAAGGTACCATTTTGGCTGTCGCGATTGAGCAAGGGTTCTTGATCCTCTGGGATGTTCAGACCTCTCGCGTGCATCACACCTTCACACTTCCTGCTGATGTGCTTACAGTGGCCTGGTCAGAGGATGGCTCTTTCCTCGCAGCTTCGTTGCAGAACCACGACGTGTGGCTCTGGACACATGATGGTATCTTTGTTGATCGTATCCATACTACTGGAAATGCTGCTGTTGCCTTTCAACCAGGTACTGACGTCCTCTGTCTCCTGACGATTGACGGCGTACTACAATTCTTTGATATCCTCCCACTGAAGATGCTCTCTACATTCTCTCTACAGAGAAATGATCCATTACGCGATTTTTATCCAGATGATTACAGGTACCAATTGGTCTTTTCTCCCACTGGTACACAACTGGCTACGAATTGTACGCCCGAGGAGGGTACCATTCAAATATGGGAAATCACGTCAGAACGGAGTCAAATTCTCCTATCATCACATGCATTGCTTCACATCCCCCTCCAAGATGTACCTGTCTGGGTTCTGAGCTATCATCCTTCTACTGCTCAGCTATTTGCTTTGGCGGACCGAACTATCTACAGTTGGGATACAAAGACAGCACAGAGAAGAGCAAAAATAGCTATTCCGCATGCCCATCCTTTCACTTTTTGTGTTTCCCTTGCTGATCTCGTGATAATAGGCGATGCTACAGGAATTGTATACCTATGGCATATCCTGACAAAAAAAGCTCTTGCCCAGTTTCACCCCCATCCCGGATCATGGGAACCAGATGCCAATATCATGCCGCTTACTGCTCTTACCTGGATTCCTCATGAGGATATCCTCGTGACGGCTGGTTGGATAGAAGAACAGAGGAGTGTACTTCCCTCCTCGACAGTACGATTGTGGAAACTGGCCCGATCATAATAGAGACATCTACAGTAAGGCATAAAGGTTGTAACGATGAGCTATTGCACTAATAGCTCTTGTCAATGCTGCAAGCCCTTATGGTGGTACCATCATAACGGGTTGTTCAAAGCATGGCTGTTTCTTTAGTAATGAAGGTAATTGCTTTAAAAAGAAGCTGGAATGCCAGCCTTTTTCAAGAAGAGAGCGGGGATACTGCCATGTGAACGATATATACGGCTCATACTTATTTCCGAAGGGCCAGGGTGATTAACGGTATGGTGGTCCCAAAAGTCTTGATCACCCTACTATTTGGTGGATATACCATTGAGAATTGAGGTGTGGATGATCATGTGTTGGTGAGGTTTTACCTCTGTTTGCCGTTAGCCTTTTTAAGGGAGAACAACCGTAGAGGAAGTTGCTCTCTATTTATAGGGTGCACTATGTAGCTCTGTAATTAGTTGTTGTAAAGCGTGTTGGTAAGGAATTGACATTTTCCAGGAGGTGAAGTCGATTATATGCTTTGTCCGTGCTAAACCTGTATCAAGGACAGTTTCATCTAAGCGTACAGGGTAGAGAATCTGCTTATGGGTGTGCTGTTCTCTCTTTAGAGCTTCGAGAAGAAGACTATTCATGATCGAAATGGTGTCTGAGTGGTGCGAAAGAATGGGAATAAGCCGATCGTAAAACAGGGTATTGTCATCCGCAATATTCCAGAACGTATCAACTTGTTCTGTATCTGTGGGAGCAAGCCAGCAGCAAATGGAATGATTCTGTAAGTCAGTCGCAAGTTGTTGTGCAAAGGGCTGATCTGCTAAACAATAACAGATGAAATGTGTCTTATTTTGTGCTATCCGAGAGGGGTAGTTATGCATACGAAGCTGTTCGCTCCATACTCCTGAAATGCCTGTTCCAGTGAGAAAAGAAATGGGAAGCTTGCCACCAGAACGGGAAAGGGTATGTAGGCTGACCTCCGAAGGGCCAAGATGGATGATAGTCTCAAGGCCAAGAATATCGCTCAAGTCAACGGCGTTTATGATTGTCCACCCCATCACTGCATGCACAATATTTGTTTTTTGTACATGCGTGTAGTGAAAGATGGTTCCACAGAGAATGGCTTGATTCAAATCCGCGTCAGTGAGATGAGCAGCAGTGAAATTGGCCCCTCTAAACGTCGTACCCTGGCATGAAGCATGGCTGAGATCAGCCTCGAAAAGATCTGTACCGCTCAAAATAGCTTTGTCGAGACAAGTATGGCTCAAATTGGCATGGGTAAGAGAAGCATTACTGAGAATTGCTTCCTGTAGATCAGCGTTTTGGAGATCGGCGTGATTGAGAGCGGCTCCAACCAGGTTCGCTCCACTGAGATTCGCCGCACGAAAGTTGGTGCCGTTAAGAAAACATCTGGTAAGATCGGCATGGCGCAGATCGGTATGGCTGAAATTAAAATCTGAAAGATCAAGATGTGTGTATGTGAGTTCAGCTGGAGCATCACTGATGTTCTCGATCTTTTGTTCCATATTCGTATCGGTTAGCTTCCCATCCATGAAAACGATACTTTGTAGATCGGGATGCACTTCTGGATGGAGACGTCGCCAGGTGTTCCATGTCTCGACACCTTGTTCGAGAATCTCTAGATGTCTCGAATCAGCCAATTTGCTTCTCCTTTTGCCCTTTTGAAGATAGAGGATATGTATAGCTAGAAGATAGTACTCTATCAGAAAGAGCAAAGACTACCCTTGTCTCCTGTCAAGAGTATAGCAAATTCGCTTTTCTCGTGCAATAGTTCAAGAGTAAGTCATTTGTACTGTCTCGGTAGATACCTCGGTCGCCCTCAAAGGAGAACAAGCCATCGGCACGCTCAAAGAAGGCGACCAGGTCAAAGCGTACGACCCGGCGAGCAAGCAGGTCTCCACACAAACGGTGCAACAGGTCTTCATCAACCATGATACTGACTTGCTGGATGTCACCCTTAGCTTGAATGCGGCCACCGTCAAAGCTGAGTTTGCACCGACCAGGAGCAAACAGCAAGACGCCGAGGTCGCCAGTCATGGCAGCCATGCCCCGCCCAGCACGCACGAAACGATCCACACCACCCAGAAGCACCCCTGGCTTACTACCGACAACGGGTGGGTCAAAGCTGGTGATCTGCATGTGGGCGAACAGGTCCAACGCCTCGATGGCAGCACTGCCACCATCACAGCCCTCAAGGTGGTGGCCGGCGAGCAGGAGATGTACGACTTGACGGTCAGTCAGGTGCATACGTTTGCTGTGGGTGATGGGCAGGCGGTGGTGCATAATACGAATCAAGGGTGTGGTGTGACACCCGGTGAAGTAGCCTCCTACGGAAGCTTGAAATATAAATCACTTCCTGATAAGTTGGATTTGCACCATGTACCAGCTGATAAGGTTATAGAATTGTTTGGGATTGCGAGATCAAAAGGAGCTGCTATGGCATTACCTAAAGCTTTACATGCTAACACGCGTACGTACCAAAATGATGCCAAGCCCATTATTGCCGTTGCTAAAGCTGCGTTGCAAAGAGGGACTGCCTGGAATAAAGTGTTCAGACAAGAACTGGCAAGGGATCTTTGGGATTTACATGGTCATGTTCCTAACACTCAGCTACGACAAGTGATTAGGTATTGGCGGAGCTATGCACCCTTTTTGCTACGGAAGCGGTGATAAAACTGCTCCTCTGTTCTTTGTAAAAGGCACAGATTCGGAAAGTGGTTGTTTCTGACCCCCTTAGAGGGTTACAGGCGAGTTTCTGACCATCCCTGAAAAAAAGTGTTTCTTGCATGGTAGAATCTTGAGTAGCTACCATGCAAGAAACACTTACAAACAGTAATTTAAAGTCTTTTTCTATTGGAGTAATAGAAAAAGAGGTGAAGAGACACTTTAACAATCTCGTAAAGCGTGTTTCTTGCTTTAAGAAAAGGAAAGAAAGATATGCTCTCACCCAAACTTACGGCGTTGGTTGCCAGATTACAAGGCATCTCCCCAATGCCAGATGATGATACTTTAAATGAATGGCCTGACGAGGACGTGAGTCCTCTAGAAACCTATGATGAAATTATGACAGAACTGGAACAGGAAACACAAGTAGAATACCCGTTCGAGCTTGTTCCGTATTTACTGGAGGTATTTGGCATAGATGAAGGCAATGGAGGTTTCTGGCGTCTTTTGCATCTGATAGAGGATTATCCAAACAAGCACGAGCTGTATCCTTTCGTTCAGAAAGCAACAGGCAGTTCGAACCCGGGAACAAGGAAGTGGAGTTGCTTTCTGCTCGCCCGACGGCAAGAGAAAGAGGATGAACCCTTTTTTCTGGCCCGTTTACAGGATGAGGTGGCTCAAGTCCGCTATGAGGCATTGGTAGGCATCATCCGGCTCTCGCAACGCTATAACATGACACATCTTATTCCCATTATAGAACCTCTCTTACAGGATGAGGATTACGAAGTGTCTGATGCAGCGCATGATGCTTTAAAGGCGTTGAAAGCGTCAGCAGACAACGATGAAAAGGGGTGAGGAGATGTTAGCCTTTCCATCCAGAAAAGTGTTATTTTTGTTGGAGGGTCCTCTTGCTGGAAAAACTCCACAATGAGCAACCAGAGATGCTCGTGCGCCAGTATCCACTTGAAGGGGCAGATCTTGGGGAAGCGGACCTGCGGGGAGTGGATCTACGCAATGCGCAGGTGCAAAAGGCCGATCTCAGCTCAGCGCTCCTCTGTAATGCTGACCTACGAGGTGCTCAACTACACAGTGCGTAGTTGAGCGAAGCAAATCTTGAAAGAGTTCTTCTCGATGAAGACCAGACTCATCTGCTGCCGACGAACCCCTCTCTCGAAGATATGCACAGGCTTATTGAGCAGGCGAAGCAAGAAGCTAAAAGGTGGAGAAAGCCTTCCAGATACTGTAATTCTATCTGGCGGGCTCATGAATTGAGGAGGACCCTGATGGATGAAGAATCCAAAGTGCTGGATGTTTTTGGTCAGTTCCTGATGACGTCTTTGCGAGACCAGGCACTCGACTTTACGTTGAGATTGACGCAAGGGGAATGGAAAGCTCCTGCTCTGTCTGCTATACAACGTGCACTCGTAGCGTGGGACGGAGAACACAAAGAACTGGTGCGCCACTGTGTTGCTCTTGCGCTCGATGACGCACTCCATAGCTTTCTCTTTCAATTGGGAGAGCAAGCAGAACATATTCAAGTGATCGTTGATGGTAAAAATATCACTGCGTGTACCGATTATCTGCATTGGAAATGGAAACCCTTTGGGGAAGAAGGGTGGGTAGCGCAGTATAGTCGATTTAAAAATGCAGAAGAGATAGATGGAGCAGAAAAGAATAGAAGAGAATTTTGAAAAGGAATTGGTTCGATGACAAATCAGGAACAGCTTCATCTGTTCAAAAAGGATAAAGACGCCTGGAATGAGTGGCGGCACCACAACAGAGATATACGCCCTAATCTCTCTCATGCTCGATTACGTGGGACTGACTTGCTACGGGTGAATCTGCATGACGCTGACCTGAGCTATGCTGATCTTCAAGAGGCTGAACTCATTGGGGCACGACTACGGGATGCAAACATGTATCGGGTAAATATGCGAGGGGCAAACCTGCAAGGAGCAGATCTCAGAAACGCAAATCTGACGCGTGCAGATTTGACTGGCGCAAGTCTAAATCATGCAGACCTGCGAGGAGCCAATCTCAGTGAGGCCAACCTGACTGAGATCGATCTTCTAGATGCAGATGTACGCGATGCGAACCTGTTTCAGGCGGATTTGCGCGGAGCCAATCTCTCTGATGAGGAAGTTGGAACCGCTCTATTCACTAATGCGAATCTTGAGGGGGCCAACCTGGATGGCACTGGTTTTGATGCAACGGCACTCTTGGTTGTGGTTCAACCACAAGAGGTTGTTATGCGTCACGGCCAGGATTATCGAGATGCGAACCTGGAGCGTGTAAACTTGTGTGGGGTAAATCTCCAGGGTGCATTGTTCCATCGAGCCAATCTGCGTCATGCAGATTTACGGGATGCGGACCTGCAAGCTGCAATGTTTATTGGTGCTGATCTGCGAGGGGCCAACTTGGCAAATGCCAATCTTAGCGATGCGCAATTGACAGGAGCTGATTTGCGAGGGGCTAATCTGAGCGGAGCTAATCTCAGTTTTGTGGAGACATATAAAGCCGATATACGGAACACGAATATACGCCAGGCTAGCCTCAACCAGGCCGATTTTACTGATGTATATACAGATGAAAAACGTTCCGTAGAAGACAAAGCAGTAGAAGATCGGCGCGAGCAATCGCGAAAACAGTTGAAAGAAACCATGCGCCGTCTGATCGAGCAAGAGGAGGAGAAATGATGCCCTTTGAATCCGAAGCGCTTGAGACGTTTGGTCAGTTCCTGATGGCCCATTGTCGAGATCGTGCCTTGCACTTTTACGATGACTTGTTGAAATTTGAGCATTTCAGTCCTGCTCTTCGATCCCGCTTAGGGAAAGAATTGGCCCCATGGACGAGCGAACAACAAGAGGTGGTACGGATATGTATTGGCGAAGCCATTGATCATGCGCTCCACGACATGCTGTTCAAGCTTCATGAGATTGCGGATAATCAGCGTGAGCATGCCGAGCCTCCTTCGATCCAGGTTTGTGCGAACGGAGAAGATGTGACCGAACTCAGTGATGGTCTCCAGGGGGAACTGTTTGGCGAACAGGTATGGTGGACCCGTTTGTCAAGTCCAAAAAAGTGTCGTTGGAAAGATACCCCTTTCTCCATTTCAATGACGATGTAGGATCAGAAGAGGTGTGTGAACGGGACACACCTCCCTTGCGTGTTCGTCG
>JAABUQ010008229.1_pt1 | contig 14725 bp, 14 predicted proteins | sample 5560001 | NCBI WGS metagenome assembly JAABUQ01 (sample SAMN10711888, study PRJNA513371) | rock metagenome | isolation source: Antarctica rocks | place: Antarctica: Victoria Land, Finger Mt nord | collected 2015-12-18 | reverse complement strand
GTGCGGGGGGTCGTCGTCGTGGTGGTGGGGGGGTTTGTGGAGGGGTTTTTTGTGGGGGTTGTGGAAGAGGGGAGGGCGGGGGAGGTGGACCAGATGTAGGTTTTGTCGTCGCCGCCGCCGGTGGCAATTGTGCTGGGGGCGGTGGGGTGTTGGGTTATGGCGAAGATGGAGGAGGTGTGGGCGTCGAAGTGGGCGAGGGAGTCGTTTTGGAGGTGGATTTCTTGGTCGGGGTCTTGGGTGGGGTCATCATCAGGGTCGTTGTCAGGGTAGTTGTCGGGGTCGGAGTCCATGGGGTGGTCGGGGTCTTCGTTTTGGGGGATTTCTTCCAAGGCTTCGGAGGAGTCGAGGAGGGCGTTGTCGTCGTCGGTTTTGTGGGGTTCTGAGGGGTCTGGGGTCTGGTTTGAGGAGTCCATTGTGAGGGGGAAGTCGATGGAGGGTTTGGATAGTGTCGGGGTGAGGTGTAGAGGTTTATAAGTCAAGCATAGACATGGGCGGAGGAACTGACGACTGCTGCTTAGAAATTCAGCGATGCCATAGGGCGAGAAGATTTTGTGATCACAAAAACCTAAGTCTAACCCTTCTTGGCTCTGGAGTAAACAAACATCACTCCCCTTTCTCTCAATCTCTTTTCAATTAATCAAGTCAACCATTCCTCGGCCTCATTCACTACATCTACGCCCCAAAATCTCCCACACTGAACACGCCTCTACGTCATTTGGCTACCAAAGTTCTTCGCACCCCTCTCGGGTGGACTTCCCCTTTCGGCACCGGCCAGTCAGGCTGAAAAATCAGGTGAGGACGGGCACCCCCGACACATGACACAAATCCAACATCACTCCATCATCCCACGGTGAGGTGCTTCACCGACTATTTTACGCCTTGGGAATTCGTACTATGTTTCTGGTAAGTTGACTCACCTGCTTTGGCGACGGGGAGGCGGGAGAGAGCGAAAAGGGACGATCTGGGTACAAGGCAATCACGAGACTGAGCCTCTATGCGTTTATCCGTTGAATCCAAAAGCTTTTTTGAATGGGTTGGGCAGCATGTTTCTTTCGATTTGGAATAGATGAGGCTTTACGGGATCAGGCAAACAGGTGGGTCCCCATAAAACGGGTGAGGTTGAATTGGATGGGTTGGGTAGGTCTGCGTCGGGTTGTGTGTGCCTTGTTATTTTTCATAGTATTTATTCACGATGCGACGGGCTTCTTCAGGCGAAGGTAATTTGCTGCGGAATTTTGGGGCGTGATAATGAGGGGGAGATGGGTGCTTGGATCAATGAAGCTGTTTTGGGCAGTGAAAGGGATTGTGTCAGGGTCTGGGGGCCCAAGTGCGAGTGTTTGATGGGCTAGAAAGTGAGTATGTAGACCGCAATGTCAATTGTAATCATGTGGAAGCAATGTGGGGACATGTTGTGTCATTGATCGTGCTTGCGCTTCCTCATCTATATGTTGATCTGTTCATGGACTCCAAAACAATCTAGCTCTCCGTGTGGTGGCCGTTATGAAATTCAAAAATATCATTTGGGCGAATGGTCTTGTCTTCCACAAAACCGATAGCAAAGCGAGTGTGTGGGATAATGAAATGTACTGTGTCGGGTGCTCTAGGTCCCCGAGTGATTGTCGTTCAGCTGCAAAGAGTAAAGCACAACAGATATAGAAAGTTCCTGGTTATCATAGTGACAGTTGCATCCGGCGTTTTTTCGATTGCAATGTAGCTAGACAGAATTAGTGAAGGGTTGTAAAGGAAGAGCAGGCATAACCTACCCAGGCACTGCATTGGATGCAACACAAATCAGAGACAGCCCTCAGGAAATTTTCCTGCCATGACGGTCATAGAAGACCGAGTAGGCGTCAGGTCTGCAGCCACAATGATAGCACCCGATGCCGTATCTGACGCTATTCATTGTTTGGGGTGTATGGTGGATACATTTCCATTCGACTGCCCTTGGCGGGACAACAACGGCTGGACCTTGTTGACAGTTCATGCTGAAACGTATGGTCTTGCTGTTGATTTGTGGAGGAAGTGATAACGACCTGGGTATACAAGGTATCTTGCTCTGCTTGCTGATGGATTGCTGGACGTTGATGAGTTTGGTGTTGCTGGATGGAGTGCGAGTAAGTCCTTTTTATAGGCAAGAACATGAGTCTTCTTCATCTCGGTGAGGTTGTTATATGTGGATCCTCGGTGATCGTTCTTCACACCGACAAAGACCCATCTTGCTCTGCCCCTTTGGGGCAGTCATTAGGATCACGCATTTCATGTCGAGGGCAACGGTATAGACTGCGGAGACTCGGCGGCCTCCACTCGTCTGCATGCTGTTTGATGAAAAGCTTAGGGCTCGAATGCATATAAATTACTGGCAGGCCACATCCGCTTGAGCGAGGCGGTTTTTCGCCTACCCAAGTGAATGACCAATTCGACTCGGTAAGGAGGCGATAGAAGTGGCCAAGAGGACTTTCTCGAGCGTAAGGAGTACCAGAAAACCTTTCTCGGTATCTCATGAGGCATGACGCTGTACCAATCGATGTCATGATCCTTTCCCAAGGCATCCACAAAGCGAGAGCCATGAGCGACAGGCGTACGGAAGACCTTTGCCTCGAGGAGACCCTGAATGGTAACGGCTATTTTTGCGTGATCAGGTCAAAATAGAGACGAGACAGAGTCCTGTTAGAGCCGGATCTACCCGAAAAGAAGTTGATGTTGGAAGATCACATGAGTGCTTCTAATGCCGACCCATGCTTCGGTATCCTGCTAAATCATGAAAGGATGACGTGATACCTAGTTATGAAATAAGCTTATAAGAGATATAAGACGTTGAGGCTATGTTCAAGGAGCTGACGCCCAATTCATGGATGATATCTGAAGGCACACCGGTAAGCCTTACAATAGACGTTGCTCAGCCACTTTCCACAGCCCTGCTTATCAATTTTACCGAGCTTGGGTCCAAATGAACATGATGAGGACCCAGGTAAATGCATCATTCTTCCGAAAGCGGTAATAATGACACACATTGGCAGATTTTGCGCGTGGCTACACACCCGTGACGGCATAGTTGAACGATTATAAGGAGATGACAAAGTTTAGCGTGGTTGAAAAACTAAGCTAAGTAATCTCCGACTCGAACATATGCGCAAAACAAATATGATAGGACATAGAACGCACGTAGAAACCCGGGAAGTCCAGAATCCATGCACCATACCTAATCCCTGCCCAGCCCAAAATCTTGACTACCTACCCATTCAAGCCAACGACTTAACCCTACAGGCCGGCGAATGGAGACATGCTATGCTAATTCCATATTGCAATTAACACATTTCTCATGGCCACACTGACGTCCATCTCCCACAGGGTTGGGGCAAGATGAATGGACTTCGGTGTCCATCGGGCCATTGTTACATTGACAACAGTACCAGTTTGTTGGAACTTGGCGTCTCGGGCCACGCTTTCTCCGTGAAACCTTGCGCTTGGAATCAGTCTTTGGAGCAAACGAGTGTAGAGCGCCCTAATAGATGTGAGCAAAGTCATGTTGAACTGAGGGGCTTCTAGGTACAAGGATCAGGTGAGCGGTAGCTGTAAACGGCGCAGCGTCGTCGCCTGGATTGGACACCCTAGGAAGGCTTGAAGTAGGCTTGAGTTTGATGGGAAAGACATGGGTGCCAATATTGTCGATATCTTCAATCATGGGTAGGACGGCGCGTTGATGGAGGGGATGCATGTTGGCGTCGCTTGTGCTGAGAAAAGGTTGTAGATCTTGGTATTTATAGATAGAATGACTGGAAGCTTTGCAAAGTACAGAGGACAGTAAATCGACCATTGAGTAAGCGGAGATGGGACGGTTATAGGAAAGTGGAAGTCAATTCGTGAGAGAGTCGCCGGACTTTATAGTCGTGGCATCTGCAACAACAGCATTGCTTTTCACCCTGCTGCTCATTATATTTGGTGAGGCCAGTCGACATCATTTTTGCCTGAAAGACAATCATGAGGTCTTGTGTCCAATGCAGGGAAGGACGAAGCAGGTGAGATGCAAAGCGCTAACCAATGCAGGAAGAAACGAAGCAGGTGAGATGCAAAGCGCCATCCAATGTAGGATGAAACAAAGCAGGTGAGAGGCAAAGGGCTATACAATGTCTGCTTCTTTGATCGAAGAACGTGCGTTGAATTCTGAGACTCTAGACCAATTACCATAGTCCAAGATCAACTCACCAATCTCCTAACTGTTCGACTGGGTAGGGTGGGTGGGGTGGCCATGGGGCACTCAGTGGTCAGGAGACGCACGATGGAGTGCGGCGGTCATTCCAATGGCTCCAAGATATCTCGAAAGTTTCATCCTCGATGGCGTACCCGGCGCAGTGGTATGTGCAAATCGATGGTGCATGTTGCAATAGGTTCTCACGCAACTACAAATTGACAGCCTCGATGTTGCATATTGTGCTTTTGGGGACTAGCATAAGCCAGCCGAGCGGGCTGGCGGAGAAGCATTAGACAGCGTTCGAATTGGCTTCCAAAATATGACCGTTTCGTCTAAGTAGAGCACCAACACACTCGATCGAGAGTCAGAGCACATCAGAGGGCGTCCATCACGGCCCAGTGGGCCAGAAGGCGTTTGACTAGGCGGATAAACTTCGTGCTCTGGGGGCAACGTAACGGAACAACGGTATCCGTCGGGACACTCATCTTTGTCTTCACTGAAGGGAGGCAGTGCAGCAGGGAAGGATCGCAAAGCGTTAAGCAGTATGCTGCCCTCAGGGGCTCCCACAGTGCCCTACAAGAAGGAAAGGCGACACGAGTATTTAATCCCCATCCTTCAGCCAGTGTTCAAGGCTGACATGGACCCTTCCTTTGTGGCTGAGTATCTCCAAATATGGCACTGTCAGCCAGTTTGATGATGATGGTGATGCAGAAATCTGGGGTAGCGCACGCAACCTTTTGGACGCCTTTTTGCCTTCCTTAGAAAGCGATGGCAATGCAATGTCCTTACCGATACTTTTTAATACAACTCAGATGCGGTGAAGGGTCGGAGGTCCTCCGGATCGGGAATGAGGCCCACTGGAAGACGTTGAATAGGTGGCATCTGTCATCGAGCGCACGGTGTTGAAGATGTGATTCGGTGGCCAATCTTGCATGCTAGCACAGTGTTTAGCTGGCCTAGCCATCATCGAGGTCTCACGAAGCTTTACTGTCGAATCGAAGCCGACATGGTGGTCAATTCGTTGAGTCTTGATTCATTGACTTCGATTAAGGAGCGTTGAAGTGCTTTCCTGCTGAATAGGGAAGCGGACGCCAATGTTAAGATGTACAGTGCGCTAGTGTACTGTATCATACTTTACGTATTAATGTCTTGCTGACGCGGATGGGCTCCTTGTCCAGTTGTCCAGATCACTCGATGCATCATAATAAACATGGATATTCGTTGTATACATATGCTGGGAGTCTGAGAGCCTGTCATAGGGACCCTAAAGCTTCCACCTTGCAAACAACTACGCATTCTAATGTCAAGGGAGTCGAGCAAGGCCGCTAGTCAGAAGTGTGCTAATGTCTGGACCGCTCGCATCATTCCATTGATACTCATAGGAATTGTTGGATATGCTACCTGGGTGGTAGTTGTGCTTGTGTGCGGTCAGAGGAGACCAGGTCTTGGAAAAGTACCTGCTTGCTGATACAGCGTAACAGTGGAATATCTACTCAAACCTCCTCCTTCCATCCATGCGCCTCGCCATGGAGCAGCAATCGCAGTCCTCGTCCTCTACTTCCTCCTGCTTCTCCTCATGGCCTTTACATATTTCCGACTCCTCTATACCGTTGCGACGAACCCGGGTTATGTGCCACGTAGCGCCCAGTGGTACGCGCAAAGGGAGGAAAAGATGAAGGGTAGAAGACGGTCGACTAGGAGTAATAAGAAGTTGAATAGCCATGGATCTGATGAGAAAGCCAATGGGAGGAGAGCGGCGAATCCTGGCAGGGATGAAGGGTTCATTGGGTATTCGTACGCCGGCCCTAACGCACCATCTGGGAATACGACGAATGAGGCAGCGCCAGGTTTGCAAGACTTCTTCAAAAGGGATGTGTTTGTCTGCCAAGGGGACGGTAGACCTATATGGTGCTCGACATGCCTCAACTGGAAACCAGACAGAGCTCATCATTGCCGGGAAGTCAACCGTTGCGTTCGCAAAATGGACCATTTCTGCCCGTGGTATGATATTTCTTTAATTTCTTTGGTGATGATATACTACGTCTTAGAGCACTAACCGCTCTTAGGGTAGGAGGCATGGTCTCGGAGACTACCTTCAAGTTCTTCATACAATTCGTGGCATGGACAGCCGTATACTGCATCTTTGTTCTAATTCTAATGGCAATTCTGGTTGCCGAGTATAACAGAATAGTAAGCGCTTCCACCTGATTCCAACACACTGCACGAGCTTGCTCCCCTGTATGCAAGATATGTCTCGCAAGCAAACCTTGAGCTTATATCCACGTGCTGGGTTTGGGAGCACATGGCTGACATGAGGCATCAGGCTGGTACCATTAACGTCAACTGGGTCGTCACTCTAAGCTTGTATGTCAGCAACAATCCTAGACACATTTCTGCCAACTAATGCGAAACCAGAGCTGCTCTCTTTGGCCTCTTCACCGTCGGCATGAGCGGCAGCTCCCTCCAATTCGCCCTCGTAAACACCACCACAATCGAGAACCTCTCGCGCAAATCCATCGTCTGGCAGCTAGCGGTCCACATGCCCAAACCTCCACCACAGCCGCCAGGGTTCCCAACGATTGCATATTCAACAGCCCAGAAACCACCGGGCGCCGACCCTTCGACTCATGAACCCTCTCCGAACACAATCAAGACTTTCGCCATCCTGCACAGCAAGCCTGGGGAGAATCCATGGGATTTAGGTCCGTACGAGAACTTCAAGACCGTCATGGGCGAGCACTGGTACGACTGGATACTGCCCATAAAGCACAGTCCCTGTGCAAATCACGACAGAGACGACAGCCAGTTTGCACTGGGCCCAGCCGTTCAGAGGATGCGAAAGGAGGCAGGGATCTTCCTAGAAGGTGAAGAGAGGCGGGAGAGACACCATAGAAGGCGTAGGCATAGACGGCGGCACCGGGGAGAAGACCTGGAGGCAAACCGCGTTGTCTCAGAGAAGTAGAACAAGGAACAGGCTGAGCCCCGACCTCATTCTGGGCATGATTGACAAGGAGATAGTGTATAGAATAGGGAAATGGCATTGTACGATCAATGGACAGAGGTACAACAGTCACATTCCAGGGTCTTCAAAAAATATTGATTACCAAACCCACCTATATCTTCAACAAAACACAAGCTACCCCCTCCTCCCTCCCCCTCCTCAACCCCTCCCCACCAGCAAACTCAAACAATAAACGAAGTACAAACCCACACACCGCATAAAACCCATGCTAAAATCACAACGCACACGTACTACCCTCCCCTTCCCCCCCAAACAGTCAGCAGCGCTCAAGGCAGAGGCCCATTACAGGCCTCAATACCGAACGCCGCATCCCGAAGGGAAGAAAGGAGGAGCCGTATAAACGGAAAAAAGCAACGCTGGGGGGAGGTGTATACGCACCCCCGCCTCGTCCAACCCGGCACTCAGCCTGCGAAAGCCGGCGAGCTGCGGGAGGGAGGGCTGGGGGTGTGCGGGTGCTGGTGGTGCTGGTACTGAGGGGGTGGTGCGGGGCGAAGACATAGGAAAACAAAAAAAAAGACGCTTGCTAGTGGTTTGGGGTGGGCCATTCCCCATCGATCTCTCCTCCCCCCCGGCTCCTCATCCACCTCACCCCCTCCCTCAAAACTCCACCCCGTACCTCCCGTACAGCTCCGGGAAGCCGTACGGGGACTTCTCGAAACGGACGAGCTTCTCCTCCGAGATCCACCCCATCACGTACCCCCGCTCCTGGGATTTTCGCAGCGCAATGACCGAGCGCCTGGTCAAGTCGTTGGCGCTCTGCCAGATCTCCCGCTCGCTGAATGCGAGGCGTTGATGGGTGACGGACCAGACGCAGAGGCAGAAGGCGGCGACAGCAAGGAGTAACCAGAGGAGCTGGAGAGCTACCTTGATTTTGGCTCTGAAGATGTAGGAGGCGCCGGATTTGAGGTCGGTGTAGAGGGTGGGTTGGGCAGGTGGTGGTGCTGTCTGCGTGGCTTTCTCTTCTCCGGCTGCTGGCGAGGCTTGGGTGCCTGCCTCTGCATCGAGTTCTGCGCTGTTCGCCATTCTCATATCCGTATACATTGGTGGGTGGATGGTCTGCGTGCCTGCTGATTTGGGGGGCGTGGTAGGTGGAGACACTGCATGCTGGCTGTTGGCATCGGATTTGCTGCCGTCGTCCTGGTCGTCTGCCACTACTGACAGCTCTTCTCCGAGGGATACAGCCCCACTGACTGCTGCTTCTCCAGTCTCAACCTGCTCTTCTCCAGTTGGATCGCTGGCCTTGCCCCGGTTCTTTCGTGCCTTCTTCTTCCCTCCTCGATGGCCTCTCCTCATCTTCCCCGTCTTCTCCCCCTCTGCCTCTTGGGATCCTTCTGCTACCTCCCCCAAAGCCTCAAGAACGGGATGGGCTTCCTCCATAGCTTCAGACTGATCCTTGTGCTCTAGCCTCTTAACAAGAGCCTTGAGATGAGCAATCTCTGTGTCTCTGGCTTTGACTTCCTGGATCTTTCCCTTCAATTCTCGTTCTTTGTTGGTAAGTTCTCTTCCCTTCGATTCTATCGCCATCTGCTTCTCATCCATAAGGTTCTGTGTTTCACCTCTCATCCCCTCGATCTCAGTTTCCAATTCGATGATAGCCTGCGTTTGCTGTGTATTTGATGGGGAATTGGCACCATGACTAGCCTGAATGTATTCGAGATCTTTGGCATGTTGTCGATGCAGCTCGGCTTTGTCCCTTTCTAGCTTCTGCCTCTCCTGATGTGCTGCTGACAATGCTCCATTTGCACTTTGCCATTGGTCTGCCAATATGCCACTTTCCTGGCGCATTTTCGTAGTCTCACTTGTCAGCTTTGCATTCGCACTTTGCAGCTTTGTGTTATCCTTGTGGAATTGGAGGTAACGATCGTAGTTGGATTTCGCATCGGCCTCTGCGGTCTTGATGCGGGCCTCCAATTGTCTTTCTTTCGCAGTGGCCTCTTTGCGCACCACAGCTAGCTCTGTGGTTGCGGCATCCTTGTCATGATTGGCCTGTCCGAGCTCTTCCTCGAGCGCTGAGAACCTGTCACCCTCAGACATGGTTCGTATCCGCAGTGATGGTCGGAGAATGTTAGACACAAGAGGTATTGGTGGCAAGTCAGAGGAGGTAGACTGAGGATCTGTATGCGTTGAATGGATGCGTTATGTGTCGTGGATGTGATTGATGTTTGGTGGATGGTTTCTGTCGTGCTGATCTTGCAAAAGCACCAGCCAGTTGAAGGGAGGACGCAGCCTCAGGGTCTATCACACGTAGAGTTGGTATGGTATTTGAGGAGGTTATTGGACCCTGGTGATGTTACACGTGTGTCAAAGTCTCAAACGGAGAAGATAGACTTAGGTTGTCATGCGTAGAGATGATGTGGTATAAGATGAGATGAGCTGAACCTTGATGATCTTGTACGTGTGTCCGACCAGTCAAACGAGGATCTAGACTCGGGTTCTGTTGTGCGTAGAGGAGATGTCGTGTACGAGGTAGATGAGGTTGATCGTGTTGATCATGTAAGTGCGTCAGGCCAGGCAAGAAGGTATGGTCAAGATCGAGACGCGCCTGTCCAGCAATTGCAGAGACTGGCTCCTGAGATCGATTGCTGAACCCAGTGTGCAATGTGACGTTCGAAGGCTTCGAGAGATTTGAAGGTGGAGGAGTAAGATGGTGCTTTGTTGTGAGCTTCAGAGTTTTCAGCAGGATTCGCCGGATGTGGGTGCGCTAGTCGACTCCTTTCACGACAACAAGACGGTGACAGTTGAGCTTATTTTATTGTCTGTCCACAGAGAGTCCAGAGTCAATTTGTAGATGGGAATGTTACCTATTCTCAAGTGGCCCACGTCCTGCTTCCACAACAAGGTTGGGATTTATCCTCAAAATATCTCCCTCAACCCCCGCGGACAATTCAAGCTCATTGCTCGCATTCAGACTCAGACTGAGATATCCAAATGATGAGTTCATATGCTCTGATCTGACGCTCGATGCATTAACAAGTGGTTGCGGCTGAACCGACCACATGCCACCCCTGAGTGCGGTGGGTGGGCAGTCTGGGATCCGACTTGACGTTCTACCATTGAGGCACCCAAGTTTCGTTCATATATTGCATTGGCTTATTACAAGGACTGTCCCTTCTTTCCATTGAGATTGTCCAGGCTCTTCCCGACAAGACCAAAATTACATCGCTTCGACGCAAACAAAGGAGCTGCATTGGCACAGGGTTACGTGGGTTTGACAGACAGACGCCAGGCGGTAATGTTTTCATCATCGAATTGCCAAGAAATTAATGGAGAGAAATGCAATTTACATTGCCACACTGAACAGGGTATAAGTCACAAAATTGCGCCTCGGGAGGTTCGAGATGAATTGGTTCGTGGGCAGATAGTGTGGGCATTGTTCGAAGGCGAGACTATCGAATACGGACATAAAACCCGACCAGGCAGGCATTATGTAGTCTGATCATCGAAGATACAGTGACGTCCTACAGTAGAGATAGATCGTAGCTCTTAAGAGCATCAGGCAATGGGAGGAGTTGATGTTGGACATTGCCGCGCGACGAAACAAGCTTTACAAAACGCCAAGACTGAGGCACTGTTCGTATTGTTACAGTTGGAGCGGTTCAAGTCAATGGCAATGGCAATATTCATATTGAGACGCTCTAGTTCATGCCTAGAGGTCTTCAGATGGATCTGGATCAGTGGTGAAAACAAATGATCCTGGGGATGGAAACAACCTCCTTGCACAACCACCGAGCACCCTCTGTGCCTTGCATAGCATAATGTTCAATCTCAATACGCTCGTCCAAAAGGCCCATTCGTTCATTGATGCCACTACCTCTCCATCCTCCAAAGGCACGCCTTCCAAAGCTGCCTTGTACCGGCTACAGTTCCGCCTTCCAGACTCCCAGAACCCCTTGCACGAGATCACCGCCGAGCTGACCCTATCTGCCCCTCAAAGCTCGAAGTCCTCGTCTCAGACCACCAGAGAGAAATTAGGACATCAAGAGCGTGGAAGTACATATGTGGGGAAGCTTCATTTGAGCGAGAGCTTCCTATGCTTCTCCACGCAGCCTACGAGCTTCCAACAAGGCGCAAGTATACAGGCGTCCAGCGCGTTCACAGGTCAGACTCTGGGGGCTGGACCTGCAGGAAATGGATTTACTCTTCCCCTCTGTGCAATCCGGCGCGTTGAGAGGCTGCAATCGGCAACTTCTCTCCATGCATTGGCCATCACAACTTGGAATGGCTTTACCGCATTGTCTGGAAAGCCGGGGAAGCCAAGTGATGCCCAGCGTTTTACAGTCCAGCTTGCAGGAAGTAGACAGGCTGCCGAACGGTTCTGCGATGGGCTGAAGAGAGGCTTGAGAGAGGGTGTGAAAGAGGTGGAGAACTTGAAAGCTGTCATTAGCGAGTGCTACTCGGAATACTTGCTCTCTGGAGGCAACAAGGCGGAGCGGGAGAGCGCAATGGCACTGAATGGGCTCAAGGAACCGCCAGATACAGGTCTTGGGATGATCTTTAGATACCCTGGGGATTCGAAGAAGTTGAGGGAGCAGAGCAAGATGAGGCTTTGGAGGGAATACCTCCGAGACAATGGCCGAAATGCCACTCTAATTCGGCAACCAACGTTCCAAAAGCTCATCAGAGTCGGTCTACCAAATCGATTCCGAGGAGAAATGTGGGAACTTGCATCTGGCTCTTTGTACACACGTCTTCAGAAACCGAGGCTCTACACAGAAACCCTAGCAAAGTTCTCCGGTCGAGAGTCCTTGGCCATTGACGAAATAGAGAAGGATCTGAACCGAAGCCTCCCAGAATATCCAGGGTTCCAGAGCGAGGAAGGTATTGGACGCTTGAGAAGGGTTCTGACGGCGTATAGTTGGATCAACGAGGAGGTTGGCTATTGCCAAGCAATGAACATTGTTGTGGCTGCGCTGCTCATGTGAGATATTACAACTCGGCCGTTTTGAAGGCGGCACTGACAAGTACAGATATATGTCTGAATCCCAAGCATTCTCCCTTCTCTCTGTCTTGTGCGATCGATTGCTACCAGGCTACTACTCCACCACTATGTATGGAACACTCCTGGACCAACGAGTCTTCGAATCTTTGGTGGAGAAAACCATGCCAATCCTCTGGGACCATTTGGTCAAGTCAGATGTACAACTGTCTGTGGTGTCGCTTCCTTGGTTCCTTTCCTTGTATATAAATTCTATGCCCTTGATATTCGCCTTTCGGGTTCTGGACGTCTTCTTTTTGGAGGGTCCGAAGGTGCTCTTCCAGGTCGGTCTGGCCATCCTGAGGATCAATGGAGAGGAGCTTCTAGACATCACGGACGACGGCACTTTCATACAAATTCTGAAGAACTACTTTCAACGCCTCGACGAATCAGCACATCCGAAATCAGAGAACGAGAAGTTACGAGCGATAACAAAATTCCAGGAGCTAATGGTTGTGGCTTTCAAAGAGTTTTCTGGAATAACTCAGAGCACAATTTCGGAACAGAGAGCCAAGCACAAGGATGCGGTTCTCGATAATATTGAGAGTTTTGCCAAGAGGACGTCGATACGCAATCTTGGGCCTGACAGTAAGCGGCTAAGCTTGGATGACTTGGGCTTTCTCTACGACAGGTTTTACGGCATTCTGTATGAACGAGAGCAGCGAATGCAGGTTCTACGTGAAGATGATGATCGACGAGCCAAAGCTGGCAAGGCCAGAGCCACAGAGCTAGTGACAGGTATCGACTCCAATATAGAAGTCGGAAGAGTAGGCCTAGGGCCAAGTCCAACGTTGATGAACTATGATGGCTTTAGAGAGTTTCTAGCAGGCATCACAAAATGGGCTGTCACCGACTCTCCCACATCCCTACACAAAGACTCGATGTCCGAGAAAGAAGGTAGCATAAGATCAGGCTACAGTGGAAGAAGCCGTAGCATGTCCTTTTCGCCTTGGGGAGCCGGGAACGCCGAACCAGCCGACCACGACTTCATGCAACGCCTCTACGGCAAATGGAACAAAGACGACAACGATGGTCTCAGCCTTCAAGACGTCGTCACGGGCCTGGCTCACGTTAAAGGCACAAACGACATCATGACGAGCATATCCTATTTCTTCGACCTCTACGACGACGACCACGACGGCAAGGTCGATCGTGAAGGCATCCTCCGCATCTCAGAAGCGCTCCTCTTCCTCACCCGCCGCGGTCTCGGCACGAGTCCCACCCCCTCCACCCCCTCCATAGCCTCAACAGTGGACGAAGACCTCGACTCCAAAACCTCCAACCCAGACGAACGCTTCCTTGGCAGCGTCAGCGCCTTCATCCGCCGCTGCTTCGAATACGCTGACCCGGATCACCCCCAGAACAAAGACCACACCACCGCCCTAACTTTAAACCTCGATAGTTTCACCGTCGGCGATTCCGACGAAGAAGAAGAAGCAGAAGAAGACCTCCTAGACCTCAACTCCGACTCCACACAACCCACAACCAATTCCCACCGACCCACCGACCCTTCCTCCCCCTCCATCCCCCACCCCACCCGCAGCGCCTCCATCAACCGCCCCACCCACACAGCCAACGCAGCCCTAAACCCTCACATGCCCCTGCACATCACCCTCCCCACCTTCCGCATGGTAATCCTCGCGGACGAATCCCTCCAACAATTCTTCGAATCCTCCTTCCCCGCCTCCTTCCACCTCTCCTCCCACCCGCTCCCCTCCCAATCTGGCCCTCTAACCACCTTCCGCTCGCCCGTCCACACCAGCACCGGCGGCATCGTCCCCGCTGGTCCAGGCGGCGTCGTACCACCCGCTAAGGGGCTGAGGGGCGTGCTCGACAATATCGTGCAAGATGGCATGCGCGTCGCCAGCGAGGTGCGGAAACGGGTTGATGAAGTGGGAAGGGAGATGGAGAGGGCGGCACGGGAGCAGCGGGAGAGTGAGATTGAGGATGATGAGGCTGGCGTGGGGGGCGTGGAGAGTGATAGGAGGAGTGTGAGGGAGGGGGACCGGGATTTGCTTGAGGGTGCGGAGGCGGTGGTCGGGGTAAGTACCGGGGCTGGGGCTGGGAAGGTGGAGAAGGAAGGGGTGAGGGAGGGGGATTTGTTGGTGGCGGTTGAGACGGGTGAGAAGGGGAAGGTGGAGTTTGAGCGGTGATGATTGGCGCCTTTGCATGGATATGGTCGTTGTGATTGGAGCTGGCTTGTGGATTTGGGTGGCTGCGATGTATATCTCTGACAGACCAGGCAGGCCACTTGCCCGGGAATCCTGGGCGTCCGATGTTATCTGTCATGGGCAATTTACTGCATACCCATCCTCACTCCACTTGTGTATTCACGCACCATCGAACATAGAATCTACAACAAGCCCCCCACCCCCTCCCCCTGCACCACGACCACTCCTCAAAAACATCCCAGTCATCATCATCATCATCATCATCATATTCATCAGCTCTGTGGCTGTGTCTGTGTATGCATTGCATAACAGCATAATTCAGCACGCTTTGGGACAAGACTGAGGGCAGCTCAAATGGCCGAACAGCA
>JAABUQ010008228.1_pt1 | contig 14728 bp, 16 predicted proteins | sample 5560001 | NCBI WGS metagenome assembly JAABUQ01 (sample SAMN10711888, study PRJNA513371) | rock metagenome | isolation source: Antarctica rocks | place: Antarctica: Victoria Land, Finger Mt nord | collected 2015-12-18 | reverse complement strand
AACTCCCCGCCTTCGCGGGCAGGAGAATATCAGCCATCTTCGCCCACGAAGGTGGGCGCTTGCACTTCTAAAGCCCTGCCGTTCAGGGCAGGCTTCGCTTCCAGCAGACGCCGCTTCAGGGTGTCTCTTTTCAGCAGGTAAGCAGTCTCGCGCTCCGACTCAATCTCATGCCAAAGGTCAATTGGCACGATAACGCCTACTTGTCTGCCCTCAGCATCCGAGATATGTTGAGCTTCCACTTGGCTATTCATTTGCGGTCTCTGCTCAAAAGTAATTGTTCTTCAATCCGAGCCCACCAGACAGGTCTATTTCCAAAGGATTAACTTGCACTTCTTCAAGCGCGACAGCCTGCCACCGCTTCTTTTTGTGCTTGCTGCTTACCGGCAGCGTCTGTTCTTGATAAGCATAATTCCAGATACTACGCACCTGCTCAGGGGTATAACCACGGCTATAAAGCTTTTGGGCCAGCACAAACTTGTCCATATTTTACCGGCCTCAGCTTGCGGAAACGCCCTGGACGGTTTTGTAGCGGCTTTTGACCATCGCTTTCAGGGCGGCGTGTTCGGGCAGCAGCAGTTTTGGGTCTTCGGCCAGCACGGCGAAGGCTTCTTCGCGGGCTTCTTTGAGGACCGGCACGTCGCGTACCACGTCAACGAAGGGCAGGACTTGGAGACCCGACTGGCGCGTACCGTAGAAGTCGCCGGGGCCGCGCAGTTTCAAATCTTCTTCAGCGATTAGGAAGCCGTCGGTGGTCTGGGCCATCGTCGTCAGGCGCGAGGCTCCGTCGTCGGTCTTGGGGTCGCCAATCAAGAGGCAATAAGACTGGATGCTGCCGCGCCCGACCCGGCCCCGAAGCTGATGAAGCTGGGCCATACCGAACCGGTCGGCGTCTTCAATGACAATGACCGAGGCATTGGGAACGTCTACGCCGACTTCGATGACTGTTGTGGCAACCAAGAGCTGCAGCTCGCGGTCGCGGAAGCGGGTCATCGTTTCTTCTTTTTCCGTCGGCTTCATCTGCCCGTGCAGCAGGCCGATTTTGTAGTCGGTGAAGACATGCGCCTGCAAATGAGAAGCTAATTCGGTCGCGGCGCGGGCCTGCAGCTTTTCGTTTTCTTCAATCAGTGAGCAGATGACGTAGGCCTGCCGGCCCTCTTGCAGCATTTTGCGTAAAGTCTCATACACTAAAGCCCGCTCGTGGCTGCGCTTCCAGTGGGTCTTGATCGGTTTGCGGCCCGGCGGCATCTGGTCAATGATGCTGACTTCCAGATCGCCGTAGACCGTCAACGTCAGTGTGCGCGGGATCGGGGTCGCGGTCATTACCAGCACATCCGGGGCGGTGCCTTTGCTTTTGAGCGCGGCCCGCTGCATGACGCCGAACCGGTGCTGCTCGTCCACGACACCTAAGCCTAAGTTGTGGAACGCGACATCATTTTGGATGAGCGCATGTGTGCCGACGGCGATATGCGCCTCACCCGACGCCACCGACGCCAGCGCGGCGCGTTTCTCTTTGGCGGGCAGGCTGCCGGACAGCAGGCAGACTTTGACGCCAAGCGACTCCATGGTCCGGCGTATCCCCAAATAATGCTGCTCGGCCAGGATTTCGGTCGGGGCCATCAGCGCGGCCTGGTAGCCGTTGCGAACGGCGATGAGAAGCGCGGCCATGGCAATGACCGTCTTGCCCGCGCCGACATCGCCCTGCACCAGACGGTTCATCGCGCGGGGCGAGGCCATGTCTTTGGCGACTTCGCCGATGACCCGCGCCTGCGCTCCCGTAAGTGGGTACGGCAGGACCGACGTCAGTTCGGTCACGGGTGCGGCAGTCTCGGCAAAGGCCGTGCCGACGGCCTTATCAGACTGGCGCTTCCGCACGGCCAGCAGTAATTGCAGGCCAAAGAACTCGTCAAACACAAAGCGGCGCTGGGCCAGCAAACGCGACTCTTCCGTGTCAGGGAAATGGATCTGCCCGAAGCTCTCGCGCAGGCCCGGCAGGCCGCGCCGCTCTTGCAGGCGTTCCGGCAGCGTTTCTTCCACTAAGTCGCCGTACAGATCCAAAGCCGTGTAGACCGCCCGGCGCACTTTTCCCTGCAAGAGTCCCGCGCTCAGGGCATAGACGGGCACGATGCGGCCCGACGACAGCACGTCGCGGTCTTCTTCGGGCGCTTCCCATTCCACATCGGTCAAGTCGAGGCCACCCCGGCCCGAGCGCGATGCCTTGCCGTAAGCCACGACTGTCTTGCCGCGCAGCTTGTCAAACTGCTTCTTTAGAAACCACTGGTTAAAGAAGACCAAAAATGCGATGCCGGTGCGGTCGTCAATGGCGATTTTCGTGAGAGTCACCCGCGTCCGGGTCGGGATGTTTTCGACGCCAATCACTTTGCCGCTGATGGTCACCGCCTCGCCGTGCTTGATGTCGCAGATCGGCTTGAAGTGGGTCCGGTCCTCGTAGCGGCGCGGGTAATGCTTCAGCAACTCGCCGACGGTAAAGATGTTCAGGCCCTTGCCGAGCGCGACCGCGAACTGCTCGCTGACACCCGGCAGGCAGACCGTGAGGTCGGACAGTAACCGCGCGGCGTCGTCCAGCGGCGTATCGGCCTCTTCAGCAATCGGTTCCAAAACGGCAGGTGTCGGCATGGCAGGTGAAATCGAGATGGCAGGTGGTGGCATATTTAGTACGACAGTTGATTAACACAACATTATACGGGGTAACCGCCGCAAAGTCAAGGAAGCGACACGCGAAAAACCTCACCCCGGAACTCCGTTCCGACCCTCTCCTTCTTAAGGAGAGGGTGGCAGCTTGCTGCCGGGTGAGGTTTGATCTGGGCGAGGCCTTTCCGCGCCTAGTTTTGCCGGTTCTACTTCACATCCCGGCGCGGCGTGACTACGACATAGCGGTTCGGCTCATCGCCTTCCGAATATGTTTCCACGTCGGGATGGTCTACTAAAGCCGTGTGAATGAGACGCCGCTCCATCGGGTTCAGCGTGTCGGTCACGGCTTCCTGGCCGGTCTTGCCAACTTCCGCCGCCAGCTCATTGGCAAAGTCCGTCAGCTTGCGGGCGCGGCGGGCGCGGTGGCCGTCGGAGTCCAGTGTAACCCGGATGCGGCTGGGCTGGCCTTTGTTGGTCATCAGCATCAGCAGGTACTGGAACGCATCTAATGTCTGCCCCTGAGGCCCGACCAGCAGCGGAGCGTCAGGGCCGGTGACCGCGAACGTGATCGTGTCTCCGTAGCGCGACTCTTCCGCCGCTTCCGCCTCAAAGCCGGCGAGGGACAGCAGCGTTTTGAGGTGCGTCAGCGCCTGAGCGCTCAGCGTGTCCGTGAGGCTTGCGGAGCCTGTATTTTGTTCGGCGGTGTTGGGTTCGGCCACAGTGGTTCCGGTTCTCTCGGGTGAGTCAGCACCGGCACTGGAAGTGCCGGTCTACTGGCGAATGAAAGTCCCTGCGGGACTAAATGCCGAGGGCGATAGGCTCATCTTCGTCTTTAGTGTCGAAGACACTTTCATTCAAGAGTAGACCGGCACTTCCAGTGCCGGTGCTGACTCGGGAGCCTTCCTTAACGCCGCTTCTTCTTGGGATGCACTTTCGGCGGCGCGATGATGCCCTTCGCAGTCGGCGCGACCCCATTTGTATGCCCATTGCTGCGCTCATTGGACGGCGCATCCGACAGTGATCCCACCGGAACACGGCGGCTGCCGTTTCCGTTGCTGCCATTCCCGTTCCCATTGGAGCCGCTGTTCCTGCCATTCAGCAGAATGGCGCTGCCGCTGTTTGGGCCGTCCATCAGAACCGGCGGGGGCTTGCTGCCGCCGTCACCGCCGGAGCCGGGCTGGCTGTCCCCGGCACGTTTCCGCATGTAATACTTCTGCTGGGCCGTAGACAGAATGTTAAAGATCAAATAGTACAGCACGAACGCCGACGGCAAATGGTATTGCAAAAAGAAGTAAGTAGTCATGAACGGCGTCATGATCGCCATCATCTTTTGCGTCTCCGCCTGCTGCGGGTCCATGGTCGGCGTCACTGTCATCTTCTGCGTGAAGTACATGGACGCCGCGTACAGCAGCAGGATCGGAATGTCCGGCTGACCCAAGTTGATGCCCAGATACTGCGGGAACACATGCGAGATCGGGCTGCCGATCCACAGAAACGTGCCATGTGAGAACTGGTACTGGTACAAGCGTATGGTGTAATACAGCGTGTACATGATTGGGAGCTGAAACAGGAGCGGCGTGCAGCCGGCCATCGGATTGATGCCATGCTCTTTGTACAGCTCCATTGTCTTGCTGCCCAGCAGTGTCTTGTCGTTCTTGTGCTTGGCTTGCAGTTCCTGGATATAGGGCTGCAGCTTCTGCATCTCTTTCATTGACCGGTACTGCTTGTTGGACAGCGGCGTCAGCGCCAGCTTCACCAGCACCGACAAAAGCAAAATCGCGACCCAGTAGGACCATGTCTGCCGCCCGGTCAGGGACACAAAGAAGTCGAGCACATGGTACAGGTACGCGCCGAAAATATGGAACGGCGTGGAACTGGGCGTGATCGTCTTGTTGAAATTGTCTAGCGCCGTGCCGACCCGCGCAATCTGGCCCATGACCGTAGGGTCGTTCGGAAACGTGTTATGCAGGGTTTGCAGTGACTGGATGGCCGCGTTCTTGTCCTGCAAATGGTTCTCTTCAATGCCCGCTTGCTGGAACAATGCCTGTCGGGCAAAATCGGTATGACCGTACTGCCGGCTTTTGGCGACTTGCTGGAGCTGTATCACGGCCTGGTAGTAGCGGTTATGCTCTGTCTGGTAGTCATGTGCCGCCGCTGCCGACGCCGCTTCAGCTTGAAGCCGCTGGGCGACACCGTAGGCCGGCGGCGTGTCAAGAGGCGACTGCGCCTGAACAGACGCACCGGACACAAACAAAGCGAGTAAAAACGCCGCGCTGAACACGCTCCACGGGAAACGGCACCGGGCGGCGACAGTCTTCTTCATCCAAGCTCCCAAGCTAATCCTCAAATACAGTTCACGGGGCTGAACCCCCGTACTTTAGCAGAACAATTCCCCGCCTTCGCGGGCACCAACTTCGTTGGATTTTTACGCCCACGAAGGTGGGCGCTTGCACTTCTGAAGCCCTGCCGTTCAGGGCAGGCTTCTCTAGCTTACTGCACCGGGTCGTAGCCGCCCGGATGGAACGGGTGGCAGCGGCAGAGCCGCCACACAGCCATTCCCGTTCCCCGCACCGGCCCATGCTTCAAGATCGCCTGCGCGGCGTATTCCGAGCAGGTTGGCGAAAACCGGCACATCGCCGGGGTCCACGGCGAGACGAACTTCTGATACATACGGACGAGCGCTACTAAAACGTGCCGCATTTAGGTTTGGACTTCTTTTACTGGGCTTTTTCGACCAGTCCCCCCTGACGCGCCAGCCCGGTCAGCTCCTGCAGGAGCTGCTCATAACTGAGTGTCGGCGCAGGCGTCCGGGCCACGACAAGCGCGTCAAAAGGCCGAAGCGCTGTCGGCAGCAAACGTAGCCGACTGATCTCGCGCAGACGCCGTTTCAAACGGTTCCTGTCATGGGCGCGTTTCGCCACTTTCTTGCTGATGACAAACCCGAGCCGCGACCTTTCAGGCTCGCGAGGGGTCCGAAACCGGACATACAGCACGAGATTAGGCGACGCCCAGGAAGTCCGGCGCTTGTAGACCATTTGAAAATCCCGGCTGCGCTTCAGGCGAGACGCTCGCGGAAGCATGGCTAGATGCTCTTGGGAATGGTCACCGTATGGGTGACGCACAGCTTGTAGCGGCCCTTCGCGCGGCGGCGCTTCAGGACATTGCGGCCATCGGGCGTAGACATCCGGTGGCGGAACCCGTGGGTCTTCATTTTGTGCCGAACTTTCGGCTGGTAAGTGCGTTTCATCGTGCGTATCCTTTATAGTCGCTTCAAACTCGTAAACTGACGGCAATTATAGCACATTTTCGCCGCGTTTCGCAAGCAAAAATCCCGCGCCCGCCGCACCGCTTGCTTGACACTCCCCGCCCGGCGTGATATACTGGAACATCTTTTTGAGCGAGAGCTTCGTTCTTCTTTTCTTTACGACTTATCTTCAGTGGGAGCAGACGATTTATGGCTGGCTGGAAACTACGCAAAGACAAAACTTCGGCAGAAACACCCGATGCGGGAGCACCCGACGCCGCAGAAGCACCCGACGCAGAAACCGCTCATTCAGAAACTATTCATGCTGAAGCCGCTCACACCGAAGCGCCTGACATGGACTTTGAGGCAGCCGGCCCAGCACAGACCTACGACCTAAGTGGGCTGGAAGAAACTCAAGAGCCTGTTTCTTTGGACTCCCTGCGCCATTTTTCCTCGTTTGACTCCGAGCCGGAAGTCCATTTCACGGACCTGGACTTTGACAGCGACCCGGAAGACCACAGCGCAGCTTCTCATGTCGGGCATTCTGACATCAAGTACTCCGAACATGGCGACGGCCCGCTGACGCTCGTAGATTATACGGAAGCCGCGCCGACGCCGCAGGAATTCTCCCTGCACGGGGCACAGATCTTCGAGATGCCTCCCCCTGTCATCGAAATGCCGGCCCCGATTGAAATGCCGGCCCCGGTTGAAATTCTGCCGCCGGTGGAGATGCCAGCCGCAACTGAAGTGCCGCTGCCCGCAGTGGAATCGCCGTCTTCTATCATAGCGGCCCTGCCGCCGATTATCGAAGCAGCACCGCCGGTGCAAACCGAAGAAGCGCCCGAAGAGGATTTCCCGGAGCGGCTGCGTACCGGGCGCTTTGACCAGAGCGAGCTTGCGCCGCCCGCTCCCACGCCCCACCTCGGCATCCCCACCGTGTCTCCCTTCGTGCTGGACACGCCGGTGACGTCAGCCCCACCGTCCGCAGCGCCGCAGCTTGTGGTCCGCGTCGGACGGCTTTCCGCTCCGTTTGCCCTGACCAAAGGCGTGACCACGATTGGCCGCCCGGACAGCGTTTTGCATTACTACCCGGATGTGGAGATTGAGTTGGACGACGCGGTCTCCCGCCGCCACGCCGAAGTGGTCAAGCGCGGGGACAGCTACTATTTAGTAGATACCGGCAGCACCAACGGCACCCTGCTGAACGGCGAAAAGCTGCCGCCCCAGGAAGAGCGGCTTCTGGCCTACGGCGACCGCATTCGTGTCGGCGACCGCACGGAAATTACGTTTGAATGACTGTATTAGTGGTCACTCAAAACGTCGCCAATCTCTACACCGAGCCGGAGACTTCTTCGGAACTTGCCTCGCAGGCAGTGCTTGGGGAGCGCGTTCTTGCCGGAGAAGAGCGCGACGGCTTTGTGCGCGTCACCACAGAAGACCGCTATGAGAGCTGGCTTGATTCGCGTTTGCTGGCCCCGCAAAGCGACCTTAGCGACCTGCTTTCCACCACAATCGCTACGCTGTTCGCGGACGTCTATGCCTACGCAGATGCTCAGTCGGAGATCTTAACGAAGCTGACCGCCGGCACCCGCGTCTCCCAGGCACGACGGCCGGAAGCAGGCGGCTGGGTTCCCATTGGCCTGCCCGGCGGCGTAAACGGCTGCATCCATGAAGTCCATCTGAGCCGAACCCATGAGGCGGACGGCTTCAAGTTGGCGGAAGAAAGCGGGCTGCGGCGCGTAGACATTGTCAGTGCCCTCGGCATCAACAGCGCGGAGGCCGCCAAACGGTTGGTCGGAACGCCGTACTTGTGGGGCGGCACGACGCCGTTTGGGATTGACTGCTCGGGATTAACTCAGCTTGCCTATAAGCTCAACGGCATTCAGCTTCTGCGCGATGCAGCTTTGCAGTTCGCCGACAAGCGGTTTGTCCGGGTAGAAGAAGGGCAGTCGCTGGAAACAGCGATCTTGGACGCTGGAGATTTAGTCGCGTTCAGCCGCCGGGATGACAAGCGTCCCACCCATGTCGGCATGGCGCTCGGTGATGGGCGCTTCCTGCATTCGCGGGGCGGGCGCGGTGTGCGGGTTGACGACTGCGACGCCGAAGAATACTCAGCGTCCTACCTCGGAGCCGTCCGGCTGTCCCCGGACGCCGATTTTGGAGTCGAGAGCGCGTAGCAGCGGCTGGCTTTCGATGAACCGGGTCAGCGAATTGCGCTCGCACCAGACTTGGAACCCCAGCAGCGCGGCCACGACAATCCCCTGCTCCCACCGCGAAAAGAAGATCGCGCCCGCCACTCCCAGCACCGCACCGAATGCATTGGACCCCGTATCCCCGAGCATCACCGACCCGCCGGCATCAAGCGGATACAAGATGACGGCAAACGCCGCCGCCGCCCACAGCAGCAGCCCCGCCCCTGCCGCGTGCTGACTCAGGAGCACCACGAGAAGCGTCAGCACCCCTACCCCGAAGCCAAACAAGCAGCGGCCTGGCCGCAGGTCCAGCAGGTTCAGCGTGTTGGCCGAGAGCGCGATCAAAAGCGCGGCCAGAAGCGCCGTCCAGAGCGGCCCCGGCACCGTGATGGAGTAGCCTGCGACGAGGCTCAGCAGCCCGCCACCGATGGCTTTGACCGCTCCCGTCGTCACCCGACCGGATAAAAGCGCCTGAAAATGCCCGCGAAAGCCGCCTGCGCTTCGGTCACCTTTGAGGTCGTCCAGCAGGCCCAGCCCGCCGAAGCCCAGCGTCGCCAGAAAGTAGACCGATGCCAGGCTGGTCCGCCAGCCCTGCGCCAGCGCCTCACAGGCATAGAAAAACTCGCCGCCCAGCACGAATGCCAGCCCGGCCATCGACGGAATACGCCGCCCGAGGAAGTTCAGGCGGCGCAAATCAAAGCGTCGGACCAGCCAGAGCGTTCCGCCAAAGCCAAAGGCCAGCGCGGTGAGGAGAATAAGATATTCGGGCCAGGTCATAACAAGAACCCCTCCCGCTCGTTCCTCGCTCCCTCCCCTGTTAGGGAAGGGCTTTCGGAAAGCGCAGGAGCGAGGTCGTGTGCGTTTCCATCTTCGTCCCGCTGATAATTACCCTTCCCTAACAGGGGAGGGAGCGAGGAACGAGCGGGAGGGGTTCTCACTTGCTCATTGCCAGCGGCACAAACGCGCGGGCACCGAGGGAAACAGCCTGGGCAATCCGCTCGGCGACTTCCCGGAAGACCTGGGCGTAGGGACCATTGGGAGACGCGACCACCGACGGCATGCCTTCGTCGGCTTCGGAGCCGATCTCAAGCGCCAGCGGAATGCCGCCGAAGAACGGCACCTGCAAAGCTTCCGCCGCCTGCGACCCGCCGCCGTGCGAGAACACATGATGGCGCGAGTTGCAGGTGGGGCAGAGAAAATAGGACATATTCTCGACAATGCCGAGAATGGGAACGTCTAAACGCTTGAACATCGCAACCGCTTTGACCGCAACAGCGGCGGCCAGGTCCTGCGGGGTCATCACGACGACCGCGCCCGAAAGCGGAATGTTCTGGGCCAGCGTAAGCTGGGCGTCGCCGGTGCCGGGCGGCAGGTCCACAATCAGATAATCAATCTCGCCCCACTGGACCTCGCGCAAAAACTGCTGGACGGCTTTGGCGACCATCGGACCGCGCCAGATCACCGCCGATCCGCCCGGCTGCAAAAATCCCATAGACATAATCTTGACGCCGTACTGCTCAATCGGCAGCATGACCTCTTTTTTCTGGTCCACTTCCGGCTGACGGTCTTCCACGCCCATGATAATCGGAATGGACGGACCGTAAATGTCGGCGTCTAAAAGACCGACTTTGGCTCCCATCTGGGCCAGGGCGCAGGCGATGTTGGCGGACACCGTGCTTTTGCCGACCCCGCCTTTGCCGGACGCGATGGCGACGATGTTCTTGACCCCCGGCAGCGGCTGCTGGGTCGGAATGCCGCGTCCGGTGTTGGCCCGGACCACGGCGGTCATTTCTATGGTAATCGTGCCGACGCCGGGGATGCTGCCAACTTCCTCGCGGCACATGCGCTCGATTTCTTCTTTTAACGGACAGGCCGGCGTCGTCAGCTCTACGGTGAATGACACACTGGAACCGTTTACGGCGACGTTTTTAATCATTCCCAGCGTGACCAAGTCTTTGCGAAAATCCGGGTCTATCACGCGGCGCAGGGCCGTCAGTATTTGCTCTGATGTAATCTGTTCTTGTGCGATTGGCATTTCGGGTACAATCCTCACGAGAATTATACCCGAAATGTATCCGTCCCCAGGAGGCTCCGTCACATGTCCCTATTTAGCCGCGTCCGGCCCGGCCCCGCGCCAAGCGGCGAGCGCTCCTCCCCCGGCCAGTGGTCCTGTATGCTCATTCCCGCCGTGGACCAGGCCTACTCCAACCGGGCTTTAGAAATGGCGTACCGGCTGGCCGAAGGCACGGGAACGCAAATCCAGCTTGCGTATATTATTGAAGTTCCGCGCATCCTGCCCCTCGACGCTGCCCTGCCCGATGCCGAGTCAGTCGCGGCCAACGCCCTGAACCTGGCCGAACGCGCCGCCGTCCCCTATAAAGTCCAGGTCGAGTCGGTCATTCACCGCACCCGCAAAGCCAAAGAGCGCATTCTGTCACTGATTACTGAAGAAAAAGTGGATTTACTCATTCTCGGTGGCCGCCCCGACCGCCTGCGCGGCCTGTCCAGCGAGCTGACCCGCGAACTGTTCTTCGCCGCCCCCTGCGAAGTTCTCGTCAACTACATCGCCAACGAAAAGTAGCGTCTTCCTTCTGCATAACTTCCTGGCCGCGTGGCATCTGTCACGCGGCCTTTATGAATTATGTCCTGTCCTTTCTGCACTCATCTTTCTATACGATCCAGCAGACATACCAGCATCTTTGCACTGTTCAGCGCGGCGGCTGTCTGCGGCGCATTAGCCCAGGTTCATCTGGGCTGAGAGTGCGGCATCGGCTCTATTTGCAGTAACATCCCGCGCTGCTTGAGAAACGGGCGGAGCCGCGTGAATGCCTGCGTCTGGGAAGCGGCGTCAAGGAAGTTCACCAGGGAAAGCCGGAACCGGGTGCCGCGCGGGAACTGGGCCAGCTTGTCTTCCAGCGCGGTGAACGACGGCAGCGAGTTGTACTGAACGACGATCCAAGTGTCTGCGTATCCCCCAAACGAGATGGAAATGGGACCCGCCGACGGCGTCCACGCCTGCAAAAAGCTTTGGACATTTTGGTGCGCCCCGCGTGTCACACAAAATTTGTCCAGCGCCTGAAGCTGCGCTCGGTTCGTCAGCCATCTTGGGGAAACCGCGATAGCGTTAATGAGCCTGAACTCTAATTCCGACTCCACGGAAGACGGCTGCGCGTCGGTCGGCTCAAGCCGGTCCGCCTTGCCCGCCCAGTGCTTATGCCACTCCCGCAGCCGCGCCCAGAGCGCCGACTCGTCACGCGGAGACCCATTCTCGCCCAGCATCTTAGCGGCATCAGCGGCGACTTCCGTGTCCGGGTCATGCAGATGCCGTAGGGCAAAATGCTCCACCTCCGGCCCGGATTGAAGCGCGGCGACATCACTCAGCACAGACAGGTAGCAGCCGGTGTTCTTGCGTGCCGCCAGCACTTTTCGGATTTGCGCCGCGCCGTAGGCGGGGTCAGTCCGCAGGAAATAAGCCAGCAGGTTTGTTTGGATGTCGCAGTCCCAGTGTACGCCGTTGTTCCCATACGCCGCCTTGACACGCGGCAGAATGGCGGCTGTCGCATAGCGCTCCACTGAGCGGGACGCATCCTCGTTTTCCTCGCTTCTGCTGCGGAGAACACTTTCCAGATTGGCCGCCAGAACACCGTCCAAAGCGGGCAAAGTGCGGTCCGGCAGGGAGCAAAGCGTCGGCAAGTCCACGCGCGGGTGAGCGCTTTTGATCTCGGCCAGCAGCAGCGCCCGGCCTTCCGCTGGAGACAGGTCTCGGAGGCGGCGCAAGGCCAGGCTGTGCAGGTTCACAGCTTCGGCCCCTTCGGCGGAACGTGAGTCAGCGTCCGGCAGCGGGGCGGCGTACAGGCGGCGCAGGATCGGCAGCATGGCCGGCTCGCGCAGCGCGGGCCAGTGGTCGCTTAGCAGGTTCTCCTGCTGCTCGGGCGTCAGCTCCTCAAGGACCGGCACCAGCGCCCGCACCTGGTTTTGATACTCCGCCGTGTTCTGATGCTGGTAATCCAGCCTCAAAAGCGCATAGAGGCTGGCGATACGCGCCTTGCCGCGCTTATTGGGTGCAGCCGCTTTAAGACGTTCCCGGTCTTGCTCTTGCAGCGCGGCCTCTGCGGCAAGCCGCAGAGCAGAAGCGTAATGAGCGCATTTCAAGTCTCTTTTCGTTTTATAACGCCGTGATGGTGACAGCCCCGCCGAGCTTGATATCGACATTAAGATTATGACCATCCAGCAAACCGGTTCCCAGAAGTGGCTGACGCCCAGCGTTCGGCATCGCCACCTGCTTCTCGCTTCCATCCCAAACAACAACTGCGCCATAAACCGCGACAGTGTTACGCTCTCCATCGGCAAGGCGCATTGTCACCGACTCCTCCTAAGCTAATCCCCGGCGCAGAGCAACCGCAAGAGGCACCTGAAGAGTACCATTAAAGCCGGTATCTACCTGAAAGTCCACAGCCTCCTGCTGCCCGTTCGGCCCGCGCAGCTCCAGCCTGACAATCGCACGGCGGCGCGGATCAACGGTTCCCAAAATCATTCTTGGAAGCCTCCACCGACAGTATAAGCCGCTTCATCTCCAACCCGGCGCAAGTAAACGGCGGCATTAGGACGCCGAGCGCGGAGCAATGTACGGCCACTAATTTCGTCCTGAGAGATTTCGTAATCGCCGGAAAGAACATCAATGAACAAAAAATCGTCTGGGTTCTCGCTGCTCAGGTGAGGCGCAATCTGTTCCTCAAAAATAACTTGACCACGGTTTATGGTACTGCTAGAGTTTTGTTCGGTAATCATGGTTTTTCTCTTTACAAATCGAGCAGAATGGGCAGGATGAGCGGGCGGCGGGCGGTCTTTTTGTACAGGAACTTGGAGACGGCGTCGCGCAGGTCCTGCTGGACGACCATCCAGTCATTGTCTTCTTCCGGCAGGTTCTTGATTTTGTTTGTAATGACCTGCTTGATTTCTTCCACCAGCTCTTCCGATTGATCCATGTAGACGAAGCCGCGCGAGATGACTTCAGGGCCGCTGACAATCTCGCCGGTTTCCTGGGAGATGCCGACGACAAGCACCAGGAAGCCGTCGGAGCCGATGTGCAGGCGGTCGCGCAGAACAATCTCGCTGACGTCGCCAATGCCCGTACCGTCAATCAGCACCGCGCCGCTCTTCTCGACGCGCCCGATGACGCCGGCCACGTCTTCGCCGACTTCGATGATGTCGCCGATCTCCGCCCGAATGATGTCCTCCGGCGGCCAGCCCATGTCTTCGGCCATCTTGGCGTAGCGGTGCAGCATTCTATATTCGCCGTGAACCGGCATGACATACTGCGGCTCAACCAGGTTCAGCACCAGCTTCAGCTCTTCCGCGTAGCCGTGACCGGACACATGCACCGTCGAAACGCTGTCGTAATACACATTCGCGCCGCGCCGAAACAAGTGATTGATCGTGCGATAAACTGCGTCTTCGTTGCCGGGAATGGCCGACGCCGACAAAATCACGGAGTCGCCCGCGACGATTTTAATTTTGCGGTGCTCGTCCTGGGCAATCCGCGACAGGCCCGCCATCGGCTCGCCCTGCGATCCCGTTGTGATGACCGTCACCTGCTGCGGGAAGTAGTCTTCGATTTCGTCCGCCCGGATGCGTGTACCTTCGGGAATGTTCAAATAGCCCATCTGCTGGGCCATTTCCATGTTCCGCTCCATCGAGCGGCCCATCAGTGCGACTTTGCGCCCGTAGCGCACCGACACGTCAATCGCCTGCTGGACTCTATGAACATTGGACGCAAAACACGCCAGAATAATCCGCTTCTGGGAGTCCCGGAAAATCCGGTCAAACGCATCGCCGACAATGCGCTCCGACGGCACAAAGCCGGGCCGCTCGACATTGGTGCAGTCCGACAGCAGCACCAGAACCCCTTCCTGCCCAATGCGGGTCAGGCGGGCGATGTCAAACAACTGGCCGTCCACGGGCGTCTGGTCAAACTTGAAGTCGCCGGTATGCACGAGCGTTCCCGCCGGCGTATGCACGGCAAAGCCGACGGCGTCGGGAATGGAGTGCGAGACGCGGAACGGCTCAATGTCAAACAGACCAACCTTGAAGCGGTCTTCGGCGCTGAATGTGTGCAGCTTGGCTTTGTCCAGAACCCGGTACTCGCTCAGCTTCCCCTTCGTGAAGCCGATGGTCAGGCGCGTGCCGTAGACGGGCACATTGAGCTGCTTCAGCACAAACGACAGCGAGCCGATATGGTCCTCATGGCCGTGGGTCAGGATAATTCCCTTGACCATGTCTTTGTGTTCCAGCAGGTATGAAATGTCTGGGATCACTAAGTCTACGCCAAGCTGGTCCGCACCAGGAAACGCGAGGCCGCAGTCAATGACGATGATTTCGTCGCCGCAGCGGATGGCGGTCATGTTCTTGCCGATTTCCCCGATGCCGCCGAGCGGAATGATTTGCAGTGTCTTGGTACTGGCCGCCCCAGTCGAGGCAGCCTGAGACGTGCGGGCACCCGTTTGCTTTGCGCCGCTTTGCTTTTTAGTTGTCGGTGTTTTGGTTGATTGTGTTGTCATAATATGGTTTCGTAATCGTAAGAACCCCTCCCGCTCGTTCCTCGCTCCCTCCCCTGTTAGGGAAGGGCCAGAGTTGCCGAGCATCG
>JAABUQ010008227.1_pt1 | contig 14729 bp, 13 predicted proteins | sample 5560001 | NCBI WGS metagenome assembly JAABUQ01 (sample SAMN10711888, study PRJNA513371) | rock metagenome | isolation source: Antarctica rocks | place: Antarctica: Victoria Land, Finger Mt nord | collected 2015-12-18 | reverse complement strand
CGTGGATAAAGGGCACGGGGGGAGCGTGGATAAAACGCTGAATGACGGGGGCGGACCCGCTACAGTAGGGAGGGCTTGACAAAAGTACACCAAGAGAGGAGAGCCGCCCGACTGTGTATCGACCACTGCACCCCGCCTCGGCGCCCGAGTTGATCCCCGCCCTGCGCCGGCTGATCGACGCCGTCATCGACGGTAGCGCGTCGCGAGAGCCCGGCCCGGCGCTCGACACGGTCTACGCCACCATCCACTATCTCGCCGCGGCCGAGCGCCTCTGCGCCGGCTGCGGACGCCCGCTCGGCGGCCCCCACGGCGATATTTGTCCCGGCCGCCTCACCTCGTCGACATAGCCTCCGCTTATCCCCACGCCAAGCCCCCTTGTCACATCGCTAATGGTCCCGCCGATAAGTACATCGGGTACGTGTAAAAATACGACGTAACGGGATGCGGTACCATTAGCAAACATGGTGAATATGAAGCGCGTCGATGTTGTGGTGGTGGGCGCGGGCGCGGCGGGCCTGGCGGCCGCGCGCCGGCTGACGGAACGGGGCTACCTGGTCGCGCTCGTCGATGCGCGCGATCGCGTCGGTGGCCGCATTGCCACGACGCATCATCCCGACACGCTCGTCGCCCTGGAACTGGGCGCGGAGTTCGTCCATGGCATGCCACCGGAGATCTTCACGCTCCCCGCCTCGGCCCTCACGTTGTACGAGGTCCGGGGCGACATGTGGATGGCGCGGCAGGGGCGCTGGCGATCGACCACGCGTCGCGAGAGGAACGCGGGGCAGGTGCTCGACGAGATCGTCGCATGGCAGGGCGAGGATCGCTCGCTGACGTCCTTCCTCACCGCGCGTGCCCCACACGATGGCCAGGCGCAGCGGGCCATCCAGGACTACATCGAAGGATTCGACGCCGCCGATCCCGACAGGGTGAGCATTCGCTGGATCGCGCGGACGGAGAGCGCCGCGGCGCGCATCAGCGGTCAGCGGCAATTTCGTCCCGCCAATGGGTATGGCCAGGTCATGTCCTGGCTCTACGACGGCCTGCCCGCCGACCGGGCGCGGGTGTCGCTGAGGACGGTTGTTGACGAGATCCGATGGTCCCGCGGGGATGTCCTGGTCAGCGCCCATGGCCCGTCTGGTGAGTCCCGTGAGTCGGTCGCCGCGCGGGCGGCCGTCATCACGCTCCCCTTGGGGGTTTTGACAGCCGCTCCACACGATGTCGGGGCGGTGCGCGTCGTCCCCGAACTGTCGAGTAAGCGGGCGCTCTACACGAACCTCGCCATGGGACATGTGATGAAGGTGCTCCTCCACTTTCGTGAGGCGTTCTGGGAAACGACGACCTCGACTCATCCGTCCGCGCCAGCGTTGTCCTTCCTGTTCACGCCCGACGACCTATTCCGCACTTGGTGGACCAGCTATCCCGTCGTCGCTCCGCTGCTGACAGGCTGGATCGGCGGACCACGCGTCGCTCCGCTTGCCCACGAGGCTGACGCCTCCATTATTGGGCACGCCTTGGAGGCGCTCGCGGGCAGCCTCCGCGTGCCGTTGACCGACATCGAGGCCCTCCTCGAGAGCGTCCATCTCCACAATTGGAGTACCGATCCCTTTTCTCGCGGCGCCTACAGCTACGTGTGCGTCGGCGGCGTCGAGGTCCCCCGCCAGCTCGGAGAACCGGTGGCCGAGACGCTGTTCTTCGCCGGCGAGGCCACGAATGCCGAGGGTCACACGGGAACGGTCCACGGGGCGTTGGCAACCGGATACCGCGCGGCCGACGAGGTCACGCAAGTCCTCGGGCGCGTGCGGACGTGAGTCCTCAGCGCGATGGGTGCGGTCGCCCTCAAATGTGGGCATGATGGCCCGGCGGGGCGGAGAGGTGGGCCAGCGCCTCGGGAGCGGGGGGGCTCATCGCCTCCATATTGATAGCGGTGACCCGCAGCGAGGCGGGCCAGTCCGTCGTGACGAGGCGCGCCTCCACCACCGCGCGCCGTCGCGCGAGCGGTGTTTTAAACTCCTTGACCAGGAGCGTCCTGCTGTTCCACGGTCGGGCCGCGCTGGCCGCGCCGGCGCGGGCGCCGGCGCCCGCTGCCCCATTGCCTCGTGTGCCGCCCGTTGCTACAATACAAACCATAAACGGACTTTTATCCGCTTACTTATGTTGTACCGGGCACATGTCCACTGGCGACGGCCCCTGCATCGCCTACAACTCGGACGCCGCCGCGCGCCTGTCCCCCCAGCGGTACACCTTGCCTGATGTCACGGTCACCTGCGACGAGCGCGACCGCGGACGCGGCACGGAGGTACAATACCCGCGCCTCATCATTGAAGTGTTGAGCGACTCCACCGAGGCATACGACCGCGGCCAAAAATTCGGTTTCTACCGCGCGTGCCCGCTTATCCAAGAGCACGTCTTGATCGCGACAAGATACAGGGCGGTTGAAGTGTACCGGCGCACGGTACAAGGGTGGATACTCCACGAGTATGGGCCTGGCGACACCGTTGAGTTTACGAGCATCGCCGTCAGCATTCCCGTAGACGCCATGTACCGGCGCACAGAAGTCCCCCTACCAAGCGATCCACAGGGGGAAGTCTGAAACACCAAGGACAACGCTGCTATCGACGACAAGGTTAGCCACCGCTAGCGCGCTCAATCCTCGCGGATTAGCTCAGTACTGTCCGGCATCTCCCCGTAACGGGCGAATAGCTCCTCACCCAACGCCGCGATTCGATCGAACGCCGCGCGGCGCCGGAGAAGATCCTCGGCTCCTACGTCCGCACTATCGCGCTCGTCGTCGAGTTGCCACGATCGAAGCAACTCTTCGATGCTCACACCACGCCGACGAGCCACAGTGTCCAGACGCGCATAAAGATCGTTGGGGATCATGATGTCGTGCGCGGGTCGAGCGCGTCGCGCACGGCGTCGCCGAAGAAGTTGAAGCCCATGATGGCCGTGAAGATGGCGATGCCGGGGAACAGCGCCAGCCACCACTGGTCGGGGTAGCGCTGCGCCTGGCTGATCATGGCGCCCCACTCCGGGCTCGGCGGTGGGACGCCGAAGCCGATAAAGGAGAGGCCGGCCACGGTGAGGATGGCGTTGCCGATGTCGAGCGTGGCCAGCACGACGATCGACCCGATCGTGTTGGGCAGCACTGTCCGCCACAGAATGCGCCACTCGCCGACCCCCGCCGCGCGCGCCGCCGTCACGAACTCGCGCTCCTTCAACTCCAGCACGAGCCCGCGCACCACGCGCGCGTAGGTCGGCCACCACACCACGACCATGGCCAGCGCCGCGTTGACCAGGCTGGGCCCGAGCGCCGCGCTCACCGCCAGCGCGAGCACGAGAATAGGGAAGGCGAGCACGATGTCGGCCAGACGCATCAGCGCCTCGTCGACGAGGCCGCCGACAAAGCCGGCGACGCCGCCGACCAGGAGACCCAGGACAACGCCGGACGCTACCACGACCACGCCGATGCCAAGCGAGGCGCGCCCGCCGTAGACCAGGCGGCTGAACACGTCGCGCCCCGTGTCATCGGTCCCTAGTGGATGGGCCGCCGTGGGCGGGGCCAGCGTGTCGTAGGAGTTCTGCGCCGAGATAGGGTCGTAGCGCGCGACGAGCGGGGCCAAAATCGCCAGCAACACCCACAGCAGCACGAAGACGAGGCCGACCACGGCCAGGCGGTTGCGCAGCAGGACTTGCCAGATCCGCCGGCGGGAGGCCGGCGCGGCCTCGGCCGCCTCAAGCGGGCCCGGTCCGCCCGCGACCTCGATCGCGCTGGCGCCCATGTTAGCCCAGCCTCACTTGCGGGTTGAGCATGGCGTAGAGGAGGTCCACGACGAGGTTGAGCAGCAGGTAGACCAGCGCCGTGACCAGGGCTACCCCCATGATGGCCGGGAAGTCGGCCCCCGAGGCGGTCTGCGTGGCGTAGAGGCCAATGCCGGGCCAGGCGAAGACCGTTTCGGTCAGCACGGCGCCGGAGAGCAGCGAGCCGTAGGCCAGCCCGGCCAGCGTCAGCGTCGGGATAATGGCGTTGCGCAGTCCGTGCCGCAGCACCACGCGCGACCCCGGCAAACCCTTGCTGCGCGCCGTGCGAATGTAGTCCTGCACCAGCGCCTCCAGCATGGACCCGCGCGTCATGCGCGTGATGATGCCCATCGTATAGGCCCCGAGTACAAGGGCCGGCAACAGCAGGTGCCACAGGGCGTTGCCGAACGCCGCGGGGTCGCGCGCCAGGGCGGAGTCGACCAGCGCCGCGCCCGTCACCACGGGTGGAGGTGTCACATTGCGGTCGAGCTGGCCGGTGGGGCCGGGCAGCAGCTTGAGATAGTACCAGAGCGCGAGCAGCCCGATCAAGCCCAGCCAGAACACCGGGGTCGACACGCCGACGAGCGAGATCACGCGCGCGGCGAAATCGAGCGGGCCGTTGCGGCGCACGGCGGCAAGCACGCCCAACGGGACGCCAATAAGCAGGCTAATCAGGAGGGCGGCCGTGCTGAGCTCGAGCGTGGCCGGGAAATATTGCTTCAGGTCGGACGTCACCGAGTTACCCGTCGTGATCGACGTGCCGAGGTCGCCGTGCAGCAGATTGCCCACGTAGAACACGTACTGCACGGGCAGTGGCCGGTCCAAACCCCACTGGTGGCGGTAGCGCTGGATGATGCTGGGGTCGTCCTGCGCGCGCTGGCCCAGGTTGGCCGCGATAGGGTCGGCCGGCACGGCGTGCGAGATGACGAACGCGGCCAGCGTGATGCCGATTAGCACCGGGATCGTCAGCAGCAGGCGACGGATAATGTAGGGAAATAGGTTCATAGTGATTTTACCGCCTGCGACTACGGGCGCCACGGCGCCGGCGCCACACGTCGGTGGTCGTAAGGGCGTATCGCATACGCCCTGGTCGCTGGCAGGGCGTATGCGATACGCCCCTACAGTCGTGTTCAACCGACCGCGGTCGGCGTAAATCTGCCATGCGACGGCAGTCGCAGGCCTTTAGGTCGACGTGGTGCGGAAGTTGTTCGGCAGCACCGGCGAATAGCTGAAGCCCTTGACGTTCTTGCCGAGCACAAAGATGTTTTGCGGCTGCACCAGGGCGACCCACGGGCTCTCGTCGAGCCAGGTCCGCTGGATCGCGCGGTAGAGCGCGGCGCGCTTGCCGGCGTCGGTGGTCGTATCGGCCTGTGTGACGAGGCCGGTCAAGCTCTTGTTATTTGTGTAGTACAGACGCTTGGCCGGACCGCCGCCGGGCGAGAAGGGGCCGGCGTAGTCGTTCGAGTCGGGATAATCGACGCCCCAGTTGTAGAGAATAATTTGCAGCTTCTGGTGACGGTACGCGTCGAGCAGCACCGTGTCTTGCTCGGGGTCGAGCGTGACGCGGATGCCCACGCGCGCGAGGTCGTTCTGCAGCTTGCTGGCCAGGGGGTCGAACGACACACTGTCGAACGCCTTGTTGGTGTCGTAGCTGAGCTTGACCGCGAACCCGTTGGGGTAGCCGGCGGCTTTAAGCAGGGCGCGCGCCTTGGAGAGATCCTGGCGCATCAGCAACGCGTTGTTCGTCGCCGCGTCGGCGCCGAGCAGACCCAGCGGGATCATAGTGCTGGGGCGCGCGCCGACGCCCTTGAGCAGGCCGTTGATGATACCGTCGTAGTCGATGGCGTAACGCACGGCCTGGCGCACGCGCTTGTCCGCCAGGGGCTTGGAGAGGCTCGGGCTCAGGGTCATGCCAAGGTAGATTAAGTCCAGCGTAGTCCCCTTGACGACTTGCACGTTGGGGTCGTGCGCCAGAGCCTGCGCCTGCTGCAGGTCCACGTTCGTCGCGATGTCGACCGAGCCGCGCTGCACCAGCAGCCGCTGCGTGGCCGAGTTCTGCTGATTCTGATAGACGATCTTAGCCATGGGCGGGCGCGGACCCCAGTAGTTGGGGTTGCGCGTCATCACGATCTGCACCTTGCGCGTCCAGTTCGTCATCTGGTACGGGCCTGTTCCAACGGACTGTGTGTCGAGGAAACTTCGCGCCCTATCCTTGGTAGCCGCCTGGGGCGAGTCATCGCCGCCATGCGCCCTGACCAGCTTGGAGTCGAGCACGGCGAAATTGTTGTCGGCCAGCGCGGCGAGAAACGAAATGTCGGGCGCGCCAAGCGTGATGCGCATCGTGTACATATCCAACGCGCGGATGTCGGTCGCGCCGTCGATGAGGAACTCGGGGTTGTCGTTGAGGTACTTCAGGCGGCGGTACGAGAAGACCACATCGGCGGCGGTCAGCGGATTGCCGCTGGCGAAGCGCACGCCGTGGCGTAGCTTGAAGGTGAAAACGCGCCCGCCGCTGGAAACGCTGTAGTCCGTGGCCAGGCTCTTCTCCGGCCGCGTCGTTTCCGACCCGCGGTAGGTCACCAGGGTGTCGTAGCAGTTCGTGGCCATAGAGTTGGAGGCGAATTCGTAGAAATGGCCAGGGTCCATCGTCTTACCGTCGCTAATATCTTTGGCGACGACCAAGGTCCCGCCGCCGGCCGCGCTCGTTGGCGCGGCCCGGTGCGCGGCGACCGCCGAGAGGGCCACGGTGCCGGCGACGAGGATAGAACCGGCGGCGCGCGGCCGGGCCAGGCGAACTGGGCTGAAAGGCACGATCTAACTCCTACTTACCCGGTAGACAAAAGGGGGTGGGGCGCTTGCCGGAATATAGTGTGATGGTATCAGGTATGACACTGGCTGGTCAACATTGGTCTCCTAGGCCCTAGGCTCCTAGGCGACCAAGACGGCGGCAAAGCTGGGAGGAAGGTCGGCGCGTCCGCGTGTCTCTCGCTCATCCATTCTCCCGTCGGCCTGCCACGAAAGGCGTTCCAGGCCGGCTGTACGCTCAACTCTTACAGACCGTGGACTCCGACGTCCGGCGCGGCCCGCTTGAAGACGCGTCACCGGCGGTCGATCAGCCCATGTCACCGAAGATGTAGTAGGAGGTGAGGCAGGAGATGTCGTACACGTCGATGGCGTCGCCAACGTTACTGAAGGCGCGGCCGCGCCGGTCGTCCACGGCCACGGCGTCGGGCCACGTAGGCTCGGAGAAAACGGTGTGGATGCGCGTGGCGGTGCGGCTATCCAACACGGCTATCTGGGACGGACCCTGCTCGGGTCCGTCGTCGTCTACCACCGGCGGGACGCGCACGACGACCCAGCGCCGCCGCTCGTCCACACGCTCGAGGATTGGATACGTTTCGTTCTCGGCCTGGTCGGGGGCCGGGAGACGGCCGGGCAGCGTGTGGTCTAGTCGCACGGGCGTGGTGCGCACTATCCTGCCCGTGGCCGTGTCGAGCATGCTGACGTTGACATTGTCGCTGTAGCTGATAAAGGCGCGGTGGCCCGACTCGTCGGCAAGCAACTTGCCCGGCGAGCCGGGTAACGCCGTCGTGCTCAGGACCGCGCCCGTTCGCGCGTCAAGGACACTCGCGCTCCCGGCCCCCGCCACGATAACGCGGCCGATGCGCCGGTCCACCGCTATCACCTCCGGCAACGCGCTGACCGTGACCCGGCGCAGAACCGCGCCGCTCGCAGCGTCGAGCATGACGACGTTGTCCCTGCTCCCGTACGCGGCGAAGAAGACGCGGCCGGCCGCCTCGTCCACGACCGGCGCGGCCGATGGCCCGAGCGGGCCACGCCCGACGGCTACGGTGCGCAAGAGACGCCCCGTCCGCGCGTCCAGTATGTTCATCGTTCCGCTCGCTTGATTGGCGACGAACACGCGCGCTGTCCGCTCGTCCACGGCCGGGGAACGCGGGAAATTGCCGGTGGGGACGGCACGCAGCAGAGCCAAACTATCCTCGTCGAGCACGTCGACGCGCCCTCGCGGGTAGAACCGCACACCGTAGGGTTCGTGGACGACGAAGACGCGTCGCGTGGCCTCGTCTAGCGCGACCGCCGTCTCATCACCCACGATCTGACCGGACGCGCCGCGCGACATGGGCGCGGTGACGATTTGCCTGGAGCGCACCGCCTTCCCTGTCGTCGCGTCGTAGGTGGCGACGGAAAGCACCGTAGAGCGAGGTCCATCAGCTGAAGACACGACGATGACCAGACCGCGCCGCTTGTCCAGGGCCAGGAGACCCGACGACCGGAGGGTAGCGATCACCGGCGGCGCGAAGGGCTCGCGCGGCGAGCACGTCGCCCTCTCGCCGCTCCCGTGATCGTGGCGGATGAGCTGGATCGGGACGGATGGGACGACGACGACGACGACGACGACGACGACGGCGAGCCACGCCTCCAGACGTGCGAAACGTGTGAGCATCGCGGCTATCCCCGGTTGCGTCACGATCGGCGCCCTCATCCCTTGCACGCGCTTGGGCCGTCATACTGGCGTACCCATCCAGCGGCGTACTCATACAGAATAGTGCGAGCATAGCTGCGGCGCCTCTCACGTCGCGGCCCCGCCCACGCGCCACATAATCAATGGTAGCAGACGACGTATAGGCGCGACGGATCCTCGGAACCTTTAACAGAACCTTAACGGGCTTTTTACGTCGCCTTAATCTTTCGATGGTATCGTACCTACTGTGGACCCGGTAAGCAGGGGCGGCCCGGGCCACTAAACCCGTGGGAACCGCCCCATTCGCTCCACGCGCAGGAGGACAACCCTTGGACGCTAGACAACGGCGCTTTCGACGCCCCGTGAGGGGCTTTCTCGCCGCGGCAACGTTGCTCGCGGGCATGGGTGTACTGCCGGCCCTCCAACCCTTGGCGTCGCCGGTCCGGGCACACGCCGCTACCGTGCGCGCCCCCGGAGCCAGCGCCTGCGTGCTCAGCCCGACCAACTCGGCCATCAAGCACGTCGTATTCCTCGAGTTCGACAACACCCACTTCGAGCGCGACGTGGCCCGCACCTCCAGCGGTGTCTTGAAGAACGTCCCGTCCGACCTGGAGCAGATCCCCAGCCTGTACAACTTCATGACGGGCAACGGCACGCTACTCACCAACCACCACACGCCGCTGATCTCGCACACCTCGGACGACATCATCACCTCCGAAACGGGCGTGTATCCCGCCCGCCACGGCGTGGCCACGGCCGCGAACAGCTACCAATACTACAAGTCGGACGGCACGACCGCCTTCCAATCGGGCTTCACGTACTGGACTGACAAGATTGGGAACGGCTCGGCCTCGAACCCGGGCGACGGGCAGTATAACCTGACCAGCGCCCCCAACACTAATGCCCCGGCCCCCTGGGTCCCCTTCACCCGCGCCGGCTGCAACTTCGCCGGCGTCGGCATGGCCGACATGGAACTGGAGAATACCGGCGCGGACCTGGCGGCGGCGTTCGGATCGCCGCTGCCGCCTGCCGTGGCCAACGACCCCAATAAGTTCGCCGACTTCGAGGGCGTCGCCATCCACTGCGCCAACGGCGACGCGCTCTGCTCCAGCAACAACGGCGGCTATCCCGACGTGCTGCCCAGCGAGCCGAGCGGCTACACGGGCTTCAACGCGCTCTACGGCCACAAGTTCATCACGCAGGCGTTCTCGAACACGGGGGCGCTCGCGCCCAATACGAACCTGAAAGACATCAACAACAACGACATCGTGAACGACTTCCCGGCCGGCACGCTCACCCCGGGCTTCCCGGGCTTTAGCCTGCAGCCGGAGTACGCGCTCGGCTACACCGCCGACATGCTGGAGGCCGGCGTCCCGGTCGTCTGGACCTACATCATCACCCCGCACAACCCGCTCGGCGTCAACCCGTACAACTACGGCCACCCCAATGACCGCAACTCCTACGGCCCGGGCGAGGCTAACTACGTCGATCAGTTGAAGAAGGACTACGACGCCAGCTTCACCAAGTTCTTCGCCCGCCTCGCGGCCGACGGCATCGACAAGGGCAACACGCTGTTCGTGATCTCGTCCGACGAGCAGGACCACAACATCAACGGCGCGCCCTCGCCCCTCAACTGCGACGGCGTGACCACACCCTGCTCCTACACGCAGAACGGCGAGCTCGCCGTCAACTACAACGGCCTGATCCAGGCCGAGCAGGGCGGCCTCGTCACGACGCCTAGCTCGGCCACGGTGACCAACGATGACGCACCCGACATCTATCTAAAGGGCAATCCCGCGCCCGCCGACCCCGGCGCGCGCGCCTTCGAGCAGGCCACCGGCGCCGTCACGATCACTAACCCAATCTCGGCGAACCTCGGCCTGCCCGCCAACGAGAAGGTCACGCAATTCCTGGCTAACCCCGCGGAGTTCCAGGCCCTGCACATGGTTACCGCCGACCCACTGCGCACGCCCAGCTTCACGGCGTTCGCGCAGCCCGACTACTACGTGCAGTCGGGCAATTGCCCGGCCGGAACGACGGCGGCTAACGCATCCACGGCCTGCGTCACGCAGAACCCGGCGTTCAACTGGAACCACGGCGACGTGCAGCAGGAGATCTCCACCAGCTGGCTCGGCCTGGTGGGACCAGGCGTGAACAACAACCGCTACGACGGCCCGAGCAGCACGACGGGTGTGCCGCAGAACGCGCTCCCCGGCGCCGGCACCTTCTCGGACCACACCGACATCCGGCCGACCATGCTGGCGCTGCTTGGCCTAAAGGACGACTACACGCAGGACGGACGCGCCCTCGTCGAAGACCTCACGAACTCGGCGCTGCCCGCGAGCATCGGCCCGGCCGGGTCGGACTCCAATAACAACTTCCGCGCCGTCGCCGCCGAGTACAAGCAGTGCAACGCTCCCGTTGGCGACTTCGGCCTGACCACACTACAGAAGTCGACGGTGGCACTGGAGAGCGCGACGGCCGGCGACAGCGCGTTCAACACCATCGAGTCGCGGCTGACGACCCTCACCGCGCAACGCGATGGCGACGCGACGCGCATGCGCGACGCGTTGTACAACGCTACCTTCAATGGCACTCCCATCACCAACGCCCAGGCCAACAGTTTGGTCGCGGCGTGCCAGGCTGACCGCGCGCAGGCGCAGACGCTCGACGCTGGTCTCACCGGCGGCGGCGGCGGCACGAACACGCCGGAGCTCGGCTCGGGCGAGCTCCTCGTCGCCGGCCTCGGGCCGATCGTCGTCGCGCTCCTCTATCGCCGGCGCCGCCAGCGCCGCGCGGCGCGCAAGACGGCATAGCGTTATTCACGTTCAGAAGAGGGCAGCTGCTCGAGTTCGAGCAGCCGCCCTCTTTTGTCTCGCGACCCAGGAAAACGCACTTGATGGGGCGTTAAGAGGGACGCTTGCTCCCGACGACGCGCGCCCTCACGGATAATATGACTCCCAGGAGGACCAACACGGCGGCCCCGAGCGCGGCGAGCGTGAGAGGGGATGGGCCGCCGGACTCGCGACCCCGCGGGCTTTGCGCGCCGGTCGCGACCACGCGCGGCCCGGCAGGGCCGGCGGCGAGTGGCGCGCCTCCCGACCTCATAGACGTAGAGGTCATGGGCCGCGTTTGGGTAGCAGTGGGAGCGCCCGGTACCACGCCCGAACCGCTCGTGCCCATCATCCTGGGGTAGCGCACATGCAGCCCGGCGACGACGGCCAGCCACGACACGGCGCGCGGATGCGCCACCTGCAAGGCCGCGACCTCGGCCGGCAGGAGCGCCCGCCCCACCCGCACCGCGCCGTTGAGCGTCAGGTCCTTGTGCAAGGTGAGGGCGCCGGACAGGCGTAGCGACGCCGCCGACGCCGGCATACCCTGCGGGTCCAGGTCGGCGACCATGTGGATGCTGTTGTCGAGGAAGACCTCGGCCAGCACACTGCCGCGGTAGCGGACCCGGCCCGCCCCGTCGACGAGGGCCGCCTTGCCCTGCATGAAACCGCCCAGCGAGGTCGCGGTAACATCCTTGCGCAGCAGGTCGGGCAGAATAGGCATCGTGGCCGTCTGAAAGTTCTCCAGATAGGTCGAGAGCACCAGCGTCGTGTCGGGGAATCCGCCGCGGCCATTGCGGTTATGAAGACCCGCCGAGATGACGACCCGGTCGACCGGGTCGCCGTCCGGCTCGTACCCGTTGCGGGCGAACGTGACGACGCGGCCGGACAGCGCGGGGGCGGCGCTCGCCGGCGTCGGGACCGTAGGGACGTATCGCATACGCCCATGCGGATTGGTCTCTCGGCCGCGGCCGACAGCCCAACCAGGCGGATTGGTCTCTCGGCCGCGGCCGACAGCCCAACCGGAGGCGGTGAGCGCGCCGGGGCGTGGCCCCACGACTACGGTCAGGCACAGGCAGGAGAGCGTCGCGCCCGCCGCCAGGAACCGCGCACCACCGGGATCGCCGGCGCTCGCTATCGCTGCTCGCCGGCCCCGGCCGCCGCCGCGCGGATTGCTACTAACGACGGGCTCGCCTCTCGACGTGGGCCGGCTGGAAGCCGGCGCTCCCAGTAGATACGCCTGCCCGCGCGACGCCGGCGCTCTCCGTAGGGGCGTATCACATACGCCCGGTGAATCGCGCATCGCTAGAATTCGCCGTCGGTGCGCGTCGAGGAGGCGCGGACGCCGCGTGAGGCGTAGACCTCTTGCAGGCTATGCACTAGGAAGTCTGGCGACTCGACGTTCTGCACCAGCAGCTGCACGTTCGCCTCCATCGTCGCGTTCATGTTGGGGATCGGGGCGCTGTCCAGGTAGACGCCCGGCGTCGCGCTGTCCAGCGCGGCGATGTAGTCGCGCTGGAACGGCGCCGCCGCGCGCGCGGAGCGCACCGAGACCGCGCGCGCGGGCAACATGCCGTGCCCGAGCAGGGTCGTGGAGGTCTGCGCTGAGACCATGGCCGTGATGAAGTCGACGGCGGTGGACGGATCGCGCGCCGCAGCAGGGATGGCCCACCCGGCGTAGCCGCTCTGCGGCATCACCGGCGCCGCGCCCGCCCGTGCGCTGGGGAAGGCGAAGACGCCCACGTCCAGCCCGCTCTCTTTCACCAGGGTGAGTATCTGCGAGTTCTCGCTGCTCGACACGAGCTGCATCGCCGTGTGCCCCTCGAAGAACGCCTCCACGCTGTCCTGCGCGTCGAGGCCGCCGAAGCCGTGGGTGAAGTAATCACGTTTCGCCCAGTCCTGTAGGGTCGCCGCCGCCACGCGGTACGGCACCCCCGTGAAGGAGAACTTGGGGCTGAGGCGCAGGGCGCCGGCGAGCGTCGACGGCGCGACGCCGGCGTTGACCAGCGTGAGGTACCAGTCGTCGCCGACCCAGCCGTCGGCGTTGCCGAAGCCCAGCGGCGTCAGCCCGGCGCGCTTGACGCGGGCCAACGACGCGCCCAATTCGCCGAGCGTGCGCGGTACGCGCAGGCCCAACCGGCGGAACAGCGCCTTATTGTAGAGCACGCCGACCGCGGCTACGGCGTACGGGACGGCGTAGACATGGCCGGCCGCGGCGCGCCCCCCATTGGCCGCCAGCAGACGGTTGTAGTCCGTCAGCAGGCCTGGCCGCAGGGCGGAGGCCCAGCCGTGCGCGCGCGCCGCCGCGGTCAGGTCGCGCAGCTTGCCGGCGCGCACGTAGGCCGGCAGGCCCGGACCGCGCGGCGTCGTGTAGACCAGGTCGGGCGGACGGCCCGCCGCCAGGGCGAGTCGCATCTTACCGTTGAGGTCGTCCAGGCCGTACGGCGTGAGCGTCGCCGTCACCCCACGATGCGTCGCGTTGAAGCGCCGCACAAGGTCCTGTATCCACGTCGCCTCCGTCGGGTCGTCGGTGGCGTACCAGATGCGCAGCGTGGCGGACGTGGCCGGCGGCGCGGCGCCCGTCGTTACCGCGCCCCGTTGGGCAGGGCGCGCGCCGGACGCGATCGCGGCGGCCCCGGTGATGACGACGGCCGCCAGGCCCAGGCGCAGGCCACGCGCGCCAGCGCGGTGTAGGCGGTGGATCATAATTACTAACTCTCCTCTGTGCTGGCGCGCTCACGCGCGGCGCGCCGACCGTACCCGTACCATAGCACGGAGAGTGTTAAAAGAATATTAAGGGCCTACGCTGTCCGCAGTAGGTTATTTTCGACGACGAGGGACGTGGCGAGCGTCTTGTAGCCGACCTCGTCGAACAGCACGACCATCTTGTCGCCCTCATAGCGCACAACCAGGCCCTCGACCCACCGCGCGTGGGCGACGCGCGTGTTGATGGGGAACGGCTCGTCGCTCGCGTCCTCGACCACGACGATGCCCGCCTCGCAGTTATCGCAGTAGCCGCACGGCTCATGGCCGCCCTCACCGAAGTAGTTGAGCAGGTAGACCCGCCGGCAGTCGAGCGCCTCGGCGTAGCCCTGCATCATCTCGATACGCGAACGCACGGACATATGGTGGCGCTCCTCGGCCTACACGGCCACCTCGGCCACCGCGTGCGCGTCGTTTAGCTCGGACCCGGCCGCGACCTCGCCCGTCGGCAGGATCTCGATCGCGCCGACTTCCTCGAGACGGCTGAGCGCCGTGCCCGTTTTCGACTGCGACAGATGCGCCTCCTCGCGCAACTCGCACGGGTCGAGCGGCGTGTGATGTTCCCGCACCATCACGGCGACCCGCTCGACCGCGTCGACGTCGACGTGGCCGCCTCCGGCGAAAAAACGGCGCAGCCCCAAGTCTTCCGGACGGTAGAACAGGATCGCGCGCGCGGGGGCGCCGTCGCGGCCGGCCCGCCCGATCTCCTGGTAGTACGCGTCGACCGACTCACTGATGTCGTGGTGGAACACGAAGCGGACGTTAGGCTTGTCGATGCCCATGCCGAAGGCGGTCGTGGCGACGATGATGTCAAGCTCGTCGCGCATGAACGCTTCCTGCGCCATGTCGCGCTC
>JAABUQ010008226.1_pt1 | contig 14731 bp, 13 predicted proteins | sample 5560001 | NCBI WGS metagenome assembly JAABUQ01 (sample SAMN10711888, study PRJNA513371) | rock metagenome | isolation source: Antarctica rocks | place: Antarctica: Victoria Land, Finger Mt nord | collected 2015-12-18 | reverse complement strand
TCGACGCCCATACCTCAACAGGTCCCCGCACCGACATCAACGACGACGCCGCACCCCTCCGGGCCGATCCCCGGTCTGCCGGGACTGGCGATCAGCGGAACGTTACGTGCCTACGATTTCGCCCGTGAGAACCGCGTGCAGAACGCTTCCAATCCCAACCGCACCGCGTTCAACTTCGGCGGGAGCCTCCATCTCGATTACGCGCTCGGGAATACGCCCTTCCACATTGCGACAACGTATTTCGGTGCATACCCGTTCGGCGCAAACGGTTTGCGGCCGCAGAAGAATGCTCAGATCGATAACACGGTCCCCGGCTTTTCCATGTCCACCTTCGATGAAGCGTACCTGCGCTATAAAGACGCCCGAACCAGCGTAACAGCAGGCGACCAAGTGATCAACACGCCGTGGACGCCCACCTCCGATACGCGGCTCAAACCGGTCGCGTTCCAGGGGCTCGATGCCAGCTACACGTTCGGACCCTATGTCGCGCTGGGTCTTTCTCGCATGATTCGTTTCGAAGGCCGGACGTCGTCGGCGTTCGACCGCAACACGCTGTTGACGAGCCAAGCCGCCGGCCAGCCATCGTACAAGCCGTACGATTCGTTAGGCTTCCTGTTGGCCGATGTGATGGTCAAGCCCAACAAGTACCTCACGGCTTCGCTCAACAACTATAGTTTCTACGATATTGCGAACTTTTTCTACGGCGAGGTCCGTGGCTCGCTCGCGCCCGACTCTTCGTACAATCCGACGGTTGCCGTTCAATACGTCTACGAGCAGTCCGAAGGGCGCCGTTTGATCGGCCGGATCCTCAACGATACGTACGGCGCCCAAGTCGGCGCGAACCTCAACCGCAACGTGTTGTTCCAAGTTGGGTTCGATACTGCGCCGATCCGCTACGACACGGTGGCCGCCAAGTCCGCGACTGCTGCCGGGAAGGGAATCTTCTTGCCCGCAGGCGGCACGACGACGGCTGCCGCGCTCGGCGGCGGTCTCTATCGCGTTGCCTATGGGGGCATCGCGTCGCCCTACACCGACAGCTACGCGACCGATCCCCTCTTTACGACCAGCATCTCTCAGGGCATGAGCGACCGGCATAGTCCCGGGACATCGTACAAGGCCGGCTTGACCTTCACGCCCGACAACAAACGCGTGCGTGCGGTTCTGAGCGAAGCCTACTATGACTACGGCAACGAGCTCGGCTCCAATCGCACGTACGAAACGAACGTCGACGTCACTTATTTTTTCAGCCCCGTAAAGAAGGGGCCGTACAAGGGTCTTTCGTTCCGCGAACGGTTGGCGGACCGCCAACAGCCGACGCTGCCGTACGGTTTCAAATACATCCGCACGCAACTGGAGTACGATTTTTAGGCCGTTGAACCCAGCGGAGGATAGAGCGGGGGACTCGAAGCAAAGCGATGCTGATATAAAGCAAACTTTTACTTAAAATAGGGACCCTCGCATGGATCCTCGCTTCTCCTTAGCGGGACTCGCCGTCGGAACGGCGGTCGGCTTGACCGGTATCGGCGGCAATGCTCTGTTGGCGCCAATCCTCATCCTGTTGCTGGGCGTGTCACCCACGCTCGCGGTCGGCACCGACCTCGCTTACGGGGTCCCGACGAAGATTCTCGCGTGCATCTTGCATTCGCGTCAGAAAAACGTCGACTGGTTCGTCGCAAAGTGGCTGATCATCGGCGGACTCCCTGGAGGGATGGCGGGCTTGGTAGGCTTCGCCATCCTGCGAGCGCACGTCCCGCGCGCACAACTCGAAGCCGGCATCAAGCATGGAATCGGCATCGCAATCCTGGCGGCTTGCGTCGGTATCGCCGCAACGTGGCTGCTGCGCGGAAGAACCACCATCGACGTCTCAGCGGTGCCGGCTGCCAGGCGGCACTGGACCATTGCGGCCATCGGTGCACTCGTAGGCGTGCTCGTGTGCGTGACGTCGGTCGGCAGTGGTTCGGTGACGTTGCCGTTGCTCGTCTTTGCGCTGCCGGCATATGCGATACGGCGGCTTATCGGAGCCGAGATCGCATTCTCGGCATTTCTCGTACCGCTTGCGACGGCGGGACACATCGCGTTCGGCAACGTCAACTGGCCGATGGCAGCCGGTTTGGCAGTTGGTTCGTTACCGGGGGTTTGGCTCGGAACTCGCATGTCTCGCCTGATCGGCGAAGGTTGGCTGCGGCCGATCATCTTTGCTCTGCTCGCACTCAGCGGCTGGCGGCTTGTGTGAAACTGCTGCTCTCAAGTACACCCGTCGACAGCTATAGGGCGTGCCGGGTTCAAACTGAAAGGCTCGGCGAGCGCAGATCGGTCCACGACAGTTTCGCGCGGCCGGCCTCGGCGCGAACGAGCGCATCGTCCAAGGTCGGAGCGAGCACCGTGAAGTGCGCCATCTTGCGACGCAGCGCCGCATGACGCTTGCCGTACACATGCAGTTTGAGTCCGGGATCGACCAGCAAGTCGGCAATCCCGGCGAGATGATCGCCCGTTCCCGTGCCCAGCACGTTCTGCATGACGGCGGCTTCGAAGAGCTGAGGTTCGATCAGCGGTAAATCGCAGATTGCACGCACGTGCGCTTCGTATTGCGAGACCTGCGTAGCATCGAGGGAGTAATGACCGCTGTTGTGGACACGGGGCGCAATCTCGTTGACGAAGACGTCATCGCCCAGCACGAAGAATTCGATGCAATAGGCACCCACGATACCGAGCCGCTGGCCGATCGTCTGCGCCGCGCGGCGTACGCGGCTCGCAACGGCGTCCGAAACGCGCGCCGGCACGATCGTGGTCGACAGCACGCCTCGATCGTGCCGGTTCTCCGTAATGGGAAACGCGCTGCTCGACCCATTTGCGCCACGCGCGCAGATGACGGACACTTCGAGATCGAACGGTATGAAGCGCTCGTAGATGAGCGCCGCTCCATTTGCGTCCGCGAGAGCCGCGTCAGCCTCCGGCTCGCTCCGTACCACCCACTGCCCTTTGCCGTCATAGCCGCCGCGCGTGGTTTTCAGGACGGCCGGGAAGCCGATTTCCTCGATTGCGCGCGACAACGAGTCGGCGTCGGCCACGCCCGCAAACGGCGCTACGCTGCAACCAGCATCGCGCACGAACGTCTTTTCGAGAATGCGGTCCTGCGCGATGCGCAAGACTCCGGCGCTCGGGCGTACGAGCCTTCTGTCGGCTTCGAGCGCAATCACCGAACCGAGCGGAATGTTTTCGAATTCGTACGTCACCACGTCGGAGCGTGCGCCCAGCTCGCCGATGGCGCGCAGATCGTCGTAAGCGGCAACGATCTGCTCGTCGGCAACCTGTCCGCACGGTGAGTTCGGCATCGGCTCCAACGTAACGACGCGGTAGCCCATCCGCTTCGCTTCGAGCGTCAACATCCGCCCGAGTTGGCCGCCGCCGAGAATCCCAATCGTTTCGATCACAAGCGAGTCGCCTCGATCTTGGCTGCCGCCGCTGCGGTGCGCTCTTCCAGCCGCCGCAACAACTCGCCGTCGTCGAGCGCGAGGATACGGGCGGCGAACAGCGCGGCGTTCTGCGCGTTACCAATCGCCATCGTCGCCACCGGAACGCCGGCCGGCATCTGCGCGATCGACAGCAGCGAATCGAGGCCGTCGAGCGTTGCGCTGCGCACGGGAACGCCGATCACCGGAAGCTGCGTCTTCGCGGCCGTCATCCCCGGCAGGTGAGCAGCACCGCCTGCTCCGGCGATGATAACGTTCAGTCCCCGCGCCGCAGCCGTAGAAGCATATTGGAACAGGAGGTCCGGCGTGCGGTGCGCGGACACGATCCGCATCTCGTAGGGTACCTCGAGTTCATCGAGCGTGGTGGCTGCGGGGCGCATCGTTTCGAGATCCGAGAGGCTTCCCATGATGATGCCGACGCGCGCGTTTTGCATGCGGTCGTGACGTTCGCGCGCGATTCCGAAGCGCCCTCGATACAGAACGGAGGCGCCTTCGACGCGATCGTGAAAGCGCGCGCGATGGCTCGTTTTCGGCTCGGCATCAATTACTGGCCACGAACGACGGCCATGGAGATGTGGCGGCGCTTCGATCTCGGCGCGATCGACGACGACTTCGCGCGGATCGCGGAGTTGGGATTCGACGTGGTGCGGTTCTTTCTGCGCTGGGCGGATTTCCAGCCGGAGCCCGACGCCGCCGAGCGCGACGCTGCTGCCAATTTCGTCCGCCTGCTCGACCGCGCGCACGCTCACGGTCTCCAAACGATGCCGACGCTCTTCTGCGGTCACATGAGCGGCGTGAATTGGCTGCCGGCGTGGTCGCTCGATCGCACGAATCCGAGTACGCGTTTCCGCACGATCACCGGCGACGGAACGGTCAGCCCGTACGGCTGCGGCGATTTTTATACGGGTGATCTGCTCGAACGGCAACGTGTGCTCGCACGCCGTCTCGGTGATCGCGCGCGCGACCACACGGCACTTCTGGCCTGGGATCTCGGCAATGAGTTCTCAAACGTGCGCGCACCGCAAACCCAACAGGCGGGCCGGGAGTGGAGTGCCGCACTCACGCAGGATTTGTGGGAGACGTCGAACGTCGCTTCGACGGGCGGCCTGCACGGTGAAGACGTTGAGCAAGATCGACACATTCGGCCATCCTCGATTGCGCAGCCGTGGCCGTTTGCAACCATGCACGGATACTCGGTCTATAGTAACGTTGCACGCGATCGCAACGACCCCGAAGTCGTCCCGTTTCTGGCCGCCCTGATCGCATCGTTCGCGCGCAAGCCGGTGTGCTTCACCGAGTTCGGCAATCCGACGTGTCCGCACGGCGTACGGGAGATGAGCGGACACGCGTGTCTCGACGAAGACGAGATGGCGCGCTACGCGCAAGCGGTGCTCGAACGCCTGCATCAGCGCGGGGCGCTCGGCGCGTTCTGGTGGTGCTGGGCCGATTACGCGCGCGAGTTGGCCGACACGCCGCCGTTCGATCGGGCGCCGCACGAACTGACTTTCGGCATCGTGCGTTCCGACGGCAGCGAGAAGCCCGTCGCTGGGACGTTGTCAGCCTTTGCGCGCGAGCGGCGTGAGGTATGCGAAGTGCCGCAGCCGACGCTCGCCGACGAACAGCGCTACTACGCAGAACTTCCCGGGTCGGTCGGAGGCGCGTACGATGATTATCTGCGCGCGCACGGTGCCACGAGGGGCGCGGCGTGAAGGAACGGCGCGTCGCCATCGTGACCGGCGCGTCGTCGGGCATCGGACGCGCGCTCACCGAACGCGCGGTGCGCGCGGGATGGGACGTGTTTGCGGTCGGGCGGCGCGCCGAACGTCTCGCGGAACTGGAGCAACGCCTGAAAGGCGCCACTGGCCGGCTCGAAACGCTCGCGTCCGATTTGCGTTCCGCGGGTGCAGCCGCCCGCATCGTCCGTACGACGCTGGAGCGTTTCGGCCGCATCGACGTGCTGGTCAACAACGCGGGTGGCGTGGCCGTCGGGCCGATCGCGCAACAAAGCGACGACGCGTTGCGCGAGCAGATGGAAACGCATGTGATCGTGCCGCTGGCGCTCACGCGCGAAGCGCTGCCTGCGCTGCGTGAATCGCAGGGCCACGTGTTTTACGTCGGGAGCGGCGTCGCCCGCATTCCCGTGAGCGCGCTCGGCGCATATCCCCCGGCCAAGGCTGCGGTTCGGAACATGACGCGCATCGTGCGCAATGAACAGCGCCCCGCCGGCATCACGGTTACCTACGTCGATCCGGGCGCCGTCACAACCGAGTTCATGACGCGGGCCGGGTTCGCGGGACCGCCGCCGTCGCTGGCAGCGTCACCCTACGCGGTCGCCCGCAAAATCTTCAACGCCTTCGAGACGCGGCGACGGGTCGTGAACGCGGTGCCGTGGCAGACGGCCATCGTAGCCCTGGCCGAAGCGATGCCCGCCCTAACGGATTTCATCTTGTCACGTGCCCCGCAGATCGTCGTCGGAAAAACGCCGCCCGCGCTCGCAGAGACTGCAGCGACCACGCCAGCCAAGCCGCCGCAGCCGTCGCAACCGTTGCCCGCCGCCGCGCCGTCCTCGCAGCTTCCTCAAGACACAGCGACGCCGTCGGCAACGCCGGCGGTTGCCGCCGAGTCAGCCTTCGATGCTGCCCTCGAGGCACCGAGCGGACGGATGCGCAAGCTCAACTTGCGTAAAGCGTTCGTGCGCGAACTGCTCGTACCCGGCAGCGAGTTGGACCTAGGCGACGTCGCTCTCCGCTGGGCGGGAATGCCGAACAAGAACGAACGCGCCCTGACACACGAGGTTCTCGAAGCGCTAACGAACGCCGGTTTCCTCGGACGGATGGACGAGGAACGCTACCGCGTGCTACGCGACGCCGACAGCGACCACGCTGCGACGTTCCAGAATGGGCTTTGATACGACGAACTGAAACCGTGCAAGCGCTTCGTGTAGGCATCCAGTTCGTCGGCTTCCCACAGGACGATGATTGGAAGATCCGACGCAATCAAGCGTTGGACGGCGGCGTAATCGACAAGGCGCCGCTTCCGGTCGAACGTGCGCAACGCGTCGGCATCCAAACGGTCGACTTCAAGGCGGCAGTAGCGCGGGTAGTTGTTGCCGTGCGGTTCACGCTCGTCGCATGCGACCCAGTTCGATGCATCCGGATCGAGGTTCGCTAGTTGGCGCTCCATGAGGATGTTGAAGCGCCCCTGGTCGGCGGGCCCGGTGACTTCGACGAATTGCGACGGGATGTACGTCTTGATCGAAACCCCGATGCCGATCTGCGCCAAAGCCTGTTGCTCGTAGACCGCCGTGGCGATCAGCGCCGGTTCATCGTTACGCGCGATGATCTGCACTTGCAGCTTGCGGCCGTCTTTGGACCGCACCCCGTCGGCGCCTCGCTTCCAACCGGCGTCATCCAGGAGCGCGACAGCCGCTCGCGGATCGTAGGCGGGAATGTGAACCGAAGGGGCATATGCCCATCCGAACCAGCCGCGGGTCGCATGCTCGAACGTGTAAGCACCCTGCGTGACCTTCGGTACGATGACCGGAAAGTCGCTTGCCAGCACGATTGCGCGCCGCACCTTGACATCGTTCGTCGGGCTTGCGGTCGTATTGAATTGCATCGTCGCAAAGTCGCCCGTCGGCGTCCGCGCGAGCGTGATGCCACCCAATGACGACAGCTGCGGAAAGACGCTCGCGTCGGCGTCGAAGTACGCGCCGGCTTCGCCTGTTCGTAGTTGATCGACGGCCGTTTGCTGGTTGGGCACGAAGCGCAGCACGATGCGGCCGATTTTAGGCCGCCCGCGCCAGTATATCGGGTTGGCGACGAACGTCACATGGTCGCCGCGCTGCCAGCCGGCGATGCTGTACGGGCCCGAGCAGATCGGTCGACCGTCGAAGGGAACGTGGTTGACGTCCGAATAACGCGCCAGCACATGCGCCGGCAGAATCGCATAATTCTCGTCGGAGGCAAAGAAGTATGACAACAGCGCCGAGAACGGGCGCGCCAGCCGAACGCGCACGGTGTACGGGTCGATGGCACGAACCCAAGCGATGCGATCGTAGCCGATCCGCCCGGCGGCCACGAGATTGCGCGGATTCATGATGGCGTTGAACGAGAAGACGACGTCGGCGGACGTAAGCGGCACGCCGTCGTCCCAGCGCACGCCGCGGCGCAAGCGGTACGTGATCGTCATCCCATCACGTGAGATGCCGCCGTTCTGCAGCGATGGAACCTCACGTGCAACCTCGGGTTCGAGCCGCATGCGGTCGTCGATGCGCAGCAAGTACGAGAAGCAGAGCGAACCAAGCTCGTTACTGACGTAGCCGCCCTCGAGAATTGGATTCAGAGAGATCGGTTCACGAGTCTGCGCGACGATGAGGGCGCTTGCTGCTGAATCGCCCGCCGGCTGTTGATGCCCGCATCCCGCCAAGGCGAAAATCATCGCCGCCTTGAGCCATCGGCAGCGTCCGCCGTACAGCTTGACGCGCCGTATCTTGCCCTTCACCGCTTGGATTGCCTGCAGGCACGAGCCTTGTAGAAGCCGCTGTAACCGCATTCGCATACTGCACTCCTTACATCCAGGGAAAAGCGGCCGACGTTAGAAAGGTGTCGTCAATGACTTCGCACGGGCGAAGTGTTCAGGACAGGTAAGCATGCCATTTCGCCTCCGGGCTTTCGTTGCCACGGTCGCATTCGTCGTTTTGGGATCTACGCCGCTCGCGGCGCATCCGCTCGGAAACTTCACGATAAACCACCTGACGAAGTTGGCGTTTGCGCCACAGGCGGTTCGCGTGCGCTACGTCTTGGACATGGCGGAAATCCCAACGTATCAAGCGTTGCGCGAGGTCAGTCCCGATGGGACCCTGGCGCCGCTTGCGGTTGAACGGTACGGCCGGCAGCGCGCCGCGGAACTGTTGCCGCAACTTTTATTGACGGTCAACGGCACGCCGGCGGCCTTCACGCTCGATGAGGCGCATGCGCGCCTTCGGCCGGGGGCGGGTGGCCTGCCTACCTTCTATCTGACCTTGGACGCCCATGCGCCGCTGACGGCCCACGCCGGAACGCGGAGTATCGTCTATCGCGACGGAACGTTCGCCGGTCGGCTGGGCTGGCACGATGTCATCGTGCTGCCGGGCACCGAACCGACGCGTGAGCTGACGGCATATCCCAGCGCGCTGCTCGGCTCCCCGCGCACGACCACCGCCGTCGATGTCGCGCTCGCGCCCAATGGAAGCACCCGCGTGCGCGCCGAGAACGACGTGAGTCCGGCGCAAAACGCCGGCATCCCGTCATTCGGCCGCTCGAATCAGCTTTCCGACATGCTCCGCAAAGGCACCGCTGACTGGAGCTTCGTTCTGCTGACCTTCTTGGTTGCGATCGTACTGGGTGCGCTACACGCGCTCGAACCGGGCCATGGCAAAACGTTGTTGGCCGTGTCGCTCGTCGGCGCACGCGCTACGGTCAGACAGGCCGCGATTCTGGCCGGCGCCTTGACGGTTGCGCATACGATCGGCGTGCTGGCGCTCGGCGTCGCGATCAACCTCTTCAAAGGTTACTTCGTCCCCGAGAACATCTACCCATGGATCACGCTGCTCTCCGGCATCGCCATCGCTATCATCGGCGCGCGGGCCGTGCAGAAACAACTGCTTGCAAGGCGGCCGGCCGCCTTCGCCCACGCACCCGCCGGAGCCCAGCCGCACGGCCATAACCACGTTGACCATGCCCGCGAACACGAGTCCGGCCATAGTCACGATCACGATCACGGTCATGTTCGCGCTCATGGACATGAAGCCGGCCACATGCACGACCACGCTCAGCATGCGCATGGGCATGAATCGAATCACACGCATGATCACGCGAACCACTCACATGAGGCCGGGCACCACCACGCGCATGACCACGCCCACAGCCACGGCCACACTCATGATGCGGACGACCTCGAACATGCCCGCGCGCATGCAATTCCCGGCAGCGCGCCGCTGAAATTCGGCGGCACCGTATGGGCCGCGATGAGCGGCGGGATCGCCCCGTGCCCCGCGGCACTCGTCGTCTTGCTGGCCGCGCTTGCGTTCAATGAAGTGCTCTACGGCATCTTCGTGATCATCGCTTTCAGCTTCGGCCTCGCGACAACGCTGACGGGTCTGGGCATCGCGGTGGTTCGCGGTGCCGGCTGGCTGCAGCGGCGTCCGCAGTTCGACCGTTTCGTGCGCGTCGGGCCGCTGGTCTCGGCGGCCGTCATCTCGACGATCGGTGCGATCATGGTTGGCCAGGGCTTCGCGCAACAGGGCGTCAGCATCTCGCCGATCGCGATCACCGCTGCGGTTGCGCTGGCAATCGTCGCCTATGGGTTCTCACGCCCGTTGACGCGCCGTCAGGCCAACCCGGCGTGACCTTTCAAGATATCGACGTCAGCTCCGCGACGATCGCGATGTTGAGCGTCGTGTTCGCGTACGTGTCCCTAAAGACGCGACGTTCGCGAACCGTACCCTCCCTAGAAACCATCTCCACTACCTGAGAGGAAACGACCCCATGAAACTAAAGCGGATCATAGGAGCGGTAACGGCAGTCGTCGCCCTCACCGCGGCCGGAATCCTCTACACCGCTCACCCGGTGAAGAGTTCCGACCACCAAGACACCTACAACCTCGCCACGCGCTCGAACACGTCGGCCGATATCACCGACGTCTTCGTGTTCCCGGCACCAGACAACCCGAACAACGTCGTCTTTGCGATGAACGTGTCGCCGCTCATTCCACCGGGAGCCGGTCCGACGAAGTTTTTCGATCCGACGTTGATGTGGCAGTTCAAAATTTCCCACGCATCGTCGGGCGTCGAGGATCAAGTGATCCAACTCGGCGTGTCCGGCACGGGTTCAAGTCAGATTATCACGATGTATGGCCCCGGCGCTCCCAATGAAGTCGGGACGACCAACACGTTCTTGAAGACGGCGGCGGGAAGCACAACGTACGACAAACCCGCACAACTTCAGAACAACACGATCCAACTGTACGGCGGACCCCGCAGAGACGTGTTCTTCTTCGACCTGTTCGCCTTCTTCACGTTCGCGGGCGACCGCAACTACGGAACGCATACGTCGCAGAGCGACCCCGGTCCGGAAACGGGCACGAATCCCGAGGGCCTCTGCAATGGCAACACTGCGGCGAATATCTCGGGGCTGGCGCCCTCATACGATCAGCCGCCCACTCACCCGAATGCGGGATGCCCGACCCCGCCGGTGCAGCCGGCAAGCTTCAACGGCTTTAATCCGGGAACGAAGTCGAACAGCCTACTTCCCGGAGAAACAACGCCGTCGAATCCGGCGCTGGGCAACTACGCTTGTAGCACGCTGCCTACGTTCAAGGCTAGCGACACGTTGTCTGCCGGACCCTTCAACGTCCTGACGTATGTCGTGGAAGTGCCGAAATCGCTAATCAGCGGCCCTCCCTTCAACACGTCGAACATTCACGTTTGGGCGACCGTCAACTCGTCGACGGGCGGCTAGGAGCATTACGACATGATGAAATCAACGAAAATCGTTACGGCCCTCGCTGCACTCGGCTTCGGCCTCGGCTTCGCCGGCTGCAGCAATAGCCCAGTCGTCCTAACGCCGGGGCATCCGGCCGGCCCGAACGCGAAGTACATCCAGATCGAGCGGCTCTCACGTCCGGCGATCAAAGAAGTCTTCGAACCGTTCCAGCATCACCAAATCTCGAACGGGGAGGAACCGTATGCCGATACGGTGATGCCCAACGACATCGTCACGACCGAAGACGCAATCCGGTACCGCGGGACACCCTCGTCGGGACCCGATTACGGGAAGGCGCTGCAAGGCATCCTCTATCCCGACGAATACGCCGTCAATCTCAGCGGCGGCAATCCGACGACGAAGACTCAGGGTGAATATTTCCTCAGCAATGAGGTGACTGGCTCCTTCGGTGGGCGTGCACCAAACGACGACGTCATCGATTTGGAACTGGGCATACTGTTCGGTAACACGATACCGACACTCGGTCTTGCGGCAGACGATGGCAAAGAGAACACCTGCCTCTCGTCACAGAACATCAACGGCCAGGGCGTTTACGGCGGCCAAAGTCCGGCGAAGACGGCCACCGGAACGTTCCCCTACTTCCCCACGCCGTCCTAAGTAAGCCGGAGTTTCACCACGACGCCCTCCATGGTCAACTGACCCTGGAGGGCGTCTTCAACAAACGAATCATGGCACGAATTCAAACCTTAGCGGCATGGGGCGTAGCGGCGGTCGCGCTGATCGCGATTGCGTTATGGCCCGTCTACATCAAGCATACCGAGAGCGCGGCGCGTGCGGCTGCTCTCCCAACGATGGCGCCCATCACGCGCGACTACGAACAGCGCGGCAAGCTGATCGCGTTTTGGGAGGGCATGGTCGACAAGCACAACCCGCAGGACATGCTCAGCCCGCGCACGCTCGCCTTTCAATATTTGCAACGCTACCGCGAGAAGGGCGACATCGACGACGTCCTGCGGGCGCAACACATGGCCTACGTTTCACTGAAGGCGCAACCATACGGCAACATCCCGGCGATGGTGGCGCTGGCATCAGTCGATCTCACGCTGCACAAGTTCTATCAGGCGCTCGCACTGACGAAATACATCGAGACACAAGACCCCGGCGACAAGGAAATGCAGATTCGTGAGGCGTCGCTCGATCTCGAGGTCGGCCGTTACGATGCCGCCAAGCGAATAATCGATCGCCTTGGGCCGCCGAAGAATTTCGACATCTCGCGCGACACGCTCGTCACTCGCTACGATGAGCTTACCGGTCATCTCGATGAGGCACGCGATCTGATCCAGCGGCCGACCGCCGATCAGAACAGTCTCTTCGACTCACCCGCGCAGACGCGGGCGTGGTTTTACTTTCGCGAAGGTGAGCTAGCGTTCGAAGCGGGCGCCAACGACGAGGCAATCGCAGACGAACGACAAGCGAACGAAATCTTCCCGGATTTCGCCGACGCGCTGCGCTTCAAAGCCCGCTTCGAGTGCGCGCTCAAGAAGTGGCAAGACTGCCTCGACGACGCGACCGCCTCGGCAGCGGTGATTCCGTATCCCGAAACGCTTGGTTACGAAGTCGATGCCGACCGGGCGCTTGGAAAGAACACCGCGGCCGATCAGACCAACGGCTTGATTCGCACGATCGAGCGTATCGGCAACAAGCAACGCATCTCCGACCGGCTGCTCGCGATCTACTACTCGTCACACCATCTGTATCCCGACGATGCGTACGCGATCGCCAAACGCGAACTCCAAGCACGCGACGACATCCTCACGGAGGACACGCTTGCCTGGGCCGCCGCGATGGACAACCGCTGGGACGTGGCCCGCGCCGAAAGTCGAAAAGCGATGCGCTTCGACACCCAAATTTCGATCATGCAATACCATGCCGGCGTCATTGCGGAGCACTTCGGCAACCGTGGCGAAGCGCGCCGCCGCTTCGAGCGGGCGCTCGCTCTCAACCCGCAGTTCGATGCCGTGTACGCCGACGAGGCACGCGCACGGCTCGCGGCCCTGCCTTCCTAGAATCGGCTTTGACTGAGGTCCGCCGGCCACGTTGAGCGGGCTTTACGGGCCACTCCGCGTAATCGACGTGCCATGAAGAACGCTCGTCCCGTCGCGGGACTGCTTGCGCTGGGCGCGTTCGTCGCCGCCGCGGTCCTCTACGCCCATGTGCCCGTCCGCGGTTTCGATTTGCGGGGCTCGCCGGTGCTGGTAAAACGTCCGGGCGCCGATATCACCGACACGTATTTCTTCCCAAGCCCGACCAATCCGAGCAACGTCGTCGCGGTCATGGACGTGTACCCGCTCATCCCCCCGGGCGCCGGTACAACGACGTTCTTCGACCAAAGCGTCCTGTATACGATGAAGTTTGATAACCGTTACGCAAGCGAAGCCATTACGCCGGGTTCACGTCCGGTCGAGAATCTCGTCTTACAGTTTTCCTTTGGGCCGCCCACTAGCGGCACGCAGCAGGTGTTCGTCTACGGTTTCGGTGCGCCGGTCAGCGTCGGCGGGAGCACGAAACTGATCAATTCCGGCGCTCCTACGGGCGTCGGCTTCATCAACAAATCGTTCGCAGCGGGCAACGGCGTAAGCTCGTTTAACGTCTTCGCAGGAGGCCGGCGCGATCCGGACTTCTTCAACGCGTCTCAGTTTTACAACATCTTTCCGGATCGCAACCAGGGTAGCACGACGCCGAGCTGCCTGCCCGGCGGCTCAGGTACGTGTCCGCAAGGATTCAACTCCGCGCCCGGCACCGATCTGTTCGCGAATTCGAACGTGCTGAGCATCGTGGCAGAGTTTCCCCGCAACTTGGTTGCGGGCACGGGAAACGGCGTCGTCGCGTATTGGGCGACGACGAGCACGACGACCGGACAATAGGAGCGTACATGCAACGCATTCTCATCATCGTCTGTGCGTCCGCACTCGGTATCGCGTCACTGGCGGCATGCAGCAACGACCCGACGCTCAATCCGAACGGCGGCAACACGACCGGCCAAAACCTGACGTTCCTGCAGGTCGACCGCATCGGCAAGCCCGGCATCAAAGAGCTGTTCTTGCCCTACGCCTCTCACGACGCGTACAATCGTGACTTTCCGCAGAACGATGTCAAAAACGCCGGGCCGCAGATCAACACCTTCATGACGGGCACCGCCGGCCGCAGCGCCGCCGTCTCGCAATACGTCCAGTCACTGCTGCTGCCTGATGCGCTGATCGCGAACCTTGCCGACACGTCGCCGCGCGCAAGCTATCTCGGTTACGAAACGCTCGGCGGCATCAAAGACGATTGTACGGGCGCCGCGCCGACGACGTTCGGTGGCCGCAGTCTTACCGACGACGTCGTCAACGCGATGCTCGGTCTCGCATTCGGCTACACGGCGACGACCGTACCGGCTCCCAATGCACCCAACGCCTCAGGCACCGCCCTCGGCCTCGTCCCCGCACCTGAAGACGGGAAAGAACGAGCCGGCCAAAACGGTACGCCGCAGCTCGTCAATCAGAACATCGGCTGCGCGAACAAAGGCCTCATGCTCGGCAGCTTCCCGTATCTCGGCAACCCGATTTAGGAATCGGCTCAACAGGCGACGGCGGCAGGTGCCGGGCTGCGCGAACCGTAGTACAGTCGGCTGGCTGCAGCGCTAATACGCGCGCGGCTCGTGGGGATGTAGCTCAGCTGGTAGAGCACTTGCTTCGCATGTAAGGGGTCGGAGGTTCGAGTCCTCTCATCTCCAGA
>JAABUQ010008225.1_pt1 | contig 14731 bp, 8 predicted proteins | sample 5560001 | NCBI WGS metagenome assembly JAABUQ01 (sample SAMN10711888, study PRJNA513371) | rock metagenome | isolation source: Antarctica rocks | place: Antarctica: Victoria Land, Finger Mt nord | collected 2015-12-18 | reverse complement strand
GAAATCCCTTTCAACCAGGATGCTCCCTCGCAAGATCACCCCCACCCCCTCCCCCCCTCCCCCCCCCACTCACCCCAGAACTAGCCGTACTCCCCCCCCCACCCCCTCCCCCACTGACAAACCCCCCAGACCCACTCCCCCCCGAACCCCCAGAAGGTCCTTGAACCGTGCTCATCGAGCCCGTAGGCCTCTGCGGCGTATTCTGCCCCGGCGTCTGCGGGTGCGAGGTGAAGGTATCCAGATCCGACAAGTGGAGCGAGCCTGCGCTGTTCTGCCCCCCCGAAGCCGAGGAGGCTAGGCCGCTGTTTCCACTGGAGGAGGTGCTGCTGCCTCCCGGGCCGCGGCTACTGCTTGAGGAGGAGTCTGGATGGGCTTGGGCCGGTTGGACGGGTTGGGGGGGTTGGGCCAGGTTGCGCGGCTTGTTGGCCGGTGGTGCCGGATGTTGCGGTCGAGCTGACGCTGGTGCGGCCGCTGCTGCTGCTGGATAGGGCGCCTTGAGATGAGCTGTCGCCTTGTTGGGGGAAGCCGGAGACGGGGAAGCCGGCTTCGCCGCCTGAGAAGGGGAGGGGCGCTGTGAGGAGGAGAGGGGGGAGGGAGAGGGTGAGGAGGAGGAGGGTGGGGTACATGGAAGGTGGGTGGGAATGGATTATGGGCTTTTGGTCTTGTCGGAGAAATGTGATGGGGTGGAGTGTGAATAGGGGGTTTGGGGCTGGTGAATAGTCTCCCTTGTTGGCCACGGTAGGTGAGAAGGTTGATGGTGATGGGGATACATTTGATAGGGGACAAGGCCCTCTCTTTATGTAGATGAAAGTACGTTATCTGTCAGATGCACTCAGGGCTAAATCGTCTGATTGATAAATAATGGTGCATAGCACCCTAATATACATGATGATGAGGCCCTAGATAGGGGCAAATAAATGTTCCTAGCCCTGTTTTATACCAATTGCTTCGCCTAATAAAATAGAGAATAGGTAATATAATAATAATATTTTAATAATATAATTAAGGGTCCAAATAACTTTAGAGAAAGTAAAATAGGAAAATATAAGCTAATAAAGGAAAATAAAGGTAATAATAGCTAATATACCCCCCCAGGATAATAACAATCTGGTTATTATTATAATTTTATTTAATTAATAAATAAAACTATACAGTTATTTAAGTTAACGAACTATAATATACGAATAAATTCCTTATATTTCTAGCGAGGAAGGGGTTTGGTAAGGCTATTTATTAATATTTTAACTATAAGGATTTATTTAATAGCGATATAATTATTCTGAACTTCTTAGCGAAACTAGTATCGATATATATCAATATATTTAAGGCGTATAAATAGCTTAGGAGTAAGTCGGTTAACGAGGTCTAATATTTGCTAATTATTATAAATAATAATAATATTTTGGCCTATTTGAAAATATATATATTCGAAAAATCTATTCTATCAAATTATTTGCCGAGCTATTTTATTAAGAGTAAGCAATTTAGCTTCAATATTAGATATAATAACGGTAATTTGTTTTGAAGCTTTCCAATCGATAAAGTTATTATATAATTAGAAAAGGTAGCCGAATAAGCTTTTCTTAATAATAAAGTTATCGGCAAATATAATATTTAATATTAATAGAAAAATATCGTTTTATATTTAATTATTATATTTAATCGCAAACGTTTTAATAACGAGCAAATACGTTATTAACCGATTAGCTAGAGTTAAATAATAAAGGGATAGATTTTGGAGGAATTAAGCAAACTAAAAACTAGCAAAAATAATATTTAGCTTAATAGTAATAGTAGTAAACGAAATAAAGCTAATATATTATTAATATAAGTATATTTGCTTAAGGGTAGCTTAGTATTTATATAAAAGGATTTCTTTTATTAATAATAATATTTTTAATAGAATATAATTTCTAAGAGGGAATTTACTAGTTATTTTTTCGATATATAAATTTTGGCTTAGCTAGATTTGCTTGGTAAAGCGATTTCTAATAATATATATATCGATAAATTATATTAATTCTCTTAAATACCGAAGTTTATATATATTAAGGAAAGATATTTCAAAAACGTTATATTTAGCTTAATATTGTTTCTTATATAATATTACGAAATTATCGATATAAAAAAATACGATTAGCTAATCGTTAATAAAAAGGTATTCTATTCTTAATACTGCGTATAAGCTAAGACGTTCTATTATTTTAGTAATATCCTGAAGCCAAAGTAATAAGGATCTTTTTAATTTATATAATATTTTTATAAATAAAAGGTATTCGTATAATATATTTAATCCCTTCGGAGGATTAATACCCTTAGGATAATAAATATAGATTTTTTTATTAATATTACTGTTAATAAAAACGTTAATTATATTATATTAATAAGATTCGAAGGAAAAAGCAGCTATAATAATTATAAATACTTTTAAGATTTTGACGGTTAAGGTAGCTATAACTATTTCTTATTCCGTTTGTTATAAATCTCCTTTAATATATAAGCGAGCTTTATACCTTTCTAAATATTTATCTTTATCGTATTTATATTTAAAAACTTAAATAAGGGGGAAAATATTTGTTTTTTAAGGTTTAAGGCTTATTTAGAATATACCCTTATTATTGAAGTTAATATATTCTTTATATATAACTTATACGAAGGTATCGCCGTAAAGGTATTTCGTTAAGGTTTTTTAGCTTTTTAACTCTAATAGAAAGTTATCGCGATATAAATATTTAATAAAGTTAAGGTTTTTTGCAAAAGTTAAATAATATCTTATATCCTAGCCGAGATTTGCGATAACTAATATATAAATATAGCAACGATTTCTCGCTTATATTCTGGAAAGTAAGATATTATCTTCGATTATTCCTAATAAGATTTCGGAGCTCCTAAGAGCTAAATTTATTATAAATTAATAAAATTAATATAATATTAATAATAATAATAATATAACAAAAATATCGTTTTCTAAAATATAGCTCTTTAATATATCGCTAGTATTTTGGCCTAATATTATATTTTTAATATTTTTAATATTTTAACTTAATATCTCCCCCTCTTCAATAGCAGGTATATAAACTGATAGTATTCCTCTTAAGGTATTATTTAGTAGAGGAGTAGGAAGGATAAGGTAGGAATAATTGATTAAAGTTGATAAAGTAATAATTATTATTTTTAAAATTAATAGCGAAATTTGATAATAAAGCTAATTTACAATATTAATATTATTAATAAATAAGTCTATTCTATTTATTTTATTTAATAGCTAATTATTAGTTAATAGCCGATTAGCTTCTTTATTAATAATATTTATAGCTTTATTAAGCTCCGGGTTATTAAGTAATAGGCTTAAATCAATATCTATAAGGTTATAATAATAGCTTTTATTAAACGAGATATTCCTGGCCCGAATAATATATTTTTTGTTTAGGACTTATACCTTAAAAATATTTTATAAATTATAGCTAATAAGATAGCCTAAATAGGCTTTTTGCTAAAACTTTAGAAGTTTAGAAACTTTTAGATATATAAATAAATACGCCTTATAGCCGAAAACGTAAAAATAGGCCAATAATAGCTTTATATAATAGAAAGCCTTAAATAGTATTTTGCTATTAAGTACTTTAATTAATATCCAATTAAGAAAATATATTATTATTAATATAGTCTTAGGCTATAGATTATAAGGAAGTTTTGAAACTATTTATATATATTTGCTTTTTGTTATAATTACCCCCCTAGAATATTTAAATAAACCGTTCTGCTCTATAGTATATAGGGCTATTAATTCTATAATAATACTATTTTCCTATATTAATATATCAAATAATTTTCCTAAGGAAGGCTTGCTATCGCTATAGAGGTATTTAATTAGATAATTATATTATTATTTAACTAAATAGATTATTCGTTCTATTATTTTGGTAACTTAGTCTTTTATATAATAAGTTTATACCTAATAATATTTGATAATAGGGCAAACGAAATAGCTTAGCTATTTATACCTGTTAAATCCTTTTTCAATAGGAATAAGGTTATAATAGATACGTTCTAATAGGTTTGTTGCTTCGTATTTATAGTCCTGATAACGAAAAATAATCTTTTTAACTTTAAAAAGATAATATAATTGATATATTTCAAATTAGCCCTAGGTTAATAAGGTAATAAGTTTAACTTTAATAATATTTTCTGATAATATTGCAATTGCCTTAGGGCCAGGATAGTTTATCAGTAAATATTAATATAATAATATAGCCTCGATTAGTAGTTAAGGGCTTTCAGATTTATATTATTTTATTAATATAGCTATAGCAGCAGGTTTTTCCGGGAAATCCTAAGCTTCTAATTAGTCGGTTTATAAAAATTAATAACCTTAATATTAATAGAATTTGCAGAAATAATCCTTATAATTATTTTTTATTGTATAAAATATATTATTTCTAGTATTTTAATAAATATTAGCTTAATTGACTTTGCTAAAAGATATTAAATTAGTTATAAAATTAAGAACTAAAGCTATATTTTGGAGCTCGATTATATTATATTCCTTAATAAATATTAAAATACCGATTTTATATATTTTAAAAGCTTTAATTTTATATAATATCTTCCTTAAGATAATTATATTATCAAAAATAAATAATTATTAATAAGAGAAATAGTCTCGATTATTATATAAATATATATTAGAGTTAGAGTCCAAAATCCAGGTATTAAGTAATATATCGTTATAAGAGTTGAAAAATACAGCTAGAAAACAAAATAACGTTTGCTTGATAAAGAGCTTTAGTAACGAGATTCCTACTATTTGTTTTATAAATATTTTTATTTTTGGTATTCTATTGCTTATATAAGTTGCTATAAAGGTACGAGGCCTTGTTAATAATATTTATATTTAACTTATTAGAAATTCTAATAGGATAAGAGTTAAAAAACGTTCTTCAAATATTTTCTAGTTGATAATAACTTTCTTGATTCTTTCCTTGAAAAAATTGTTTTTTATAAATATTTTAGCCTTCTTGATATACGCGGTATTTAAAATTTAATTTTTTAAGCGAAAAGCTTTATTAAAATAATAATATTTAGCAAATTAATAGTATATCTCTTCGACTAGGTATTTAGGAATAGGGGTATTATTATATTATATAGATTATTTTCTTAGAGGTCTCCCCTATAGGGTAGCAAAAGATAAAGACGTTCCTACCTGATAAACTATCTTTTCGTTTATTTTATATAATTATTTGATTTCTTATATAAGCTTTTTAAAAATTAATAAAGATTTTCCCTTATTCTCCTTATAGTTAAAATATACCTTAATTATATTAAATTAGTCTTAATTTATAAAGCTGGTATTCTTGATAAAATTAATTCTTATTATTATTATTTAGAAATTAAGGTATTTAATTTCGGTAATTTCGGAAAATAATATTTACTACTTGTTTAATCAAAAATTTATATTTTAGCCTTTAATCTTTCTAATATATAATACTCGATATTCCTTATCGACGTCGAAATACCGTATTTGTATAATAGGTACTAGTTAACATTTAAGGCTTTTGAGGGCTTGATAGGGAATAATATAATTAATAAAATATATAATAAGATTTGCGGAGATTAATTTTTCAATATTAATTTATAAAATTTATATAGCTTTTACCTAATCTAAATAATACTTCTTTTTATAATTATATTTAATATTAAATATTTTATATATTTCTTTAGGTATATAGCCTTTATATTTAGCTTGTTTACTTATTTATTTTACAGATAATATAATAAGAGGTATTAATAGTAAATAGGAAAGTTCCTTAGGTACTTTAAGGTTAATAAGGTACCAGATTTTAACAGATACTGCTCTATTTTTGATACTTAAAATCTATTAAAACTAATTGTTTATACCGGTAAATATAAGGGATATAAGAATAATAATAATAAAAGATATAATATTAAGGATATTTTGCGTTCGGGAATATTTGGGTAATTTGAAAGCAATTTTAATATAAATTATATTTATTTAAGCTTAATAATATTAAATAATTATAATAATAGTTTAATAAACTAATCAAATAAGTTTAATATAATAGGCTAGTAGTATAATCCGGGCTTATAATTATCAGATATATTTAGGGCTAAATCGTCTAATTGATAAATAATAATATACAATACCCTAATATATATAATAATAAGGCCCTAGATAGGGGCAAATAAATATTTTTAGCCCTGTTTTATACCAATTGCTTCGCCTAATAAAGTGGAGAATAGGTGGTATAATGATAGTATTTTGGTAATATAATTAAAGGTCCAAATAACCCTAGAGAAAGCAAAATAGGAAAACACGGGCTGACAAGGGAAAATAGGGGCAATGACAGCTGACATTATCTCTCCGCTGTTCTTCGATATGTGAGAGGTCCGACGAGACAGTTTCGTGTCGCAAAAGTCGCCCGGAGGCCAATTTTGAGGGTTTTGATACTCGGCCCCATAGACTCTGGGAACCCCAGATTTGGCCATGTAGAGCTCCTGGGGTCATGTTTGTTTCGAATTGTCTTAAGCTGCTCCGCAGCACATCGTCTCGGAATGAAGTCTGCTCCAGAAATCAGATCAATGTTGTTGTAGAGAGAATTGACAGGTACGGCACGTCTTGGTGGTATAAGTGATTTCTGTTCTCAAAAATCTTTCGCGTTCCTAGGCTAAAAGACTCTTGCAGTCAATGCCCCCAGCCACTGCATCTCAACTGCAGCAGAATCTCATCTAGCTGCCCATGACTCTTGTCTTGTCTAGGTGCAACGCGACTTCGATAAACGAATGAAAAGATTGACAAAAACGATGCATCAACATTTCCATAGAACGATCAAGGCTATTTTTAGGATATCTCTGTATTATGCAGAAGGTTTTCGAAAAAATCTCATGTCTGGCCCCAATGCTTCAGGTTTTGTTCCCCACACGTTTCATGATTCAAGGTGTCTGATATCTGATATTAGTCAATATTAGGGAGCAAACTTTTGGGTTTCAAGCGATCGATTTTGTTATAGAAAGGGCCAGTCTAGCCGCAAGCTGCTGAGGCTAGGAGCAAATTCTCCTCACGTATTTCTTCAACACCTGGCCCCAATCCCTATTCCACCTGCAGCAGAGGAACATGAAGATCAACTGAGCATTCAATGCTGGAAGTATAAAATTGTCGATGCCTTCAATCTCACATATATACTGTCCTGATATCCTTGAAGCAAAATTGAGGAAGCTGCGAATGCAGAGATGTTAATCCATGATCCGAAACTGGGCATTGTGCTTTCTCCTTTGGCCCCCAACATTTGTAGGGGCCATGCACTTGCGAACTATGTGGGTTTTGCTAGAAGTGGGCAGAGTGATATCTCCGGGCTTTATACACCCACGTTATGATGATATTAATGTTCGAGGACTGGTGTAGCTTTGGCGTCTTGTATGATTATGGAATGCCAGCATGCCGAGTCAGTACCGCAAGTTGAAGTAGGTTGCGCTAGGGAATGGGCCGGGATGCCTGGCTCTCTTGTTTTCGAGATCGGATTTCTAGATTGCTGGGATCAACTTTGACCTTCCTTGTAAGCAACAAAACTCCAAACCGAAGTCGTGGCGTCAAGGTATAAGCTGTTTGAAGACCGTTAGTCTGATGAGGCTTCGGCCTCGACTGGTCGGTTGGTGGTAAAGGTGCTGATTGATATTGTACATATTCAATTATGAAAGTCCATTTCGCACCGCTCCCTTCCCAGATCGTTTTTGCTCTTACATGCAAGGATGCGAAAGACACCGAAAGCATGCTTTGGGTATCTCAAGACGAATTGAAGAATGCGCCCACCTGTATCTCATCACCGTGTCTCAATATCATCGTCAGGATTAGTGCAAATGCAACGCTGTCCCCTCTCCAGGTCTATCCATTCTTCGTAACATAATCTTTCAAAGCCGTTCTGATGCCTCTTTTGCAATGCTATTTCAGTATGCTCATTTGCGGCCCCAGTGGATGATTTGAAACGACCAGTACTCATACATCGGTGTCCGTACACTGTGCATGAGAAATGTTATGCAATTACAGACTCCTCACTGACTTTGGCCTGGTTGGTACATTCCAGGTATTAGTTGATCGCTCATACCGAGGTTGTGCCCCTACCTCTGTCGGCACTCGAAACTTCCTCAGTCAGGGATGGACGATAAACCCAATGACAGCGCCAGCATTTGCGGATCTTCTTGTCCACAATCTTATCAGCAGTTTTGATGCGATGAGCACTTTTAAGGTGTTCACCAAAGCCTTTGGCGTCTCTGATTGGCGTTTTGTCGCATCCTTTTTCAGAGTCGCATTGGTAGAATGAGAAACAAGCATAACGATCCCAGCATGGGAGGTCCCGCGCCCGCAGTCGACGTCGCTGTACTAGAGTCTTTGCACATTTCCCAAGCTGCTCCTGGATCTCAGGTCGCTGCAGGTACGCAGCGGTACTTACATATATCTTATCCAGGGTTTTGCCTCCTGGCCCCTTCGCTCTCCCATCCACTCTGCTGAACCTGTTGTGGGTTTTCCATTCGTCAAGTCTGACTTCGCCCAAGCGATTCCCTCCGTCGAAACGATAGTAAGGAAATTTCTCCTCGTCCCTGTCTCTTGAGTAATCCAACATTCGTTCATGGGTCTCATAAGTCCTTGAAACAAGTTTCACAGCACCTTTGGCATTTGCCACGGCATCCGAAATGTTGCTTTTTTGGCGGCTAAATCGATGCATCGGAGTAGTCCCGGCTCCAATGCTGACAAACGGTCCCACGTTCTGAGTGGAACTGTTTCCATGGACATGCACAACGTCACGATAGATCTGTTCGCTTGGATTGTTCGACCCGAAACCTCCATCTTTGAATCTTACCTTCTCTTTGCCATTCTCGGTTTCGATTGTGATAGGGCGAAAATAGTTGGGCGCGGCCGAAGTTGCCCGAGCCACTTGGAAAATGGGTAAGGCTGATGGTTCACCATACCTTCTCTGATTTTTCTTGGGCGGTGGTGGAGCCTCGGTTCTATAAGTCCGGAATAAGTAAGGGCTTTCCGTCTCTTCTCGATCGCCATACGCAACAACCATACTGTAGAAAACAGCATCAGCAACCAGCTTTAGGATATTTCGCATTCGACCCACCATTTGCACATATCATCGTCCAATTTATCCATTGCGTATTTGATGCCAAATTCTCTCTGCTCGGCGTGTCGTGCAGTGACATCCTTAATCACCTCTTCGAGAACTTTGGCATCAAATTTGTGCCAAAGAAGTGCCCCCTTCGCAAAAGGCCTCGGATGTCCAAAAACTTTCTCCCCAAGTGTTTCGTATTCATTGATGCAATCGTCCACACTCATTCGGAATCGCAGTAACATGATGCTTATCAGTCTGTACTACGATCAGCAACACTGGTGTTTCCAGGTGAGGTTTGGTCTCACCCTCCCGTGCTTGTTCCAGCAGCGTAATTGAAGTAATGACAGGGCAGAAACTTGGAGGAGTTCGGGAGATCTTTGCATTGACTAGCAACAACCTCTCCAACCTGGGTACTGTTAAGGTAGTCGCCGTGGTTTGGTGTTATGCTACTATTGCTCCTCGTGGGCCTGAACATGCAAGGTGAGAAGCTCGACTCTGTTTCGCTTAGTCTTTGTTCCTCTTCGCCGATTTTGTTCATAAGAGCTCGAAGTATCAATAAGCTGCCATAGCCTCTTATACCACCACCGTCTGTGGCGTATATCAGCATCGAGCTGCATCAATTCGGACTTCATACTTTACCGAAGCTAATGACAGCTTGCTTCTCCCACTCTTCTCGCCGTAATCGGTGAGCTAGAAAGTCCAGAATGGGTTTAATCTCGTCCTTTGACTTGGGAACGGTGTCATCAGCGTTGGACTTGATCTGGTCTTCAATTTCAAGAAAGCTGTCTCGTATCTGCCGTAGAGCAGCAGATACCACGCTCCCCATCTCGCCTCCAAGTACAAGCGCAGGAGTCCTTGCCTTCGAGGGAGACGGGGGTTGAAAGAGAGGGGGCAATGGACCTCCAATTGAAATAACGCCTCCAAATTCAATATCATTCCAACTTGCAGCTGAGGCAAGAGAGACTGTACCGCCTTGAGACTGACCAATAATAACGATATTCCGGGGCGGAAAGAAACATTTGCGAATCAGGCCGTCCTTAATGACGATTTCCAAAATCAGTCGGCTTGATCGCAACAGTCCAGAGCTCTCGTCCATATCCGAGGGTGCCCAAACGTAATCCAAGTTCTTTGGCAGTATGTCTTCTGTGACTGTACCACGGATGAGAATAAAAGCACTTTCAGGCATAGATCGCCTCAACCAACGCGCGAGATCCCGTAAAGACGTTCCCGTATTTCGGCGATGAATCAACAGTACTATGCAATGTTCAATGTCTTTGCCAATTTCCGAGTCAAGAATCTCCACTGGAATGGTGGAGGGGAAATCGTCGGGCTTGGGTAGACGTGGACTTTCATCGACCTCTACTCGGATATCCCTCTGACTCTCCCACAGACCATCCAAGTGTCGTCTGAACTCTGAACCCGTAGAGCCTGTATTGGATTCATCGCCCTGAAGGGGCGTCTCCAGGTTTCGCTGCATGGTTGGGAGAAGGGGAGGACCCCTCTGCCTCAGTATATTCCGTTGCAGAATTTGACGGTGTCATTGAAGAGGACATTGGTAGACTTTGTAAGTCTGGCTTGCTTGGCAAGTGCTCCAAGTTGTGCACTCGATACAGCAGTGGCTCCCTGAATGCCACTTAGTATGCCAGCTGACAATGCTGTTGTACATTGCTACTTACATCCGTTGAGCTCGAAGGTCGACATGAAATGTGTCCCATCAACATTGCTTTCTCATATTGTGCTATGACTGGAGCTCAGCTGCATTTTCGAGGAACGACACATAATTAGTACAATTTGCGGCGGGCCCCGATCCAGCATTTAACACAATGGAGAATTATACTTGAGCCTCCAAAGCATCAGGAGCAGCACGAGGCTGTGATCGGCAGCGCACGAACTACAGAGAGCCCGTAATCTCCTTCCCGCATGACATCGGGCCACACTTCTGCATCCGCTGGAAGGGGACTCAGCTTACAAGGAACTAGTACTAGCACAAACGCTACAGCGTGCAGAAGGCGTGGGAAGGGGTCGCCGTAATAGAGCATGGCGGCGTCCAATAAGATGGATCGTGACCCCAAAATTAGAGGGCGAGGGGCTGAAAAATGGTTGCATGTTGTTGGCTCGGTGAGGACAAGAAAATCCTAGGCTTTTCCTGACAATAGTCTTGTAAGTTGAAGGCCTTCTTCACTTCAAACATAAGTGTGATATGAACGGCTTTCAATGGAGGCACAATTTAATTCAAAGCGAGGTTTGACAGACGTTGAGTTCAATGCAAGTCACAAAATTTAGAAAGAATGAGTCTTTCTTCGAACGATAAGAACACACCTTCAATAGTTTTTCTCAGCCTTAAACATTATCCAATCTGGACTAACGCGAAACGCTTCATCAGCATTGCCGTTCATCCGTCTCACGTGAAAGTCACTAGTCTGCGAGGATTCCATTACGGTGACCGAAATGAGTGTCTGGAAGGATAAGCAGTTAGTGGGACAATGCAGATCTAGCAAGTTTTGGGAGGTAGGATGGTACGAGAGAAGCCAAGCGCGAGACTACTGTAATGACATGTCCAACAAATCCTATGAACATGCAGTCGATCCAGACCCCTTATGACCGAACTTAAGTGGGAGCTTGATCGGTGAGGGCGCATCTCCCTACCTTTGATCCGTTCCAGAAGCAGACAAAATTAGCGAGGTGTGAATCTGTACACAGGTACATCGAAGTACCTGCAATGATGGACCAGTCCCGTGCAATCGGCGGATGCTCCCGAGCAAGTTTGGTCGTGCATAAGGGGGCATAACTCACATGACGTTACATAGACCCCGAGCTAATCATGCTAGCTCCGCCCCGGATAACGTGGGATCCGCGGTCACCTATCACAGCCATTGATCGTGCATTAGATTGTGTGCTAAAAATGGCTGAGTTTGGCTGAGCTTAGCTGACGCCCTCCTTGTAGACAACATCCAGGGTGCAAGAGGACTTTACTTCTGCTCACCAAAGAGTCATACAAACAGCGTTCGTTATATGTGTTGCAAGATTATGTCCCAACGAATTCGTCACAAGACGTGTTGCTTGGACAGTCACGAAAGCAACAGGGCTTCCACGCCCGAGGCTCGTGAGTACTACGCGGGACCGGTGTCCCTTCCCGAAGTGCTCACAATGCTGCATAGGTCATTGGCTCAGTGTTACCCTCCTTGACAGGCGGGCTCACCAACGTGCCTAAGCAGCGCCTTATTTACATGTGATTAAATTTGGCACCCATCCTGTGCTTTCCAAATGCTACGCCTTGGGCCGAGTACGCTTTTTCTTTGCGCAGCCCCATCAGCTTCACAGTATATAAAGCTGCTTTGTACTCGCGCAGAATGTGTCTGCCAAAGACTAAGGAGAACCCTCGAAACAATTCTACGCCCATGAATGAAAAGCATCGTGTCCCCGTGTTCGACCCTGACTCAGGTCGCCTTCGCGTGTTATCTTTAAAGAAACTTGATGGTAGGTTATGCTTACTCCACAGAGCGCTGCGACTAACGAATGCAAGCTGCCAAATTTGATAAAGTGAGGGTGCCCCGATGGCGACGGCAGGTCGATGTGTACGCATCCAGCGACATGGAGGAGGACTGCTCTTACGCTGTCATCTCAAGGAGTACGGACGACACACGGGGTAGGAGTCCTTTAGCTCGATTATACTTCAATCGCCTTGGTCTCGGTAAAGAAGTCCAGCTGCTTCTCTCCTCGAAACCTCGTTTTCTGTACATTGGTCCGATTCCAGAGGCTTGAGTCCAAGTTTTTGACTTGCATAACGGAAAGGCCCAGCATCCGTGGAGGGCATTCACAGAATCTTCTTTGTCTTTTTGCAACCAAGCTTTGAAAATACACCAATCAGCGCTCACGTGCTTCACTTGTTCGGAACCCGTCTCTGGGTAACGCCTTCTGTCGTCGACCAGCAACGATATTATGAGATCATTCGAGAAGTCTTTTCTGCCTTGTTTCTTAGGACTAACGATACCTTTCGATGTATAATTTGAAGCAGTCGATATGGTCTTGAGCTCCTGAAGCGCTGAGCTCTGGATCGTAGATGGAGATCATGTTTTGGCCGCAGCTGCTGAGAATTTTGAGAGGGATGCTTTGGACGACAGCGGACTATTCAGCCATGAGGGTCGTTGGTTCTATATCCATACCGGTAGCTTACGATTTGAGGGGGATCTGGCAAATTTGCTCAACCTGACTCGCCTTCTGAATGCGAATCTGTTAAGTAAATAACGCGCGTTTCACAACCCTACCACGATATCAGATATTTCCTTCTCCCCTCAGGTTAACACCCATTGAGCTCTGCGTCTGATGCCACAAGTCATCAGCGATGAATGTGATCATCGCTTCCTAATACAAGTAGGCCACCTCGAACAGTTTTAATTGAGAGCAAGGGAGGGGTAAGGGGACCCAAAAGTGTAAGCCGACACTCGCTGGGTCTCCAACTCACTCAACCGTGTCACGAAGAAGCGCCGATGACCGCCGAGAAGCTTTGCAGTGAGCAGACCGCATTGGGTGCCATCTACTGTTCTCCGCCAAACACGTCCTAGAGAAGCATTAGCAGAAAGCTAGTAGGCTGTTGCGCATGTCGCCCTTGTGCAAACAAGGACATGTTAGGCTTTCTGTTGACCGTTCGACCCCAACGGAAAAAGACATAGCAATGAAAATTGTGTAGGAACAGATAACGATGGTAAGATAAAAGACCGCCTGGTGGACGCGCGTTTCTGCTCAAACGGATTGAGGTGTAGGAAAGGTATAGGTGGTGGGGTTGACCTCTACTAGGTAGCTTGGTATCTCCGAAGCCTAGGTTGCTCGTAATATAGGCCTAGCGCAATAAAATGATACACATAAACGCAATACGGAACCTGTTGGCTATAGGAAATTTCAATTACCTTATTTACTTAGGAATATAAGTTTATTTATATATATAGCTGATCAATTTAAGCCTTATAAATAATAAAATATTTGATAAAGCTGATATATTTTGAATATAACCTTTATTATTTAATATATAATTTAATTAATAATAATTTAAGATTATAATATATTAAACTTAATTTAATTTAATATTATTAAAAGGATTACTTTAATTATTATTTAATATCTTTTTTTAAACTTTATAATAGTTTTTAAAATATTATTAATAAATATTTTATTAAATTTTAAAATTTTTCTTTTTACCTTTTTTAATTAGTTTTAATAATTAGAATACATATTTTAAGCTTACTATTATTATTAACTATATTAAAAAATTTATTATTATTTATTTAATAAAAATATAATTTATAATTATTTTTTTATTTTTTATTAGCTTTTTTATTTTATAATATTAAAATTATATATATTTTATTTTAAAATATATTATAAAGTTTTCGATTAAATGAATTATTGATTATTTAAATTTATTTTTATAATTTTTATAATTCTTATAATTTTTATAATTTTTATAATTTTTATAATTTTTATAGTTTTTATAGTTTTTATAATTTTTATATTATTTTAAAGCAAATTTTTAAAATATATAATTTTTTTATATATTTTTAATATAATAATATATTTAGTTTTAATTAGTAATATAATTATAATTAACTCTT
>JAABUQ010008224.1_pt1 | contig 14733 bp, 13 predicted proteins | sample 5560001 | NCBI WGS metagenome assembly JAABUQ01 (sample SAMN10711888, study PRJNA513371) | rock metagenome | isolation source: Antarctica rocks | place: Antarctica: Victoria Land, Finger Mt nord | collected 2015-12-18 | reverse complement strand
ATGTTCGATCGCCGCGGGATTTTCCGGCTTACGGTCGGGAGTTGGTCATCCGTCTCACCGTGCGCCGCTTCCGTTGCTCCGTCCCGTCGTGCGATCGGAAGACCTTTGTCGAGCCGTTCGCTCCCGAAGTCATAGCGGCTCGGGCACGCCGCACGAGCCGCCTCGATCGTCTTGTTCATTGCATCGGTGTCGTTCTGGGTGGGCGCCCCGGAGAACGTTTGACGGAGCGCCTGTCCATGCCGGTAAGTGCCGATACGCTGCTTCGCACCCTGCGGCGCCGTTCAGCCCCCACCCCGACATCCGCCAAGATCGTCGGCCTCGATGACTTCGCTTGGCGGCGCGGCCATCGTTACGGAACGATCGTCTGCGATCTCGAACAGCACCGGATCATCGACCTGCTGGGCGATCGCGAGATCGGGATGGTAACGGCTTGGCTCAAGAACCATCCGGCGATTGAGATCGTCTGCCGCGACCGGGGCGGCGGCTACCGTGAGGCGGCCACACACGGCGCCCCACAAGCGGTCCAGATCACCGACCGATGGCATCTTCTCGAGAATGCCAGTGCGGCCTTTCTGGACATCATTCGGCGTCACATGCGCCACCTTCGCCACGCGGTCACGCGCAGCGATATCGATCCGAAGCGCCTCAGCGCGGTCGAGAAACGTCAGTGGAAGGGCTGGCTCAAACGCGATGAGTCTAACGAGAAGGTCCGGGCCTTGCACAAGAACGGCACGGCTCTGAAGGCGATTGTCAGGATGACGGGGCTCTCGCGCCAGACCGTTCGCCGGATCGTGCGCGGCACACGCGACGACCTGTTTCGTTCGCGTGAAAGCACGCTCGACCGATGGAACGAGCGGCTTGAGTCCGAATGGGCCGCCGGATGCCAGAACGGAACGGAGCTGTGGCGGCGTCTTCGCGGTGCGGGGTTCACCGGGAGCCTGCGCGTTGTGTCCGAGTGGAGAACCCGCAAGCGCCGGAGCGTCCGAACGTCTGGGGATCAGCCCCCGCCGTTGCGGATGCCCTCGGCTCGCGTGATCGCGCGCCTGCTGACAACCGCGCGGGCCTGCAAAGGAGACGAGATGGTGCGCCTGATAGCGGCGATCGAAACCGCTTCGCCGTCCATCGTCAAAGCGCGCAATCTACTCGATCGCTTTGCCGCCCTGATCTCGGCAAAAAGGCCCGACCTCCTGGATCCATGGCTCAGCGATGCCGCGCAGAGCGAGATGTCCATGTTCGCCGAAGGCATTGCGGCCGACAAAGTGGCCATAACCGCGACCGTCACCGAGACGTGGTCAAATGGGCAGACCGAAGGTCAGGTTACTAAATTGAAGCTCGTCAAACGCCAGATGTACGGACGCGCCAAGGTCGATCTGCTGCGCGCTCGACTGGTGGCGACAGGCTGAAGGCAAACAAGTCTGCACGCAAACTGCGCCAGACCCCCTTTTGGACGCCGATTGGGGGTCCCCTTTCGGCTCTGGCGCACTTTTGGTGCAGTCCTGCGCGGCGAGCATACCGGTGTCGGGATACCGACCAGGAGGTGTTACAGACCAAGCGCGGTTGCGATCATGGGTGGTGCTCACGCCGCTTGAGAGCATTGTCATCGGGGCCTGATCGACCGCGAAACGGCTGCATGCCGCGTTTCTGCATGGCTGCACCAAAAATGCGCCAGAGCCGAAAATGCACCCCCAATGCCGTTGAGCCTCAGCAGGAGCCTTCTCCGTGCATGTGCCGCCCGCACTCAAACACCGGGGACGCTCACGATCAGAGCGGAATTCTCATCCAGGAAGTCCTCGACGGCTTTCAGAAATCCGTCGAACTCGCGTTCCGTCATGGGCAGGGACAGGTTGATCATTCCGCGGCGCGCGAGATATTGGCCGCGCTCCAACATCTCAAGATGAAACAGCGACGCCGCAGTTTGATTCAGATCCTGCACATCGACAATGCTCTAGCAGGCTGCTGAAAAACGCTTCGGTGAGCCGCTTCGTGCCTTTACAAAGGGCGAACAGAACAGAATCAAAGACCGAACGGATCCAGGCAAAAATGAGTTTTTCAGCAGCCTGCTAGATGGCACCATTCCGGAAGTGAATGTTCATCATCGAGCCGCGTCCGGTGAATTGGACCGGAAGGCTGCGGCGCTCCACGAGCTCGTTCAGCCGGGAGCGCAGCGTTTCTCCGCTTGCGTTGATCCGATCGATGCGATCAGACGTTAGCACCTTGGTCATCGCGGCGACGCCTGCAGCCATTGTTATGACATTGTTGTTGAACGTTCCAGCATGGGCGAGCGCGTCCTGGCGACTCGGATCATAGAGGCCCATCAGGTCGAGCCGTCCCCCGAAGGCGCCGAACGGCGCTCCGCCCCCGATATACTTGCCGAGCGTCGTTAGGTCCGGTGTGATCCCGAGCGCCTGCTGAACGCCGCCCGGCGACAGCCGGGAGGTCATCACCTCGTCGAAGACGAGCACGATGCCATGATGGGAGCAGGCCTCGCGAAGTGCCTGCAGAAAGGCGGGCTCCGCCGGGATGCATCCGGCCGAACCTTGCATGGGTTCCACGATGACGGCCGCAAGGTCGCGCGCGTGCTCGCGGATAGCGGCGAGCGTCGCGTCGACGTCGTTGTAGCGCCCGAAGACGATCGGAAACGGCACGTTCTGTGGCGCGTTGCCGGCTTTGTAGAGCAGCACGCCCCCATGGTAGCCGCCGCGAAACACCATGATCTTCTGGCGTTTCGTGAAGACCCGGGCTGTCACGAGCGCCATCAGGTTGGCCTGGGTGCCCGAATTCGTGAAGCGTACGCTCTCCAGCGACGGGAACCGGGCGCACAAAACCTCGGCGAGTATCGCCTCGTTCTCGATGTGTCCCCCCAGGACCCAGCCCGAATCGAGCGCCTCGCGGATGCCCGTCTTGATGGTTGGGTCCGAATGCCCGAACAGGCCTGCCGTATACTCTCCAAGGAAGTCGACATAGTCGTGATCGTCAAGATCCGAGAGACGGCAGCCGGCGCTGTCGCGCACCACGAACGGGAACGGCTTGAAGTAGAGGACCGACCGCGTGTTGCCGCCGGGCATGGACCGGGATGCGCGCTCGATATGGGCGCGGCTGCGCGGCCGCCGCTCGGCATATCGCCGTTCGGCATCCGCCAAGGCGGCCTCGAGATCGAAATTCGGCCTGGGATCGGGCGTGATGGCGGGCATCCTGCTGGGTGACCTCAAGCGGGGCGCAGCGAAAGCCGCGTCCGGACCTCGCTCGGCGCGAGCACGCGTGCGCCGAGGAGCTCGACGATACACCGTGCACGCTCGACCAGCTGCGCGTTCGTCGCCGGGACGCCCTTCTCCAAGAACAGGTTGTCTTCGAGCCCCACCCGGACATGACCGCCCATGATGGCGGCCTGAGCCACCATCGGCATCTGCGCGCGGCCGAGGCCGAAGCCGGCCCAGGTCGCACCCGGTGGCAGCATGTCGTGCAGCGCCTTCATGCCGGCGGTGCTCGCCTCCGCGCCCCAGCGGATGCCGAGGCAGAGCTGGAACAGGTAGGGCTCGGCGAACAGCCCCTCCGTGATCAGCTGCCTGGCGAGGCGGACATGGCCCGTGTCGAAGACCTCGATCTCCGGATGGACTCCCGCCTCCCCGATCAGCCGCGCCATACGGCGCAGATAGGTCGGCGTTGTGAGGTAGAGCAGATCGTCGAAATTCAGCGACCCGCAATCGAAGCTGCACATCTCAGGCTTGAGGTCGAGGATATGCTCGATGCGCTCCTCCGGCCCGACGAGGTCGGTACCCGGCCCGAACTCCCGTGGATCGCCCGCACCCAGCACGACGTCGCCCCCCATCCCGCCGGTCAGGTTCAGGATGACGTCGGGATTGACGTCGCGGATCCGGTCGACGACCTCGCGGTAGAGGGGAAGGCTGCGGCTCGGCTTGCCGGTCGCCGGGTCCCGGACATGGATGTGGAGGATCGCCGCGCCGGCGGCGGCCGCCGCGAGGCCGCTCTCCGCGATCTCCTTCGGGGAGATGGGCAGATGCGGGCTCTTGCCCACCGTGTCCCCGGCGCCCGTCAGCGCACAGGTGATGAAGACCTCGTGGTTCATGCTCGTCCCCGCTAGAAGCCCAGCGCGCAACCGTCCTTACGCGGGTCGGAGGCGCCTGCGAGCAGCCCCGATTGACGGTCGATCCAGATCAGCTGCGCGCCGCCGATCGGCTCGGTGCGCTCGGCCAGCACGTGGCCTCGCGACTGCAGGTGCTCGCGCACCCGAACGGGAAGGCTGCTTTCGACCCAGATCCGGCCCTCCTGCGGGAAGCAGCGCGGCAGATCGACCGCCTCCTGCAGGCCGAGCCCGTAATCCAGGAGGCTCGACAGGAGATGCGCCTGGCCGACCGGCTGATAATGGCCGCCCATGACGCCGAACGTCATCACGATGCGGCCATCCTTGGCGAGGAGGCCCGGAATGATCGTGTGGAGCGGCCGCTTCCCCGGCGCGGCGCAATTCGGATGGCCCTCCTTCAAGCCGAAGGACCGCCCGCGGCTGTGGAGGCAGATCCCGGTTTCGGGATCGGCGCGGCCGCTGCCGAACGAATCGAAGAGCGAGTTGATGAGCGAGAAGGCGTTGCGCTCCTCGTCGACGACCGTCAGGTAGACCGTGTCGCGGTGGTCGGGCCAATCGGTCGCGAAGCCGTCCGGCAGCCGTGAGCCGGGCGCGATGCGGCCGCTCTCGGCCGCGATGAATGCGTCGCCGAGCAACCGGCCGAGATCCGGCGGATCGTGGTCGGGGTCTCCCAGATAAGCGTCGCGATATCCGAACCCGAGGCGCGCGGCTTCCATCAGGGCGTGATAGCGCCAGCCGCCGAGCGGTCCCTCGGCGTCGACCGGCAGGCGCTCGAGCAGGCGCAGCAGGATCAGCGTGATGATCCCCTGGCTGTTCGGCGGGCATTGAAAGACCGTGTGGCCCCGATAGGTCGTCGAGACCGGCGCCACGAACTCGCCCGAATGCCGCGCGAAATCCTCGTCGGCATGGGAGCCGCCCCAGGCCTGGAGGCTGCGCACCAGCGCCCGGGCGATCCCGCCGCGATAGAAGGCAGCCGCGCCGCCCTCCGCGACCGCCCGCAGGGTCCGCCCGAGCGCAGGATTGCGATAGAGCGCTCCTGGCCCGCACGGGCGTCCGCCGGGCAGGAACATGCCGGCCAGGACCGGGTCCCGGGAGAGCTTCGCCGCGTTCAGGGCGATGTCGAACGCCACCCTTTCGTGGACGGGAGCTCCCTCTTCGGCGAGCGCGATGGCGGGCGCGAGGATGTCGGGGAGCGCCATCCGGCCGAAGGCTTCGGAGAGCCGGCACCAGGCCTCGACGGCGCCGGGCACGGTGATGCTGGCCGCCTCGTCGGCCGCGATCGTGCTTCCCTTGGCCCTCAACTCGTCGACCACGGTCGCGGCGGGCAGGCGGCCCGACCCGTTATAGGCCTGGACATGGTCGCCGCCGCCCGGCGCATAGAGCGCGAAGCAATCGCCGCCGAGACCCGTCTGGTTCGGCTCGCAGGCTGCCAGGACCGCGCAGGCGGCGAGGCCCGCATCGACCGCGTTGCCGCCGCGCCGCAGGATGTCGAGCGCCGTGCTGGTCGCGAGTGGGTGCGAGGTCGCGGCCATGCACCGTCGCGCGTAGGCGACCGAGCGGCCCGGGCGCATGAAGTCGCGCCACCGCGAGCACGCCGTCACGAGGCGCGCCGGCTTGCTCGGAGCGCCTCGGTGCCGGCGAGGTCGACGCTGCCATCGTCGAGCACGACGCCGTAGAGGTCGCCGGCTGCGGCCGCGCCGATCTTCCCGTCGAGAACGTCGTCCAGAACCAGAGCGGGGTCGCGCTCGAGCGGCGATCCGTAGCCGCCGCCGCCCGCCGTCTCGAGGCGCATCGTGTCGCCGGCCGCGATGGTGAGGTTCGTGGCTTTCGAGGGCAGCTGCTCGACGCTCCCGTCGGCCCGCGCGAGCGCATGCCGCGCAGGCCGGCCGTCGAGCCCGCCCCCGACCCCTTGCGCTCCGAGCCGCGTCGCGTCGGAGCGGTTGGTGAAGGAGCCCGTGCCGTGCAGGTAGCGGATGTCCTTGCGCAGCCCGAGCCCACCCCGGAATCGCCCGGCCCCACCGCTGTCTGGAACGAGCTCGTAGCGCTCGACCAGAAGGGGGTAGCTCAGCTCGATCGCCTCGACCGGGTTGTCGAAGCAGTTCGCCATCAGCCCGAAGGTCGCGTCGAGCCCGTCGCAGCGGGACGTGCCGCCCCAGCCGCCGCCGTGATACTCGAACAGGACGAAGCCCGCCCCCGACGACGGCCTGCGGCCCGAGGTCGAGAAGGAGGTCAGGTGGCCGTGGCTGTTGGCGACGGCATCGTCGCCGCGCGCGCCGTTGAAGGCGGCCACGATCGTCGTCGCGATCCGCTCAAGCGTATGAAAGCGCCCGCTCAGCGGCGCCGGCTTCTCCGGATTGACGACCGACCGTTCGGGCAGGACGAGCCGGATCGGCCGGTAGCAGCCTTCGTTCTGCAGGATCGCCGGGTCGACCATGTAGCGCACCGCGCAGTAGCAGGCCGCCTGGACCGACGAGATGGAGCAGTTGAACGGCCCCTTGAGCTGGGGGCTGGAGCCGGTGAATTCGATCGTGACGGCGCCCTCGTCGAGCGTCACGGCGACCTCGATCCGCACCGGCTCGTCGACGATCCCGTCGCCGTCCATGAAACCCACGGCGCGGTAGGTCCCGGCGGGGTAGCGGCGGAGATCCCGGCGCATCATCCGCTCGGAGTGATCGAGCAGATCGGCGACGATCTGCGCGAGCCCCTCGGCGCCGTATTTCTCGCACAGCTCGATATAGCGCCGCTCCCCGACGGTCGTGGCGGCGATCTCCGCGCGCAGGTCGCCCATCGTCTCCTCGGGCACGCGGATATTCGCCTCGATGATCTGCAGGACTTCCTCGACGAGCTCGCCGCGCCGGTAGAGCTTGAGCGGCGGGATGATCAGCCCTTCCTCGAAGACGTCGCGCGCGTCGGTCGCGACGCTGCCGGGCGAGCGGCCGCCGACATCGATCTGATGGCCCAGCGCACCGGCGAGCGCCACTTGGCGGCTCTCGAAGAAGACCGGCTTGAAGATCATGATGTCGGGGTGATGCGTTCCGCCCCGGTAGGGGTGGTTGAGGATCACGACGTCGCCTGGGTCCATCGTGAAATGGTCCGACACCCATCTGGCCGCATACGACAGCGTCCCCTGGTGGGAGGGGACGTGATCCGCCTGGGCGATCAGCTGGCCGCGCGGATCGAAGAGCGCGGTTGTGCAGTCCATCTGCTCGCGCAGGATCACCGAATAGGCGGTTCGCATCAGCGTTGCGCCCATCTCGCGCACGGTCGAGACGAGGTAGTTGCCGACGACCTCGAGGGTCACGGGATCGAGATCAGCCATCGTCCGATTCGCCTATGCGGCAGCACGTTCGCGCGCCGCGCGGGGCACGTCGACGAACAGGTTGCCGAACGCATCCGTCTTGAGACGATGCCCCTCGCGCAGGACGAAGGACGAGCCGCGGTCCTCGATGATGGCCGGCCCGGCGAGCGCATCGTGCGCCGTGAGCGTCGAGCGCTCGAAGACCGGGCATGCGACCCATCCCTGCCGGCGGTCGAGCAGGATCTTGCGGCGCGCTCGCGGCGCGGGGCCCTCAGTGGTCCTCGGCGCGAGGGGGCGCAGCTCCGCCTTGTCGACGAGGCCGACGGTGCCGACGCGGTAGCTCACGATCTCGACCGGCTCGCCTTCGGAGCACTGGCCATAGAGCGCCCGGTGCCGTTCGTGGAAGGCGCGCGCCAGGCCGTCGCGATCGATGTCGGGCAGGCCCGGCGAGGGCGCCGGGATCGGCACGTTCAGCTCGTAGGCCTGGCCTACATAGCGCATGTCGCAGGACAGGAGGGTCTTCAAGCGATCCCGCTCGATCCCCTCACGCTCGAGCGCCGCCAGGCCCTCGGCGGCGAGCCCCGCGGCAAGCGCGCCGATCTCCGCGTCGCTCGTGCGATCGAGCCGGGACACACGCGTCAGGACGCCGTCGTGGCGGACATCGGTCATCAGCATGCCGAGCGCGGAGAGGACGCTCGGATGCTGCGGCAGCAGGATGCGGCACATGCCGGCCTCCTCGGCGACCGCGCCCGCATAGAGGCCGCCAGCGCCCCCGAACGGAAGCAGCGCGAATTCGCGCGGATCCTTGCCGGCCTCGACCGAGATCTTGCGGATCCCGCCGACGATGGTCGCGACCTGCACCTGCAGAATGGAGAGCGCGGCGACGTCGGGATCGAGACCGAGCGGGCGCGCCACTCGCTCCTCGATCGCGGCCCGGGCGGCCGCGCGGTCGAGCTTGATCTCGCCGCCGACGAAATAGTCCGGGTCGATATAGCCGAGTGCCACGGCGGCGTCCGTACCGGTTGGTTCGGTGCCGCCGGCGCCGTAGCAGACCGGGCCCGGGCTGGCACCGGCGCTGTCGGGTCCCACCTTCAGCATGCCGAGCACCGGGCGCGCGATGCTGCCGCCGCCGGCGCCGATCGTGTGGACGCCGAGCTGAGGCACCTTGACCGGATAGCCGCCGATCCCGCCCTCGGCCGTCAGCCTCAGCTCACCGTTCTCGACGAGCGCGATGTCGGTGCTGGTCCCGCCGACGTCGAAACCGAGGATGTTCCGCACGCCCGAATAGCCCGCGACCGCGGTCGCGCCCACGACCCCTCCGGCCGGCCCCGACAGGAGGGTGTTCACGGCATGCGAGCGGGCCTTCTCCAACGACATGATGCCACCGTTCGACTGGATGATGCCGAACGTCCCCCGGAAGCCGACCTCCTTGAGGACGCCGTCGAGCCGGCGCGTGAGAGCGTCGATCTTGGGAATCGCGTAGGCGTTCATCACGGTGGTCGCAGTGCGCTCGTATTCGCGGAATTCCGGCGCGACCTCGGACGAGATCGTCACATGCAGGTGCGGCATCCGTTCGCGGATCGCCGCCGCGAGAGCGACCTCGTGGTCGGGCCGCAGGAAGGAAAACAGGAACGAGATCGCGACCGCCTCGACGTCGAGCCCGGCGAGCGCCTCGACCGAGCGCCCGATCTCCGCCTCGCTCAGCGCGACCAGCACCTCTCCCGACGCGAGGACGCGCTCGTCGACCTCGAGCCGGTTCCGTCTCAGCGCCAGCGGCGGCGGCTTGCGGAGGTAGAGGTCGAAGAGCCGGCGCCGCCACTGGCGCTGGATCTCGAGCACGTCTCTCATGCCGCGCGTGGTCAGGAGCGCGACTCGGGCCCCTTTTCCCTCCAGCACGGCATTCGTCGCGACGGTCGTGCCGAAGATGAGCCGGCCGCATTCGGCCGCCGACACGCCGAAATCGGCCTTCATCCGCGCGAGGCCGGCCGCCACGGCCGCGCCGGGATCGCGCGGCACCGAGCGCACCTTGAAGCTGCGCAGCGAACGCGTCTCTCGGTCGAAGAGCGCGAAGTCGGTGAATGTCCCACCAGTATCGACGCCGAGATCGTACATTCCGGCCTCCCGAACGGCGACACGATCAAACGATCGATCGAGCTTGTCAATGCCGACGATCCATGATTTGATCGATCGAATTTCGCAGCGAGGCCGACGTGGATGCAGCCATCGCGGAGCCGGACCCGAAACTCGGGGGCGCGCCGGCCTCCGTGCGCGAACGCGTCCGGAGCGATATCCTGGCCGGCGTCCTGGAGCCGAATTCGCGCTTGCGGATCCGCTCGCTGAGCGCCCGCTACGGCGTCGGCGGCAGCCCCCTGCGCGAGGCGCTGTCGCGCCTGGTCCCGGAAGGCCTCATCACCATCGAGCAAAACCGCGGCTTCCGGGTCACGCCGCTCTCGATCGAGGAACTGCGAGAGATCACCGAGATGCGGCAGATCCTCGAGGTCGAGGCCTTCTGCCGATCCGTCGAGCGCGGCGACGACAACTGGGAAGGACGGGTCGTCGCTGCCTTCCACCAATTGGCGAAATGCCTGCGCCAGCCGCTCTCGGACCCCTTAGCACAGCGCCTCCGATGGGAGGAGCGCCACCGCGGCTTCCATCGCTCGCTGATCGATGCATGCGGGAACAGCAAGCTTCTCCACGCTGCGGATCAGCTCTACCAGAACCTCGCCCGATACCGGGTGGTGCTCCAGATCAATGATCTTCCGACCGAGCGGCTGAGGAGGATCCACGAGGAACTGCTCGAACATGCGATTGATCGCGATGCGCAGGCCGGAAGCGCCGCGCTGCGTCGGCATTTCGAAGTCAACCTGGACCAGCTCCGCGAAACGCTCGGCCAGAACCCGCAACTGTTCGAGGCCTTGGCCGAGGTATAGCTCGATAATCGATCAAACGCCTAAAGATCGACGTTGTGTCCGCTGATCGGGAGTGGCAGGCTCATCACGCGGGGCGTAGTCCATCAGCCGGCACGGCCGCCGGGCGACAACGAGGAGGGAGCGATGAGAGGTATGACGTCGACAAGTCTGGCCCTTGCGGCTCTGGCGGCCGCCTTCATGGCGACGCCGGCCCGCGCGGATCCGGACGCCCTGCTGCAGAAGGTCAAGGATCGCGGAACCCTGCGCATCTGCGCGGCGGCCTATGCGCCCTGGAATCTCAAGAACCCGATCACGAACGAGTGGGAGGGCATCGTCCCCGACATCGTCAAGCAGATCGGCGAGGCCCTGAAGGTCAAGGTCGAATGGGTCGACGCATCCTGGGCGACGATTGTGCCGAGCCTTCAGACCGACAAATGCGATCTCGCCGGCGCGGCGATCTGGACGGCGCCGCCGCGAGCCGAAGTCATATCGTTCACACGACCCATCGGCGGCGACGGCATGACGATCTTCGTCCCGTCCACGTCGACCGCGAAGTCGCTGGCCGATGTCGACCAGCCCGGAAAGGTCGTGGCCGTCGCCTCGGGCTCCGCGGACGAGCGGGTGGCCAAGTCCCTGTTCAAGAATGCGCAGGTGAAGCCGATCGTGTCCGATCAGGCGAGTCCGGCCGTCATGGAGCTGGGCGCCGGCCGGGCCGACGCGGCCTCGGCGGCTTTCGCCGGCACGTCGCTGTTCGTCAAGAACAACCCGAACCTGCACGTGAAGCCGATCGAAGGGCTGACCTACAACTATACGGCCTTCGCTCTGGGTGTGCCGGCCCGCGAGTATTTCTTCCGCGACTACATGAACGTCGTGATCGGCAACCTGGACGATTCGGGCAAGCTCAAGGAGATCCGCGACAAGTGGACCAAGCTGCCCTCGTCTCCGTGACCGTGCGGTCGGCGGCCGCGCCAGCACCCTGAGCCTGCCGGAATGGGACCCGCTCGCCTCCTCGCCGCGAGGCATCTAACGGCCGAGCGCGTCTGGTACAGCTACGTGCCGACAGCGCTCGCGATCGGCCTGATCGGCCTCGTCGCGGCGCAGATCAAATGGAGCTTCGTCGAGACGCTCGACTTCGCCGCCCTGTGGAAGTACCGGATCGCGCTCTGGCAGGGCGTGCTGAACACGCTCATCCTGACCGGCCTCTCGGTGTCCATCGGGACCGCCGGCGGCACGCTCCTGGCGATGGGCCTGTACGTCCCGCTGCGCCCTTTCCGATGGCTAATCGCCGGCTACATCGAGATCTTCCGCAACACCCCGCTCGTCCTCCAGCTCTTCTGGATCCATTTCGCGATCCCCAAGGCGACGGGCATCTCGACGACGCCGTTCCAATCGGGCGTCATCGCCATCGCGCTGCAGAGCAGCGCCTATCTGGCCGATGTCGCGCGCGCCGGCATCCAGGCCGTCCCGGCGGGGCAATGGGAGGCTGCGGATGCGCTCGGCCTCTCCACGCGCAACAAGTGGCTCGACGTCGTCCTGCCCCAGGCGCTGAAGATCGTGATCCCGCCGCTCGCTAACATCGCGGTCGGCTATTTCAAGGCGAGCGCAGCCCTCGCGCTCCTGTCCGTGGGCGAACTGATGACGGTCACCTCGCGCATCGCCCAGTATTCGTTCAAGCCGATCGAGGCCTATACGCTCGCCGGGCTCATCTATCTGGTGTTGGGCGCGATCCTCAGCAACCTCACCTTCCGGCTGGAACGCGCCTACCGGACGCCCGGGGCGCGGCCGTGACGTGGGATTGGGGCGCGTTCTTCGGCACCTTCCCGGATCTCGTCGGAGGCCTCTGGACCACCATCGCACTCGTCCTCGCCTCGCTGATCGTCGGCTCGCTAATCGGGGCCGTCACGTGTATCGGGCGCCTGATCGGAAAGGGGGCCTTGGACTGGCTCGCCACCGCCTATGTCAACATGTTCCGAGGTCTCCCGGAAACCGTCCTGATCTTCTGGATCTATTATTGCGGCCCGTTCGTGTTCGATGCCCGCCTCTCGGCCTTCTCGAGCGGCGTCCTGGCCCTGTCGCTCGTCGCCGGCGCCTATCTGGGCGAGATCTTTCGGGCCGGCATCCTCGCGGTCCCGCGGGGGCAGCGCGAGGCGGCGGACGCTCTCGGGCTGACGATGCCTGTCGCCGCCTGGGATGTCGTCGTCCCTCAGGCCTTCCGGATCATGCTTCCCGCGATGTTCAGCCTGATCACCATCCTGATCAAGAACTCGAGCATCATCTCGGCGATCGGCGTGGCCGAGCTTTTCTATCGCGGCAGCATCCTGGCCGGCGACACGTTCCGGCATTTCGAGATCTTCACGGCCGTGGGCCTTGTCTATTTCGCCCTCATCTTCCCGCTGAGCCTGCTCTCACAGCGACTGGAGAGACACCTGGCGATCGGCCGCTGAGAGGACGCCCGCATGCCCAGCCTCGAACCCGCTTCGTCCGATCCCCCGATCGTCATCTGCGAGAACGTCCGCCGGCGCTTCGGTGCGTTCGAGGCCCTCAAGGGCGTGTCGCTGACGGTCGCGCGGGGCGACGTCATCTGCATCGTCGGGCCGTCCGGAAGCGGCAAATCGACCTTCCTGCGCACTATCAACGGGCTCGAGGTCCTGGACGGGGGCCGCATCACGGTCGACGGCATCAGCCTTCCGGGCAGCCGCGACGACATCCTCAAGGTCCGGCGCCGGACCGGCATGGTCTTCCAGTCGTTCAACCTGTTCCCGCATCTGACGGTCCGGCGCAACGTCACGCTGGCGCCCATGCGGAACCGACGCCTGAGCCGCGCCGCCGCCGACGAGATCGCCGAACGCCTCCTAGCGCGCGTCCATATCGGCGATCAGATCGACAAGTACCCGCCGCAATTGTCGGGGGGTCAGCAGCAGCGCGTCGCGATCGCGCGGGCGCTCGCCATGGAGCCGCGCGTCCTCATGTTCGACGAGCCGACCTCGGCGCTAGACCCCGAGATGGTGAACGAGGTGCTCGAGGTCATGCGCGAGCTTGCCCATTCGGGGATCACGATGCTGATCGTCACCCACGAAATGGCCTTCGCGCGTGAGGTGGCCGACCGCATCGTGTTCATGTCCGAGGGCGGGATCGTGCACGACCTGCCGCCACGCCTGTTCTTCGGCGCGACCGACGAGCCGCGGCTGCGCTCGTTCCTCTCGAAAGTCCGCTAGATGATGTCCGAACCATGTCCTTTCGGATCGCACCGCGCCGCAGGCAAGCTGCCGCAGCCGGCGCCGCGGCTCGACACGAGCCTGCCGATCCGGGCGAACGAGGCGCTGCTCGCGGTCGAGCTCCTGAACCTCGACGCGACCAGCATGAAGGAAATCGTCGGCGCGGCCGATGGCGATGTCGAGCGCATCAGGGCGCGCATCCTCGACATCGTCCGGGCGCGTGGGAAGATGCACAATCCCGCGACGAATTCCGGAGGCGTCCTGGTCGGGCGGGTCCGGGAGATCGGCCGGGACTTCCCGGACCGCACTTTGAAGCTGGACGATCGGATCTGCCCCATCGTATCGCTCTCGATCCTGCCTTTGCGCCTCGCGGAGGTCGCCGACGTGAATGTCGCGACGACCCAGGTCTGCGTGCGCGGCGAGGCCATCATCTTCGCCTCGACCGTCTACGGCCGCATCCCGGACGATTTCTCCCTGGGCGCTGCGGTCGGCCTCATCGACATCGCCGGCGCTCCGGCGCGCACGCTGCACATGGTGCGACCGGGGATGAGCGTCGCCGTGCTGGGCGGCGGCAAGGCCGGCCTCCTGAGCGCCGCGGCGGCACGCGAGCGGCTCGGCCGCACCGGGCAGCTCGTGGTGTTCGACGTCGATCCGCAGGCCTGTGAGACCATTCGGGCTCTGGGCCTCGCCGATGCCGTGGTCGAGGCCGACCTGCAGGATCCGATGGGATCGTATCGTGCGGCGCGCGACGTGACCGACGGACGCCTGTTCGACGTCGTCATCAGCGTGACCAGCGCCGCTCAGACGGAAAGCTCCGCGATCCTTCTGACGCGCCAAAAGGGCCGGTTGCTGTTTTTCGGAATGGCGACCAACTTCCAGGCCGCGTCCCTGTCGGCGGAGGGCGCCGGCAAGGACATCGAGCTCCTCATGGGTAACGGCTACGTCGAGAACTGCGTCGACGACACGTTCAGGCTCGCGCGAACTTCGCCCACTTTGCGCCGGCTCCTCGAGGATAAGCTGGGCGGGGGCGAAGCGGCGGTTAGCCCGAGGCCGGGCGACGTATAAGGGGTCACCTCACCGTTTGCTCAAAACTGCACTCTAAGTGTCTGTCCGGCAACAAGGCGAACTTTCTGAGGCGATTGGGATTCGATCGGTAGCCGAAGAGCGAGGCTGGCGATGTGGACGAACGAGAACCGTGGTCGGTATGACCGG
>JAABUQ010008222.1_pt1 | contig 14735 bp, 10 predicted proteins | sample 5560001 | NCBI WGS metagenome assembly JAABUQ01 (sample SAMN10711888, study PRJNA513371) | rock metagenome | isolation source: Antarctica rocks | place: Antarctica: Victoria Land, Finger Mt nord | collected 2015-12-18 | reverse complement strand
TCAATCGGTCAAGCCGGGTGGAGAACCTAGACTTTCCTCAGCGAGTTCAACACGTTCATAGAGCAAGTGTACTCTTGCTCCAGCCCTGTGTCGAGAGGGCTTGTTCTTAGTTTACTGTATAAGGGGAAACGGCAAGTACACCTTGATCCTATCATTTGGGATAGGGTCTGCTTGCCACACAGCTATGACTGAACCGACTCAAGGCAGTATCAGCAAACAGAGACCTCATCTTCGCAAGCAGGGAAGCACGACTCAACTCATCGTGGATGGGGAGCCGTTCCTGGTTCTCGGGGGTGAGCTACACAACTCCAGTTCATCAAGTATTGAGTACATGAGGCCGATCTGGGAGCGGCTGGTGGCATTGAAGCTCAACACAGTACTCGCTCCCGTTTCCTGGGAACTCATTGAGCCAGAAGAGGGAGTATTTGATTTCACTCTCGTTGATGGCCTCATTCAAGATGCGCGTTGCCATGAGCTGCGACTCATATTTCTCTGGTTCGGCAGTTGGAAGAACGGCATGTCTAGCTACATCCCGGTGTGGGTGAAACAAGATTACCGACGATTCCCGCGTATTAAGCGCCAGGACAGGCAGAGTGCCGAGATACTTTCGACTCTGGATGAGACAAACCGAGATGCTGACGCCAGAGCGTTCACGGCACTCATGCACCACATTCGTGAAGTGGACAGCAACGAGCACACGGTTCTTATGATACAGGTGGAAAACGAGGTTGGTGTCTTGGGTGACGCACGTGATCGCTGCGACTCCGCGAATACTGCGTTTGCCGGGCCGGTGCCGCAGGAATTGATTAATCAGCTCACAAGGCACCAACAGGAGTTGGAGCCCGACGTTCGGCAATGCTGGGAAGCAAGCGGGTTGAAGACCTCGGGAAGTTGGGAGGAGCTCTTTGGCAGGAGCCCGCAGAGCGAAGAGATCTTTATGGCATGGAACTACGCACGCTACATTGATAAAATAGCCGAGGCTGGGAAGGCGGAATACGATATCCCAATGTTCGTCAACGCCTGGTTAAGCAGTCCGCAACAGAAGCCCGGTGACTGGCCAAGCGGCGGTCCGCTACCTCATACGCTCGATATGTGGCTCGCAGGTGCCCCACATATCGATCTGCTGAGTCCAGACATCTATCAGGACAATTTTCAAGAGTGGTGCCAGCAATACACACGACGGGGTAATCCACTCTTCATTCCAGAGATGCGACATGGTGAGCAGGGTCCACCCAACGCATTCTACGCGATTGGAGAGCATGAGGCAATCGGCATCTCACCGTTCGCTATCGACGCGGAGAATCCTGCCGATGCCCTTCTCAGCAAGGGGTACGCGGTCTTAAGTCAGCTTACGCCACTCATTCTTGAGCACCAGGGCAAGGGGGCAATGATCGGTTTTTTGCTCGACGAGGAGCATCCCCTCATCAGGCGGGAGCTGGGGGGATACGAACTGGAGATCTCACTGGATCACAGCTTCGGTGACCGATCGAAACGCGGCTATGGGCTTATCATCGCCAGGGGTCAAGATGAGTTCATTGGAGGTGGATATGGATTCCTGGTCAGCTTTCGGCCCACAACTCCTGGTCCTGCTTTTGTCAGCCTCGCGGTGATTGATGAGGGAGAATATCGTCACGGCAAATGGATTGGCGGGCGACGCTTGAATGGCGATGAGAGCAACCAGGGGCAATGGTGGCGCTTCCCTGATTTGGGCCAGTACAGCGGTATTGAACGCTGCACGCTGTATCGCTACGAATAGGTCCCTTGTCCGGCATCTCACCCTGGCAATGTTTGCCCTGACGTTTTTGACGGTGGTCAAAGTGGCAGGGCAAAAAAGGGGCCAATTTCAGGAACAAGAAGTCGCCCAACTCCTTCCTTTGACGGTCCCCGGAGTGCGCCGACTGCTCTGGGGGCTGGTGTGGCAAGCTCAGCCGACCCCAGAAGGAACTCTCTCCTGGTCCTACTGGCGCAGGCGACATCAAGCATGGCCAAACAATCACATATCAAACGGCGAGCAACTCGCTTCGCTGCCCAAGTACGACTGTAGTACTAAGCATGACACCGTGTTTCTTGAACAAAGGATAAAGAATAGGACGAGCAACACCATATCTCTTTGCAATAGCCTTTGGTGTCTCTCCGTTAGTATAAGAGGAAATCATATCCTGTAACTGTTGCTCTGTCCATTTATAGGTGCTGGCATAACTTACTCCTAGATATGTTATTTCTAATGTCATAACATTTTAGGACATACTGTCAAACGTGACTACCCTAAGTTCTAGGGAAAGTTAAGCCTCTGGACATGGTGTCAGACGAGGGACTCGAAGCCGAGTGTGGTTGAAAGAGGAACAGGACACGAAATATGGTATGTCCATATTTAGGTAATACTACTGTGTTAGTTTCGATTCGAGCCGCTCTACAAGCCGACTAATAGAAGCTGCTTTTGGGGAGTCACAGCAAGATCAATGAGCTTGCCAGTGGGCTTGAACGAAATCTGCTTCAAGAAACTAACACAGTAGTATTAGGTAAGTTCTTGAGAACGGATAGTACTGTTGTGCCGATGCCTTGGTGATCTTGTTCTATACACTTATTTAAGTACACGTTTATCCCTATGATTTATCTTGCTTCATCTGAGGTGTGGGAGCATACCACATGTACGTAGGGTTGCCTTCACAGTTTGTAAGCCCTGTGATATCGTCCTTTACTTGAAAATATGTGAACGGCAATGTATAATATTTCTATAATGGATGTATAACGTGAATAGGGGTGCAGTTAGGTGCAAGGGATGTCAAAAAGAGCCGTGTCCTGTGGGTGGAAAGGCTTTCATTAAAAGGTTTTGCGGTGCGAATTCGTACAATATGAGTTCTTTTTTAAATGACAAGCAGGAAGCGAGAGAGGAACGTTTGAAGAGGACTGATGACATGGACCATCAAAAACCAGTGACCATGCGCAACGTAGCCGTGCAGGCTGGTGTGTCAATGGCGACCGTCTCAAGAGTGCTGAACGGGTCCGGCACAGTCAACGCGGACGTGGCGGAGCGCGTTCGTGCAGTGATAGCCAGCCTCAAGTATCAACCCAATAGGGCTGCGAGTACACTTGCCAGTAGCCGTTCACCATTCATCGGATTGCTGATTGCTGATATTCAAAACCCGTTCTTCATCGAATTGATGCGTGGGATCGAGGAGGAAGTTCGGCAGAACAGGTATCTACTTATCATATGCAATAATCCTTCCGATCCGCAAACGGAAGAGCAGCGTCAGTATATTGAGATTCTGGCAGCAGCACCCGTAGCTGGCGCTATTATCCTCCCTATTCAGGAACGGATGAAGGAACTTGATTTGCTGAAAGCGCGGAACATCCCTATTGTCGCTGTTGATCAACTAATCCACGATTCCTCAATTGATGTTGTTGGCATCGATAATGTCATGGCGGCAAAGGAGGCCGTGGTCCATCTGATCGCCAATGGATATAGTCGGATCGGAGTTATCGTCGGTCCCCAATCGGCTACCACCGCTAACGAACGGCTCTTGGGATATCGCCAAGCATTGCAGGAAGCAGGCATCAAGCACTCGCCTGTCCTTGAGCAGCGCGGCCCCTTTACTGAGGAAACGGGCCAGAACGCGGCCCACTCGTTCCTGGATCTCGACCCCCCAGTGGATGCCATCTTTAGCACGAATAACAGGCTGACAATTGGGACGTTGCGAACGCTCTATACGCGGCACAAGCGTGTGCCAGACGACGTTGCACTTGTTGGGTTTGATATGCTAGGTTGGGCCATCCCTGACATGTTTTCGATCACCACCGTCTTACAGCCCGCCTATGAGCTTGGAAGGACATCTGCCAACAGGCTTATACAACGCATACGACAACCAGATATGCTAAAACAGAAAATCATTTTGCCACATCAATTACTCGTGAGCGATTCCTCGCGTCCCCGCAGGCAGCACGGGCAGGTAGAAGTTTCCCCCTCTCATGAAAGGGAGGGTTAGAGTGATTGCCACTCGTCCCGATTGGCTTCTTTCTCTCGTATCTTTTGCGGTTGAGGGAGTAGAATTTCAAAATATACTATAAATTCACACACTGCTTTTTACTTCAATATATCTAGCTTACTATTTACTTAAAGTCGAATATAAACACATCCTTCGTAGAATTTCCCCCTTGACAAAGAGGAAAAACTTCGTATACTTAATAGTAAGAAAGCGTTTTCAGTCAAGACGGGGTAGCCTAGTGAAGGGAATGTGGAGAGTGTGTACGAGGCTTTCTTCCAGCACTCTTTGTCGGGGTTTTGCCCTTCGTCCTTCGTAGATGACTTTTAGGAGGTGACCTCTCGAAATCTGCATTCTGCTTGTCATTTGAGTCCTAACCGCTCTTGTTCTTAGTAACGTAGGTAGACTTCCGTAGATTAAACGTGTAGTGTAACTTCGGCTTCTCTTATTTATGTACTCACTGAGGAGTAGCAAGATCATGCAGAATCTTTCCTCTACGCGTCAAGTCGCCAAACTCGTCATTGTCAGCTTCGCACTGATGCTTATAGCCTCCCTCACTGCCTGTGGCGGTGGCCCAAGTTTCAGTGGGGGCAGTACCTCGAGTGGGAGTACGAGTGGGCCGGTGAACTTGACCTTCTGGTCCTGGGTCCCTGGTATCGATAAGTCGGTCGCTGAATTCAACAGTTCTCATCCCAACATTCACGTCACATGGTCGAATCCGGGGGCAAGCACGGCTCTCTACAACAAGTTGTATACGGCCATCAAGGCCAATAATGAGCCAGACCTCGGACAGGTCGAGTACGAGTACTTGCCGACCTTTGAGACGACCGGTTCGCTCGTCGATCTGTCCCAATACGGCGCGAACGCAGTGAAGAATCAGTTTGTGCCGTGGACCTGGGGCCAGGTGGCGCTAGGTAGTGCAGTCTACGCGATTCCGCAGGATAGTGGCCCAATGGCCATGTTCTACCGGTCCGACCTTTTCAAGAAGTATAATATCCCGGTGCCCACCACCTGGGCCCAGTACGCTGATGCTGCGGCGAAGCTGCATGCGGCCGATCCCAATGACTATATCACTGACTTCAATCCCAAGCAATCAGCACAGTTCGCCGGGCTGGTGTGGCAGGCAGGCGGGCACCTGTTCAGCATCAATGGCCAATCCTGGAAGGTCTCCATCAATAGCCCTCAAGCTCAACAGGTTGCCTCCTACTGGCAAGATTTGCTCAACAAGAAGCTCGTCAAGACTGAGCCGGACTTCGCGAATGGCTGGTACCACGACCTGCAGACGGGTGCAGTTGCCACCTGGATCTCGGCAGTCTGGGGGGCCTCTACCATCTCGTCAAATGCCCCGCAGTCCTCTGGGAAGTGGAGCGTTGCGCCGATGCCACAATGGCAAGCGGGTCAAGCCCTCGCTGGCAACTGGGGTGGCTCCACTGACGTGGTTTTCAAGAGTACGAAGCATCCCAAGGAGGCTACCGAGTTCGCCCTCTGGCTCAATAGCGATCAGCAGAGTCTCAACGAGATGATTAAGGCTGCTTCGATTTTTCCAGCCTATCAGTCAGCATTAAATTCGCCCAGCCTGAGTCTGAACAGCCCCCAGCCTTTCTTCGGCAACCAGGCCATCGGCCCGATCTTCAATCATTCATCAACGGAGGTGGATGTCAATTTCCAGTGGGGGCCGACCATCAATCAGGTCTACGCCGACCTGGGTGACAATTTCACGAACGCTGTGAATGGGAAGGGTACCCTGACGAACTCTCTCGATACGGTGCAGCAGAGCACCACCACCTTCATGAAAAAGCAGGGCTTCACCGTTAGTACGTAGGAGGCGGGTACTGCGCGGAATGCAGAGATGACAGCTCTTCTGGTCGTCCGTCCGTCACGCATGTGAGTTGCAACAGAGGTGATCGCATACATTGAAAGCGAATTTAGACAGTGCCGTGAAAAGAGGTATGCGATCACCCATAGCGTAGGGTCATTATAAAGGATTGGATGAACAATCGCGCTCTGCTGTACTCAGAAGAGTATATAAAGGAGCGGTACTAGAGAGGAGACCAAGATTATGGCTCTCGAGACTACAACGCACGCTAAGACAACATCACGGGTATCACACACTCAACGCCCGACATCACCTACCTCGTACTCTCTTCGTCGCACGTCGACACCGTATCTGTTCATCGCGCCCTTCGGGGTGCTGTTCCTGCTGTTTTTTATCGCGCCCATCTTCTATGCCATCTACAGTAGCTTATTCCGCTCCCAACGCAATGGCCTGGGTCTGGGTGCCGCCACTGTCAGCTTCAATGGCCTGGGTAACTATGTCGATGTCTTCCATGACCCCAACTTCTTTAGTGGGGTGGGCCGCGTGCTACTCTATGGCGTCGTGCAAGTCCCCATCATGCTGGGCTTAGCCCTGGCCTTCGCCTTGCTACTGGATTCGGCGGCGGTGCGCTTAAAACCCTTCTTCCGGCTGGCCTTCTTTGTACCCTTTGCCATCCCCGGCATCATCGCAGCCCTCCTGTGGGGCTATATCTACGACCCCACACTCTCCCCTATCGTCCAGGTATTCCGCTCCCTCGGCCTGGGTTCACCCGATTTCCTGGGACAGGGATCGGTGCTGTGGTCGATCGCCAATATCGGCATCTGGACCTATACCGGCTACAACATGCTGATCATTTTCGCCGCCCTGCAAGCTATTCCCACTGAGATCTACGAGTCGGGACGCATCGACGGTTGTACGGGCTGGCGCCTCGCCTGGAACATCAAAATCCCGTTGGTGGCTCCTGCCCTGGTGCTTACCGGCATCTTCTCCATCATTGGCACCTTGCAGCTCTTCAATGAGCCCGTGGTGCTCGGAGCCATCTCGAACAACATCTCGAACGCATATACCCCCAACATCTATGCCTACTACACCGCCTTTGGCCTTAACAACTACTACTACGCAGCCGCCCTCTCGGTGGTGCTCGCCCTGGTCATCTTCGTCTTCTCTTTCGGCTTCTTACGCGTCACTCAGCGACAGTCAGGAGTATAAGCTATGAGTCAACAAAGCGCTACCGTTCTCGTTCCGGCCGCACCGAAAGCCGTGACCATCAGGCAGAGGGGTCCGGGCCGATTCAATCTGGAGAGTGTGGGTGCCATGACCTTCCTGTTCGCGTTCACCATCTACTTTCTGGTGCCCTTCTTCTGGTTGGTCATCTCCTCGACTAAGAACGCGGGCGACCTGTTCAGCAGCTTCGGGCTCTGGTTCGCACCCAGCTTTAATTTGGGTAGCAACCTGCAACAACTGTTCACCTACGAAGGTGGCATCTATGTGCGCTGGCTGCTCAATTCGCTGATCTACGCGGGGCTGGGTGCGGTGCTTGGAACCCTTTTGGCGGCCATGACCGGCTACGCGCTGGCCAAATATGTCTTCCGCGGGCGCAACCTGCTCTTCTCGATGGTCTTAGGGGCCCTCCTGGTACCGGCGACTGTCCTGACACTGCCCTTGTACCTGATGATGAGCAGTTTTGGCTTGACCAACACCTACTGGGCAGTGCTCTTGCCCAGCATCGTCAGTCCCTTCGGCGTGTACCTCTCGCGCATCTATGCGGCGTCCTCGGTGCCCGATGAACTGCTGGAGGCGGCGCGTATCGATGGGGCAGGGGAGTTCCGCACCTTCGCCACCGTCGCCATGCGGCTGATGACTCCGGCCCTGGTGACTGTCTTGCTCTTCCAGTTCGTGGGCATCTGGAACAACTACTTTCTGCCACTGGTCATGCTCAGCAACCAGAGTCTCTTTCCGATCACGGTGGGTCTGCAAACCTGGAACGTAACGACGGGCGGAGCCAATAAGTTTCTCTACTCGCTGATCATTTCTGGGGCACTGGTCTCCTCGATCCCGCTGATCATAGGCTGTATTCTGTTGCAACGCTTCTGGCGTGGCGGCCTGGGTGCGGGCAGCGTCAAGGGGTGATGCCCGATATCTACGTATACATGGTTGTGCAGGGGTGACGCCCCTGGCAGGGGCGTGGGTGTTCCCCCGCGCTTCTCTTTTTTCTCGCGGGTCTGCGGCCCTGGTCTTTTTGACTAACGACCAGGAATACATTGTAGAAGCAGGAGATAGACATGCAAAAACCTTTTCCATCAGCGATCCTCTACGGTGGGGATTATAACCCTGAGCAATGGCCTGAAGATGTTTGGCTTGAGGATATGCGGTTGATGAAGCTGGCGAACGCGAATATGGCTTCGATTAACATCTTCTCCTGGGCATCACTTGAGCCAGCACCCGAGCACTATCAGTTCAGTCAATTGGATCGCATCATGGATATGCTTGCAGAGAATGGTATTGCGGCGGACCTGGCGACAGCCACGGCCTCCCCACCGACATGGATGAGCCGTCTGTATCCCGACATGTTGCCAGTGACACGTGAAGGAACGCGACTCAGTCATGGTTCGCGCCAGCACTATTGTCCCAATAGTGTCGATTTTCGGCGTAAAGCTGCTGAGTTGGTGCGGCGACTGGCCGAGCGGTATGCTACCCATCCAGCACTGAAACTATGGCATGTCAATAACGAATATGGATGCCATGTCTCAGCTTGTTATTGTGAGCAGAGTGCCGCCGCTTTTCGGACATGGTTGCAGGGACGCTATGGGTCGCTCGATGGCTTGAACGTTGCCTGGGGAACGAATTTCTGGAGTCAATATTACTATGCGTGGGAGGACGTGCTACCGCCCCGCATCTCACCTACACACAACAATCCAGGACAAGTTCTGGACTATCAGCGTTTCATGTCTGACTCTCTGCTTGAGTGTTACCTCACGGAGGCACGCATTTTACGCGAGATCACTCCTGAAATTCCGATCACCACCAACTTTATGAGCGCCTTCAAACCGATAGACTATTTTTCCTGGGCACCGCACCTGGATATCATCTCAAATGATAGTTATCCTCCTAATAACGTTCCCGCCTGGGAAACGGCAATTACGGATGATCTCATGCATTCGCTAAAAGGCGGGCAGCCATATCTGCTCATGGAACAGAGTCCCAGCCAGGTGAATTGGATGCCGCAAAATCCACACAAGCGACCGGGTCGTATGCGTATGCTCAGTTATCAAAACCTGGCACACGGTGCTGATGGCATTCTGTTCTTTCAATGGCGGCAATCGCAGGCGGGGGCAGAGAAGTTCCACAGTGCTGTCGTGACACATGAGGGAAACGAACACAACCGCATCTTCCGGCAATCGGCACAACTGGGAGCCGAGTTGAAACGACTTTCAGCGGACGTGATCGGGTCACGTCCTATTGCGCAGGTTGCTCTGCTCATGGATTGGCAGAATTGGTGGGCAATCGAATACCCGCAAAGGCCGAGCAGTCGTTTGCGCTACTGGGAGCAATTGAAGACCTATTATGCCCCGTTGCATGGCCTGAATGTGACGGTTGATATTGTTCAGCCTGATAGCGACCTGACGAACTATCGCTTAGTCGTGGCTCCCTTGCTCTATATGCTCCGTCCTGGTGTGGCGAAGAACCTGGAACAGTTTGTCGAGCGTGGAGGGATACTGCTGACAACGTACTTTAGTGGGATCGTAGATCAGAATGATCGCGTGGCGTTAGGCGGGTACCCTGGTGAGCTGCGTAAACTCCTGGGGATACACGTCGAGGAGTTCGACCCCTGGACAGAAAATATGACCAACCAGATCGTGATTGAAGAAGGTCCGTTGCAGGGTACCCATCCTTGCACGCTTTGGGGAGAGGTGGTGCATCTCGAGGGAGCGCGAGCAATCGGGGTCTTTGCCCATGACTACTACGCCATGGGCCCTGCTTTGACAGTTCATCAATTTGGGCAGGGACAGGCCTATTATGTGGCAACACAAGGAAGCGATGAGCTTTTGGCGGGCCTGATGCATCTACTCTGCCAGCAGGCCGCTGTCTCTCCTGTGCTGAATGTTCCAGAGGGTATAGAGGTAACTCAGCGTGTGAGGGCCGACGGGCGTGTTGTGTACTTTTTCCTCAATCATACTGACAAACCCGAAGTGGTGGCGTTACCAGACGGGAAATACACCTCGCTGCTGCATGAAAAAGAGGTTGAGAGACAGATAGAAATAGATGGACACGATGTAGCAGTGGTGTTGGCTCAGTAGTGCTCAAGATGGCGGTGAAGAAGCTCGAAAGACTCATTGGAAATAAGAGTGTAAGACAGGAGATTCAGGGTTGTGTTGCAAAAAATAGGGAGAAAAGAAACGGAGCATTGCACTCCTTGAGTTGAGGCCGACACCGCTTTTCCAGTTCCGGGGCATAGTGCTGCACCCAGCGAAAGATGGTGCTGTGATCGATGTGCAATCCTCGTTCCTGCATCATTGCCTCCACATCTCGATAGCTCAATGCGTACCGCAAATACCACCGAACACACAAGAGAATGATGTCGGGCTGGAAGTGACGCCACTTGAAAGGGTGCACCTCTGTCATGCTGGGTCCTCTGTGATTATTTCCCTCCCACTCTAACAGATCAGCTTTCTTTTTGCAACACAGCCCTCAACCGAGCGTTGGAAACTCCGTCACACGCAGATTGGTACAGCCATAAGGAATCAGCATCAGCTCTTCTAGTGGCGCAGTAGATGTGACTGGACTTTTTGGTAACGGACCTGCAGCGTTCTGCTCAATCGTCCACGTAGGCACACGTCGCCCCTTCACCTTCATGTCGGTGGGGGCACCCTCTGGTGAAAATGGTGCATTCCCTACAGGGTGAGACGCAACGACACACGATGTCTCTGGATGCTCTCGGTCGATCTCCACTGCATAGTTCCAAGGGCTTGCGGAATGAACCTCCCAATCGGCATGTGGGAGTTCACCTCGAATCTGTCTCCACTCCTCGTCTATCTTAAGGGAATACACGAGTGGACCCCGCTCAATGGAGACGCTGTTGTTGTAACGCGTCTGCACCTTGATCGACATTGGTACGTGTAGGCGAATGGATAGAGGTTCATGCCATTCGCGTTCAATACGATGAAATACTCCAGGCTCTACGCTCTCACTCCTACCATCACCAACAGTTACGGTTGCATGCTTTGTCCAAGCAGGAATGTGCAGATGCAGTGGAAAACGTAGAGCATGTTCTGCAGATACAAGGAGTTGTATCGTCTCCTCGAAAGGATACTCGGTTTGCACCTCTACACGCACGGTCGTTCCTGCTATCTCAGCAGTGACACTGCATGGAGCATAGGCAACAGCCGCAAGACCATCCTCGGGAGTGCGCATCCAAAGATGTGACGCAAATTTGGGCCAGCCCTGGTGCATATTGGCGGTGCAGCAGCCAAAGTTTGGTTCCAGTCCAAAGAGATTCGCATCGGGACCATTGGTCGTGTAGAGTCGGTCTTCTGAGATAGTGCAGATGACTTGATTGGCCTGTTGAACGTACTGGTGCGCCCACATATCTGGCTTGAAGGTGGCAGGAAGAGCATTGAAGGCAATGCGTTCCAGACAGTCAGCAAGGAGTGCATCACCAGACAGTGAAAGGAGTATTTCCAACGAGAACAGGTACTCGACAACTGCACAGAGTTCTGTTCCCTGTGAGGGATTCTTGCCAGCCACTGCCTCATCACCCGTGAAAACTCCTGTCGCTTGACCATGATAGGTATCAAGCGTTTCGAGAATGTGCACAAACGCCTGGCGATGTGTCTCATTCTGGGAGAGCCGATACTCCACTCCTGGCTGCTTTATGCCCATCGCGTTGTTCACCACGTGGCCTTGAAGGGTCCACTGCTTCTGCTTTTCCTTATAGTAGAAGTTCTCAAAATGAGCGCGCCAATCATATCCTTGCTTCTGAACTATCCGTGCAAGGTCGAGAAGCCACTCCTCGCTTGTGCGCTCGTACAGCCAGTAAATGCTGAGGACAAGATCAGCACTACGCATGTGCGCCCAGGAGGTGAGTGGCCTTTCAGCCACTAAGGCTTGCAATCTTTGTAAGAACCGCTGCATAGCGGAAATGATACGAGCATCCCTCGTCGCTTCATAGTACTGTGTCATGGCTTTGAGCACGATGTAGACAGGCCATGGATCGTATGTGTAGCCAAACTTCACGTCATGCACTGGTCCCAGCCAGCCATCCTTCTGCTGATGGCTCAGGATGTAATCCATCCAGTGCTGTACCTTCCCTTTGAGCTTCTCATCGTCCAGGAGAAACGCCAGGGGTACAAGGCCGTCAAGCCAGTAAGGCCCGCGTTCCCAACCCTCTACAGAGCCACCAATCCAGCCGCTTTCAGCGATGTCAGGCCAAAACTCGTCGAGGTGTCCGGTCAGTCCTTCCGCCTGAATACGTAACTGGTTCAAGAGCCAACCACCTGGACGAATACTTCTCAATGGCAATGGTTCCAGTGCTTTCTCAACCAATGTATTAGACGTGTTCATGCTTTCTCTTTCTACGCCTTTACGGCACCCGCTATCAAGCCATTGATGTAGTAGTCCTATCCTACCTCTTTTGGTTAATATGGCACTGACAGACCACATTGGACCTGGTTGCCTGAACAGTGTCAACTTCCGCCTTCCCGCAGCCAGACGCGCATCTCGCCCGGCTGACGATTATCCCATGCATAGTATGGAATTGCTGTAATTGTACCCGGCTGCAACGAGGCGTGCTGCGACCGATAGAGCTTTCCTGCCCAGTCGGTGTTATTCTCGATGAGTGCCTTGCCACGAATAACAGTCACACCACCAAGCGTGCCTGGTTCAAAATGGCTTGCCAGTTCTGCAGTCTCCGGCACGACGATACGGTGCAATGGTACTTCGGAATCGATCGCTTCCAGGCAGTAAATGAGTGGACCGCGCCGGAGGGCGACGAGGCCAGCATCCTGGCGTACGTCAGGATGGGCGTATACGCGCTCAACAGGCATTGCCAGTTCGAGCTCTACGCGGTCTCCAGGCTGCCATACACGTTCTACACGCACATAGCCCTGTTCCAGGTGACTGGCTACATCGAATGCTTCTCCATTTACGAGAAGCCGCGCATTGTGGGACCAAGCAGGGATACGAAGCCGCAATCCGAAGCTTGCTGGCTCGTCCATATCAAAGCTGAGAGCGATACCGCCGCTCCACGGATAGTTCGTCTCCTGGCGCACAGTCACAGCGCGTCCACCAACGCTCAGTCGTGCCGTACTCTGAATGTAAAGGTGCACGGCGATCTCGTTATCATTGGCGGCATAGATATACTCTCCGAGAGACGCGAAGAGGCGTGCAACGTTAGGCGGGCAGCAGGAGACAGTAAACCACTCCTGCCGATGGTGCGTGCCGGAGCTGGCCAGCGGATTTATGTAGAAAAACTTGCGACCATCCAGCGAGACGCCGCTCAGGACGCCATTGTAGAGTGCTCGCTCCAGCATATCCGCATAGCGCCCGTTACAGTCAAGCTGCAACATGCGATAGTTCCAGAAGACAAAACCGATCGCCGCGCACGTTTCCGCGTAGGCAGTCTCGTTGGGCAGGTCATAGTCGGTCGTGAACCCCTCGTTGTGCGCCGAGGGACCCAGGCCGCCGGTGATATACAGGTGCTTCGAGCAGAGCTGATGCCAGAGACGCTGGTCGGCATCAAACAAGCTCTGGTCGTGTAGCTCGCGTGCGAGATCAGCCATAGCACTGTAGAGGTACATCGCCCGGACGGCATGACCGACGACCTCATGTTGTTCGCGCACAGGCAGATGCGATTGCGAGTATTCGTGAGTCTTGTGGTGGTACTCTCTAGGATCGTCTCCACGCAGGCGCGCCTCTCTATCAAAATAATGAGGTTGCCGCCCACGTTCATCCACAAAATACTGACTTAAATGCAGATACCGCTTCTCTCCTGTGGCCCGATACAGTTTCACCAGCGCAAGCTCAATCTCTTCGTGGCCGGGATAGCCATGCTTCTTTCCCTCTTCTGGACCGAAGACGGTATCGATATAATCAGCATAGCGACACAGAGCATCCAGTAGCGTACGCTTATCCGTCGCCTGAAAGTGTGCTACCGCCGCCTCGATGAGATGACCTGCGCAGTAGAGCTCGTGTGCATCACGCAGGTTCGTCCAGCGCTTCTCTGGTTCAACCACAGTGAAATGGGTGTTGAGATAGCCATCGGGCCGCTGGGCCGCGACAAGAAGGCGAACAATTTCGTCGACCTGCTCCTCCAGAGCCGAGTCGGGGTGGGTGGCAAGGCTATAGCTTGCCGCCTCGAGCCACTTGGCAATATCCGAGTCCCAGAAGATGTGCGGGACCAGCTCCATGCCAGGCTTCCAGTTCAGTCGCAAAGCCTCGATACGGCCCGTCTCTTCACAGAACTGGTAGATATGCGGTAGAGACTGCTCGCGGTTCACGTGTAGATGCGGCGCCCAGAACGGATCGTCGATGGTCACCTCCTTCCAGGAGACCGACGTCCATGTCGAACCGAGCGTTGTCATGGGCAAAAAAGACCCTTGTTCTGATGAAGAAGATAGCATGAAAACCCCCTTTTCTACAAGTAGAGGCCTGCCTGCGCGGGCCCAGGCAGATGGTTCTACCTCCGCTGGTTTCCCCGATTTACTCTCATCCCTTCACTGAGCCAGCCACCAGGCCACTGATATAGTATTTCTGCAACAAGAGGAACAGTACCAGACATGGAAACATAGCGATCGCCACCCCTGCTTGCAGTGCCCCCCAGTCGATCACTCCAAAGAGTCCGCTCTGTGCATTGAGCAGCAAAATGGGCAAGGTGTACTTGGAGCTATCGGTCATGAAGATAAGGGCAGCAAGAAACTCGTTCCACGAATTGAAGAACGCAA
>JAABUQ010008221.1_pt1 | contig 14736 bp, 15 predicted proteins | sample 5560001 | NCBI WGS metagenome assembly JAABUQ01 (sample SAMN10711888, study PRJNA513371) | rock metagenome | isolation source: Antarctica rocks | place: Antarctica: Victoria Land, Finger Mt nord | collected 2015-12-18 | reverse complement strand
CGAGGGCCGGGCGCCCGGCCACTACGCCCGGTTCGCCTTTTGCAAGCAGGACGCGCTGCTTGACGAGGCCGTGACGCGCCTGGCCCGGCATTTCCAGGCGCAAACCGGCACGGCACGGTTGACGGCGGCGGGCTGAAGGCCGTAAACCCCGCGCCTGCTATGGCGGACGTAGCTCAGTTGGTAGAGCGCCAGGTTGTGGTCTTGGATGTCGCGGGTTCGAGACCCGTCGTTCGCCCCAGCAGTTCCTTTTAGGTCATCCCCCCAGAATATTCGTGCCCCTGGCCCTTGGGGTCCCGCACCATGCCGTCCTCAAGGTAGCTTGGGCCGATCGGGACCTTGCCGTGGCCGCCTGGGATGTCCAGCACGTAGGTGGGCCAGGCCAGGCCCGTGAGCCGGCCGCGCAGGGCGCGCAGGATGGTTTGCCCCTCCGCGACCGGGACGGCGAAACGGGCGGTGCCGGGGGCCGGGTCGAGCTGGTGCAAGTAGTAGGGTTTTATCCGGGCGCGGAGCATGGCGCGGAACAAGGCCTCAAGCGCCTCGGGGCTGTCGTTCACGCCGCGCAGCAGGACAGATTGGCCGAGCAGCGGCACCCCGGCGGCCTGGATGCGGCGGAGGGCCGCTATGGCGGCAGGGGTGAACTCGCGGGCGTGGTTGGCGTGGACCACCAGCCAGACCGGGGTGTCGGCCTCCATCGCGGCTGCCAGGGCAGCGGTGACGCGGGCCGGGTCGGCGACGGGAACGCGGCTGTGGATACGCAACAACTCGATGTGCGGAATGCCGGCGAGCGTTCGGAGGATTTCGCCGAGGCGGCGGGGCGAGAGCATCAGCGGGTCGCCGCCGGTCAGGATCACCTCGCGTATGGCGGGGTGCCCGCGGAACCAGGCGTAGGCGGCCTCCAGCTCGGCGTCGGACAGCAGCCCGCCGCCGGGGCCGACGTGCTCGCGGCGGAAGCAGAAGCGGCAATACACCGGGCAGATGAGCAGCGGCTTCAGCAGCGCGCGGTCGGCGTAGCGGTGGACGACGCCGGGGAGCGGCGACAGCGCATCGTCGCCGATGGGGTCGGCGCGCTCATGCGGGGCCATGTCGAGCTCGGCCGGGCTTGGGATGAACTGGCGGCCAATCGGGTCGTCCGGCTGCCCGATCAACGCGCGCATGGCGTCGGGGATGGCCACGGCGTAGCGTGCGCCGACCTGTTGCAACGCATGCAGGTCCCGTGATGGAGCGAGGCCGGCCTCGACCAGCGCCGCGGCGTCGCGGATCACTCGGAAACGATCTCGGCGGCGGTGTAGCCCTGCATGAACAGCAGGGCGCGCAGGCCGCAATGGTCGATGCGGACCCGCGCCTCGGCGCTGACGATCAGCTTGGCGTGGAAGGCGACCCCCAGCCCGGCGGCGCGGATCATCGCGAGGTCGTTGGCCCCGTCGCCCACGGCCAGGCAGTCCGCCATGTCGAGGCCGCGCGCCGCCGCAAGCTCGTGCAGCGCCTCAAGCTTCGCGGCGCGGTCGAGGATGGGTTCGCCGACCTCGCCGGTCAGCGCCGCCCCGTCGTCCAGCAGCGTGTTGGCGCGGTGGACTTGGAAGCCGATCCGCTCCGCGACCCGGCCGGTGAAGTAGGTGAAGCCGCCGGAGACCAGCGCGGTCGTGGCGCCGTGCGCCCGCATGGTGGCGACCAGCTCGGCGGCGCCGGGCATGAGGCTCGTCGCGGCCCAGGTCTGCGCCAATGCGTCGAGCGGCAGGCCGCGCAGCAGGCCGACGCGCTCGCGCAGTGCCATGGCGAAGTCGATCTCGCCGTTCATGCTGCGCCGGGTGATGGCGGCAACGCGGTCGTGCAGGCCGGCGTGCGCCGCGAGCTCGTCGAGCGTTTCCGTCGTGACGATGGTGCTGTCCATGTCGGCGACCAGCAGGCGCTTGCGGCGTCCGGCGGCGGGTGTCACGACGGCGTCGACCGGGGCGGCGTCGAGCGCCGCATGGACCGCCGCCGGGTCGGGGATGGCGTCGACTGGGATGTCGATGGCCTCGCCGGGCGACAGGATGACGGGCGGGCCGCCATGCGCCGCCTCGGCCACGCGGGCGACCAGCGCGGGGGTGAGGGCGTCGAAGCCATGGGGAGCGATCAGGGTGAGGACATGCATGGCAGAGGGATGGCAGGGGTTGCGGGATGGAGCAAGCTGACGCGCCGCGGCCTGGGGCGCTGCGGCCTGGGGCGCTGATCATCGCGGGGCCGACGTGCAGCGGGAAGTCGGCGTTGGCGCTGGAGCTGGCCCGCCGCCTGGGCGGCGCGGTGATCAACGCCGATTCCATGCAGGTCTACCGCGAGCTGCGCATCCTGACCGCGCGGCCGACCGTGGAGGAGGAGCAGGCGGCCCCGCACATGCTCTACGGCGTCCGCGCCGCGGCGGAGCCCGGCAGCGCCGCATGGTGGCGCGGCGAGGCGGGCGCGGCGATGGACGCGGCGTGGGCAGCCGGACGGGTGCCGATCCTGTGCGGGGGCACGGGACTTTACCTTTCGGCGTTGACCCAGGGCATCGCGGACATTCCTGACCCCGGCACGGAGGCGCGAACGGAGGCGCGGACCCTGCTGGCGCGGCTCGGCCCGGCGGCGCTGCACCAGCGGCTGCTGCAGGCCGACCCGGCGACGGCAGCGACGCTGCGCCCCAGCGACGGCCAGCGGCTGGCGCGGGCCTGGGAGGTGTGGCGCGGCACCGGGCGCGGCATGGCGGACTGGCACGCGGTCGCGCAGCCGCCGCTCGGCCCGTCGTCCCCGCGGCGGTTCCGCATGGTGCTGCTGGACCCGCCGCGCGAAAGCCTGCGCCAGGCGATCATGTCCCGTTTCGCAACGATGCTGGAAGCGGGCGCGCTGCGGGAGGTCGAGGCGCTGTCGCAGTTGGCGCTGGACCCGGCGCTGCCGGCGATGCGGGCGCACGGGGTGCCGGAACTGCTGGCATACCGGCGCGGGGAGCTTACATTGGCGGAGGCGGAGCGCCGGGCGGTGCTGGCGACAGGGCAGTACACCAAGCGGCAATCGACATGGTTCCGGCATCGCGCGATTGTCGACCCGTGCGCAGCGCAGGTGATCCATGCGCGATTCGCGGATAGAACGCAATTTTCGGAAAGCGATTGGTGTGGTTTAATGCGTTTCGTTAAGCACGCTGGTTGACGCATCCCGACGAATGATGCGATGGCCGCGTAACAAGGAGAGATGGGCATGACCGCTACTCTGCAGCAATCCGGCGCCGAAATCCTGCTGCGGGCGCTCCGCGACCAAGGGGTCGAAGTCATTTTCGGCTATCCCGGCGGGGCCGTGCTGCCGATCTACGACGCGATCTACCAGCAGAACAGCATCCGGCACGTCCTGGTGCGCCACGAGCAGGCGGCGGTGCATGCGGCCGAAGGCTACGCACGCAGCACCGGCAAGGTGGGCGTTGTGCTCGTCACCAGCGGTCCCGGCGCGACCAACGCGGTGACGGGCCTGGTGGACGCATTGATGGACAGCATCCCAATCGTGTGCCTAACGGGCCAGGTGCCGACGCACCTAATCGGCAACGATGCCTTTCAGGAGGCGGACACGACGGGCATCACCCGGCCCGCGACCAAGCACAACTACCTCGTCAAGCGGTCCGAGGACATGGCCCGCGTGGTGCATGAGGCGTTCCACGTCGCCCGCAGCGGCCGTCCCGGCCCGGTGCTGATCGACCTGCCGAAGGACATCCTGATCGCGCCGGCGCCGTACCAGCCGGCCTCGGCCGAGCCGCACCGCAGCTACCGCCCGGCGACGCATCCCGACCCGGCGCGCATCAATGAGGCCGTGCGGCTGCTGAAGTCGGCGAAGCGGCCGATCATGTACAGCGGCGGCGGGGTGATCAACTCCGGCGACGCGGCGACGGCCGCGCTGATCGCGTTCGTGCGGGCGACCGGAATGCCCTGCACCAGCACGCTGATGGGGTTGGGAGCATATCCCTCGAACGATCCGCAGTTCCTGGGCATGCTGGGCATGCACGGGACCTACGAGGCCAACCATGCGATGCACGACTGCGACGTCATGCTCAACATCGGCGCGCGGTTCGACGACCGGGTGACGGGGCGCATCAACGCCTTCAGCCCCGGCAGCCGCAAGATCCACGCCGACATTGACCCGAGCAGCATCAACAAGAACGTGCTGGTCGACGTGCCGGTCGTCGGCGACGCGGCCTTGGTGCTGGAGGCGCTGCTGGCGGCTTGGAAGGCGGACGGTACCCAGCAGGACCGGGCGGCGCTGGCAACTTGGTGGCGCGAGATCGACGCCAGGCGCGCGGTTGACAGCCTGAAGTACACGCAGAGCATGACGCCGGGCAGCATCATCAAGCCGCAGCACGCCATACGGCGGCTGTATGAGATCACCCGCGAAACCGGACGCGAGACCTTCATCAGCACGGAGGTCGGCCAGCATCAGATGTGGGCGGCGCAGCACTTCCGTTTCGATAAGCCGAACCGCTGGATGACCTCGGGCGGCTTGGGCACGATGGGCTACGGGCTGCCGGCGGCGATGGGGGTGCAGGTCGCCCATCCCGACGCGCTGGTGATCGACATCGCCGGCGAGGCGAGCATCCTGATGAACATCCAGGAGATGGCGACGCTGGCGCAGTACCGCCTGCCGGTGAAGGTGTTCATCCTCAACAACCAGTACATGGGCATGGTGCGGCAGTGGCAGGAGCTGCTGCACGGCGGGCGCTACTCCGAGAGCTACTCCGAGGCGTTGCCCGACTTCGTGAAGGTGGCGGAGGCGTTCCACGGCGTCGGGCTGCGGGCGACTGGCATCGACGACCTGGACCGGGTGATCCGCGAGATGATCGCGGTCGACCGCCCGGTGATCGCCGACATCTGCGTGGACCAAAAGGAAAACTGCTTCCCGATGATCCCGTCCGGCGCCGCGCACAACGAGATGATCCTGGGTCCGGAGCACCAGGCGCGCACGGCGTCGATCACCGACGAGGGCTTGATGCTGGTCTGATGCTCATTTCAACCTCAAGCCAGGACGCCGCGGCCCTGCCGCGCCGCGCCGCCACGATCTCGGTGCTCGTCGAGAACGAGAGCGGGGTGCTGGCCCGCGTCATCGGGCTGTTCTCCGGGCGCGGCTACAACATCGACAGCCTGACGGTGGCGCCGGTCGACGCCACCGGCAGCCAAAGCCGCATCAACGTGGTGACGAGTGGCACCGACATGGTGATCGAGCAGATCAAGGCGCAGCTCGGCCGCCTGGTGCCGGTGTACCGGGTCGCGGACCTCTCGCGGAGCGGCCCGCATTTGGCGCGCGAGCTGGCGATGGTGAAGGTGGTGAGCGCCGGCGCCAACCGGGCGGAGGCGCTGCGCATCGCCGAGGCCTTCCGTGCACGGGTGATCGACGCGACAACAGAGAGCTTCGTGTTCGAGCTGACGGGCGGCACCGAGAAGCTGGAGAGCTTCATCGAATTGATGCGCCCGATTGGCCTGGCGGAGGTCAGCCGCACCGGCATCGCGGCGATCTCGCGCGGGAAGCGGACGCTTTGACGCTCGGCACACCCGTCGTTTCCGCCCGCTAGCTGCTCCGTCTCCCCCTGGGAGAGGGCTGGGGCAAGGGTTGTGTCGAGCAAAGCCTCGAAATAAGCCTACAACCCATCCATAACCAGGAAGGACTCCCCCCCATGCGCGTCTACTACGACCGCGACGCCGACGTGAACCTGATCAAAGGCAAGAAGGTCGCGATCATCGGCTACGGCAGCCAGGGCTACGCCCACGCCACCAACCTGAAAGACAGCGGCGTGGCCGAGCTTGCGGTCGGGCTGCGGCCGGGGTCGGCCGGCGTGGCCAAGGCGGAGGCGGCCAGCATCCGCGTCATGGACCCGGCCGATTGCGCCAAGTGGGCCGACGTCGTCATGGTGCTGACGCCCGACGAGGGGCAGGGCGACCTGTACCGCGAGAAGCTTGGCCCCAACATGAAGCCCGGCGCCGCGCTGGCGTTCGCGCACGGGCTGAACATCCACTTCAACCTGTTGGACCCGCGCGCGGACATCGACGTGTTCATGATCGCGCCCAAGGGCCCCGGCCATACCGTGCGCAGCGAGTACCAGCGCGGCGGCGGCGTGCCCTGCCTGGTCGCCGTGGCGCAGGACCCGAGCGGCAACGCACTGGAGGTCGCCCTGAGCTACGCCAGCGCCATCGGCGGCGGCCGGGCCGGCGTCATCGAGACGTCGTTCAAGGAGGAGTGCGAGACCGACCTGTTCGGCGAGCAAGTCGTGCTGTGCGGCGGGCTGATCGAGCTGATCAAGGGGGGCTACGAGACCTTGGTGGAGGCCGGCTACGCGCCCGAAATGGCGTATTTCGAGTGCCTGCACGAGGTGAAGCTGATCGTCGACCTGATCTATGAGGGCGGCATCGCCAACATGAACTACTCGATTTCCAACACGGCCGAGTACGGCGAGTACGTGACGGGCCCGCGCATCATCACCGCCGAGACCAAGGCCGAGATGAAGCGCGTGCTGGAGGACATCCAGTCGGGCCGGTTCGCGCGGGACTGGATGCTGGAGAACCGCACCAACCAGGCAAGCTTCAAGGCCACCCGGCGCCGGATGAGCGAGCATCCGATCGAACAGGTCGGCGAACGGCTTCGCGCGATGATGCCGTGGATTGCGCAGAACCGTCTGGTCGACAAGGCGAAGAACTAGGTCAAGCCCGGATCGTTGTTCATGGTGAACGTTTCTAGAGGGGCAGGCGCCATGTTCAACGTAAGGCTGATCCGTCCAGCATTGGCGCTTGGGGCGTTGCTGGGGCTGGCTGGCTGCTACTCGGCGCCGGGGGCGGTGGGGCCGATGCCCTTTGTGCCGGCGGGTCCGGTGCTGGGCGCCGCGGGCACCGCGTCGGCTGGCCAGGTCGTGGGATATGCCGGGACCACCTGCAACGCAGGCTTCTATATTTGCCAGGTGCCGCCGGGTCCGGTTGGTAGTCAGTGCAGTTGCCCAGGACTCGGCGCACCCTCGTTCGGAAGCATCCGCTAGTACTTTCCTATGAACCTTGGCTGTCAGGGCCATCGCATTTGCCCTTTCCGTCATTGCGAGGAATGCTTGCGACGCGGCAATCCAGGGCCGCGAACCCGAGCTTCTGCCTGCGTGGCCCTGGATTGCCGCGCCGAAGCCGGCTCGCAACAACGGGTTCTTAGAAGCCAGAGGCAAGCCGACCACGACGCGGTGCTTGGACAAAGCGCCATCGAGTTTTGCAGGCTGCACGGGATTGCCGCGGCACCGGGTCGCAGGCCAGCATAATTGGGTCCGCACTGGCAGGCTGTGACCGGGCCAGCCTGCTGGATGTCGGTCTGCCCTCGCAACTTACCATCGTATTTCGGCCAATTACGCCAGCATTGCCATTGCACTACAATAACATTTCTGCTAAAGTTCGACTCTGGCAATGACGAGTAGTATAAGAGTTTCGCACTTGCTCGGGAGATTGTCGTAACAGGCGACTGCACGATGGAGTTCCGTCGGTTGCTGTGAAATCATGTTTACGACAGATGACTTGTCATGGATGCCAAATTCTAAAAGGGCGAACCCCTCTCGCTTTCCTGCTTCTTCTGGTCTCAACAAATACAATGCTTTAAGGGCTATAGCATGACATTTGCCTGGACCATCAATGCCGATCCAAATTTCGATCCGGTCGTAATCACTGACCTCAGTGCGGCACTGCAAGAGTGGTCGAACCTGATCGACGGCAAGGGGACACTAACGGTCGCTCTGCAGCTAGCCACGATCAATTCAGGCCGTGCACAGGGGGGAGTGACCGCAGCCGCCTACAGCGGCCTGTATGACCCGTCCAACAACAATATTTCGATCGTGGACACGTCCGGCCTCTACAAGCTCCTGACGGGCAGCAGCGAACCCGGGGCCCCCAGCGACATCACCATCACCATTGATCCAACTTACTTGACGACGCGCTATCTCGATCCCAAGCCCGGCTACACCACTGTCCCGTTGAACCAGGCCGACCTCACCGAGGTCTTCGCGCATGAGATCGGGCACGGCCTTGGCATGACCGGGTACATTCCGCTAGGCGGCAGCAGCGTACCTGGCCAGATCGAATCAGAGTATGACGCCAACGTCTCCTTCATCAAGGGCAAGTCCTACTTCGTCGGGGCGAACGCGGAGAAGGCCTATGGCGGTCCGGTGCCGCTGACCTTCGGCGGACCCAACGCCGTAGCTGGCTACAGCGAGGACACCTATCATCTCGGCAACAGCAGTTCCGACCTTGTCATCGGCGGCGACGTGATGAACGGGTCCTATCTCCCCTTTGGCAACGTACAGGTTTCTGCGCTTGACGCCGCGATCATCGACGATCTCATCACGACTGCAAGCCGTCCCAAGCCTGGCGTCCTGATACGCGACATGACGTTGAGCCAGGATGTCGCGGACACTTTGACCCATCCCTACGCCGGCCCTGTTGCCGGCCTGCAGAACGAGTTCGTCGACGTCACATCCCACAACCTGAACGTCACGGCGACGAAATCCAGCATGTTCATCCACACCGGCAACGGCGCCGATGCCGTGGTGGTGCTGGACGGCAGGAATGTGGTCGATGGCGGCGGCGGTTCGAACTTCCTGACTGGCAGCACGGGCACGGACACCTTCTTCGTGGACACCAGGGGCGCGTCGCAGGACATCTGGAACACAGTCAAAGGGTTCCATCCCGGCGACGACGCCACGATGTGGGGCATCCTGCCAAGCAGCGCCAAGATCAGCTGGGTCGATGGCGACGGAGCCGTGGGCGCCAAAGGCTTAACCTTGCATGCAAGCCTGACCGGCGGTCGAGTGGTTGCCTCACTGACCCTGGCAGGATTCAGCACCGCCGACCTGGCAAGCGGAAAGCTCACAACGTCATTCGGGCACAACAGCGGCGGCGACTACTTGTATGTTCACGCCTGATAGGCCGTCCGAGATCATTTGATGGGGGCGTTCGCAGCGTCATCCAACAAGCTGCTCGGGGTCACCCGGTCGGGCAACCCCACGCCCAGCGTGAGGAAGTCGCCGACAGTTCGCAGCAGGAAAAGGCATTGCCGGGTTAGGAAGTGCTTTAACCGCGACAGGGCCGTTCCCGTCCCAACCACTTCTCAGGCGGCACGGCGGCTTGCGAGGGCGGCGGGCAGGCCCTGGATTGCACGGTCAATCAGCGCTGCATCCGCGTCGGCGGTGAAATTCTCGGAGAGCACACGTTCGGCGGCCCGGCCGGCGAGCTCGGCGGCGGCCAGGCGGACGTCGGTGACAGCGGCCTTCTCAGCGGCAGAGATGCGGTCCATCGCCATCTGCTCGCGCCGTGTTGCCGAACCGGCAGCGTCGGCGCGGGCGGCCTCGCCGACGCGCTGCGCTTCGGTGCGGGCCTGCTCCAGCATCGCCTGCGCGTCCTTGAGCGCCACCTCGCGTTTGGCCGTGGCGTCGGCCAGCATGGCTTCGGCCTCTTGGCGCAGGCGGGACGCCTCCTCCAACTCATGCTTGATCGCGATGCCGCGCTTGTCCAGTTGGCCGAGCACGCTGCCCACAAGCTTGCGGCCGAAGATTATGAAGAACAGGAAGAAGGCGATGCCGACCCAGAAGCGCGGATCGGCGAACAAGCTTGGGTGATGTTCCATACTGCGGGCTTCCTAAGCGCGGCGGGCCATGGCGGCGCCGACGGCACCCTCGATCACGGCCGGGTCCGGCGCTTGGCCGGTCAGCCGGGCAATGACAGCGCTAGTCGTGTTCTGCGCCACCTCGCGCAGCGCGCCCATCGCCGTGTTGCGGGCGTCGGCGATGCGGTGCTCAGCGTCGGCGAGCTGTGCATTCAGGCGCTCATCGGCGGCGCGGGACTGTTCCAGCGCCTCGGCTTTGGCCTGGGCAATGGCGCCGGCGATCGCCGACTGCGCCTCGGCATTGGCGCGGCGGCTGGCCTCGGTGATCTCGGCAATGGCGGCGTCCGACTGCGCCTTGGCGGCGCGGGCGCTGTCGAGGTCGCCCGCGATGTGCTGGGCGCGGGCGTCCACGACGCTGGCAACCTGCGGCAGGGCGTAGCGCGCCAGCAAGTAGTAAAGCAGGCCAAAGATGATTGCCATCCAGACCACTTGGGCGATGGTCAGCGGGTTCGAGAAGTCGAGCTGTGGCATGCGCCGGTCCCCGCGGGGGTGGGAGGGCTAGAGAGCCGGCCAGCAACGGGCCAGCCCCCATAGCGGGTGCTTAGGTGAACAGGATCAGGAAGGCGATCAGCAGCGCGAACAGCGCGACGGCCTCCGTGAGCGCGAAGCCCAAGATGCCAATGGGGAACACCGCGTCGCGGGCTGCCGGGTTGCGGCCGACGGTCGAGACCATCGCCGAGAAGATATTGCCAATGCCGATGCCCACGCCGGCGAGCGCGATCACGGCCAGACCGGCCCCTAGGGCCTTTGCAGCAGCGACTTCCATAGATCCAGTCCTTTGTAGAATGTGAAAATGAGGGGGGGAGTCCGCGCCGCCGCTAGTGCAGGTGCACCGCGTCGTGCAGGTAGATGCAGGTTAGGATGGCGAAGACATACGCCTGCAAGGCCGCGACCAGCAGTTCGAAGCCGACAAGCACGATGTTGAGCGCCAGCGGCAGGATGCCGATGGACGCGCCGAGCAGCCCGGCGCCGCCCAGCAGCACGACGAAGCTGGCGAACACCTCGAACATCACGTGCCCGGCGACCATGTTGGCGAACAGGCGGATGGACAGCGACACCGGGCGCGAGAGGTAGGAGATGACCTCGATCGGGATAATCAGCGGCGCCAGCAGCTTGGGTGCGCCTTCTGGGAAAAAGTAGCTGAAGAAGCGCATGCCGTGGATGTGCAGAGACACCGCCGTCACGACCACGATGACCAGCAACGCCAAGCCGAAAGTGACGGCAATGTGACTGGTGTAGGTGAAGGAGTACGGCAGCAGGCCCAGCAGGTTACCCATCAGCACAAAGAAGAACAGCGTGAAGATGAAGGGGAAGAAGCGGCGGCCCTCCGGCCCGATGCTGCCTTCGGCCATGCTCAGGATGCCGGTGTAGCAGATTTCGGCGAGGGATTGCAGCCGGCCCGGCACCACGGCGCGCGGACGCATGCCATAGTACAAGGTGCCGAGGATCAGCGCGCCACCGAGCACCATCATCAGGTTGGAGTTGGTGAAGTTCACCGAACGCCCAAGGCCGCCGAGCGCCGTGTGCAGCTCGAACTGGCCCAATGCGTCCATCTTACCTTCAGCCGCCATGCCCTCTTCTCCAACTCGACCCTACGCTTTAAGCGGGCCTACGCTTTTGGCACCCGGGGCATCATCAGGCGCCACACATTGGCGATGCCCGCAGCGCCGCCCAGCACCACGAACAGGCCGAGCAGCCAAGGCTTGGTGCCCAGCCAACGGTCCAGCCCCCAGCCGATGGCCACGGAGACCGCCAGGGCCGAGACCAGCTCGACACCGACCCGTACGCCGATGCCCATGGCGCCCGTCGTGCCGGGTGTGCCGACAGACGGGGCTGGCGTGTCCATCGCCTGCTTCGTCCGTGCCGCCCGCAGCCGCTCCTCGAACGAGCCGCCCTTGTCATCACTCATATTCGGCCCCCGCACGCCCATCCGGCCGCGCCCTGCGGGCACCGGCTTGCTACCGGCGAGGGTGCGGGGTGTCAAGCCGTTGTGGGATGCTCGGCCGTTGTGGAACGGCTTGGCCGTTGTGGGATGCTTAGCTGGTGGCGGCGTCGACAGCCTTGGCGAAATCATCGTAGGAGACGGCGCCGGAGGTTGGCTTGCCGTTCATGACGAAGGTGGGCGTGCTGCTGACGCCGAACTTCTTCTCGCCCTCGTCCTGGGCGGCGAGGATCGCCTGCTTCAGCTCGGTGTCGGCGACTGTCTTGTCGAAGCTGGCGCGGGACAGGCCGGCCAGGGCGGCGAACTTCGCCAGCTCCTCGGTCGAGTTCACGCCGCGGGCAAAGGCCCAGCGGTCCTGGCTCGCGAGCAGGGCGGTGATGAACGGCTCGTAGCGCTCGGGCGGCAGGGCGCGGGCGACCATGGCGGCAGTGAGCGCAACCTGGTCGAGCGGGAAGTCGCGCCAAACGTAGCGGACCCGGCCGGTGTCGATGAGCTTGGCGCGGACCTGTCCGAAGGTCTCCTTTTGGAAGGCGGCACAGTGGGTGCAGGTGAGGGAGAACCACTCGGTGACGACGACTTTGGCGTCGGAGGCGCCCAGGCTGCGCTCGGCCATGCGCGGGTCGGCCGGCTGGGCGTGCGCCGGGGCGAAGGCTAGGAGGGCAGGGGCGGCGAGCAGGAGGCGGCGGGTGACGGGCATGGCGTCCTCGGGAATGGGAAATGTTGAGGTGTATGGTCGTGTTCCCGGTGCGTGCGTCAAGCCTGATCGGCTTTGGCGCAATGTTCGGCCCCAAGTGGTTGCGAGGGTTCGTCCATGTGCCGTCTGCCCGTCCCAGAGGCGGAGCTAGGCTGGCCGCGCCGAGCTTGATGCCGTGCTCAGTGCGGAGAAGCTTGGCGCGGAGAAGCCTGCACGGGACGCGATCGAGACGACACTCCCATATGTCGGGTCAGTACCGGTGTAGACTGTAAGCGTGCTGGGGTCCTGAGATGCCGTGGGCCCACCGTATCGATCACGCTGCCCGCCGCATCGAACACCTCAACCGAACTGCCGTTGACGTCCCAAGATGCCGCACACAAGCCTTCCAGCCTCACTTCTCCGCCGCCCTGCGATGGGACTGCGTCGAACTGACCCAGAAAACCAACGGGTTGATCGACTTGGAGCACCGCCCGGTTGAGGTGAAAAGACTGGCCAGCGTCGACCGCGGCGTTGATTTCGAGGTTGCCGCTGTATCCCGCCGCCAGCGCCGCCACCGACATAGACAGTGCCAGCGCCAGTGCCAGTCAAATGGGTTGCGATAGTGATGCGTCCACTTGAGTCATTGATGGATTTGTCGTTCTCCAGCGTGCTCCCGTCATATCCGGTGATCTGCATCGTGGAACCGGGATCGACGCCAAGGCTGCCATTGTTGATGATGTCGACCCCGGCAGTATCACCATATCGAGGCTGTTGCCGCCAAGCAAAGACACGTTGCCGGCGGCAGTGACACTGCCACCTTCATTCGTCGCCACTCCGCCGACGAGCAGGCGTCCAAATTTTGGCGCATAATAGTCGGCTGGCGTCTCGCCAGCAGGGCCTGTATAGGGCTGCGAGGCGTTGTTTATGACGACATTGTTCAATGTGACGTTCCAGATAACGAGCTGTGGGCGATTGCCAGATGCATTTCCGATCAGCCCAATGCTGGAGGTGACACTTTCTGATCCAAAGCTTTTATTGAATAAATTGCCGTATCGTTACTGATGTAAAGATTGTCGCCAGCAGCAGGCGTCTCGTTCGGCAACTAGCTAGACGTCGACAAGAATAGTCCGAACACTTTGCTCTAATTCCTGAATGACATTGCCATTTCTTCTAATAAATTCTGGATATATTAGTAGAGTGAAAGCTAACGTCCATCAAATTGCCTGTCCACGAAAACAATGTTAAACTAGATTTGCTATATTTAATCTCGCAAAATAGCTGTCGTGCGTCATCGCTGTCATTCCGGTCGCAATGGACGAACCGTCGTGCTTCGCGATACATCAATTATGATAATATTAAAAAACTATACTGTTGTGACCTGAGGTCAAGACCGAGCGCTCCGCCCATCGCCCCGATTGGCGGATAGCTGCCAAAAACCGCCGTCGCAGCTTAGGTTCGGTCGATGTCGCCGATGCGCCGTCCCAGCGCAGCCAATGCATCGTGCAGCGGCCCCGGCGAAATGCCGGGCACCTCGACCGGCGCGGCGGTGCAGCAGGGCCGAAGCGGCGGCGCTTCCGACGGCTTGATCGGATTTTGCACGAACTTGAGCCGCTCCACCACCTTGCGGCCGAGATGGCCGTTCACGCGGGCGAGCACCTGGTCGCTCAGATGTTGCAGCTCCAGCGCCACCGGCCCGGCACAGGCCAGCGTGAGCGTGCCGTTCAGCAGCCTGCGCGGCGTCGTGGTGGCCGAAAGCTCGGGTCCGACGATCTGCGCCCAATCCGCCATGACCTGCGCGCCGCCGGGGGCGCGCTTGCGGAAAGCGGGGCGGGTCACGCCGGGCACCAGGGCACCGATCGGGCGCGGTCCGTAGACGTGGCGCGGCGCATCGCGTAGGGCCGCGCGCTCTGCCTCGCGCTGGGCTGCACGCTCCGCGCTGGAAGCCCGCTTGCCGGGCTTAACGCTTGTCGTCATATCCCATCCGTGCTTCCTGCCATCCTGCCCCCCGTTCCGCCTGCCGCCGCACTGCTGCGGTGGTATGACCGCCACCGCCGCCGGATGCCTTGGCGCGCCCTGCCGGGCGAGCCGGCGGACCCCTATCGGGTGTGGCTCAGCGAAATCATGCTGCAGCAGACCACTGTTGCCGCAGTTGTACCCTACTATGAGCGCTTTGTGCTGCGTTTTCCAGATGTCAAGGCCCTAGCGGCGGCAGAAGACGGCGCGGTGATGGAGGCATGGGCCGGGCTTGGCTACTACGCCCGTGCACGGAACCTGCTCGCTTGTGCGCGCCGGGTGGCAGCGGATGGCGGGTTCCCGAACGACCTGGAGGGGCTGCGCGCTTTGCCGGGCATCGGCGAGTACACCGCCGCCGCCGTCGCCAGCATCGCCTTCGGCCGGGCGGTGGTGCCGGTGGACGGCAATGTCGAGCGCGTGGCGGCGAGGGTGTTCGCCATCAACGCCC